>Ga0075567_102_pt1 | contig 137685 bp, 121 predicted proteins | sample RifGroF2_FD_68153 | JGI IMG/M metagenome (GOLD analysis project Ga0075567, IMG submission 68153) | candidate division TM6 bacterium GW2011_GWF2_38_10
GCCATGGGCATGAGCGGGCAGGGGTTGCTTTTGCTCAGCAGATGATGCAACGACTTACGAATGAACATGTTCTTATTTCTGCGGTTAAAAAATTAGTTTTATATCATGGCCTTCCCATTCAACTTGCTCAGTCGTCTTCGTTGGCAAAATTCAAAAAATACGCAAGCAAATTAGCTCCTGAGTCTTGCTTGCGGCATATTTTTATACTTGCGCGAGCAGATCTTTTAGGGCGAAATCCTACGCAGGGAAAGCCTTTAAAGGGCTTGGAGAAATTTTCTAGTCAAGCTTTATTGCGAGTGTTTTTTGAAAAATCTTTGCAGGCAGGTGTTCTTAATAGGCCAGAACCAGCGGTTTTACAGGGGAGAGATTTTTTGGATGTTGTTGAACCAGGCCCTGCAATAGGCCGACTTGTTGCTGCTGCTTATGAGCTTCAAATTAACGAGGGAATTAGCGATCCTTGTGTGTTAAAAAATCGTGTACTTAAAAAAAAGTAAGGGCGGTAAATTGCGCCCTTACTTTTTAAAGTTATGATAATGCTTTTATTTCATTTGTAAGTGTTATTACCCAGTTTTCAATAACATTTTTTTGCGCTGGGCTTAAAAATGGTATCGTTGGGGATATTCTTTTTTGCGCAATGGTGGTTATAAGTTCAAGAAGTTCTTTTTTTGCTTCGGTGGATAATTTTGAACGATTATTGAACAGTTCATTGAGTGCACCTATAAAGTTGCTACGAGTTGAGTCTGTTGTGTGTATTGTAAAAAGGTTAAGTGCTTTTTTGTAAAGTGTAGGATTAAGATTTTTTTGTGCTTTTTGAATGAGCGCTTCAAGGTATGTGTTGATGCGTGATGTCATTGCAATTGCTGTGCTGAGTTCTTGCATTTGTTCTTTTACCGTTGTTGCAAGGGTGCCGGTAAAAAGTGTGGGGATTTCAAGTGCGGTTTTTAAGAAACGATTAAGGCCTTGAAGTTCTTTTTTGCGAAGGTTGCCTTTGTGCTCCCACAGTGCTGGAGCAACACTTGTATTAAAAATTGTTTTTTCTTCTATAGCAAGACTTTCTTTTAAGGTGTTAAGGTGTGATTTATAGAAATTAAGCAAATCGGTAAAATTACTTTGAGGGGTTGGGAATTGAAATGCAAGTCCTGCTTGTATAATATTGTAAAAAGAGGTGAATTGAGCAACAATATTCTTACCAAAGATATCTTTTTTGTTTTGTAATTTTTTAAGCACTGCAAGAAAAGCTTCACGTTGTTCTTTGGTTAGTTCTTTTCTTGTGCTAAAAATTGTAGTGATCATATCGCTGAATAATGTTTTTTCATAAAGATCTGTTTTTTTTGTTACAAGATCAGCTATTTGATCAATGAGTGATATTTTTTTGGGTATATCTCTTTCTTCTTGAGCTTGCGAAATAAGTGAAAGCATTTTTATGGTTGTAATGTGTTCAGTGGTTATTTTATTGCGTATGTCACCATGAGCGGATCCTTTTTCAAAAATTTCATGAATGGCTTTTAATTCTTCTGCATTTTTGCCTGCTCGCTTTGTGTATATGTCGTTATATTTTTTTTCGATGCTTGTCGCAACTTCTTGTTTATCTTTTGCAGCTGTTATTTTATTGAGCGCATCAAGGCCCGCTGTGATTGCTTGTGTTTGAGCCTCAATAGTCTGGGCGCTTAAAAGGTTGTTCAGGATTTGTGACTTGTCTACCGGTGGTTCTGCAGGAGGTTGTGGAGCTTGAGTATCTGCGGAAGGAAGTAGTGGGCTTGATAGTAGTGAAGGTTGTTGTTGAGGAATTATCCCCGTGGCGCCCGCAATGGTCTGACCTTGAATTGGTTGGATCGTTGCTTGCGTAGAGGTTAGAGGCGTTCCTGGTGTAGTACCTGGATGGACTGGCAATCCTCCGGTTGTTGGGGGTGTCGATAATCCGCCCGGTGTTGTGGTAGTAACGGGTAATCCTCCGGTTATTGTAGTGCTTTGTTGTCCTGAGAAACCTAAGGGTGACGTAGTACCAGATGGTCCTAGCAAGTTCGTGGTTGGCGTAGTGCCGGGTGAACTTGGAAAACCGGTAGTTTGAGTGGATGGCGTTATAAGGGATTGTTCGAGTTGTTGTAAATATGCCGTATGGGTTTGGGTGGTGATTTTCTTTTGAGTAGCATCAAGCAAGGTTTTAAAGCTTTGTTTTTCACTATCGGTTTTTATCATTGGTTGCATAAAAATGAGTAATTGGATAAACGCATCTTTTGGTGTGTCAATAATATCATTGGTGAATTTTGATAACAATTGGTTTGCGATTGTTGTCAATTCTGTTAATTTTTTAGTTCTGTCAACACTATTAATTTCTAGGATAAGTCCATTTTGGAGTTGTGTTACTTTATCAATTTTAACCAATAATTCTTGTATTTTTTTTACAGCATTTTCGATGGATCGTTGGCTGCTCGTACTTTGATTGTCAGAATGAGTTTTAATGGTACTTTCAAGTGTCGTTTGCATGAGGGTAATGATGTTTTTTATGGTTGCTAGTTGTTCGTACGTGAGATTATATTTTTGTTTATCTTGCAGTAGTTTATTGGCAACATTAGTAATAAATTCGTTGATAATTTGAGTTGCTTGCGTGGCCTTTGTAGCGTTTGCAAAACTATTAGCGATATTTGTATAGATCGTAAGTCGATTGTAGGTTCCTTCGTTGAGCGTTGTTTTTGTATTTTTTGCTTGTTTAAAAAGATCGTCAATATTAACGGTTGATACGGCCATTGGGAATAGGGCATGTGCTGGGCGTATTATTCCTGCAACGATGAATAATACGCCCAGTAGCATTTTTTTGTGGGATATCATAGAGCATCTCCTTTTTATTTATCGTGATAAGCTTTATTTTTTAGTTTTTAAAAAGCCCAAGTTTTATTTTTTTTGCAGGCTTTTTGTAGGTTTCATGAACCGTTGAGTGGAAGGTTGTGTTATCTAAGGAAGTTAAAAGGGCTTTTGATGTTGCATGGGTTATTTTTTTACAAGGATAATTATTTTTGAGTACAATTTTGGGCATGGCAATAAAATTACTTGCTAATGGAATATTCCAGTTTTCGATATGATCTATATATTTTGGATCAATGAAAACGACAACTGCATTATTGGGAATGTATCGATGTTTTTTATAAAGATCTTTTTGTGTGGTGTTCCATTGCCCCTGTATTTCGCTATTATTTTTGCAGGAGTAATACAAATGTTTTTTGTTTTTACCTATTTTAAAATGAGCTATTGTATTGTTGCGTGTTGCTTTTTGTCGAACTTCTTTAGTAATAATCAGTGAAATTTTATCTATTGATTCTTGGTCTTCTATAGGAATTGAAAAAAAACCTTCATCGTCACTTATAATTTCATTGCCTTTGTATGCAACGCGTATGTGAGGAATTTTTTCTTGGTTTTTACCGCAGGCAAAGCAAATGGAGCCTTTAAGGTGCGTTGGGGTATATCCATTAAATGGTTTAAAGGTTTCGGTTAATTCTTCAATGACTGGCTGCTGGGTTTGAGTTATTTGAGTGGGTTGTTGTTGTGGGGGTTTTTGTTGTTGTGCTGCGGTTTGTTTTTGCTGTTGCATACGTTGTTGCTGGGCTAATATTGCCTGTTTTTGCATTTGTTGAAGGGCTTCAAATGGGTTGAATGCGTGGAGTATTGTAGGGGTGATTATTGTGGATACTAACCACAATAAAGAACATGTACTAAGAGTTGAACGGTTCATCGCTTATCCTCTTTGTTTAATGATGAGATTTCTGTTACTATATATGCTATCTTAATCTTGTGATTAAATAAATCTTTTGTTTAATATAAAGAAGCATTGGAGTTGTTGCAATGGTTACAAAAAAAAAACTAACTACTCTCTTACATAAAGCATTGCATGAAGGTTGGTCTGATAAAAAACTTGCCTTATCAGTTGCTATTGGGTTATTTGTAGCGTTTTCGCCGTTTCCCGGCGTGCATACTATTTTAATGTTTTTATTTAAGTGGTTATTTCAGCTTAATTTGCCTATTCTTTTTTTGGCAACTTCGATTAATAACCCTTGGACAATGGTTCCTTTTTATTCTTTAGATTATGCCGTTGGATATTGGGTTATGCATCATGTATTTGGTTTTGGGCCATTGTGGAATATTTCTTTTGAGCGAATTTTTGTTTCTGGTTCTATTTGTGTGTGGTCTTTTTTGGTTGGGGGGTGTTTATTAAGTATTTTTTTTGCAGGAATAGGGTATATTATTGCTCGAATATTGTTTAGGCGGGTTGCGTTAGGTGCTCAACGATCTAAGGATGTGTTATGATGGTCATTGCGACAAATAAAAAAGCCTTTTTTGAGTATGAAATTATTGATAAACTTGAAGCCGGGATTGTTTTGAAGGGGGATGAGGTAAAATCAGTAAGAAAGCGTCAAGTAACGATTAATGACGCCTTTGCCACAGTTCATGATGGTGAATTATCGTTAATTAATTGCAATATAACACCATATTCTCATGCGTATCAAAAAAGTGAAAATGCAGCGCGGCGGTCTCGTACATTGTTGTTGCATAAAAAAGAGTTGAATCGATTAATTGGTGATATTTCGCGTAAAGGGGTAACGATTATCCCGCTAAAATTATATATTAATGACCGCGGATATGTTAAAATCGAGCTCGGTATTGCAAAACACAAAAAAAGTGTTGATAAAAAACGAGATATTAAAGAACGTGACATTCGTCGAGAAGTTGAACGTTCAATGAAAGTTCGATTAAAATAGGGGTAGGGATGTCGATAGGGACAAAGTTATTTCGGGTTCATACTTGTGAAGATTCAATAGCATGGGCTTGCGAGCATATAGCTGATGCTCCAGATGGATCTATTTTTTTAGCTGACACATTGCTCCAAGCGCGTGGGCGGCAGGGGCGGTCATGGGTTATATACGATGGGCAGTTATTGATAACCATGCTTTTAAAACCCGCATTGTTACAAACTGTAAGTAGTGATGATATTCCTATTCGCTTAAATCAATTAAATATAGCCTTAACGGTTGGGATTGTTAAAGTTCTTGCACCCTATGGTGTTGGGTTAAAGTGGCCCAATGATTTTATGTGTTGCGATAAAAAAGTTGGTGGTATGTTGGCGCATGTTGTTTGGCAGTGTGGACGTCCTGCTGGCGTTGTTATAGGGCTAGGGTTTAATGTGAATACCATTTTTAATCCCGAAGATGAATTATATTCACGGGCGACAAGCCTTGCAGCGTGTATTGGTCATGAAATTGATCGACGGACTTTGTATAAAGCTTTATTGGTAAGTATGGATGTTGAATATGGCTTGTGGGGGAAGGGAATGTTTGATCAGGCCTATAAAACATGGCGCTCAATGCAGTTATATCTTGGTCGGTATGTGGAAATTCATCAGAAAGACGGGGCTTTGATACGTGGTATTATGAAGCAAGTTTTACCAAATGGTGATATGATGCTTTCTGAGGATAATCAGACATTGCGAGCGCATATTATTCCATATAGTGTTGTTAGTGATGTTATTATCCCTGCGTAAGCATAATTTAGTTGTTTTTCCCTTATATTTTTTTATCTAAGTCTATAGGGCTATGCGTCCCCTCTTCTGCTTTAAATTCCAAATAGAACATTCTTATTGATGGCGGGGTGCTCTCGTTTGTCTGTTGTTTTATAAAGCAGTATTATAAGAATGTTCAGAAGCAAAATAGACTTTTGAATATTTGGGAAATAAAGCCAGGGGGACCTATGATGACTATTCGTTATTTTTTAGCAATAGGATTATTATTTTTAGGTGTTCATTGCGCCGAAGGTAGCATTACCAAAGATCATGCTGATCAGGCTGCAAAAAGGTTCGATGACTTTTTACAGAAGCAGTCTCCTTCTATGATTAAATATTTAAAACCTTTGATTGAAAATATGCCATTAAATGCAAAAGTTTATAATGAAACTGGAACGCAAGTTATTTACAAAGTGAAAGACTCTCTTGATTGTTCAACACGTCAAAAGGTAACAGATTCTTTTGTTAATGCATGCTGGAATTATTGCAAAAATAACAAATATTGTGTTTTTGGGATTGCTGCAAGTATTGCAGTCTTGTATTTTATTGCAAAGGTTGCAACAGACGACACTTTCGATGAAGTTCAAGCATATGATAATAGTGCCGTTGATGATGAAAGTGAGGTTTTATGATTTTTTCCATAAATAAAAAAATAGTGTTAGGTAGTAGTTTTTTGGTGCTTTTGTTATGTGTTGACTTTGTGCATGCATTCAGAGTCGGGGAAAACAATGTTGGCAAAGAGCTTTGCAACTATTTTATCGCTACTTCTTTAAATTCTTTTAAAAATTTTTTTTCTAAGGCGCTAACTAAGGCGCCAACTGTGGTAACGGGCGAAGATATATTTAAAGAACAGGTTAATGATCTTATTGATGGGTTTTGTCAACGAACATCAGCTCCTTACGTTATAATTGAAGGGTTGAGACAAGCGGGGACTTCTGCAATTTCAAAAGAATCAATAGATAATGTTCTTAATGAGCATTTTAAGAAAGTTCCTCATTATATAGATAAAATAAAAAATCAATTTAAATCGTGTAATGGAATTGAGCAATTAGTTTCTACGTTAACATTCTACTTTAAAAAAGAACAAAAAATATGTAATCAAGCGATTCAAGATCTTTATGATAAAAAACCAATTCCTACGGTAGGGATTGATGGTGAAATGTTGCAAGCTTTAAAAACAAATGTGAGCATGATGCTTCAAAACAAAAAGGATTATCAGGATTGTTTATCTTGTTTTGAGCAATTCGATCCTTCTTTACCTGTATTAAATCATCTTCATAAGATTCCTCCTCCAGCTGAACCTGGCCTTGAAAAGGCGCCACCGATGGCTTTTGTCACAAAAGCTCCAATTGCAAGTGAATACTCTCCTGTCGAACCAGAAGTTAAACAAGAGCAACCGATTGTTGTTGATACAAAAAAAGTAATTGCAACTCAATCAGAGCCTGAGAAAATTGTTTCTCAAGCGTCACAAATTGTTAATAAGGGCCTTTGGGAACGGTGCAAAACATTTTGCGTACAACATAAAACAGCTCTTATTGGAGTTTCAGGGGCTGCTGCTTTATGTGGGGTTGGTTATTTGATATACAAGACTATTATTTCTTCAAAAAAGAATGATTTTAAAAAACAATTACATATTCGTAAACGAAATATAGAGATGCTAAGAGGCACAATGAAAAATTACAAAAAAAATCAACGTCGTATATCACGATAAAATGTAAAAAGAAGAATATTACATTTATATAATTAATTTTTGGGGATGTATATTCGGCTTCTTCGATGTGATGCAGAATCTTAATCCGACGTTCGCCCTGACCCTTCGACGTTGCCCAGGGTGAACGGACGTCGAATGGGTACGAACGGCGTCTTATTATCACATTAAAAATGGGTTCTATTAAAGAACCTAGTTTTAAAATATTTAAATTGAATATTTTAAAGAATCTTTTAATTGGGGAATTAATGCTATATAAGCGTTATAGTTGTTTTTTTATATCATTGTTATTGTTTTGTGGAATTTTTACCTTTATTAGTACTTTTAATAACATAAATGCTCAAGCGGTAGAATTTAAAGCGGAAAATTTTTTGAGTAAACAATCCTCCTCTTGTATTAATGGTATTTATTCTCTTATTCGTGGTAGATCAACTGAAAAAATTAATATTGAAAAAATTAAAGCAATTGCACCTTTGTTAATTGAAAAAATGCCGTGGTGGAAGAATTTTTTGTGCTCTACATTGTCGAATTCCTTTAGTGATAACAACATCCGATTTTTTAAAAAATTTTTACAGCATGTTGCTTATGGGATTGTTGGTTCAAAGCGTATGTTTATTTTTTCTTTGATTTTTAATTTAGTTATGTATTTTATGATAGACAAATTGTCTTTGTTTTTGTGTAAAAAAAAAGTTTTTAAGCCTCTTACGGAGTCACGCATTTATAAAATTGTTGGTGAATTGTGTCAAAAAGCGTGCATTCCAGTGCCTAAGTTATATTTAATGGAAGGATCAGATCTTAATGCATTTACATTAGGGTGCAACCCTCAGCATGTACTCATTGTAGTAACGCGTGGATTATTGGAAACATTGGATGAAAATGAGGTGCGCGCTGTGCTTGCCCATGAGCTTGCCCACATTAAAAATAGAGATTTTTTGCTTAACAGAATTTTTAATCCTACAGTAATGGCTATGGGGCATACTGGTTATATGTTGTGGTGGGGTAAAAATCATCGTAATTTTTGGGGTGCCTTTGGGGCTGCTTTTATTGTATCAGTAGCGACAGATCTTATCTTGTTAGCTTTTTCTCGATCACGTGAGTATTTAGCTGATAAGTTAGGAGTTGATTTTACTGGTGAGCCCTTGGAACTTGCAAGTGCTTTGGAAAAAATATCCCCTGAAAGGCAATCTATCTTATCGGAATTATTTTCTGATCATCCTTCTATGGAAAAACGGATTACTCGCTTAAGAGAGATGGCAAAAAGATATGAAATGGTAAAAAAAGGGGAAATTTTAGCATAGATCTTTTGCTTGACCTAATAATATAGTTTTAAAAAAAGAGCGCTGCATGTAAAAATGCAGCGCTCTTTTTTTAAGGTTACGAAAGTTCAATGGTGGTTGCTCTTTGCCTTGAGCGTTTTTGTTTGCTTCGTGTTGCCGATCGGTGTGCTTTTTGTTTGGCAATGTATTCTGATTCTCTAAAATATGGATCATCTTTCATACGAACACTTTTTGGGTTATGTTTGCCGAGAGCAAAATCATCAATAGGCCTAAATACGCCGTTGGCGCGGTCACGCAGTGCCTGTTGTGTTGACATGTTTGAAGGTTTAAAAAACCAACGTTGGATTGGATCTTTTTCATGTGCAAAGGCATCGTTTTTCATTATTTGATATTTTGCATAATCAAGTTTAAGTTGCGAATATTCATCACTACCGCCTTCAAATTTAGGTTTGATAATACTTGGGCGAATAAACACATAGAGATTTTGGGCTTCTTGGGTTTTAGTCTTGTCTTTAAATAATGTTCCAATAATAGGAAGATCTCCCAATAGTGGGGTTTTGGTTGTTGTGGTTTTATCAGTGTTTCGTGTCATACCGCCAAGAACAAGGACTTCGCCTGAATACAGTGTTGCTCTTGTTTCAACCCTGCGATCTAATGTCTCTGCTTCTGTTCCTGTTTCTGGTTTGAATTCATTCATTTCTATTTTTATTTTTAAATCAACAAGTCCATCAAGGTTTATTCGTGGTTCTATTTCTGCAGAGGTTGTGGCTGTTTTTGTTACCTTATTTTGAATACTTTCACCACCTTTTACGGCTTCTAATCCTCCAGGTATTATTTTTTCCTGGCTTATCTTTACATTGCATGATTTATTATTATTGGTAACAATATATGGTTGCGATATAATATTTTGATTAGATATGTTAAATCGAGCCTTTATCAATGCCCATATATTATCGCCGGTGGGCCTTCCTAAGGTAATGTATGTAGGGTTTCCGATTCCCCCTTCATAGTCTTTTGTGGTGAGTTGAATATACTTTGTATCCATACCCGTGCTATTTTCATCGCTTGTTGGTTTACCATCAGATAAATTATAGGTTTCAAATTCGTTAATGCCGAGTCCCGGTGTTTTACCTTTAAAGCCCCAGTTTTGAGCGCCTAATTGTTTATCTTGTGTATTGTTTATATTAACAAACATAATTTCAAGTGCTATTTGAGGTTGTGGTTTGTCAAGTTTTCTAATAAATTTTTCAAGTCTGCGCCAATCATCTTTATTACTCGCAATAATAAGACGGTTACCGCTTCCATGGGAGCTATCGCTTTGTTGTGAGGTATCGGTACCGCCATCTGAAGCAATAAAAACGTCTTCAAAAAATTTGTAGCCGGCAACAATTGGTGATTTATCTCCACCTGATGGTGGTTTTAAAATATTTTCTAAAATTGGCCGTAGTGTTTCGGCACTTGCGTAACGTAATTCATAAATATGTAATCGAGATTCTGCTTGTCCAAGGGGGACGTCAAGGTGTTTATAGATAAAATCGGTTATTTTATCAAGATTTTTTTCGGTGCCCAAAAGAATAAGACGGTTTTTTGCACTATCGGCATAAATTTTTGTGCTGGACGAAAAATAGGTGCGTTCTTTTTGTGTTGTTGGTCCAATAAATCGAATATCTTTTTGCTGTTGATCAAGTTGGAGCATTTCATTAAAAAGGGTGTATAAAACATCAGCTTCTGCATATTTAAGTGGGATGATTTTGATTTGTTCACGCAGGCCCCCAAGATCAAGTTCTTTGATGATTTTCATGGCTGCTTTTATATTAAAGCATTGTTCTTGTAAAATGCAGCAGTTTAAATCGTTCATGATACGTATTTTTGAGTCTTCGATCATGGAGCTTAATATACCGCGCGCCATTTCTGCTTTTATATTTTTAAAAAAATAAAGGTAACGAATAACCATATCGCTATCAGGTAATTGTTCGGGATTAGTCCCTGTTTCTGAAGAATACATGGGCAATGGTTCAAAGCCATTATCTTTGGAATGCACAATACGATACACATTATTTACCTTTATCATGCTAAAGGAATTCATTTCAAGTAAGGTAAGTAGCACATTCCATGCACGTTCAAGAGTGAGTGGATGGCGAGTTGTGAGGGAAACTTTGATATCATTAAGTTCTTTGTGAGGAATAAGATTGATTTTTTTTTGTTCGCCAAGGTAGTCTACAACACTTGCAAGCGATGCATTTTCAAAATTAAGATAAATTGATGGGTCCTCAGTATCATCAGAAAGAATTTCTCGCGGTTGTATGAGTTCGCTATTGTGGGGTTGCTCTTGCGCCGAAACTTCCATGCCCATCATATGTGTTGGCGCTGGGGTAGCTTTGTCGTTGCTTGGTTGAGTCATTTGAGCTACTTGCACATTTGCTACTTCTTGGGCTATGAGGTTTGAAAAACCTAAAAGCGTTAAAAGAACATATTTTTTCATAACGGCGCTCCGCTTAGTAAACGTTTAAAGATTTTTTTGATCAAAACCTTTTTTCATAATTTTTGTTGCAATAACAATATCAATAATGATTTTTTTATCTTTTTCGCGATCTTGTTTTATGATCAAATCTTTTATATAAATAATTTCTTTTTTTTCAAGTTCAATAAGTAATTGAACAAGCTTTTCAGTTGTCAAGTCTTTAAAGGTTGTTGAAATTGCGTGTTCATCAAAACGGTCTGTTGAGGTTACAACGCGGGGAGCCCAGTCGCCTTCGGGTGTGACTGCATGTTCCTTGCAAAAAGATTCAAAAAAACTTGAAAGTGAAAAGTCTTTATTTTGATCAAAAAGTTCTTTTAAACGACGTTCCTCAAAAACCATTTTTTCATCGTTTGCGAGTATTTTTATTGTTTTTTGCGATAATGTTTCAATTTTTTTTATTTCTGTGATGAGGTTGGCACTCGTTACATACACAAAATACATAATGCCGCCAATAACCAGTGCAACGCTTGCTAAAAAAAGTAATAAATAGTTTTGAAATTGCTTTTTGTTGAGACCTTCAACAAAAGAAATAATTGGTTTTAGATATTCCATGTGTTATTTTTCTTTCATGGTTACTTTAAGGTTTACGGTAATACGGATGCCTTTATCACCGTCGGCGCTTGTATCTGGCTCGGCAATAAGTGTAAAAAAGTTAGGCTGTTCTCTGAATTTTGCATCAAGGTTTGCCCAGTCGCCAAAGTGAAAGCCACTTCCTTTTTTTGATTTAAAGTATCCTTCGAGTGTTACGTGTATTTCATTATTTTCTTGACTGTTAATTGCAACTTCTAGAATAGTTAATTCATCATTATATTTTTCCAAAAGCGTGGTAAGTTCAAGAACTATTCTGAGAGGGTTAAGTTTATATATGTCAGAAAAAGAAGCCCACAGTTCGGTACGTTCTTGGAGTACTTTTTCAGCTTCTTTTACCATGGCGGTAAGTGTTAATTTTTTAGTTTGTTTTTCTTTGGGTATGATATTTTTAAGCTGCGATATGGCTTTATTATTTGCGCTATCAAGGGCATCTTTTAGCTTATTTATTTGTATATACCCATTAAAACTAATAAAACCAATGATGCTTACAATAATAATGAGCGCGGTTATTGCTTGTTTTATGATTATTGGTCGGTGAAGAAGGGTAAATTCTTTCTTGCGTAAATCAAATAATTCTTGCGCTTCTGACGGCAGAGCAACGCCAAGTGTAAGTGCATACGCACTCCAATCAATGGAAGAATCTTTAAGTGTATAGACATACTGCGGAGAGAGGAGTATTTTTTTGCTATCAAATGCCTCTGTTGGAATTTGCAGCGTGTCAGCGCTAAATTTCATAAGGCCAGGTATTAAAAGTGCTTTGCCAATAAAGAGTAAACGGCCGATGCCTTCATAAAAATTAAGTTTTAAACTAAAGGAATTGAGGGTAAATTGAATATCGTGAAAAAAGTTAATAAAATGTTTTTGTATTATTTTAGTGGTGGTTTCATCATGAGAAACTGAAATGCCTTGATCGTACAGTTTAGCAATGATTTGCTCAAGGGGTATGTTGACTTCTTGCGCAATATCTTGTGCAATATTAATAATGCCGCGAGGAATACTTCGAGTAAGGCGTAGTTCACCTTTTTGTAAAAAAGCAATTCGCGTTGCATAATGTCCTACGTCAATAAGTGCACTGGCATTTTGAATATTGCAATATTCTGTAATTTGTTGATAAAGATTATATGCTGCAAAAAGATCAATGGTAATTGAAGTTGGAATGATGTTTGCCTGAGTATAAATATCAAGAATTGTTTGCAAGTCTTGTTTGCGTACGGCAGCAACAAGAATTTGAGCGGTGTTTTTTTCATGATCTTTTTTGGTAATAATAAAATCAATAATCGCTTCATTTACCGCAAAAGGAAGCATTCCCTCTATTTCGTATGTCAGTATCATTTTTATTTTTTCAGGATCAATAAAAGGTACTTGTAATTCTTTAAACGTGACAATGGTTGCTGGAATTGCGATGCGAATATGGTCGTATCGTTTAAATTGAACAATAAGTTGTTTAAGTGCTTGTGCTGTGCGTTGTTGTAAGGTTTCTTCAGTTCCTTCTTCAAGTTTTATTGCAGCAAATGATTCTATAACTGTTTTTGATTGTTTTGCGTAAACACTGGTTCCTTGGACACAATCGTCATGAATGGTAATACCTATAATGCGACGTGAAATAAGTCGGCGGGAACCTATTTTTTCGGGTAAAAAAATCTCAGCAATCATGCTTTGCCCTTTTGGTTAAAATGTTGTTTATTATATGCAAGTGCTGGATTGTTTGATAAAAAATCTTTGAGTTTATTTCGTTTTTCCATGTCGATAGTGAGTGTCGGTTCTTGATTGGTTTCATCGGTACTTATGAGATTTTTAAATTGTGTTCGCTGAGGTTCTGTTGCCTGAATGGAGAGTGGTGATTCTATAGTGGTGTTGGTAGGAGAAGGAATTGTGGGTTGCACTGTTATTTGATGATCAGTATGTGTTTTTTGTAACGTTGCTACGTGTGTGGTGGGTTGAGCTTCTTGTTCGAGGGGGTTTTGGGCGATAGGTTTTTCAAGCGGCGGTGGAGGTGTTTCTTGTAGGCGTGGCGCGCCCTCATATGCTATATCGCGTGCAAGTTCTTCAGCTTCCTCTTTTTCTTCTTTGGCATCTTGAGTTTTTGTTGCAGCTCTATAATAAGGATCATCTTGAATGTTTACCGTGGTAGGTTGATAACGTGCATTGGCAAAGTCGATAACTTTATGTGAATAATTTTCACGTTCAGGATTAAATATCCAATTGTGAATAGGATCTGGTGTGCGTTTTGTTTGTATTGATTGTTCTATGCTATCAGTTACGTTGTGGAGCTTCATTTTGGTGTACGTGCCAATGCCAGGGGATTGTCGTGGTTTTATAATGGTTGGGCATAGAAATATAAAAAGATATTCTTTAGCCACTGTTCGTGCTTGATTTTTAAAAAACCACCCAACGAGAGGAAGATCGCCCAATAATGGTGTTTTGTATTTATTTTCAGTTACTTTTGTTTTTACAAAGCCACCCAAAACAAGAACTTGTCCATCCGCAATGCTGACATTTGTTTGAATGTTACGATTAGTTGAGTTATTGCCAGCTGTATCTGTAAATTCCTTAATTTCTGTGCTTAACTCCATTCTTATAATACCATCAATATTGATTTGAGGTGTTATATTAATTGTGGTTCCATCATTTACTTCTTTATATCCTTTCATGGTACCGCTTTCTTGTCCTAAAACACGCTTTGACGATCCAACAGCAACGGATGCTGCAACTTTATTGCCAACAGTAATAAATGGTTGTGAAATGATTGTTGCATTTTTTTCTTCTTTAAGCATTGAAAAAACAGCCCAGAGATTATCTTTTTTTCCAAATGTTAAAACAGAAAGCCCTTTTTGTGTGGTTATTTGTGTAATCATATCTCCCAATAGTGAATTTGGACTATCGGTGTTGTCCAAGGATAAGGATGGTCCTTCCGTATTTGTGACTGCTGATTGAAATCCTATATTTTGCCCCAAGGTATGAGCTTTTTTAGGATGTATGTTTCCACCTATTTGTTTACGATCATCAACGGTTACCGCTACCATAAGCGTTTCAATGGCAACTTGCGGCTGTGGTTTGTCAAGATCTTTGATGGTTTGTTTAACAAGGCGCCAGTCAACTTTGTCGGAGCTCGAGACAATGAGTCGATTACCGTCTTTATCAACATTAAATTTCATTGCTTTAAATTGTTTTACGCCTCCTCGTATGGCGCCGTATTTTGTTGCGGCATCGCTTGAGCCTTGTTGGGTGACGGTTTCTAATATATCTTTAATTTGGCTTGCATCAGTATGTTGTAGTTCGTAAACATGTAATGGTGATTTTGCGCCTTGGAGCTCTGTGTCAATGTGGTTGACAATAAATTCCTCAACTCAATTTTTTTAATTGGCTTTGGGGCTCCCATTAAAATTAATGCATTGGTTCGTTCTTCTGCTATAATCCTTGTTCCTTGGGGAAAAAATTGTGTGCTACTTTCGGTTGCTTTTCCTAAAAGTCGTGCAAGGTTGCTTACTTCTGGTTGTTTAATCATGGTGTCTAACAATTCTTTTACGTCTTTAGCGTCAGCATTTTTAAGGCGGATAACCGATACAGTTTCTGCTGTTCCAATTTCATCAAGCTCTCGAAATACTTTGAGCGCTGCTTTAACATTGAATGATTTATCCGTAATAATAAATGCGTTAAGATCTTGCAGGGGTACAACGGATTTTTGTGCACTCAACATTGATTCTAATAATTCTTGAGACTCAGTCGTTTTTAGGTTGCTTAAAAACATAACATATCGGATGTTTTCGTCATTATCTGGTAGGGTATCGGCGCTTACATTAATATATGATGGGAGAGGTTGTTTTACTTTTTGGTCTTTGGGAACTATTTTATGAACATCTCCAACACGTATAATGCTAAATCCTGCAATATCGATGATGGTTAAGAAAATATTCCATGCACCATCAATAGACAGTGGTTCACGCATGGTCAAAGATATTTTATTTCCTTCAACTGTTTTGTCAGGGATGAGATTGAGCTTTTTGATTTCGGCAATGTAATTAATAAAATTTGAGAGCTCAGTATCATTGAAATTGAGATAAATATTGTTTTCTTCGTGTGTATCTTCCTGTTCTTTGGATGTTGCGGTTAGGGGTGGGGCTTCTTTTTCTGGCTGATTTCTCGATTGTGTTTGCTCAGATTCAAGTATTTGGTTAAGCCCGGCTTGAGGTTCTGCCATGGGTTGCGCTGTTTGAGCCGCGGGCGTAGGCATTTGATCGCTTACTTCACTTTGTTGAGTGCTTTCTTGTGGTGGTTCTACCATGGGTTCTTCAGGTGTCGGGTCTTGCTTATTTATGGATGCGTTATCGTCCATCATGGTTTCCATGCATGCCACATTTCCAGAATTAATCAAAAGCATAAGGCATGTTGTTTTAAGGGCGAGTTGGCGCAGGTTTTTGCGTAGCTTCATAATTCTTTCCCATCATTGAAAAAATTTTATCTTACACGTGTATTACGAAGTCTTGTTTTTAAGTTATTGAGTAATCGATTTCTCACTTCGGCAAGTGCTTCATTATTTTGTTTAGGTGCGTGTTGTTTTTTAAATTCACGTATTCTATGCTCACGTTCTTGAAGTCTGCTTTTTTGCAGTTGGGCGTCAGGTGAGCTTCCTGGTTGAGGTTGTGCGGTAGGTTGAGCACCTGGTGGTAAAAGTGCCTTTTGTGTTTTTTCAATATGTTTTAGGGTATACAATAATTTGATTGGTGTGTTGCCGCGTAAAAGTTCAACGGTAATTGTTTCCCCTTCTTTCATGGCGGTTACTGCATCAAATAAAGCAATGCGATTTTCAGGAGTTGTTGTGCTTTGTGCGTTGATTGTTGTGATGATGTCATTTTCAATCAATCCAAATTGAGCCCCAATACTTTCAGGATCAAGTTTTCCAATGCGAATACCAATAGGATTTCCCTCGCTAAAAACGGTGCCTATAACGCTAAAGCGCTCGAGAAAAAAACCAAGAGTTTCGATTTCTTCTTCAAATGCTTTTGGATCAACTTCGAATTGTTGATCACTTACTTTTTTTATAATTTCATCCCACTTTTTTGTGCTTTCTGGCATAAGTTGGTTGCTGCGTAAATAGAAGGTTTCGTGTTGACCGTTGGAGCGAATAAAAATGATTCTATTTTGTGCGATTTTGATTATTTGAGCATCTTTAATTTTATCGCCAAGATGGTAAATGTCTTCTTTGTTTGTTTCGTCAGCAATCATTGCAATACTTTTGTATTCATCGGCGGCGACAATAAGTCCTTTAATGCTAATGGTTAAAGGAGCGACAAAATCAACGGTTTTAATTTCTGGGGTTGGTGGAATTGTTGGTATGCGTGGTTCAGGAATAGGAGTTATAAAGCTTTTTTTTACAATGCGCGTTTTTTCTGTTTTTACAAATGTTTTGAAAATATCGCTTAAATAAATCTTTTCCCATGTTTTAATGGTTGTAGGTGCACTTTCTTGCCGATCTGGTCTATATTCCTCCGAAACTATACGTTTTAACCGTAATATTGGCGGTTCTTGCGCAAGAAAAGAATTGGCAAAAACTGCAAGGCCTAATACGATAAGAAGTGAACTATTGACTACCCACAACCCTTGCGTCATGTTATTTCTTCCTTTTTGTTTTTTAATAACGGTTTATAACTCTAAACAAGGAAACCTTAACGTTTTTTTTATGGTGATGGAATAATTCGCAAAATTTTTTGAATTATTGCTTCAGGAATAACGTTTTCGGCTTCAGCTTCATAGGTTAAAATGACACGATGACGAAGAATATCAGCGGCAACTGCTTTTATATCATCAGGGATAACAAAGTGTCGTTTTCGTAAAAAAGCATGAGCTTTGGCTGCGTGAGTTAGGGCTAAGGTTGCGCGTGGGGAGGCTCCATATTGAATATATTGTTCGATATCTGCAAGCCCGTGTTCCTTAGGATTACGTGTTGCAAAAACAATTGAAAGAATATATTCAATAACTTTATCATCAATGTAAATGTTTTGTACTAATTTTTGTGCATCAAGAATGCTTTGTTTATCGATTATTTTAAGTACTTCTTTGGGTTCAAAGTTTTTTGTAATGATTTCTTTTTCTTCGGACATTTTAGGATATGAAATGATAAGCTTAAAAAGAAATCGGTCAACTTGAGCTTCGGGAAGCCGATAGGTGCCTTCTTGATCTATAGGGTTTTGAGTTGCCAAAACAAAAAATGGTTCATCCAACGCAAAGGTTGTGTCGCCAATAGTTACTTGGTGTTCTTGCATGGCTTCAAGGAGCGCCGATTGAACTTTTGCTGGTGCACGGTTTATTTCGTCAGCTAAGATCAAATTGGCAAAGATTGGACCTTTTTTAGTTTGAAACTCTTGTGTTTTTGGGCTATAGACAAGTGTTCCTATAAGATCTGCAGGAAGAAGGTCGGGCGTAAATTGAATGCGCTGGAATTGCAATCCTAAAGCTTGTGCAATTGTTTTAACCAGCATTGTTTTTGCAAGACCTGGAACGCCTTCTAAAAGGACGTGGCTGTTGCACAAAAGGCCAATGAAAAGGCGGTCAACTATGTAGTCTTGGCCAACAATAATTTTTTTTACTTCATTCTTAAGATTTTGCCATTCGGTATGTTTATCTTTTACCTGATCGGCAAGTAGTTGGGATGAAGAAAGGTTTTCCATTCTTTACTCCTACTGTCATTTTGTTATTGTTAATCGATTACCTGTGTTACTACTTTTTATTTTCATACGGGGTAATCATAAACGAGCTTATGATTTATTGCTAATAAATGTAACGGATACCTTGTCAATTGTAAATTATCTTGTGATTTATTGGTACAAATATCTTTTCTTTTTTTTGTGCTTGCGTTAGATTAACCTCCTATATTTTTGTTTATTAATGATGTATTGAGGTGTCTATGAACATGCATGCAGTGTTTGCATTATGGAAAGAAAGTGCGTCGTGGTTGGCCTGGCGTGAGTTACGGTTGTTATTATTGGCAAGTTTGAATACCTTCAGACGGGCTCTGCAACTTATGATTCGTTATTTTGGGTGGCTTTTTGCTTTGTGGATAGTTGCCTTTTTGGTGATGACGTTGACAGATCCATTGTTTTTTTCTAATGCAAATTTTGAATCAATGGTTTTTAATATAAGTAGCGAACAGGCTGTTGCCGGTGGTATGCCGCTGAGTGCTTTATTGATTGCTTTTTGTGAATATATTTTTATTTATGCTGCTTTTCTATCGACACGTGCATCGATTGAGGCAAAAGATGTTTCATATTACAAGCGTTACTTTTTAAAGCCATTTCGTTTTTTAGGCGTTCAAATATTTGTGTATATGATCGTTATGATTGTTCAGGGATCATTACAGGTTCTTATTGGCAATTGGTCGTTAATTATTCCAGCTTTAGCATGGTCGGTACCTTTTATTGTCGGATTTTATGCTCTAGATAGGGAAACAGTTGCGTTGTGGACTATTGTTCGCAAGGGATTTTCTTTTGTGGTCTGGTTAGCTCCCGTAGTGTTGAGTGTAACGTTATTTACGTTGGGTATATCAAGTCTTATGTATAGCTTATTCACGGGGCTTTGTGGGTTAGCCGCACCGTATTTTTATCTATGGGTTGTGGTTAATTTATTGTTTTTTTTCTTTCATACTTTTATTATTAGTCTTTTTATGTATGCTGTGTATTCGGTAGTCTATATGAAGATGAAGCATGCTGCGGCCTCATTATTTTTTACCTAAGAAGTTTGTATGAATATTATTGTAAGTTCGTGGAAAAATTCATTAATGCAATGTCATCCTCGTGTATTGGCGCTCTTTATTGTTTCGGCAATGGTACGGTTTTATAGAGCGTTAATGATCATGGTACGTTCATTTGGGGTACTGTTTTTGGTAGATATTGCGCTTTTGGGAATTTTTGGATCTTTTTTTATTTCTTTTTTTTCATCCCATACGTTAAAAGCACCTGGTAATGTTCCTGGTGTTTTGGCTATAGCCCTTTTTGCGCTCGAGGTTAATTGGTTTATTCTCAATGTTATTATGATATTATTTATTCGTAAAAAAGATGGGCAGCCTCCGATTGTGTATGTTAAACGTACATTCATGGCTGTTTTAAAGCTTCTTTTTTGGTCATATCTTGTAGCATTTTTGGTTTTGAGTTTTATGGTTACCTTGGGTATTTTTGCGGTACCAACATTACATTGGAGTGTTATTGTTTTTTTTGCTTTTATTAAATATTTGGTCCTTTTTTATTGGCTTAGTGATGCATCGAGTTTTAAGCATTTTTGTATAGCCATTGAAAAAACGATCAATTGTCTCTTTTATAATTTGCCGTTTGTGCTTATGTTATTATTGGCCATTTGGGGATTTAATTGGGTTATTTGTCGGTCTTTTTTGGGTGGGGCGAGTGGACATACGCTAATGTGTTTTTTTGAAAAGGCGGATAGTATTATAAAAACATATGGAAAGACATTGACTGTTGCAACGTTTATTATGTTGCGGTATGTTGGGTTTTTAATAAAACATCTATGGATCAGTTTAATTTTTATTTTTTTTGATCAGAAAAAAGATATAATTTATGCAGACAGTTATTTTGACATTCCGAACAAAACACAGCACCCTGAATAATGAGAATATAACTGCCTGGAGTGAATTTATTGAGAATTGTTTATGAATGGATCCTCGGGTTGCGGTCCTCTGGGCTAAAAGCCCTAACGTTCCGCCTCCAAGGATGACATACTAAGCGACGGTTGTCATTCTCGGCTCTGGCCATAAGGCCTCTTGACCGAGAATCCATCTTGAAAAAAATAATTCAAAGAAAATTTTTGGGATAGTTGTGAATAACGAGAAAAGGTTTTGTGCTTATTGCAAGCGCAAAGAATAGCAGGATCAACCAATAAAAATAAGCGTGGGCCATATGGTATTGCATGTTTTGTATCCAAATGTTTTATATATTCTTTCGCCAGTTTTATTGATTGCACTAGTCTATCGATTGTTTTTTTATAAAACGCCCGTATATCGGTTTCCTTTAGGTAAAACGGTTGCACAGTTTTCAAAAGTGCATCACAAACACCATAAAAAAATTCATTTTTTTATGCGGGTTGTTTCATTGGTAGGATTATTATTTTTGATTGCTCGGCCTGTGTGGGTTGATGAACATTCGAATGTTACAACGCATGGGATTGATATTGTTCTGGCAATCGACGTTTCTGAAAGTATGATGCTTTTTGATGATTTTAAAGATCGTCGTTCACGCATAGAGGTTGCAAAACAAGAGGCGGTGCGATTTATTGAAAAAAGAACCGATGATCCAATCGGTGTTGTTTTGTTTGGGCGAGAGGTTATCTCTCGTTGTCCGTTAACGCTTGATAAGCACATTCTTAAGCAGATTGTTGGATCAATAGAGCTTGGCGAAATCTCTGGGCAAGGAACCTTTTTAGGTACGGGGCTTGCCATGGCGGTTAATCGTCTTAGAAGTTCAAAGTCAAAAAGTAAGATTGTGGTATTATTGAGCGATGGGGAGCCAACAGTTCCGGAGACGGTTGATCCTGACCAGGCTATTAAGTTGGCAAAACAGTTTGGGGTTAAGGTGTATACCATAGGAATTGGCAATGAGCGCGGTGGTTTTGTCGAGCATCCTTTAATGGGTATTCAACAAGTTAATTCGAGAATTAATGTGGATTTATTGCAAAAAATTGCTACGCAAACGGGTGGTGTTTTTTTACGTGCTAATAATTCTAAAGAGCTTCGTGCTGCGTATAACCATATTGATCGTCTAGAAAAAACTGAATATGAAACAAATGTGTTTCATCGTTACTATGAAGCATTTTTGACGTTTGTGTGGATAATTCTTGCATTGCTTGCGTTGGAATTGTTTTTACGATTATTTATTTGGCCGGGAGTGTAACATGAATGATATATTTGGTATTCATTGGGCTTCGTTTGATAATTGTGTGTATATCCCATTATTCATTGCATTTTTTGTGTTGGCAATTAAACAATTTTTGCGGATAAAAAAAAGTTATCAGGTCTTGGTGCATCCGGATAATGCGTCAAAAATTTTTAAACATTTTTCATTAACAAGGTTTTTCTTTAGGACGGTATTTCTTTGTAGTGCATTGGTTTTTATTTTTATTGCGTTGTTGCAGCCGCAGTGGGGCAAACGTGATGAACAAGTAATTCAAGAAGGACGAGATTTATTAATTGTACTTGATGTTTCACGGAGTATGTTGGCGCAGGATTTTTCACCAAATCGGCTTGCATTTGCTAAGCTTAAAATTCGTACATTGTTAGAAACCTTGTCTTGTGTGCGTGTGGGCCTTATCGCTTTTTCAGGGTCCGCTTTTGTTCAGTGTCCATTGACGGTTGATCATGCCGCTTTTTTAATGTTTTTAGAGTATCTTGATGTTGAGTCGATTTCATCTGGTACAACTGCGATTGATCGGGCATTATCGTCAGCTATAAAACTTTTTGCTCAATATGAAGGCCGCAAAAATAAGAATGTTATTTTACTTACCGATGGTGAGGACTTTTCGATGGATCTTGAGGTGGTAAAAAAAGAGGCAAGTGAACATAATATTAGAGTTTTTGCATTGGGTATTGGTTCGGTGCAGGGTGCACCTATTCCAGAATTTGATGAGCGGGGGCGACCGTCTGGCCATGTTAAAGATAGCGATGGGAACGTTGTTGTTTCTCGCCTTAATGAATCATTGTTACAATCTATGTGCAAGGATTTGGAAGGGGCGTATTTTTCGGCAGGGTATAAAGATGATGATGTTCAACAGATTGCCCGCCTTGTGCAGAAAATGGAAAAAGAAAAAATAACAGATAAAAAAATATCGTTATTTGAAGACCATTATCCTTGGTTTTTGGGGGTTGCGTGGGTATTGTTATTGCTTGAATGGATTATATAATAAGGAACGTGAGCTATGAAACATTATCTATTATTTTTATTTCTCGTGCACCTTATGTATGTTGATTCTCTTGCTGCTTGGTCGTGGTGGCCGGCAAAAAATAAAAAAGAAGAAACAGTCCAAGATCGTATTGAATATTTGCAGCGAAAACAAGTTGATGCTCCTCATGATCCTTTTATAAATTATAATTTAGGTGTTGCGTATTATAAAGATGGTCAGTTTGATAGCGCATACAAAAGTTTTGATCGTGCGTTAGTTGCAACCGTGGATGATGAGCTTAAGCGTCGTAGTTTATTTAATGCTGGAAATAGTGCCTATCAAGGTGCTGTCGTTACGCTTGGTTCTGATTGGCAAAATAAAAAATTAGAGCAGGCGGTGGCGGGGCAGGCTTTAACCTTGCTGCAATCTTCAATTAAAAAGTATGATGATTTATTGAGTATCCAGACTGATCATCAAGCAGCGATTACTAATAAGCAAGAGGGTGTAAAGCTTTTGCAAGAACTACAAAAAAAGATACAAAAAGATCAGCCACAGGATGGTGATAAAAAGAATGATGGCCAGCAGCAGGGACAGCAGCCATCCGATGGAAACGATAGTCAACAGCAACAAGATAAGCAGCAAGATTCATCAGGCAATAAGCAGGGGGATAGGCAAGGCGGCGACCAGCAATCATCGCCAGAGCACAAGCAAGATGGTGAACAGCAAGGAGACAAAAAGATTGATCAACCCAATAAAGATGGAAAACAACAATCACCAGCGCCAGACAAACGAGGCGATGACAACAAAGATGGTAAAGGCAAGCAAGAGCCAAAACAAGATGATCGAAAAGATAGCCCCGATAATATCGATGATAAACGAAATAAGGGGAAAGGCGATCCAGCGAATGACCAAGGTTCCAAAGATCATCAGCAGCAAAATGCTCAAAATGATTCCCATGAAAAAACTCCTCACAATAAAAAACCAGATTCTGAGCAACAACCTGCATCAAAGGATAGCCAAGAACAGCAACAAAAACAAGAGGCGCGGCAAGCTGGAGTTCCTCAGCCGCATGCGCCTGCTGAAACTATAGAGCAGCGAGCGGCGCGTGCATTGCTCGATCAATTAGGCCAGGAAGAGTCTCAATTGCAAAAGTCACTCATGGCAAAAAAAATGAAGCAGCATGCGCAATCAAAAAATAATGCTCATCAGTGTTCATGGTAAAATAAAATAAGCTTAGGTAAGAAACAAAAAGGGTTGTTATGAAACATTCTGTTGACTATGGATTTTTATTCTTTTTATGTGTGTTGTTACTATCGCCGTTGCATGCGGTTAATATTTCGCTTGAGTTGCATGATAATGGGCAAGGATCTCGAGAGTCAACGGTTGTTGTGGGTCAATTATTTGATGTTGCAGTTGTGATTACTGGTAAAGATGGCGTAGATACAGATGATATTAAGCTTACGATTGGTAATAATGTGCGAGTTAGAGGCGTTGAATCAAGCGTGCAAGCAACCTTTGGAAATGGGAAATTATCTAAGACTTTTACTAAATTATTTCGGTTGCAGGCACACAAAGAAGGTCCATTAACTATTGGGCCGGCGAGTATGGAGCATAATGGAAATAAGATTACATCGAATATTTTACAGCTAACGGTGGTGCAGCAGATGCCAGAAGAGACGAGTCAAAAGTCAGCTGCGGCACATGACCAGCAACTTATTGCGTGTCATCTTATTCCTCAAAAAAAAGAAGTATTTATTGGGGAACCTTTTGTGGTTCGTGTTGTGATTGCAACACATGTGCAAATTTTACAAATGGCGCTTGCACAGCCTCAGTTTGAACATTTTGTTTTTAAAGAAGCTGCAGATACTCAATCATATAAAAAAACATATAATAACATTCCGTATGATGTGGTTGAAAAACGTTTTATTTTAACTCCAACTACCAAGGGGACGCTGGCTATTGAGCCAATACAATTGTCATATGCAACGATTGCGCGACGCAAAAAAAATAAACAGCATTTTTTTGGGGATGCATTTTTTGGTGGGTTTTTGGATCAAGATCGTATTATTCAAAAAACAATTTCTTCAAATAGTGCCCAGGTGGTGGTGCATGATTTACCGCCCGAGGCGGAGAACGTTGATGTTGTTGGGGTCATCAACTCGTGTGTTGCGCGTGTTGATAAAAAAGAGGTGATGTATAATCAAGCGGTTTCATTTTTTTTAGAAGTTGAAGGAACGGGAAATATTGAGCAGCTCCCAGCTCCTAAAATTTCATTGCCTTCTTATGCAAAATATTATGAATCAAAAGCCTCATTTAAGCCTGATAGTAGCAATCCATTAAAGGGAAAAAAGATATTTGAATATATTATTCAATGTGCGCATGAAGGTGATGTAGAAATTCCTGCACAGTCTTTTTCCTATTTTGATACCGAAAAAAAAGAAGTGGCATCAATTGCTACGGCGCCTGTTTTTTTGCATATTCTTCCGCCGCCGCTTGTAGATAAGGAGCAACAGTGCCAAGTTATACAGCCTGATCATCACGAACAAAAGAGCATAGATCTTGCTGAGTCTCAAGAGAATTCCGTGCACAAGGATGTGTGCTTTATTCAGGAGGATGGACCAATAATGCAAAAAGAAGTTAACGGGATATCTTGGCTGATATTCTTATTTTTATTATTGATGGCGCCACTTATTTTTACGGGGACATGGATGTGGGATCGATTAATGAGGGTAATGGCATCAAGCGATTTTGTTCAAAAAGGTTCGCAGCGCAAGGCGATTGATTCCTTACGCAAAGAATTTACCCTACTAGAACAAAAAGGTAATCCAGAAAAATTGTATCAGTTATTTATTCGTCTTATTGCCGTAAATGGTTCTGTTGATCAGCGCAATGTTACACATGAGTGGTTGTATGAATATTTAATATCTTTGGCGTGGCAAGAGGTAAAGATTAATGAATTTTTTGATTTTTTAAACGAATGTGCTCAGCTGCGTTTTGTTTCACAAGCACATTCTTCAGTTGTAGTAAAACATGAAGAATTGTTTAAAAAAGCGTCATATTGGTTAGTATTACTTACTAAATAAGAAAGGTTTTTGGGTATGATAATGGTACGGCTTCTTGTTGTGTTGTGCGTAAGTATGCTTTTTCCAAATATGGCATGCGCAACAAACTATCGTGAGATTTTTTTTCAGGCGAATGATCTTTTTAAGGAGGGAAAGTATGAAGAGGCGTATGATTTGTATGAAAAAATTCCAAATAAAAGCTCGCACGTGCATTATAATTTAGGCGTTTGTGCTTATAAACTTGGCAAAAAGGGTTATGCATTGGTTCATTGGCGCCGAGCTGAAAAGGATTGGGGTTTTTTTAACCGAGCAGAACTAATAAATAATATTGATTTAGTCTTAAAAAAAGAAACCCCTTACGATGGCAATGACACCAAAACTCCCGGAGAATTTACTAAGGAGCGGCTGAACAATTTCTCTAATAAAATTGTTTCGGCTGTTAGAGCTACGCCGTTGTTGAGGTTGCAACTTCTATTTTTATTCTTATGGATTTTTGCCTTTGTATACCTTCGATATTGGTATAGGCAGCGGCAAAAATTTTTAATTGTTATTGTTTTTTTTGCTATTATTATCTCAGGAATGTTGTTAGTGGTTCGTTATAATTTTGATTTGCGACAACATGGGGTTGTGGTAACCAACAGTGTTGTGTTGTACTCTGGTCCAGGTGATAATTATCAAAAATTGACAACACTTACTGAGACCAACCAGGTTTTAATCAAAGGTGAGTCTGATGGTTTTTATAAAGTAAAACAAAAGGGTATTATTGGGTGGCTTGATAAGAAAACAGTTTTGTTGTATTGAAGTTTAGTTTGAAAAGAAGAGAGGAGAGACTTATATGTTTTTTTTACTAGCGTTATGGTTATTATTTGTACCTTGTGTACATGCAGAAAGTTTAGATGGTACATCGAGTGTGATTTATAAAGAAGCACACCATGTTTTTCGTAATAATGATACTGTAGAGGGGTTTGTTCAACTTAAAAATGGATTTACCGTATTACCCGGTTCAGCTCTTTTTATGGAGACGGTGTGTCCAGTTTCTGGAGGAATTGATTTACGGGGGACGGGAACATTGGTGTTAGAAAAAAGTTTAATTCTTGAAGGAGTGATATCGCTTTCAGATAGTGGTAAAATTTATGGAAACAATACATCCTTGATATTACATAATGATCTAACGATTCCTTATAATAAAGTGTTGCATTGCCAAGGGCAACTTACTATTAATGGTAATGGTAATACGTTACGTTTTGATAAAGCCTCTCAGCTTATGCTTGATAATTTGTCATCATTGACTTTGAAAAATATGCATATCATTATAGCACAATCATTTGACGGTCAGCCTTCACTTAACATATCGTCTCCGTTATCAAGCTTAACTCTTGACAATGTCATTCTTGATCTTGGAAGTAATGTAAGCATCAATCAAGGGCATCTTTTTTTTAAAAATGATGTTGTTATGACAGGAACAAATGCTCTTTTATACCATACTCCATCGTCTTCATATATTTTATCAGGAAGCAAACTTTATTTTGATAGTGCAACAACCTTTTCATATACACCTGCAGCACATGCTCAAGATCTTGTACGGTTTCAAGATTCTTCTTCGCAATTATTGTTAAATGGGTGCTCATTAAAAACTTCTTCAACTGGGATGTTATTGGATAAAGGAAATCTTATTTGTAAAAATAACGTTGCTCTTGATAGTTTTGCGGAGAATCTTGAAAATGACATTACAACTGAACAAACGGTTAATATTGGAGCGACGGTTAATTTTGTTCGATGGTCGCCTGACGGACGTTATTTAGCTATTGGTAGCGAATTATCCGGTTATCAGTTAATGATTATACGCTATGAGCAGGATAGTTATTCGCTTATTGATTATGTAAGCTATGGTACAGGGGTTAAAGTATTAAATTGGTCGCCTGATGGAAAATTTTTAGCGGTTGGAAGTGCCTTAAGTGGGGCTCAGGTTAAGATTTATGGGTTTAATGGGGCAAGCTTATCTTACATTACATCTATTGATGCATCAAGTGATGTGACACATGTTGCTTGGTCGCCTGATGGTCGTTATTTGGCATTTACGCGATTAAGCAATAACCTTGGGCAGATTTATTTTTTTGATGGAACGACATGTACTTATTGGTGTTATTTTCATATAGGGACGTTAACTCCAAGTTCTTATTGTGTTGCCTGGGCTCCATCAGGATTATATTTATGTTCTGCTGGAACAAAAGGTGGATCCCATTTTAGATGTTTTAGGTTTTCATCGTCAGAATCTCCGCTCATAGGGTCAATTAGTTATGGATCAGATGGATATTTTTTGGATCATGTCTCATGGTCACCAGACGGTAAATATATTCTTATGGGAGGGGATTGGGGTACTGCTATTTTTCAGGCATTTAGTGATGGAAGTCTTGGTTCTCAGGTTTCATCTACGGATCATAGTGGAAATCTTTATGATGCAATGTGGTCTCCATCTGGAACTTTGGTTGCATTAGGCTTATCTGATGGGCTTGAGATCTGGCGTTTTTCTCCAGGATCGGGGATTATAATAAAAGACATAACAACAAGTGCCGTTAATACGGTGGCATTTTCTCCTGATGGACAGAGACTTGCTTGGAGTGAGGGTACAAATATTAATGTAAGTAGACTTATTTATAACACGTCGTTATCTGTCGAGGATTATCGAAATAATGCTATTGCATTAGGATCAACAACGCATGGTCTTAACGTTACTATTTTATCTGGAGCCCGTCTGAACATGCGAGGTAATGTTATTTTTAATAATGAGTATTAGTTGTTTCGTAGATAACCATTCTTTGTGCTAGATTATGAAAAATTGGGCCGGCAACTCCAGCGGCCCATAAGTTTGCTTGTGATGGTTCTTGCACAAAGGTTACAATAACACGTTTATAATTTTCTTTTTCTATAATGCCACCAAACGTGTAGACATGTGCTTTTTTGGAATATTTTCCATCTTTAACACAGCGGGCGGTACCAGTTTTTGCCATAACACGAAATCCTGGTATTGGATATTTATTTCCAATATGTTCTAGTGTTTTTTTTGTTGTGGTAATTGCTTGTGAACTATACAGTTGTTCTCCTTGTCGTGTTGAATGTTGTGCAAGTAGGGTTGGTTGAAAAGCATAGCCTCCATTTGCGATGATACCGATTGCGCGGGCAAGTTGTAAAATGCTTGCGGTTATTTCGTAGCCAAACGACATAACTAATAAAGATGATTTACTCCATTTTTCTGGTGGGTTAACAAAGCCTTTGCGTTCACCAGGAAATTCAATGCCAGTTTTAGATCCAAAACCAAGTCGGCGAAGATGATCATAAAATTTTTTTCCTAAGCGTTTTGCGATTATGGCAACGCCAACATTGCTGGAATTTTTAATGACATCATAAAAGGGAAGCTCGCCAACACTTTTCCAGTTTTCTATTTTAAATCCATCAATATAGGCAGATTTTCCTTTGCAGTCGATTATTTCATCATATGCAACGACATTTTCTTCATAGGCAGCAAGTGTGCAAAACATTTTAACTACTGATCCTAGTTCAAAACAGTCGGTAATTGCGTTATTTTTTGTAGTTTCAAGGTTGGCTGAAGGTCGTTCATTTGGGTTAAACGTTGGATAGTTTGCCATCGCTAAAATTTCTCCAGTTATGGGATCCATGATAATAGCAGATCCCGCTTTTGCTTGATGAAAGGTGACTGCTTTTTCAAGTTCTTGTGTTGCAAAAAACTGAAGTGTTCGATCAATACTTGTTACGATTGGGGCGCCTGATATTCCTGGATTATGAATTGTTTTATTAAAATAATTTCCTGCGCGGCGTGCATCTTTTTCAAGGGTTATTTGCTGCGGGGCGCCTGCAAGTTGTTTATCAAAAAAAAGTTCGAGCCCTGCAATGCCTTTATTGTCAATATCGCTAAAGCCAATCACATGGCCACAATCATGGCATGAGTATGTTCGTTGAGCTTCTTGGGTAAATTGAATATCGTCAAGTTGTTGGTTTTGTAAAAATGATGCTTTATCTGCGGGGAGTTTGCGATCAAGCCACATAAAATGTTTATTCTTTTTTTTCTTGAGTTTTTTGTAAGCATCGTTGTAGTGTTTTTTTAAAAAACGATAGAGTTTTTTGGGTTGTGTAATGTGTTGTGGTAGTAAAAAGGCTGATAAAACTTCTTGGTTATAAGCAAGCGGAAAGTTCCCTGTTCTATCATAGATTGGTGCGCGTGGTGGGGCTATTGTTATGGTTGTTGTGTATTGATGTTTTGCAAGATTGGTAAAAAAATCCTTGCGATATACTTGGAGTAAAAAAAGTCTTACGGCAAGAAGGATAAAAAGCGAAGCAAAAAAAACAGTTATTCCGGCAATTTTTATGTGATGTTCGTTGATCATTTTTTTATGAGCCATGAACGTCTCCTTGGTTGCTTGTTATGCGAATAAACGTTAAAAATGGTTCTTGTTGTTCAATCACGGTTATTTTTTTGGGTTCAGTTTTTACCATGCTACATTTGGATGCCCATTCTGCTATAACCGTGTTGTTGCGCTGTGTGCAGTAACGGTGGGTGAGCGTGTCTTTTTGTTGTAATAATTTTTTTTCTTGGCGAGTTAAGGTTTGCACGTTGTACGTATTTTTGATAATGAGATTATGTTGATAAATAACGCCAAAAAGGAATATTCCGGTAAGCATAAGTAATAATGAACCAAATTTCATAAGGCTCTCCTTGGGTTTATGTTGTTGCTGGATGATGGTACATGTACCCATTAACTACAATGTTAGCACCGCTTAAAATATCAACATATGCATCATTATTGCTTGTGCCATCGCCAAATTCTAAGCTATGTTGTTCATCAATAGCGGCAGTGTTTCCATTAATGGTGACTTTGTTATCAAATAAAATGGTGCCTTTGGTAAGCTGCATGCCGTAGTCAGGAAGTTCGACGGTGCAATGATCACAATAAAGCCGTGATGATTGGTTGGTAAGGCGTACCAGTGATCGTTGTTCTTGTGTGTGGGGGCCGGTGGGATTAGGGCTAAAGCTAAAGGTGCTTCCTACATCAAAGTGTAGTTCGGCCGCTGGCAAGACCGTGAGCGCGCGAGTTGAGCTGTATGCAAATATTTGTGGTGTAGCGATTGTAACATTGTTTTTAATAAAGAGTGCGCCCTGGGTCATATTAAACGTTGTATCAAAGAGGGTGTTTACATTGTCAAGCGTAAGATCAATGGTATTGCCACGCATGATTAAAAAATCATTTGAGGTTGTATTTGCCCAGTTTAGATTTTTTAAGGTGACTGATAATGCAGGATCAATAATTAATTGAGCATTGTTGCCAATAACAAGATTATTGCCTTGGCCATCAAGAACAAGATTGGAGCCGATGATTAGGCGATTATTTTCTGGAATAACAAAGCTTGAACTTAAAAGGAGCGTATTTCCTTCCCCTTTAATAATACCGCCAATGGTCAGATAGGCTTGTGAATCAAGATATAAATCGCCAGCCATTTGTAATGTTCCGCTGCCGCCAAGGTTAATATTTCCCGAAACAGGAAGCGCAAGGTCAAGCGTAATTGTTTTGTCAGCTGCTATATCAAACCCTGCTTTAAAAAGTTGCGGTTCAGTAATACTCGTGTTATCCGCGTAGCTTTGATGTTCGGTGTGAATAGTAATGCCGCTTGCGGGAGTATTTTCAAGTGTGGTGATGCGGTTATCAAGTGCGCGCGTTGTGGTAAGCACCACGTCGCCGTTGATCATTTTTTTGATGGTGCCGGTTGCTGCAAGACTTAGGTTGGTTGCTGGGTTTGCAAATATAAGCGCTCCTTCTTGTTGTGTACCCACAGGATCAAGCCACAGCGTAACGCCGTTAACCGCGAGTGAGCTTTCATCATTAAAGCTCCAGTTGTGGTTTTTGGTTGCGATGATGCTTGGGCTTGTGATGTTGATGGTACCGTTGGTGGAGGTAATATTATTTTCAAGTCCTACATAGGTATTGCATAAATTCATCTGAGCGGTTGGGTCCATAAAAATAAGGGCATTATGGAGTTTGCCAAGGTCTTTTACCACAACATGGTTAAGAATGAGCGTACTATTTGGACGAATCGTTATGGTGCCGCCGTTACCCAGGTTGAGTTCATTACCATTTCCGTTGATGGTGCAGATGCCATCAAATGTCCACGATCCGCGCAGATCAATAGCACTATTAAAGGTAAGGGCGCCGTTGTCGCCGATGATGCGTAGTGAGTTGGTCATACTAACGTCATTGTTCCCAAAGCAAAGCGCATAGCTGTTAAGGTCAACGGTGCCAGATCCGGTGATGGTTTTATCGCTCCAAAAGTTCAGGTTGTTTTTTAAATTAAGGGTGCCGCCGTTAAGAATAATATTGCCTTCAAGTGGAGCCTCAAGTGAACTCGTGAGTGCAACGGTGTGATTTTTAACCGTTATATTTGTTACGATTGAGGCAGCGCCATACGTAAAGCCACTTCCTTCTGTGTAATGCATTGGTACACTTGATCGTCCCGAAATTGCGTCAAAGTATCCAGTGTTGGGGAATAAATAAGGATTTATGGCAGTTTTGTACATGCGGTGGCGAGCGTAAGGTGTATCATGGTAATGCGTGATGTCTTTTTGGATAAAAAGGGCATCATCTTCTTGTCCAATATTATCGCCAAATGGAAATGCAAGAATGCCTTTTTCTATAGTTAAATTACGTTTTGCCGTAAGTCCGTTGGTACTATTTACGCGAATGATAGAATTTTCGGTTGTGAAAATAATTCGGTCTTGCGCGGCATGATTATTGTAAAAGAGTTTGCCGGTATTGATCGAAAGTTTTGAGTCGCCACCAATGACGAGTGTAACATCGTTTTCGGCGGTGCCATCACCCAAAATAAATGCTGTTTCATACGTTGAGCTTTCAATGGATACTTGTGATTGTTGGAAGCTTTTTAAGGTTCCTTTGGTCATGGTTACGCCTGTTTGCCTGATGGTAAGTGTTCCATTGTGGAGAGCAAGTACGCTGCTTGCATCTTCAAAGCTTAGTGGTTGATTTGTTGCATCGGTGGTGTATTTCCCGAGTGAGAGATTAACGCCTTCGTAGATATGAAAACCTGATCGGGTGGAGATGGTACTGCTATTTGGCGAAATATACGAAAAGGTTGTTGTGGTATCACGTGGGTTGGTTGCAAGAAGTGATGAATCATTAATGATCGTTATACCCCCCTTTTTCCAGGTAACATCTTCTAAAAGTTGCATTGCCGTGTTATCAAGAATAAGCACGCCGTCAACGGTTTGAGCGTAAAGCGCATTTGTCTTTCCTAAGTTAATAAGGTTGGTGTTGCGGATGGTTAACGTTGATCCACCAGCGACAATAATAGTTCCGGTTGTTAAAAGATCAAGCGTATAACCATTGCCATTGATGATGCAGTCACCGCTAAAGGTCCATTGACCACTTAAGCAGACGTCCGCTTGCATGTCTAAGCTTGCGCGTGTTCCGTCAAAAATAAGGGTGCTTGTCCAGCACGATTCTTCGTTGCCCAGGGTGATGTGTTTGTTAAACATTGAGATGGTGCCGCTGGTGGTTATTGTTTTTTGATTTGAAAACAAAATATTATTTTCAAGTAGGAGCGTGCCGCCATTGAGTGTAAGGTCGTGATAGCTAAAGTCAGTGTTAAGCCCCACGGTGAGAGAGGTATTGGCATCTAAAAGTGTGACGGCGCCTTTTAGGTCGCCAACTCCGCTGATGCTGTTATTGTGGTGGTTAACGGTTATTGCTTGATTAACAAATCCGTTGTCAAGGATTATTGAGCCGCCATTATCAAGCGTTAGGGATGTTGGGCTTGCTACCGTTGCGCTGATAGTAAAGTCTTCGTGCAATGGATAGTTAGTTTGTCGCATATTATTCACAATAAGATAAGCGGCAGGATCAATAAAGAGGCTGTTGTTGCTATCAAAATCTATCCATCCATCAGAAAGTGTTGTTGGGCGTTTTATGCACCATGAAGCGGTTGGTGCCAAGCTAAATTTTGATTGACCGTAAAAAATGATGGGCTCTTGATTATAAGCGTTTAAAACCAAGGGGCCGCGTAGATCATTGGTGTTAAGTTCAAGCGATGTGCCGTTGCCATACAGGCGCACTGTAACATCTTCATTTTGTGTGCCAGAACCAAGACTAAGCCCTTCTTGCGTACTTCCGGTTGTTTCGGTGAGATTAATATCAAACGATGAAGCTCCATAGACGTTGATAGCTCCTTGTTTGAGGGTAAGGCCCGAGTTGGTGATTGAAAGGGTTGCATTATCAAGGTTGAGGCGTGATGATGTATCTTCAAATTCTAGAGGTTCAATACCGTCAAGGCCGATACGTCCCAGATTGAGTGTTGCGCGATTTTCTACAATAAGTTTTGAGTGGGCGCCGATGGTGCTTGTGTAGTTACTTGCATAGTTAAACATGTGAGGGCCGGTAATAACAACATCTTCGTACGTTTCCATGGTGCCGTCGGCAAAGAGAAAGTCGTCATCGAGCATGAGTTTTGAGTTTCTAAAAATAACTTTTGATGTTGGGCCTTGCATGGCAAAAGCGCTTGTTTTATTAAATTCCATGTTTAGCAGGCGTGTTTCGAGCGTTGCTCCTTGAGCAAGATTGAAAGCCCCATCATTTTTGAAGGTAATTTTATTGCCACGTCCATTAATAACATTGTTGCCGTAAAAAGTGAGTGGTGATTCAAGGGTGATATTACTATTTAAAAAAAGATTAATATCTTGAAAAATAAATGGCGAGTAGTTGGTTTTGAGAATGTTAACGCTGTTGGTTGTTATGTCAACACGTGCAACATATTCATCATCAGGTGTTTTTGCATAGCGCAGGTGGCTCACGCCGGCGGGGACATTAATTTCATAGCCAGAAGAAAGGGCGTAGGTTGAATTATTAAAGTTGAGTGAGATAAATTCGTTTGCGCTTGCCGTTGCGCTGGTGCCGGCGGCAATCTCGGAGGCGTCGGGTTTCCAGCTTACGGTGCGGGCGGCGGCGGCGGTTGTGTATTGTGATTTATAGGCAACAATATTGGTGGAGGCGGTGTGCTCGTAGGTTTTTATAGCATTGCTGGCAAACGCCACAGCAACATACGTGCTGGTGCGCGCCCAGTCAAGTCCATTGATGCCGCCGGTGCCTAAGGTGTAGGTTTTGAGCAGGTTAATAGATGTTCCTTCAATGCGATAAAGATGCAAATTTCCCGTTGGCGCCGTGCCTACCAGGATGTCGTCAGGATTGCCGGTTGGCGCGCAGACAACGGAGTTAAAGAGCACGGTGTCGCCGCCCAGGGCATTGGTCGGCGTATAGGTTGTTGAAAGTGCGGAGTAAGCTTCATTAAAGCTGTAGGCGCGAATAACGGCTCCACCGGCGGCCAAATACTGTCCACGGCCGTTCCATGAGAGTGAGTTAATGGTAGCTCCCGTATTGATAGAAAGGGTGCGTGTAAGGGTATTGGTTATAGGATCAAATGAAAAAATTTGTATTTGTTGGCTATTGGTATTGGTTGAGATAGCCAATCGATAGGAGCTTGGGTGCCAGCGTACAGCATAGGCGGCATTGCCAATATTTTGAGCAGCAACAAGGGTTAATGATGAGCCATTAAATTGGTAAACAAATAATTCTTCGCGGCCATTAGATGCGCCCTGAAAATTGCTTGTGGTGACGGCAACATAGGCATTATCGTACGACCAATCAATAGAATTAACGGTTCGTGATTGAGTTACGTTGGCAACGAGTTCAAAAACGCGTGCACCGGAGGCATTTGGTCCAGACGAAAAGGTTGTTTGATAGGGGGCAAGTTCAAGAACATGATTTTGTCCTTTGATGCTGCCAAGATCTGCAAGAGTACCGGTGTTGGTAAGAATAAGGTCGCTATTTAAATAAAGCGTGCTGCCATTGAGTGTTATCGGGCCGGCAACAGGGAATATTGAGTAAAATGAGCATGTAGTGCTGGCGTCGGTAAGCTGAAAACCATTTTTAACGCATCCAAACGTTCTGATTGCATTACCATCGCCAGAAATAGCAAAGGGGTTTACAATAGAAACGGTTGAATCGGATCCATAATTTGCTGCATGTGCTGACTGTATAAGTGAAAATAATAAAATCCATAAAAGAAAATATGTGCGTTTCATTTAAATCCTTTCAAGCACAGGTTTATTTTGGCAAGTTTTAATAAAGGCGGTTGCCTATGTATAGAATATTTACCGTGCTAAAGAAAAGATTTTTTAAAAAAAATGAAAAATATCGCAGGGATAGTGTATTATTCAAATGGTTGGTGTTGTTTGAGTGGAAGATTAAATGCTTTGAGTTTGCGATATAATTTGGTGCGACTTATGCCTAAAAGTTTTGCCGTTTGGACCAAATTATAATTAGTTTCTTGGAGTACAACTTCTATGATGTTGCGTTCAACTTCTCCAACAATGAGTTGATAGATATTTCCTTGATTATTGATTCCGATACCGTGGACTATTTTTTTTACATTATTTTGAAGTAAATCGCGTAAAGATATTGCCATAGAACAAGCCTTTATACTAAAGTTAGTGATTTTTTTGGGGTCCTTTTGTGTAAAAATAAAAAAAGAAAAAAAGTGCGAGAGCATTTGCAGATGCATTTCCTGTCTTTATGCGATAATCAAGTGTATATAATTGTTCAAATAAATTATGTAATTCATCTTGCGTAAAGTTTTTCCACGAATTTTTAATAAAGCTAAATGGCAGTCGATAACTGATTTGTTTTGCGTGGACAAAATCGTTATTGCGAAGATAGGTTATAACACCATGAGCTCGCCATAATTGTTCGGTCCAAAAAGCAATCCAAAACATTTCAGAATATTCTTTTTCAAGTTCTGCCCAAAGTTGAAAAAATAATGACGCATTGAGCGAAAAAAAATATTCAGCAAGTGCAGAAAGCGATGGTTGATGCGTTGTAATATGACTTAGGTAATGGGTAAATTCTGGTAGTTGTTTGATATTAATAAGATCAACATAATTGATGAGCATGCAAAGTGTATCAAGTTGTAGGTTGGTCATGGTCAAAAGATGTTGCAACAGTACCTCTTGTTTTTGCGGGAGCATTGTTGGTGAAAAAAATGTTATACTATGTCGTTGTATGTCTTGTGTAAGAGGTTGAGGAAGTATGACGTTGATAGTGTGAGGTGGTAAAGAAATCTTGGATTCTTGTCGAACAAAAAAACTTATGCGATGGGGTCCTTGGTATGTTTTTACAAGTGTATAAAAATCCACTTTTTGTTTTTCTGGAATATCTTTTTCAAAATCACCAAGCCAATAGAGAACCGTTGATCCTAAAATACTTTGCCCGAGCATGGCGTGTACATTTTTTTTTTCGGTTGTTGTAAGATCAAGTCGTTTTTTTTCGTAGGGAAGTGCATTGTAGTGCTTGAGTTGATCAAATAACAAGGTAAAAAAAAGGGGCTGATATTCATCGCCTTTGAAGCAAACAGAGGTATGGGTGTGCCACCATGAAGGATCTTTGCTTTGTGCTAAAAATGTCACAAAATCCATGTTCATGGCTGTTTCCTTTGAGTGAGCCATGGACGCATGTACTGTTCAATTCGTGGAGCCATTTTTTCTAAGATTTTTGTATACGCAAAATGTTGAAAATCACTCTGCAAAGAAGGATTTTGAGGTTTGGTAACAAGAAGGGTGTTGGTAAATTCTTTGGTTGTGATAACTATTCCTTGGTAATTAATGAGAGAGCATACCAGTGTCATGGTAATTTTAGTATGAAATAAAACAACATCTGGCGACACATATTTATAGGCAGGATCAATATTTTTAATTGTTATTTTTAGGTTATAACCCTTGCTTGGTTTTGTAACGATATGATATCCAACGCGTGTAAAATGAGTAGTAGCACTATCATAAACAAGTGGTGAAATGTGTTCAAATGCGTGGATACTTACCGGTGGCGAAATAAAAAGAGGAAGCGAGTGGGCACGTAGTTCTGAAAAATGTGTTTTTTTAGGGGTGCATGCAGGAAATAGACATGCACCTAATAACAATAAAAAAAGAGTATGTATCATGTTTGGTTTTATGATTCCTTTTTTACAATTCTATTTCCAAGGCTAAACAAAGCTGGTTTAATTGCGGCATTTTGAAAAGATTTTTTTTCGGGTGATGTTGCATGGTTAAATGAAAAGGAGGAATTTTGTTGATGATTTTGTGTATTATGTGCAAAAAGAGCATCAATACCTTTGCCTGCAAGTGTTTTCAGTTGTTCAAACTGTTGCCAAGTTACCGGTGTTTGTTCTGCGGTACCTTGTATTTCAATAATGTGTTTTTCTTTGGTCATAATGATATTAAAGTCAGCATGAGCTTTGCTATCTTCTTCATAGTTGAGGTCTAACAGAGCTTGATCTTCAATAAAACCTACAGAGACTGCTGCTATTGCATGTTTAAAAACACCTTCTGGAATAAGGCGAGCTTGGGTCCAGCGAAAGATTGCTTTTTCAAGCGCAAGACTGGCGGCGGTAATGGCGGCAACGCGTGTGCTTCCATCTGCTTGTAAAACGTCACAATCAATTTGAATAGTACGTTCACCAATTTTTGTTAAATCAACTGTAGTTCGTAAACATCGACCAATAAGGCGAGATATTTCAACACTGCGAGAGTTGCGTTGAGTTTGTGATGATTCACGCATGGTACGTTGATGGGTTGCGCATGGAAGCATTGCATATTCTGCGCTTAGCCATCCTGTTTTTTGCCCTTTTAAAAAAGGAGGAACACTTTGTTGTAAATTGACGGATGCAAGAACTTTGGTATTTCCAAGTTCAATAAGCACGGATGCATCAGCAAAGCCAAGGGCATCATAAAAGATTTTAATTGATCTGATTTCATCAAAGGGGCGATTTTGATGTCGAGTAAATGATGAGGTCATAGAAAATCCTTTTTAAATCTTTTAAAGAAAGGCCCGCTCATGAGCGGGCCTTTCTTTATCAGTGAGCTTTTTACATTGTTTTCTTAAATTTTCGAGAAAACAAATTGATGACAAAAGATGTGATTTATTCAAGCTCAGGAGCGACTAAGCGGATTCGATCCGTTTCTTTGTCATAAGCGGTAATCTTTACCTGAAGTGTATCGCCAAGTTTGTAGTGATCATCAAAGGTGCGTTGTTTTGCTTTTGCTATAGTGGAGACATGAACAAGTCCTTCTTTGCCGGGAACAAGTTCTACGAAAATACCAAAATCGGTTACTCGGCGAATAATACCGGCATGGGTTGAGCCAACTTGAATATCGCCAGCAAGCATACGAACCCAGTTTTCTGCTTGAGTTGCTTGAGCGCCTTCTTTGGAGTAAATACGTACGCCACCATCGTCAGAGATATCAATTTGGGTACTGGTTTTTGCAATAATTTCTTTAATAACTTTACCAGCAGGTCCAATAATGGCACCAATTTTATCAACAGGAACTTTAAAGAAAAGTACACGCGGTGCGTTCATTGAAAGTTCTTTACGTGGGGCGGTTAGTGTTTTGCGCATTTCATTGAGAATATGAAGTCGTCCTCTTTTTGCTTGTTCCAAAGCTTGAATAAAGACTTCGCGTGGTAATCCATATTTGTCTTTGATGTCAAGCTGGAATGCCATAATACCCGTTTCAGTTCCCGTAACTTTGAAATCCATGAGACCAAACGCATCTTCATCACCTAAAATATCGGTGAGGATGTAATATTTTTTATTTTCATCTCTAAGCAATCCCATCGCAACACCAGCGACAATATTTTTAATTGGCACGCCAGCATCCATAAGCGCAAGGGATGTTGAGCATACGCTAGCCATTGATGAAGAACCATTGGATTCAAGAATGTCAACTACGGAGCGAATGGTGTAAGGAAATTCGTCTTGTTTAGGAAGAACATTGATAAATGATGTTTCGGCAAGGTAGCCATGACCGATTTCTCGACGTCCAGCGCCGCGTAACGGTTTAACTTCGCCTGTTGCAAATGGGGGAAAGTTGTAGTGAAGCATGAATGATCGTTCTTGCAACCCGCCTAAAAAGTGTTCAACCTTTTGAGCATCTTGTGCTGTACCAAGCGTTAAACTTGCCATTGCATGGGTTTCTCCACGACGAAATGACGCAGACCCGTGGGTGCATGGAAGTAGTGAAACTTCAGATTCAATTTGGCGGACTTGTTCAAAGCCACGAAGGTCAAGGCGAGCATTTTTTTGTGCAACTGTTTCAGCGAGTTGTTCTTTGATTAATGATTCAAACAAAAAGTCGATAGCTTTTTTTGATATTTTTTCTTCTTCTATGGCTAGTTTGTGCTGTTCATAAAGTTGTTCTTGTAAAGACGCCATAGTGTTACGACGAATGTCTTTTGATGGGTCAAAAAGTTGTGTAACGAAGTTTTTAGGAAGTGATTTTTTGATTGTTTCTTTCCAGGATTCCCAATCATAAGGAGCTGCTGGTTCATTTTTTACAACATTCAATGCTTTTTGAATATCAAGTTGCCATTGAATTTGTTGTTTAATGATTTCATGAGCATTAAAAAGAAGATCAACGAGTTCTTCTTCTTGTACTTCATTACAGTGACCTTCTACCATGCAAATACCGTTGATTGTTCCAGCTATGGTAATATCAGAATCTGATTGTGCGATTTCTTCGTGGGTAAGGTTAAATTTCCATTCGCCATTGATTTTACTTGCTTGGACTGCGCCGACAGGTCCCATAAAAGGAATTGGCGATATGGTGAGCGCAAGTGATGCACCAATGATTGAGAGAATGCTTGCGGGAAATTTTCCATCAGAAGAAAATACCGAACACATAACTTGAACTTCATTAAAGTAGTATGGAGGAAATAAAGGGCGAATAGGGCGGTCAATGTTACGAGAGGAAAGAACTTCAGCATCACTGAGTTTACCTTCTCTTTTAACATAACCACCAGGAATTCTTCCAGCGGCAGTAGGGCGTTCGCGATATTCAACGGTCAACGGAAAAAAGCCACCAAATTCTTTTGCATCTTTGGTAGCAACGGCAGTGGCCAAAACAATGGTATTTCCGGCTTTAATCCACGCAGAACCATCAGCCTGGCGTGCAAACTTGCCTATCTCAACTTCTAAACCCAATTCAGGTAAACGAAAAACTTTCATAAAGAGCCTCACTTTGACGATATTAAATAAAAAGTTTGCAAAACATCAGGTACTGTGTATTTCACATCTTTCAACAACCAAATTGGTGTTGAAATTTGGATTCAAGCAACGAGGGTCAAAATGTATTGACGTCACGTTGCTTAGCCCAATTGTTAATGCCTCAATTATATGTTGAAAAAACACTATATTTCCCAAAACAAAATCAGAGATTACCATTGTTGTGATTTTGCCTTTAAAAAAATAATAAATGCTTTGTATTAACGAATTAATTGAGAAACCTTTTCAAAACTTTGACGATCATTTAGTTTAAGATAATTCATCAACGCTTTTCTTTTGCCAACCAATTTTACAAGGCCAAGCTGTGAATGTTTATCTTTAGGAAATGATTTAAGATGATCAGAAATACTGTTAATTCTTTCTGATAAAAGACCAATTTGTACCTCGCACGAACCAACATCTTGTGCGTTTTTTTTGAACTGATCAATGATCTGACTTTTTTGTTCTTTTGTTAACATGTATATGCTCCGAGCAATTAGTAATATTTTAAACGTTTTTTTCAAATAAATAGGCGCGAGCGGATTCGAACCGCTGACCCTTGCTACGTCAAAGCAATGCTCTGCCAACTGAGCTACGCGCCTGATTAGAAAGAATTTAGTTATTTAAAGAAATATTGTCAAGCATAACTTCCATTTGTTCTTCCTCTCGGGCTTTTTTTTCTAAATCAGAAATTGATTCGCCCAAGTGTTTTTTATTGAAAGATGGAATGCCTGTTCCAGCTGGAATTAGTTTACCAATAACTATATTTTCTTTCAAGCCATATAAATAATCAATTTGTCCGGCGAGTGATGCTTCAGTCAATACTCGTGTTGTTTCTTGGAATGAAGCAGCAGAGATGAAGCTTTCAGTGCCGAGCGATGCTTTTGTTATACCCATCAAAATAGGACGAGCAATAGCAACGCGACGACCTTCCTTTGCCATTAATCGATTAACAGCTTGTAAATGTATTTTGTCGATACGATCGCCCACGACAAAATTTGTGTCACCAGAATCAGTGATACGAACTTTGCGTAACATTTGTCGAACAATAACTTCAATATGCTTATCGTTAATATCTACACCCTGTAAGGTATAAATGGCTTGCACTTCGCGGACAATGTATGCTTGTGCTTGGTCTGGACCAAGGATGCGTAAAATATCGTGTACGTTAGGCATTCCTGAGGAAAGTGCGTCACCAGCTTTTACTTTTTCACCGTCTTCAATATTGAGATGGCGATTACGTGGAACGTTATATTCAAAGACTTCGCCCTCATCGGTTGTGATGGTTATTCTGCGTTGTCCACGATGTACGCCTCCAAAGTTTACCACACCATCAGCATCCGCCAATATTGCAATATCTTTAGGCATACGGGCTTCAAATAATTCAGTAATACGAGGCAAACCACCGGTGATATCACGGGCCTTCTTTTCTTCACGTGGAAGACGAGCTAACACGTCACCCGGTTGCACAATGCTTTTATCTTCGATGGAGATAATTGTTCCTGTTGGCAAGAAATAACGTCCAAGTTCGCCGCCGTCTTTGTCAATAATTGCAATACATGGTTGACGTTTTTCATCACGACGTTCAAGTACAATTTTTCGTGATTTACCAACGGCTTCATCAAACTGTTCTTGATAGGTAACGTTTTCAACTAAGTCGACAAATTGTACAAAGCCTGATTTTTCCGTAAGAATTACTTTAAATGGATCCCATTCTGCTAGTTTAGTTCCAGCTTCAATCTGTACGCCATCTTCAACAAGCAAAATTGTTCCGTATTCAAGCCTAAATTCTTCAAGCTCGCGACCATCATCAGATACAATAACTAATTTTGATCGGCGGTTCATAACAACGTTTTGGTTGTTACGATTTTTCATGGTGTGAATACCTTTAAATAAAGTTTTACCGCTTGTTTTTGACTTAAAGTATGCTTCCTCGGCAAGTCCACTGGCGGCACCACCAACGTGGAACGTTCTCATGGTAAGCTGTGTTCCAGGTTCACCAATCGATTGTGCTGCAATAATACCAGCGGCCGTACCAATATCAACAAGGTTAAGTGTTGATAGGTCCATACCATAACATTGTGCGCAGATACCGCGTTTTGCCGCACATGTCAACGCTGAACGCACGGCTATTTCGTTGACAGCAGAATCACGAAGTTGTTCTACAATAGCATGAGTTATCATTTCTCCTTGCTTGATAATAAGTTTACCAGAGAAGGGGTCGATAACGTCTTCTGCTGTTATCCTTCCAAATACGCGATCTGCTAGTGGAATAATGGTTTCACCAGCTTCCTTTAAGCTTGTTAATCTAACGCTGCCGAGAGTTTGACAATCGGCTTGAGTTACCACAACGTCTTGAGCAACGTCCACAAGACGACGTGTTAAGTAACCAGAGTCGGCAGTTTTAAGTGCTGTATCAGCAAGACCTTTACGTGCACCGTGTGTAGAAACGAAATATTCGAATACACTTAAACCTTCTTTAAAGTTTGCCAAAACGGGTGTTTCCATAATTTCGCCTGTTGGCTTTGCCATGAGACCTCTCATTGCGGCCAGCTGACGGATTTGTTGGCGTGAACCACGAGCTCCTGAATCAAGCATCATAAATACCGGATTAAAAGGCATTGTTGAGCTATCTTCGTTGAGCGAAGCTTTTTGATCCTCTTTTTCAAGGATCGAAATCATTTCTTTAGTAACGTCTTCAGTCGTATGTGCCCAAATTTGAATAACTTTATTATAACGTTCACCATTGGTAATGGCACCATCAAGATACAATGCTTCGGCTTTTTCAACTTCTTTTTTACGTTCGGCAATAATTTTTGCTTTTGATTCTGGAATAATTAAGTTTTCAATAGAAAGTGATATACCACCTCGTGTTGCATAACTAAAACCCAGGTGTTTAATGTTATCAAGAGCAATAACTGTTTTTTCTGGTCCACAAACCTTGTACATTCTTTCAACAAGTTTAACAAGATCTTTTTTCTTAACCACCTTGTTAACCCAATTAAAATCGGCTGATTCGGGGAGTGATTCATAAATAATAACACGTCCAACAGTGGTTTCTACAATCGTGTTGTTTGGTAGGCGAACTTTTATAGGAGCTTGAATATGAAGTTTGCCGTGTTGATAAGCATAAATAACTTCTTCAATGCTTGAAAATGCGAGGCCTTGCCCAGCAACATTTTTGCGTCCCTTGGTCATGTAATACAAACCAAGAACCATATCCTGGGATGGAACGGTAATTGGACGACCACTTGATGGAGACAAAATATTGTTTGTTGAAAGCATAAGTCGTTCAGCTTCAAGACGTGATTTTTTGCTCAATAAAACGTGAACTGCCATTTGGTCACCGTCAAAGTCTGCGTTAAATGCAGAACAGACAAGTGGGTGTAGTTTTATGGCTTTACCTTCAACAAGCATTGGATAAAATGCTTGAATACCAAGACGGTGAAGCGTTGGTGCACGGTTTAATAATACCGGGCGATTGTGAACAACAGCTTCAAGTGCGCCCCATACTTCTGGTGTCATTTCTTCAACCATTCGCTTTGCAACACGAAGATTGAGTGCATCTTCTCGTCTTTGCAATTCAACGTAAATATAAGGTTTGAATAACTCAAGAGCCATCAATTTAGGCAATCCGCATTGATGCATTTTAAGTTCAGGATCAACAACAATAACCGAACGACCTGAATAGTCGACACGTTTACCCAATAAGTTTTGACGGAAACGACCTTGTTTACCACGAAGCATTTCACTTAATGATTTTAATGGGCGACGATTTGATCCACGAACAGGTTGTCCTCGACGACCATTATCAATGAGGGCGTCAACCGATTCTTGAAGCATTCGTTTTTCATTTTTGATGATAACGTCGGGAGCTTCAAGTTCTATAAGCCTTTTTAAACGTATGTTTCTGTTTAAAACACGGCGGTACAAATCATTTAGGTCTGAACTTGCAAAACGGCCACCTTCCAATGGTACTAATGGACGTAGTCCTGGAGGAAGTACGGGAAGAACTTCCATAATAATCCATTCAGGACGAATGTTTGCTTGTGCAAGTTCTGTGAGAACCTTGTATCGTTTTGCTAATCTGTGTTTTAGTGAAACAGAGGTGTTTTGTTCATATTCATCTTGTACTTTGCGTGCTTCAAATTGCAAATCAATCATAGCAAGAATGCTGCGAATAGCTTCTGCACCCATTTCAGCTTTAAAGGTAATATCATCTTGGTGAGTGTATTGATATTCCTCTTTTTCCTGCGTGCTGATGAGTGTTTTGTATGGATATGGGGAGCTTCCCTGATTGATAACAATGTAACTATCAAAATAAATAACTCGTTCTAAGTCACGAACAGTCATTCCTGTTATTAAACTTAAATAACTAGGAATACCTTTGAGGTACCAAATATGACATACGGGTGACACGAGATTAATGTGGCCCATACGTTCACGACGTACACGAGCTTGAATTACTTCGACACCACATTTTTCACAGGTTACACCACGATGCTTCATTCGTTTATATTTTCCGCAGTTACATTCCCAGTTTTTAACTGGACCGAATATGCGTGCGCAAAACAAACCGTCACGCTCAGGTTTGAGCGTGCGGTAGTTTATTGTTTCTATCTTTTTTACTTCACCATATGAAAGTGAACGAATTTTTTCTGGCGAAGCAATTCCGATTCGCATTGCGTTAAACTGAGTTGAATGAATATATTCTCGAAATCTTTCAAGCATTTTATTATTCACCGAACTGCTCCTTACTGGTCTTAATAAGATCGACTTCTAACCCTAAACTTTGAAGTTCTTTTACCAATACGTTAAATGATTCTGGAACTCCGGCCTCTGGAACTTCATCCCCGCGTACAATCGATTCATAAGCTTTTATACGACCATTGGTATCGTCTGATTTAAGCGTAAGCATTTCTTGTAACGTGTAGGCGGCACCATAAGCATACAATGCCCACACTTCCATTTCTCCAAGACGTTGTCCACCAAATTGAGCTTTACCACCGAGCGGTTGTTGTGTAATTAATGAGTATGGACCAACTGAACGTGCGTGAAGTTTATCATCTGCTAAGTGATTAAGTTTCATCATATAAATTTTACCAACAGTAACAGGTTGATCAAATTGTTCACCTGTTCGACCATCAAAAAGCCTGTACATACCATTAACTGGCAGATCAAGACTTTTAAGCAGTGGTTGTATCTCTTTATGATAATCAGCGCCTGCAAAGATAGGTGTTTTAATAGCGACACCTTTTTGTGCAGTTTGTTTTGCGAGCTCTAAAACTTCATCTTTACCATATGTTTTTTCAAGTGTTTTTATAAGTTCCGAGTCGTAAAATGCAATAAGTTGTTTTTTAATTTCATCGTAACTTTGATCAACAATTTTTTGTGCAAATTCTCGACCAAGTTTTTCGCCGGCCATTCCCATAATTGTTTCAAGGAGCTGGCCAAGGTTCATACGACCAGGTATACCGAGCGGATTAAGCACGATATCAACAGGTTGGCCTGATTCAAGATATGGCATATCTTCAAGATTTAAAATACGAGAGACCACACCTTTGTTACCGTGACGACCTGCAACTTTATCACCAACCGAAATACGACGTTTATTGGCAACATAAACTTTGATCATTTTAATAACGCCTGATGGAAGTTCGTCACCTTTTCTTAATTGGCTAATACGATCTTCTTTTAGTGCGTTAAGTACGTGTATTTGATTGTTATAAATTTCTTTGTAATGTGCTATTTGAGCATCAATATCTTTATCTTTGGTGATAAGATCTAGGAGTTTTTCTAATTGATCTTTATCGGATGCTCCTTTGATTTTACCAGCGGCAAGAATAGCGAGTACCTTGTCTTTCATTCCTTGGCGGAGAATATGGATGTGGAATTCATGAAGCTCTTCAATTGTTGCTGTTTCTTTTTGTACATATTCTTTATAACGCTTGTCTTTTCGGATACCACTTCTTGAGAATATTTTTACGTCTACAACTGTACCCTCTATTCCAGGTGGTACACGCAACGATGTATCACGAATTTCTCGTGATTTTTCTCCAAATATTGCTCGTAAAAGTTTTTCTTCTGGTGATACTTGAATATCTCCCTTGAGTGTTACCTTACCAGTAAGAATATCTCCAGGTTTTACACGGGTTCCAATTTTTACAACACCATCATCATCAAGTGCTGCAAGTTCTTTTTCTGATACGTTTGGAATATCGCGTGTAATTTCTTCTGCACCAAGTTTGGTTTCACGTGCTTCGACAATAAATTCTTCAACGTGAACAGAGGTGAAAACATCATCAGCGACAAGGCGTTTACTCATTAATACCGAATCTTCAAAGTTGTAACCTTGCCATGGCATAAAGGCAACAAGGACATCGTTACCAAGTGCAAGCTCACCATTCTTTGTTGCAGCTCCATCAGCGATAACATCGCCGCGTTCAACAACATCACCAACCCTAACAATTGGATTATAATGAATCCAGGTATTGTGACTTGAACGACCAAACTTTTTGAGATTGTAAATCTCAATAGGTTTGGCAAACCAAGAATCTTGAGTTGCTGAAGCATCGTCTATGCGAATAATAATTTTATCGCTTGAGACGTATTCAACGCGTCCACCTTCTTTAGCTTTGATAACAGCACCTTCAAGAGAACCAACTTCAAGCTCCATACCTGTTCCTACCATTGGAGCTGTACATCGAATAAGAGGTACTGATTGACGTTGCATGTTTGATCCCATAAGGGCACGGTTTGCGTCATCGTGTTCCAAGAATGGAATTAATGCGGTTGGAACTGAGAATATTTGTCGAGGAGATGCGTCAACGTAAGTAATCGTTGATGAATCAACAAGCAAAATATTACCATTTTTTCGGGCAAGAACTTTTTCTGTAGCTATCTTGTTGTTTTTATCAAGAGGAATTGCTGCTTGAGCTATTGTCTCTCCTTGTTCTTGAAAGGCATCAAGGTAGAGAACTTCATCTTGTACTACGCCATTTTTCACTGGGCGATATGGAGTTTCAATAAAACCAAGTTCGTTAACCTTGGCATAGGTTGATAATGAGGAAATCAAACCAATGTTTTGTCCTTCTGGTGTTTCAATAGGACAAATTCTTCCATAGTGTGATGTATGAACGTCACGAACTTCGAAGGTAACGCGCTCTCGAGTAATACCTCCAGGTCCGAGTGCAGAAAGTCTTCTTTTATGCGCCATCTCTGCAAGTGGATTTGTTTGATCCATAAATTGAGATAATTGCCCTGTCCCAAAAAATTCTCGAAGTACTGCGGCGAGAGGTTTAACGTTTAAAAAGTCGTAAGGCATTAACGCAACATAATTTTCTTGTAATCTAAAGCGTTCTTTTACAATACGTTCAAGACGCGCAAACCCGATATATAATTGGCTTTGCAAGAGTTCACCGACAAGACGAATGCCTCGGTTTCCAAGATGATCGATATCGTCAAGTTCGCCTTCACCGCGTTCTTTAAGCATAACAAGGTATTTGACTGTTGCAATAATATCTTCCTTGGTCAAATGAGTAATATCTTCGCTGACATTTAAACCAAGTTTACGGTTAGTACGTATTCTTCCAACGATCGTAAGATCGTACATACGAGGATTAAAGAATAAGCTTTGAATGTATTCTTCCATTGCAGCTTGATTTGGAACATCTCCAGGTTTGAGCTTGCTATAAAGATCTTTTAATGCATCTTCATAGGTTGAAATAGGATCTTGAGCAAAGGTTAATGCTAAGGATGGTTGGAATGTATAACCCGCCGATTGTATAATTTTAAATGATGAACAACTGGTAAGAATAATATCAAGGACATCTTCTGTGATAATGGTTCCTTGTGATGCAACTACTTCTCCTGTTGTTTTATCGATAATATCTTGAGCCAATACTTTATTGATAAGTGCTGCTTTACGTACAAAAAGTGATGTTACGTTAGCCTTTTTAATTTTGTCCAAGGTAACTTTGGTAAAGCGTTGGCCAATGGTAAATTGAGCTTCAATTTCTTTAGGAAGGGCCTCAGCTTCAAGTCGTTGACCAATTAATGATTCATTGATTGGTTTGACAAATTTGCCACCTTTAATGTCAATGGTTTCAAAATCATAAAAAAGCGACAAGAGAGATCGTTTTTCAATGCCAAGGGCCTGTAAAAAAGTTGTTGCGAGAATTTTCTTTTTCTTATCTATGCGTACATAGAGTATGTCATTATGATCAAACTCAAAATCGAGCCATGATCCACGGCTTGGAATAATACGTGCGATATGATATGGTTGTCCGCGAAAATCTTTGGTTTTTTTACTTAATGTAAAAATAACGCCAGGGGCGCGATGTATTTGGCTCACAACAACACGGTCAACGCCATTAATGACGAAAATACCCTGGCTGCCAAGTTTAAATAAACCATTTGAGTCTTCATGCAAATCAACCATTACGGGGAGATCGCAGAAAAATACATCTTGTTCTTTAATATCACGAATTACACGAGTTTCGGTTTCTTGGTCGATATCCCATGTAATTAATTGTAATTTGACTTTTAATGGCATTGTATATGACTGGCCACTGTAACGGCAAGCGTCTACAGGTGCCGGAACTTTTATACTAACGCGAGAAAAACATTTTTTACAATGAGTATATGAGGCAGTCGGTTTACCACAGTGTGGGCACGTATTATTGTTGAGCGAGTTGAATCCACTTTTTTTGCAAGAAGTACAGCTCCATTTATATCTGTTTTGAATGCCTGTAGTTTGACCACAAATGCAAGACCATTCGCCCAATTCATAATTGACGTATTCAAGCGAAATCTTTTCATTATGCTTTATTGGAAAGGTGTCTCTAAACACTTTTTCCAATCCTATGTTTCTTCGCTCAGAAGGCAGGCAGTCCAGTTGTACAAAATTATTGAATGACTTTGATTGAATTTCTATAAGATTGGGCAGCGAAACAACTTCTTTTATCTTACTAAACGACTTCCTTATAACTCCCTTACCTCTTCCAATGTGAGACATTCAAGCGCTCCTACCCTAAAAAAAGACTAATTTTTTACCAGACTTGCATCATGTTATTAATGCATAAAGACAAAAACGGGAGCCCGTTTTAAATGCACTAAGGCACTTAAAACGGTATCCCCTGTAAATTTCATTATGCAATAATGAATTAAGAAAGCTCGACTTTTGCGCCAGCTTCTTCAAGTGTCTTTTTGATTTTTTGAGCTTCATCTTTTGGTGCTGATTCTGCAACAACAAAAGGAGTTCCTTCAACTGCTTCTTTGGCTGCACCAAGAGAAAGAGTTGAAACGGTTCTCAATGCTTTAATAACTTTAATTTTATCTGAACCGGCGTCTTTCATGGTCACTTTGTATTCACTTTTTTCTTCAGCTGCTGGAGCTGCTGCCGCCGCCGCTGGAGCTGCTGCTACTGCTACAGGTGCTGCTGCTGAAACACCAAACTTTTCTTCTAAAGCTTTTACCAATTCTGCAAGTTCCATAACGGACAATTTGCTGATTTCATCAACAATTTTTACTGTGGCTGACATAGAAATAACTCCCTATATTGTAAAAAATAACTTAACTTTATTTGTTTTTATTATGTAATAACACTAATAATCCATTGTACACGCAATTTTAGTATACTCTAGATTTCAAAAAAGGTTTCTAGAGTATACCATAAAAAGCATATTCAGCTACTGTTTTTCTGCAATTTGTTTAATAGCATACACAGGTTTACAAAGAATTTGATTAAGTGCAACCGCCAAGCCTTTAATAGGCGCTTGGATAGTAGCAGCAACTTGAGCCAACAATACCTCTCTTGATGGAAGTGATGCAAGTGTTGAAATATCTGTTGTGCTTAAAACTTTTGATTCAAAAAATCCAGATAGTATTTTTAATGATTCATTGTTTTTTGAAAATTCAGAAAGCTTTTTTGCTACCGAAGGAACATCATTTTTTGCAAAAACAATGCCCACTTGGTCTTTAAGTAATTCTTTGAATGATGTAATGCCATCAAGGTCGCTTACTGCTATTCTGATGAGACTTGCTTTTGTAATTTTAAAAGAACCATCTGCTTCTCTAAGATTTTTTCTCAAATCTTGGAGCTTAGCAACATCAAGTCCTTTGTAGTGTACAAGGAATGCAGCTTGTGCATCAGAGAACATTTGTCTAAATTGCGATATAGCAACTTCCTTTTGTTGACGATTCATCTTAAAATTCCTTCTGTTTATTGGTCTTTATTAAGGCATTTCATCAGGATTTAAGACAATCCCAACACCCATTGTTGATGAGGCAACAAGCTTTTTGAGATATTTACCCTTAGAGGTTCCAGGCTTGCTGGATTGAATGGCTTTTACAAGAGCCTTCAAGTTTTCTAAAAGTTTATCCGCGCCAAAAGAAACTTTGCCAAATGGGGCATGGACAATTCCTGTTTTATCGTTTCTGAAAGATACACGACCTTTTTTAAGGTCTGAAACTATTTCAGCGACGTCAAACGTGACTGTGCCAACTTTCTTATTGGGGAGGAGTCCTCGAGGACCTAATATTTTTGCCACTTTACCCACAAGACCCATCATATCAGGCGTTGCGACGGCTGCTTCGAAATCAGACCATCCGCCTTCAATCTTTTCAACAAGATCTTCTGCTCCAACAAAATCAGCACCAGCCTTTTTTGCCGCTTCTTCATGTTCACCTTTAGCAAACACGAGAACGCGAACTTTTTTACCTGTGCCATGAGGGAGTAGAACTGAACCTCTAACCGTTTGTTCACCCTTGGAAGCATCAATGCCTAAAACAACATCAACGTCGACTGATTCATCAAACTTTGTGTGTGCATTTTTTACGATAAAATCTAATGCTGACTTCCATGTCGTAACATCGGTAGTGGTGAGCTTTTCTTGTACCTTTACGTGTTTTTTTCCTGCCTTACTCATTGCTTTTATCCACCGTTAACGAACTTGTATTTTCAACTTTACCTAACATAAACCATGTGCAAATTAATCTACTACCAAAAGCCCCATGCTACGAGCGCTACCAGCAATAATTTTTTTTGCGGCTTCAATATCGCAAGCATTCAAATCTGGCATTTTTACTTTTGCAATCTCTTCAATGTCTTTTATCTTAATTGTTCCGCATTGTTCCTTACCAGGATTTTTGGCACCAGATTTGATATTTGCGCGTTTTTTTAGCAATTCTGTTACCGGCGGTGTTTTGAGTGTAAAATCAAATGTTTTGTCGGTATAAATATTGATCAAAACAGGTACTGTTTCACCTTTACGGCTTGCAGTTGCGGCATTGAATTTTTTGCAAAAATCCATGATGTTTACCCCATGTTGACCCAAAGAAGATCCAACAGGAGGAGCTGGCGTAGCGCTAGCTGCTTGAATTTGAAGCTTTAGCGTTGCTTTTATTTTTTTTGACATATGACCACCTACTTAATGTGTCGTTTTTACTTTTTACTTTTTAACTTGATCAAAACCTAATTCGACGGGGGTTAAGCGCCCAAAAATACTTACCATAACCGTTAGGCGTTCTTTTTCTTTATCAACTTTTTCAATAATACCTACAAAGCCAGAAAAAGGTCCACCGCTTATGTGTACCTCGTTGCCTGCTGCAAAGGTTGTTTTTTCGTCTGATACAACGAGCTTGCCTTCCATCTGAGCAAAAATACGCTCAACTTCTTTTTGGGATAGGGGAGCTGGGCTTTCGCCACCAAGAAATCTAGAGATACGAGGATTGGATGCCACAAGTCTAAAAGTATCGCCAGTCATTTCCATGTTGATGAGTAGGTACCCTGGAAAAATTTTTTCTTTCTTGTTTTTGTTTTCAGTAAAAAAGCTCATAACCTCACCGGCAGGAACTAAGATTTCTCCAAACAATTCCTGCAAGCCCTCTTCCTGGATCCTTTTTTCCAAATCAACTTTTACAAGATCTTCAAAGCCTGTAAAAACTTGTACTACATACCAACGTTTCATCGTTTCATTTCACCTGTTTTAGACAACGCTTATTGAGTTGCGGTTGTGCTTAACCAACAATGTTTTTTATTAAAAGAGTAAAAACCGCATCCATTGCACCGAGGATGGCGGCAAATATAATAACAAGAATACAAACAACAGTTGTTGCTCCAACAAGCTCATCGCGTGTCGGCCAAGAAACTCTTTTGAGTTCCGCTCTTACCTCGTTGACAAAGCCCATGATTTTACTCATATCAACATCCTAACAATAAACATACGGATTTTGGCAGGCCAGGAGGGATTCGAACCCCCAACCCGCAGATTTGGAGTCTGCCGCTCTACCAATTAGAGCTACTGGCCCGCGGTTTACTTCGTTTCTTTATGAGCAACGTGTTTTCTGCATTTTCCGCAGTATTTGCTCAAATTTAATTTGCCATACGCTCTTTTTTTAGACACGCGTTTATTGTAGTTTCTCAAACCACATTCTTCGCATGCTAAGTGTATGATAATTCTATTTTTTGCCATAATATTAACTCTCGTGTGTTTTTTAGTTCTTTAATGGAGCCCGCGACCGGAATTGAACCGGTGACCTTTCCCTTACCATGGGAATGCTCTACCAACTGAGCTACGTGGGCTCAATATACGTCTCATTCTTAATTTTAAGCCCGTTGTCACTATAAAATAGATATGGTGACATGTGCTAGTATAGCGATCGCGCCAAATTTGAAAAGAAAAAACATAAAAAAATCACCTGTATTTCAAGGTGTATTTTTATGGAGCTGGCAACTGGACTTGAACCAGCGACCTGCTGATTACAAATCAGCTGCTCTACCAACTGAGCTATGCCAGCACACTTTTCTTTTAACTGGAGCGGGAAACGGGGCTCGAACCCGCAACCTACAGCTTGGAAGGCTGTCGCTCTAGCCAATTGAGCTATTCCCGCAATTATGGCTGCACCGATTAAGTGCATTGTGTTTTTTTTAATGTAGATGTGCAACTTAAATGGTGGGGAGAGTAGGATTCGAACCTACGAAGGCTGTGCCAACGGATTTACAGTCCGTCCCCTTTGGCCGCTCGGGAATCTCCCCTCTAATGCCATTTTGGCTAATTATTTTGTGTAAGTCAAAGTTCTTTATACTTGCTATAGGTGAAACGTACCTAAAAGGATAGAGGGTTTATCAAAGATTTCAACTTTTTTTTACGTTTTTTTAAAAAAATATTAAATAGATGGGGTTTTTATAGTAAAAAAGCGTGCATTTGGTTCGTCGATTATGTGAGAAATGATTATTTGCAAGGTGTTTAGCATATGTGGTTTTTGGGAGAGAAGCGGGGCAATGATTTCGGGCCACTCTATAAAGCTAATGCTGTTGGGTTGAACGATATATTCATCAAAGCCAGCATCAAAAAATTCATCGATGCTTGAAAGTCTATAGAGATCAAAATGATGAATAGTCAAGTTATTGGGGGTTGTGTACGTTTTAACATATCCAAATGTTGGGCTTGTTACTGCTTGTTTGATGCCCAGCGTTTTCATAATTTTTCCCATGAGTGTTGTTTTGCCTGCTCCAAGATCTCCTGAGAGTGTTATGATCGAATAATGTTTGGTCAGTGGAATGATGATATTTTTTATAAAAGTATCTAATTGATTTTTATATATTTTCATTGATGGCTTGGGATGTGTGGTTACATTAAATCTGATTAATTAATACAATTTTTTTATTGTAGTATATATTTTTTTTTCTTTTTTGGATAGTGCAGGACTTTTTTTGTGTATCGTTGATGATGGCGCTTGCTCTTGGTATTTTTCAGGAGGGATGGAAAGACTTGCTTGTTCCATAAGAAGATCAAGCCCTTGTTGGTCGATGCTTTGTGGCATGGCGTCTAAGTATTCAGTGTCTTGGGTGGTATATTTTTGGATTGTTGGGGATTGCGTGGGGAGGGGTATGTGATGGCCTGTTGTTATGTTATTGAGTATAACCGATTGCATGATGATGTAAAAAGCTTCGCTTTCTAGTGTGGCAATTGTTTGTCGTTTGCAGAGTTCAATGAGTTTGCGATCCATGGTTACCAGGGTTATTTCTTCTTGCTTTTTGCGTTGGACAAAATCGATAATCCAATCATCGGCGCTTTGTTTTTTACCTGAAAAAATGACGGTAATTGAGTGTTTTATTTCCCGCGTTGCGTGGTTAAAAAGTCCTCCATCAAAAACGATAATTATTTCTTTGAGTTTTGAATCCTTTTTTTTGTTGTAAAGACCAAGTTCTTGGATGAATAAATTGCGTTGTTTTTCAAGTGGGCCTTTTATGTGCGGGTAAATAAGTTTTAGTACATTATAGCCATCGATAAGGAGGATCATTTCTTTGGGCCCTTAGGGTTATATGGTAGATCATTGTTTATTTTTTTAAATTGCGTTAGGCTTGGTGTTGTTATCTTAACTTAACTGTTTTTGGCAGAGGGTATTATGTCTCAACTTGCTCATCTTAGACAAAAAATAAGGTCTATTCAAACCACTAAAAAGGTTACTCATGCAATACGCTTGGTGTCAATGTCTTTATATGGAAAACTTGAAAAACAAGCAAATCATTTGCATTATTACACAAAAACGGTGCGCAGTTTCTTTTTTGAGCATTTATGCCAGATTGCGTCATGGAAGCATCCAGTTCTTATGCCGGAGCATGAAGAGCGTGGACGACGCCTTGTTGTTCTTGTTGCAACATCACGTGGTCTTTGTGGCAGTTTGAATACTAATTTATTTCGTCATTTTTCTGAGCATATTTTGCCTTCTTTGGATCTTGAGCGTTGTTCTTTTATTACGGTTGGTGCTAAGGCATATAAATTTGTAAAAGAGCAGTTGCATCAAGAGGTTTCATTTAATTATCAAGAGCTTAATTCAAATAATTTTATTACGATAGCTGATGCTTTATTGGAGAAAATCATACATGCCCAAAATCCTTATGCTGCTGTTTCTTTTGTAACAACAGAGCGAAAATCTTTTTTTTGCCAGATGCCAAAAGCGACGCAATTAATCCCTTTTAAAGCCCCTCTTATGGGTGAGCAGGTTGGTGAGGGGCAATGCGCTACGCATGGTGCTGGGGCTCTTATTTGGGAGCAATCTGCCGAAAAAATTTTGGATAGTTTGGCAATTGGGTATGTGCGAAGTTCTATTATAGAAATTTTATTTCAGGCTTTATTATCTGAGTATGCGGCGCGCTTTCTTGCTATGGATGGGTCCACCACTAATGCTGAAAAATATTTAGAACGCCTAACGTTACAGTATAATAAAGCCCGTCAAGCAGCAATTACCAAAGAGGTTTCAGAGCTTACCTCGGGCTTTATAGGAAATGGCTCATAAGTTATTGTTGAATGATTTCTTCGATTAGTGCGCCCATTGCTGCTAATTTTTCTTCTAATTTTTCGTATCCTCGTCGCCAATGATGAATGCCTGTCATTTTTGTTTGACCTTGAGCTACTAGACCGGCAAGAACAAGGGCACAAGATGCTCGGATGTCAGTTGCGATGACATCTGCACCGTAAAGGGATTCAACACCTCGAATGGTTGCTTTTTGTTGATCATGTTGTGTAATTTGAGCACCCATTTTCTGAAGCTCTTTAACGTGTAAAAGGCGGTTTTCAAACACCGTTTCTTCAATCGTGCTTGTTCCAGATGTTACGCAGAGCATAGCCATGGTTGGAGCTTGAAGGTCGGTTGGGAAGCAGGGATACGGGCCTGTTTTAAAAGGAATAGCAATTGGATTTTGTGTTGCCGTTAGTTGTATGCCTTGGTGAGGGTATTGTAATGTTTTATTTGTTCCCGTTTTTATATTGTGTCCCATTGCGGATAATTTATCTAAAAAAACATCCATATGATCAGCTCGTGCTTGTGGTAGATGTACACTTCCTTTTGTTATTGCTGCGGCTAAGAGGAGCGCGCCTGCTTCAAGTCGGTCTGGAATAATGCGATGGCTAATGGGTTGAAGTTTTTCAACGGCTTTTATTTCTATTACTTGTCCTTCTTTGCAGGTTATTTGAGCACCCATTTTAGTAAGGCATTCTATAAGATCAAGAACTTCGGGTTCGATGGCTGCATTGATAATTTCAGTTGTGCCTTTGCCGATTGCTGCGAACATCATGATATTTTCTGTAGCCCCAACGCTTGGATATTCAAGGATAAAACGTGTGTAGACAGGTCGCTCTGCATATGGTTTGAGGGTAATGTTAACACTTGTTTCTTGAGTGTCAACAAGGGCACCCATTTTCTTAAATCCTTGAATATGGTAATCTATTGGTCGAGCACCCAAAAGGCATCCTCCAGGGAATGCGACTTTGGCTTTTCCAAAACGTCCTAGGAGTGGTCCAACGGCTAGAATTGAGGCGCGCATTTTATTCATTATGTCGGGCTTTACCTCGTAGGCATTGAGTGCTGTGGTGTCGATGGTTAGTTTATTATTATGGTGGTCAAAATGTACCAGGGCTCCAAGGTCTTTGAGCAGGATAATCATGTGCATAACATCGGCAGATTGTGGAACATTTTCAAGTACAGATACTCCATTGGTGAGTATTACCGATGCCATAATGACCAAAACGGCATTTTTTGCGCCAACTAATTGGACAGTTCCATGGAGCGGCGGGGATTGTTTTACAAGAAGATAGTGTTGTGACATAGATCCTCAAAATGTTTTATTTGTAAATTTTTCTAAAATAAAAAGTATAAACAGCGTAACAACAATTTTAATTTTATTAAACAAAAAAATGTGCTACAACAATAATCGTTGTTTTATCCGCAAGGTGATGTACAATAACGACATGTTTGGAGTATTAATTTTTTAAAATATAGGGATATATGATTTCAGGTAAAAAAATTATATGTGTTATTCCGGCACGGCTTTCTTCAACGCGCTTTCCTCGTAAAATGTTAGCAACGCTTGCCAACCGTCCATTGTTACAGTGGGTGTGGGATGCGGCTTCTCGAGTACTGTGTTTTGATGATGTTGTTTTTGCGGTAGATGCGCCAGAAATTGCAGATGTTATTAAGCAGTTTGGTGGCAAATTTATTATGACTTCAACGGCATGCAAAAGTGGAACAGATCGGTTAATTGAGGTTGCAAGCTCGGGGGCTTATTCAGCCGATATTTGGGTTAATTGGCAGGGCGATGAGCCGTTTATTAATGAGCTTATGATCAATGATTTATTACAAACATGTGCCACTGATGGGGCTTCGGCTTGGACTCTTAAGAAGAAAATAACAGAGATAGAACAGGTAACAAGTTCAAATGTTGCAAAGGTTGTTTGTGACCATCAAGGAAATGCTCTTTTCTTTTCCCGTAGTCCGATTCCTTTTTATCGTGATTGTGCTCATACATCAGAAGGTGTTTATTTTAAGCATGTAGGGCTTTATGCTTTTACTAATGATGCGTTACAAAAAATTTCTCGTATGGGTGTGAGTGCCTTGGAGGAGGCTGAAAAACTTGAACAATTACGTTGGCTGCAGCATGGGCTTATGGTTCGAGTGCATGAAACGGCTTTTGAGGTGCGTGGTATTGATACATTGGATGATTTGGTTTTTGCGCATTCATATATTAAAAATATTCAACAACAAGTATAGTAGTATTAGTACAGGGGGCTGTATGATTTTTTCTATGTTACAACAAGGAGATTGTCGAGTGCAAAAGGTTAGGGATTTTGTAGCGTGTATTCAAAGGAGTTTATTTATTGTAGTGATAATGGTGACCACATCATCGATGAGTGCACAGACCTTTTTAGGGAGCTTTTTGACCATTGATAAACGTCTTGAGTCAGTTGCATCTTCTTGTAATGCTTTGCATAATCATATGAGTGACCAGAATATTGCTACATTACTAGGTTATGATGCTGCGTGCGTTAATTTTGTGCTCAAGGATATTCAGAATGCTATTCAAAAACCTGTTGTTTTTTTAAAAGCATTGCATGTGCTTGCTATGCAGAGCACTCAAGATCCGTTGATTAAAAAAATGAAAAAAACGATAGAAAAATATTGTTATATATCATTTTTACAATTTATTGGCGCGCGTGATGAATCGTATCGTCTTCACAATGGATTTTTGTACCATATTCGAATGATGTATAAGCATACTTGTTGTGAACATGAAACGAGATTTAGGCCTTTTACAACGACAATCGCATATGCATATATTGTTATGCGGATTATTGAAAAGGCTCATCTAGAACCTAAAGATTGTTTTTATGCTGTTTTTTATTATGGAGAGATGCTAAAAAAACAATTATGTGCAATTAATACATGCTTAGAATATCAGGCTTTGAATTATGATGTAATAGAGTGTTTTGTCCAGATGTTTCAGGATTTTGTAGAAAAAGAATGTTCCAAACAACCTGGAAAAACTTTTATAGTGGTCAAAAAAAGTTTACTTGGAGTAGTGGTTCTTGCATCTGTATGGGGAGCATATTATATGCTTAAAAAAGGAGCCTATGAAGTGACGTCTGCTGCTTCAAGTGGCATCACTCAGGGAGCGCTTACGACGTTAGGGAGCCCTGAAAGTCAACGCATTTTGCAGCAAGCAACAGCGGAGCTTCGCAAGGCGGCTACTGAAGTGACGGCTGCAGCTTCAAGTGGGTTAACCCAAGGGGTGCTTACAGCGTTGGGGAGTCCGGAAAATCAAAGCATATTACAACAAACGACAACGGGTATTTGTAGCGCGGCTACTGACCAGGTTCTGGACCTTGTTGTGGATGAGCGGGTGCATGCATCGATTGCATCGCTTGGACAGCGTGCTATTGCTTGCTCTATAGATACGCTTGAGCGTGAACAAGACCGTCTTAATGCGATTGCAAAGGCAGCTGGTCAGGCAGCATCTGAGCCTATATTGCCGGGTGTGGCTAAGGGTGCTTTAAATTCAGTAAGTGATGCAGTAAAACATGCTCTTATGTGGGTTCATGGGGAATAGGGATATGAATATTATTGAATAGGTAATCATTTTTTACATTAAGAAAGGATACATTGTGATACCAGGTTGCAAAGAGAAGAAAAAACGTGGGCGCTTAGAGGTTGTTTGTGGGTCGATGTTTTCTGGAAAAACAGAAGAACTTATTCGACGTTTAAAACGTGCTGATTTTGCACATCAAAAAGTTTTGGCACTTAAACACCATCTTGATGAGCGTCGTTGTGTCATTCCGTCTCATATCACATCACATCAAGGAAATGAACGTTTTGCATTTATGGTTGGTGATAACGCACTTGGCATTGATAAAATTCTTGAGATGGCTACCGATGATGTTCATGTGGTGGGTATTGATGAAGTACAATTTTTTTCTCCTGAGATTGTTCCTGTAATTGTTGAGCTTGTTGAACGTGGAAAACGTGTTATTGTTGCGGGCTTGGATCTTGATTTTAGAGGCGAGCCATTTGGTGTTATGCCAGTGTTGATGGCTGTTGCTGATGAGGTTACAAAGTTTAAAGCAATTTGCACGTGTTGTGGCAAAGATGCTCACTATACACAGCGCTTGGTAAATGGGCAACCAGCCCGTTATGATGATCCGATTATTCTTATTGGGGCCGCAGAGTGTTATGAAGCTCGTTGCCGTGATTGTTTTTCGATTGATGCGCCGGCCCAAATTTTTGCGTTTACGCAAGCGGCTGTTGGCTGGAAAGAAAAATTAGCGGAATAAGCTTGTTATGGCAAAAAATAAAACATGCTATCGATGTTCAAATTGTGCGCATGAAAGTATTAAATGGGTAGGCTGTTGCCCTTCATGTGGAGAATGGAATAGTTTCATACAGGAGCAACAGCATACTGCTCTCAAGCTGCCGTCATTTTCAAAGACAAAATGCAGCAATTTTTTGTCTGCAGTAGGGAACGATCAAACATATGCAATGAGTTTATTGCAGGATATTGTTATTGAAGATCAGGATCGAATGTGTTCTTCGCTCAAAGAGTGGGATAGAGTTTTGGGTGGTGGCATTTTACCTGGTTCTTTTATTATTTTAACAGGTGATCCTGGCATTGGAAAGTCAACATTGTTATTGCAAGTTGCAGATCTTATTGCTCAAAATAATTATGCGGTTGTTTATTTTTCTTCTGAAGAATCGTTACAACAGGTGAAAGGACGCGCTTTACGTTTAGGAATTGGTGATACTCGCGTTAGATTTTCCGATCAAGCTTGTTTAGAGCATATCGTTGCTTTGTGCGAAAAAGAAAAACCCAACCTTGTTATTCTTGATTCTATTCAAAATTGTTACTTGTCTGAACAGGCCCAACTTTTTCCTGGAACGGTTGCACAGTTGCGAGAAGCGGCATTTTTTTTAATGCGTTTTGCTAAAATTAATAAAATAGCTGTGTTAGTAACTGGTCACATTACCAAAGAAGGGCAGATGGCTGGGCCAAAGGTTTTGGAGCATATGGTTGATGCTGTTTTTTATCTACAATGTGAAGATCGTTGGCAAACGCGCATTTTACGATCGGTTAAAAATCGTTTTGGTGCCATTAACGAAGTTGGCTTTTTTGAAATGCAAGAAGAAGGCATGGTTGAAATTGCCAATATTAATCAGCAGCTTTTGAGTGAGGTGAGTGTAAGTTCTGGATCGGTATTGGTTTCAGCAGTTGAAGGGTCACGCCCTTTATTATTGGAATTGCAGGCCCTTTGTGTAGATTCGCGCTTTGGTATGCCGCAGCGTGTGGTGACGGGGCTTGATCCTAAGCGCGTTGTTTTGGTTGCGGCAATTTTAGAAAAATATTTGCACATTCGGTTTAGTTCCCAGGATATTTTCTTTAAGGTAAGTGGTGGATTTAAAATAAAGGAAAGTTCATCTGATTTAGGAATTGCTTTAGCTTTACTTTCCAGTTATTTTCAAATGCCGTTACCTCAAAAATCGGTTGCAATAGGTGAAATTAGTTTGACGGGACAGATTAAGCCGGCAAATCAAATAGGTATTTGCATAAAAGAAGTTGAAAAGTTTGGGCTTGAAAATGTTTTTATTGCAAAGACACAACAGGTTAAAACATCTTGTAAATTGATTGGTCTTGGCTCGGTGTATGATCTTTTAACGCTTTTTCCGGAAAAATAAAATATTCGTAAAAAAAGGCCTTGAATTTCAAGGCCTTTTTTCTATTCAACAGTTACTGATTTAGCAAGATTTCTTGGTTTATCTGGTGGGCGATCTAATTCTCGTGCCATTTGATAAACAAAAAATTGCATAATTCCAGACATGGCGATTGGTGCAAGGAGTGGATTAACGCGAGGGATAATAAATGCAACATCGGCTGCATCTATTAACTCTGTTTGCCCTTCAAATGCAAAAGCTATAACATGTCCTCTTCTTGTCTTTACTTCGTGAGCGTTTGAGACCAGTTTATTATAAATAAGTTCATCAAGAACTGAAAAAATGACAACTGGGGTATGCTCATCTACAAGAGCTATCGGACCATGCTTGAGTTCGCCAGCAGGATAGCATTGTGCAAAAATATACGAAACTTCTTTGAGCTTAAGTGCCGCTTCGAGAGCAAATGGATAGTTGATATGTCTACTTAAGAATATAAACTTATCAAATTTTGCATAATATGGTGCGAGCTCTTGAGTTATTCTGAGTTTATTTGTTTCGAGGGTTGTTTCAAGTATTTCTGCTGCAATAAATAAATCGTCTTGAGCTATTTTGAGTTGGTCTAAGTTTATCATTCCACGTTCATATGCCATGCGATTTGCTAACCAGTAGAGCGATGCTACTTGGCTTGTAAATGTTTTTGTTGCGGCAACTGAAATCTCAGGTCCCGCTTGCATAGGCAAGAAACCAGAGGCTTCTCGGACGATGGAGCTTGATGGAACATTGGTGATTGCAATTGTTTGCATATCAAGCGAATTAACCAATCGTAAAGCTTCTAATGTATCAGCGGTTTCTCCAGATTGAGAAAGCATAATAAAGAGAGAGTCTTTATTAACAAAAAGAGGCATATAGCGAAACTCTGATGCCAAATAAACATGCGTTGGAATTTTAGCAATCATCTCAAAGAAAAATTGTGCGATACGCGCAGCATGCCAGGATGTTCCTGCGGCAACGAGATTAATCGTTTTGAGCGTACTTATCTGATCTGCTGTAACACCCAGTTGTCGCCAAAGGCTTAGATTGTTTTCCGCATGCGTAATTAGTGGATTTTTTTTGTTTGATTCATTTAAATTGTCAGTGGAAACCATGCTGCCTATTGTATTAAAGAAGTTTATGGTTCGCATAATAGCATGCTTTTGTTCATAGATTTCTTTAATCATAAAGTGTTCAAAGTTTTGCTTATCAACGGTGGCATATGTTGCATTAATAGTGTCAATTTTTACATTGAGTAAGTTGCCTTGAAAATCATAGATTGCGACATTATCTTTTGTAACAATTGCAAACGAATCATCTGGAACAAAAATAATTTGGTTTGTTTTATCCGAGAATGCAAGAAAATCTGAGGCAACAAACATTTCATTATTTCCAACCCCAATAACCATTGGTGATTTTCGACGAATAACAATAAGCTTATCTGGATGGCTTTCAAGCATATAGATCAAAGCATACGCGCCATCGAGTTTTTGTGTAAGTGCAATAACAGCGGATGAGATGCTTTTATTTTTTTCAAGGAGTGTACTGAACAGATGTGCAGCAACTTCTGAATCGGTAGATGAACAAAATTCGTGACCTTCTTTTATAAGCGATGCGCGAATTTTTTCAAATCCTTCTATAATGCCGTTATGAACGACCGCAATAGTCCTACTACAATTAAAGTGAGGGTGTGCGTTAACTTGATTTACAATGCCATGCGTTGCCCAACGGGTATGCCCCATGCCAATAGAGCCATCACAGGTTACGGTTTCGGACATTTTTTTTACGATATCAACCATTCCTGCTTCTTTGTGACAGCAAAATCTTTTGGACTTATTGTCTACACAAACAAAACCAGCTGAATCATAGCCACGATATTCTAGTCTTAGTAGACCATCAAAGATATGTTGGCGACAGGGTTTGTCACCAACATATGCAACAATTCCACACATCAGAGTGTCCTTGATTTTTTAAAAAAGAATAATAAAAGATGACGCGCGGATTGGCGTTCGGATTATTATCTTTTTACGAATTGGAACTTGCGACGAGCAGCTTTTTGCCCATATTTTTTACGTTCTTTAACGCGAGAGTCAACTGTTAAAAGATCATTTTGACGTAATACTTTGCGAAAATCTTCATTCGAGGCCAATAATGCTCTTGCAATACCTAATTGTGTTGCGCCTGCTTGGCTTTTCAAGCCACCGCCAAAAATATTTACCATAATATCAGTTGAAGAGGTCAATCCGGTAACCTTAAGAGGAAGCAATACTTTTTGCAAAGAAAGTTCTGTATCAAAGTATTGTTTGAAGTCTTTTCCATTGACGGTGATTGAACCTTTACCAGGTTTTGCCCAAACACGAGCAACGGATGATTTACGACGACCTACGCCATGAGTAGCATTGCTTGAATATGATGCTTTTTGTGTTGCCATAAAAATTACAAACCTAATTTTTTGAGTTGATACCATTCTCACCTGTATCTAAGGTGAGCTTAATACGACACGAAATCTTACCGTAGCTTAAAAAATTTGTCAAAAATAACCCAAAAAACTTCTGTTAAAACAGAAATTTAATTTGATGGAGCCGGTGATCGGACTTGAACCGACGACCTACTGATTACGAATCAGTTGCTCTACCACTGAGCTACACCGGCTTGGCATTATTTTCAATTAGACTAGAGTATGCCAGATGATTTCTTACTTTTCAAGAGCTTCTTGGCAGGAAATACATCGTGCGGCATAGGGAAAGTGCTCTAAGCGTCGCTCTGATATTGGTTCTCCGCAGTCAATGCAAACGCCGTATTCGCCATTTTCAATCCTCATAAGAGCGTTGTTAATGAGATTAAGTTCGTCAATTTCGCTCTTTTGTAAAGAATTTTGAAGTGTTTCCATCGTGAGCGAAAGTGCTTCGTCTCCACTGTCTTGCACTTGTCCATCTGATACCTTGTCATTGGCGATATCAAGGAGTTGTGCTGTCATATCATTTTTTCTTTCGACAAGAAGTTTCTTAATTTTTTCGATGAATTCTGCTCTCAATTTCACGGCAAGCCTTTCTCTTTTTGCGTTTGTCGGAAAAAAATAACTTTAACAGTTCTATGCTTTCTTCTTTTTTAACACCAGCTTCTATTGTTAACTGTTTTGCAAAGCTTGGGGGTTGCAAGTTTGCCCATGCTGAAGGTCCAAAAAGCGTAGAAGGGGCCCCGTAAACAACGCGAGCAATTCTACTTAATTGGATAAGTCCAAGACACATGAGGCATGGTTCTAGTGTTACGTATAAGGTGCAGTCTAATAGTCGCCAATTTTTTATTTTTTTACATGCTCGCTGGATGGCACGCGCTTCAGCGTGTGCGCTGTGACATTGTGTTTTTTCAATAAGGTTGTGGGCTCGTGCTATAATAACTCCTTCCTTATTGACAATGACGGCGCCTACCGGGACCTCATTTTTTTTGAGAGCCACTTTGGCTTGTGCTAAGGCTTTATTCATGTAAAAAAAATCTTTATTATTTTTCATAAAATTTCAATGCCATATATCCTACACTAAAGCGATCTTTTTGTGCAAGGTATTTTATCGTATTTTTACATTTTTAATAAATATTTTTTAAAATTCCCCATTTGTTGAATAATTTGGTATGCTTTTGCAACATTTGTATGAAAAATATGTATGCGTAAAAATCATAAAGAATAGGTGTTCTTAATGCAAGTTTTTGGGCACATAATTATTGGATGGTCGTGATATTGAGGGGTTGTTATGGATGACACTAGTAAAAAAAATAATGAAATAGTTAAGCCTACGGCTTATACCGCGAGTTCCATTAAAGTTTTGGAAGGGTTAGAAGCTGTTCGTAAACGTCCTGCTATGTATATCGGTTCTACTCATGCCGCTGGATTACATCATTTGGTTTATGAGGTTGTTGATAACTCTGTAGACGAGGCTATGGGCGGCCATTGTGATCATATTAATGTTATTTTACATGCCGATGGTTCTTGTTCGGGATATGCATCCAACAGAGCATATCTCTGCGGCTGAAGTTGTTTTAACTAAGTTGCATGCTGGTGGAAAGTTTGAAAAAGATTCGTATAAATTTTCTGGCGGGTTGCATGGCGTTGGTGTGTCAGTTGTTAATGCCTTGTCAAAGCGTCTTGAGGTTAAAATTTATCGAGATGGCAAAGTTTATGAACAGGCATATGCCAAAGGGAATCCGCTTGCGCCGCTTGCAGAGACTGGAAAGGCTGATCGTCGTGGTACGTGTGTGCGTTTTTGGCCAGACGCTGAAATTTTTGAAACGGTTGAATTTACCTTTGATACTTTGGCAGCGCGGTTGCGTGAGCTTGCTTTTTTAACCAAAGGGTTACATATAACGATCAAAGATGAGCGGTCTACGCAAGAGCAAGCATTTTTCTTTGAGGGTGGGATAGCGTCATTTGTTGAATTTATCAACACAAAAAAGAATCCATTGTTTAATGATGTGATTTCATTTTATAAAGAAGATTCAGTTTATGCACTTGATTTTGCGTGTCAATACAATGAGGGATATAACGATCAAGTCTTTAGTTTTGTTAATAACATTCGAACAATCGATGGCGGAACTCATGAAGGTGGCTTTCGTTCTGCATTAACAAAAATATGTAATCGCTATGCTCAAAAATATAATCTTTTAAAAGATGGTAAGGATGAGGCGTTATCGAGTGATGATGTTCGCGAGGGTCTTGTTGCTGTTTTGAGTATTAAGGTTCCAGAGCCTCAATTTGAAGGTCAGACTAAAGGTAAGCTTGGCAACAGTGAAGTTAAGGGAATCGTTGACTCTTGGATGTATTCATTTTTGGATACGTATTTTGAAGAAAATCCTGCAATTGCAAAAAAAATATTGCAAAAGGCTATTATCGCTCAGCAAGCGCGGAGTGCGGCTCGTCGCGCTCGTGAATTAACACGCCGTAAAAGCGTGCTTGAGGGAGCGGTTTTGCCAGGTAAACTTGCAGATTGCTCTGAGACTGACGCTTCAAAATCTGAACTTTACATTGTAGAGGGAGATTCTGCAGGTGGTAGTGCTAAGCAGGCTCGAGATAGATTTACTCAAGCCATTCTTCCTCTTCGTGGTAAGATTTTAAACGTAGAAAAAACGCGCCTTGATAAGATGCTTGCCAATAACGAAATTAAAGATTTAACCACGGCGGTCGGTGCCGGAATTGGTAATGATGATTTTAATTTGGATAAAGTTCGTTATCATAAAATAGTTATCATGACCGACGCGGACGTTGATGGCGCACATATCCGTATTTTATTGCTTACATTTTTCTTCCGTTACATGAAACCACTTATTGAAAAAGGGTTTTTATATATAGCTCAGCCCCCATTGTACAAAGTTAAGGTGGGACGTGTTGAGCGGTATTTAAAAGATGAGTCTGAATTTAAAGGATTTTTGTTTGATTGGGCAGCCTCAAATACCGAGCTTGCAGTTGCGGGCAAGGTGCTTGAAGGACAAGCATTTGGTGATCTTTTACACAAAATTGTTAACTATGAATTAGAGCTTGATAAAGTAAGTATGTTGCTTGAATTAGCGCCTCATTATATTCATGAGTTGATTGTCTTTTTGCATGCCATTGCCTGGAAGAAGAATGCGTTTTCGATGCAGGAATTGCTTGAAAAAATGAATGCTTATTTCAAAAAATATACGATTAGTCTTGATGTCGGGCATGTCGGGGATGATACGCAAGGTGTTGGATCAGTTGAGCATAGTAAAAAATCCTACTTTGTATTCAAAGAACTTAAGCGAAGTTGGGATTTGCCAATAGCTCTTTTTTCTTCTGAAGAACTTGAAAAACTTATGATGTTGTGTGGTCCAATGCTTGATCTTGAATTTTCACCGTGGACGTTGTCGATTATTGGCAAAGAAAATGCTTATACTAAGAATGGAATATTGACGTTAGTCCAAACCATTATGGAAGCAGGTAAAAGTCTTATGTCGATTCAGCGGTATAAAGGTCTTGGTGAAATGAATCCAGAGCAGCTGTGGGAAACGACTATGGATCCTGAAAAACGTAATTTTTTGCAAGTAACCATAGAAGATGCTCTTAAGGCTGATGAGTGGTTTTGTTCGCTAATGGGCGAAAGCGTGGAAGATCGACGTGATTATATTGAAAAGCATGCTCATTTTGTACGCAATCTTGATGTTTAGTTAAAAAGAAATGAATTGTATGATAATAAAAGTTATGAAAAAAAGCATGGCGGTGTTGATTCTTATGGTTGCAGGATGTAGTAATCATCATCATCATGAACATTGTGGATGTCATGGTCATCACGGTGATCCTGTTTTTGAAAAGAATGGTTTATATAAAATTATCACATTAGATGAGATAGATAGTGTTACTCATCCAACGATTATACGCTTTTCAAGCTTAGATGAGCGGTCTGGATTTGTGCATCTTTCTTTTGGTTATCAGGTTATGCGTACCATAAAATCTTTTTTTAAAAACGATACAAAGGTTTATGTTATTGCGTTAGACCAGGAAGGGCTTGAATCGGCTGGTGCATCAATTTGCAAAGAAGCTAATAAGCCAGGGGGGGATATTTTCCCCCATGTGTATAATCTCACGACTATTCCTGTTTTGGCAATAAAAGAAATACGTATTTTTGAGCGTGATGCTCAAGGCCATTGGAAGGAGTCTCACGAGGCTTTATCTGATTTATAAGGGCTCCATTGGCGTACATTATTTTGCACCTCTTTAAAGAAATCTTTAGGGAGGTGCATTGTTGTTTGTAGTTGATTTTTATCCCATGGAGAAACTTGAATTTTAAAAAAGTTTCTTGTTAGTTTTATATTAATGTCAAGATCAGTATTATCTACTTTTTGTGCTTGAATTGCTGCTATAATCATTGGCGATATAACGCTGATAGGTAACGGAGATAGTGGGTTTTTGGTGTGTTTCCATGAAATGCTCCATAGTTCTTTGTGTCCTATGCGATAGTGTTTATCAAATTCTTTTTTTCGTTTTTTTTTGTGGTAATTAATAATAAGTCTGCCTTGGAATATATTTGGTATTGGTTTAACAAAAATAAGTTGATCTTTGGTGATGGTAATTTTTCTATTACTTTTTTCTTTGGTGCTGATAAAATCTAGGTTTTGAATTGAGTCGTGTTCTGAGTAAAAACTATATACATTTTTAAAAATGGGCGATGTTATTACATGGATGGTTTCAACTTGAATGGGGGTTCCAAGCATGATAAGCTCATCAATAGTGAGATTGCTATTTGGAACGTAGTCATACCTTTTGAATTTTTTGTTTTTATACGCGCCTTCTTGATTTTTTAGTGTTTTCATATATGCAAACATATGAAAGAGTGATTGGTCTTGATAATCGCACTTGTTCTTTTTTTCTTCTAATAGTGAGATTTTGGGTGTGAGGAGGATTTCTTTAATTGTGGCAAGGTTGAGACAGAGGTTGCCGCCGTGGCTGTGTGCAATTAATCGAATTTTTGGATTTTTTCCAAGGCAATGGTAGCGATCAATTTCTTCAGCCAGAAGATTATATAATCTAATTGCTTCTTTACGACGTTGTTTTTGACTCAAAAGGCCACTCCATCCAAACGTGTAAACATGGTGTTCTTGAGGGCTTTGCGTGCATTGTTCTGCAAAATTGATAAACGCTTTGGCAAGGGGATAAGCTAAATATTTTTTTCCGTTGGTTGTGTCGATGTTATAACTTGGTTTAACTTCGATAAGTCCTTTGCCAAGCATTGGTTGATCTTGGTAAAATTCATCATTTTTTCGTTTTGAGTTAATCATTGATTTATACAGTGTTTTGTTGACCTCATCATTAATTACTGATGGGAGGCTAAAAAATGCGAATAAACAATTAAATGTTCCATGGATAAAAACATCGATCCAGCATTCGGATTGTTCGGTTTTTAGTACGTGTTGCGTGTGGTGGACATGCTGTGATGTTACTTGTTGCAGGTGGTAGCCATATATGAGTATGCTGGTGATTATGCCGATAATGCTTGTACTATATATCCATTTTTTCATACAATTCCTTTCTCTTTTTTATAACTTTAAAGCAAGTAGGTTGTGTGGAGCAATATTTTTAAAAAATTGATTTTTGTTTTTTTGATGGTGTTGCTTTTTTGGAATGTGCAATGATGGTTTTAACAGCATAATGGAAGAAAATGTGGTTTTTGTTGAATTTCTATTGTGATTTTTTTTACACTAAAATTAATAAAGAGGCTTGGGCGAATTATAAGGGGGCCTTTCATAAACGTGTTGGGTGGGGATATGAAGATAATTCGAAAAAATATAGGCGTTGGCTTGATACGTGCTCTGACCACTGGGATATTTATAGCAGGATTATGTTGCTTGTGGTGTGTTATACCAAGTTCTACGGTTGAAGCAAAATCAAAAAAACATAAAAAAAAGCATGAGACTGAGTTATCATTTTCTGTTTTGCAAGACCTAGGGCTTCAGGTTCCTGCGTATGATGATTCTATTGTGCGTCAAACAGAACATGTGTTAGGGAAGTTTGAGGCGCAGGTAAAAGAGCAGCTTGATAAACTTAATGATCAAGCGCAGCGTTCTATTGAATCTATACAAGCTGAGATGGAACAAAAAGCCCATGAAATCAGAAAAGAGTCTAAGGTTGAAGCTGATTTTGTATTGCAAGAGGCCGAAGAAAACGCTCAAGCATTATTACAAGAAGCTCAAGAACGGGCACATGAGGTTGCTCAAGAAGTTTACGAGCGTGCGCAGCAGTTAAAAAGGGATGCCGCACTTCAGGCGGTTGATCTTATTAATCAGGCCGAAGAACGTGCGATAAAAGAGCGGCAAGAAAAGCGTAAGCGCTCATTGCTTAAAAAAATTGAAGCTATTCAAACAGATCAGGGCGTTATTCACTATCATGAACCTATAGATACTACTCCTCTTGAGCGCTGGCGGAAAGAAATGGCTCATGCGTTCAAAAACGATAATACATTTATGCAAGATATTATAGTTGCAGGTGAAGAGCCTATGCATGTGGATGATTTTATAAAACGCTTTCAAGATCAAGAGCATTGGTTTGATAAAACGTTGCGTGGAACTCAGGTTGAACATGATGAATCGTATAAAAAAATTGTAAAAAAACAAAGCCTTTTACATTCGGTTGTCGGTGCCCAGCGTAAGGCAGATTTGGTGTTACTTGATGTTGTACGGAAACTTTCGCTTGATGAGCAAAGCAGAAAAAAAATACGCTTGTTAATTTTATATGAATTAAATGCTGCAATTCAAAAGGCGTTGGTTGAGCCGGCGGCTGCACATCATTCATTGGTTCGAATGGATGATGGTTATGATCACATTATTTTGCACGATGGGTTTATACGAAATATCGTACTAAATATTGCACATGAGGCTACGGGAAGGATTTTGGCTGCTTATCCGGATTTTGTTTCTCAGGTGCCTGTCAGTAAGCCAAGCGAAAGTGTTGAAGCTTCGGCTTCTGTTGCTGCTGCGCCTGAAAAACCTTTGCAACCACAGGCAGTTGCTGCCGTGGCGGCAGAGGATAAAAAAAATCAGGAAATTGTAGCTCAATACGATGATTTAGTAAAGGCGACTAAATCGCTTAAAAAAGAAGTTAAAAGTCAACTGCGTGATAAGAGCCAGCAGGAATTAGAAGCAAAGTTAATGGTTAGGGAATTAACCGCCACGTTGGAACATCAAAAAAAGAGTGCCGAGATTGATAAGCAGGTAGCTATAGCACATGTTCGCGATCATTATATTCCTCAGCTTGAGGCCAAAGACAAAGAAGCGTTAGATTTGAAATTACAAGTTACATCAGCCAACCAGCATGTTGATCGCTTGGATGAAGAGGTAAAACAGGCTGAAAAAAAACTAGGTATGATGCATGGAGATTTACAGGCGGCCCAAAAAGAAGCTGCGCGAGCAAAAGAATTAGTGGAACGTTTTGAAAAAGATTTGCGTCATGAGCGTTCTGCAAAAGTGGTTGCAGAGCAGCGCGCTGGGCTTGTAGAAGATTTGTCATCGCAGGCTATTAGTGAATATGCTCGCTTGGTGCATGAGCGCATTGCCGCAATGCATGCAAAAGTTGACCACATTGAGCTTTCGTATAAAGACAAGGAAGCTGTATTAAAAAATATGGAACGTGATATGCGTGCCAAAGAATCTGAATTGCAGCTTAAACAGCGGGCAATAGAAGACCAAAAAACGCTCGTTGAGCAATTACGCAATGCTGTGAGCCTTAACCAAAAAGAACTTGACGAAATACGGCATGATGTTCGTGGATTATTGCAAACACAAAAGGATTTTGTACGTAGAGAACGTGAATCTCTGAACAAAGAAAGTGTTGTTGTTGACTTGAAAAAGTTGACTAATGAATATCAGGAACATGAGCAACGTAGTATTGCTCATAATGTTGAGAAGCTAACTGCTGCAGAGCAAGAAAACCAAAATAGGCGTAAATTGGAACATGAATTATCATGCTTAATTGATTTGCAAGATAGTTTACTTGCTATGGATAAGTAATATTGATTGAATGTGTTCTTTTTATTACAATACAAAAAATACTATTTTATAGTAGTTTATAAAATTATTTTGTATTTATTATTAGTGTGGTATCCTTTGTAAAAAGGAGTGTGTGTTATACGTGTTGATAAAACAACGTATCAAAAAATGAAGGAGGAACGGTAGATGAAGTGTCCAAAGTGCGGAGGCTTGCTTGTTTTACAGTCATTCTTTGACCACTTTATCAACTTTGAGGGTTGGAAATGTCTTAATTGTGGTAAGGTGATTGAAAAGCGAGAAAATACAATTAAGGACGATGCGTTTAGCTTATTTTATCAACGTCAAAAGAACAAAAGGCAAACTGATTGAAACCAGCACCAGTTACATTTATAAGTGTTCAGGGAACATACAATAAAATTGAATTAGCATTGTTTTGTAATGATCATTGTCTTGATCATGTTGTTCAGATTGATGTTAAAGCAAGTTCACATCTTATTCCATTACTTCAGAACATGCTTGAAAAACATTCATTAACACTTTCCAATCTTTCTTTTATTGCAGTTGATCACGGTCCAGGAGCGTTTACTTCATTACGAGTGACGCTATCTACGGTTAATGGTATCGCTTTTGCGGCAGGGATTCCTGTTGTCGGGGTGAGTGGTCTTCATGCGTTACTTTATCAAGCCCAACAGCATATCCTTACTGAATCTTCTAAAAAACGTTGCTTTATTGCTTTGCTTAATGCTTTTAACGCAGATGTTTATTACCTGATTGCATCCGAAGGGGCAACGCCGTGGATTGGGTGTAAAAATAGCGATGTATTACTCGATGAGCTCGTTGATCTTAAATCTACTTATGATTTTGTATGGATAGGAAATGGTGTTCGTTTGAGTATCAAAGAGACTGATGTGCGATTTGATATAACATCGCTGCAGATAGTTTCAACGGTGTGCGATGTTGCGTGTGCAACTGCCATTGGGCATCTTGCGTATCAACGTTGGCAGCAGGATGGTGGGAGTACTCAGGTTGAACCATACTATTTAAAAACTCAGTTGTTTGCTGTAAAAAAATAATTATCGAATCAGGCTGGCAATAGATCCAAGTCCCACAGCTACGGCCTCTTGGGCCCGCAATATGGTTGAGGTTAGGCTACAACTGATAAATCCTTTTTCCTTAAGCATACATTCTTCTTGTTCAGTAATGCCCCCTTCTGGGCCAAAAAATAAAGAAATAGAAGATGGCTTTTGATTTTTTAGCGTTGTTGCAATTTCAAAAAGTGATTGTCTTGTGTCTTCAAAATAAAGTCCAACACTTTCACTCTGCACGTAGGGAACCGCTTCAAGTTTAAGGGGTTGGCGCAGCTCGGGAATGGTAAATGATTTTGCTTGTTCACATGCGGCAATCATGATGTTAAAAAGACGTTCATGGTCTTTTTCTGCATTCCATGCACGTTGTGTTTTTTGTGTGAGAATAGGTTGAAGCGAATATGCTCCCATCTGCGCGGCGTAATATGCTACATGTTCAAATGCTTCTTTTTTTAACAGTGTTGGCATAAGGAATAGTGGTGTGGATGGGGGGTGTGGTTTTTGTATGTCGCAAATGGCACCAAAGACATAATCTTTTTTTGCAAGGGTTTGTTCATCGATGGTTATGTTGTATACCATGGTTCCATCAAATAGAATTAATGGTTCTTGTGGTTTTAGACGCAAGATATTTGTTATACGGTGGCGAAGTTGTTTATCTTTGATGATGAGAACGTCTTTTTCATGGTAGTTATGCAGATTGGGGTGGTACAGGGCAAAAATATGAGCATTATTCATAAGGATAATTTTTGGGGTTATGTATTTTTTTTAAGAAGTTTATAAACATATGCAGAAACACCGCCAAGAAAAGCAATAGCCGCGCAGGCTTTATACAATGTTTGATGATTTTTGATATGTTCTTGGGCTTCAAGTTGTTTAAGATAGAGTGCTTCTTTAAGCAGTTGCATTTTGTACGTTATGGAAGATGATTCTTCGGTTGCATCTTCGAGAGAGCTTAGATCATCAAGATCAATTTCAAGAATTTCTTCATCAAAATTGCAAGGCAAGGTATTTTTATCAAGTATCGTGTGTTCTGTGCATGGGTGTTGTTGTGAAAGATGTTCGTGTCCGCTGCAGATACTATACAAAAATAGGTTAAGGCAGAGGGTGTATGGTACAATACGTTTGGTGGTGATACAATTAATCATAAAATTCCTTTAATGTATGTTGAGACTTTTGGTGGGTTGTTATGGTTTGTTTTGGTTTATTGTACTAAAAAAAAACGGGAATAAAAACTTTTTTTAAGGAAGGGTGGTTTTTATGGACATTGTTAAGACGCCTCCAACATTGTTGGTTATTTTGGATGGCTTTGGGTATAAAAAAGAACGTGAAGGAAATGCCATAGCGCATGCTCATATGCCTCATTGGAAAAATGTGTGGGCGCATTATCCTCGCGTGTTGTTGCATGCAAGTGGTGAGCATGTAGGGCTGCTGCCGGGGTTTATTGGAAATTCAGAAGTTGGTCATTTGACCCTTGGCGCAGGAAAAGTTGTGCAATCTGTTTTAAAAAAGTTTCATGATGCGATTGCGAATAAACAATTTTTTTCCCATGCAGTTTTGCTCCGGCGGTTTGAGCAAATTCGTCAATCGGGTGGCGCTTTGCATCTTATGGGGTTACTTTCTGATGGGGGCGTGCATAGCCATGAAGAACATCTTCATGCCCTTATTACATTAGCTTGTCAGTGCGGGCTTTCTAACGTTTTTATTCATGCTTTTTTAGATGGGCGGGATGTGCCGCAGCAGAGTGCTGCTGACTATTTACGTCGACTTGATCGTGTGTGTGCAGATGTTGGATGTGGCAAGTTGGCAAGTATGCATGGGCGTTTTTTTGCTATGGATCGTGATAAAAATTGGCAGCGTACGCAAAAAACATTTGATTGTTTAACGGGTGTTTCTGCCCAGACTGCTCAATCATGGAATGATTATCTTATGGCATCATATGCTCAAGGCGTTTATGATGAATTTGTAGAGCCTGTTCAGTTTTTACCTGATGCTTTTGTTAAACCTGGTGATGGGGTGGTATTTTTTAATTTTAGACCTGATAGGGCGCGGCAGCTTACCCGGGCTTTTATTGATCCTGCTTTGCATGAGATTCGGCGGGAAGGGGTGGTTCCGAGTGATCTTGCATTTTTTGTGACAACTACCAGTTACCAAGATGATTTTGCGGCGATGGGTAATGAAATATTATTTGAGCGTGATACGGCAGGAGAAACGCTGATTGATTGCATTCATCACGCTCGGCCAGAAGAAAAAATAGTTGTTATTGCAGAGACTGAAAAATATGCTCATGTTACGTATTTTTTTCATGGCATGAATGAGCAGCAGGGGGAGTATGAAACACGTATTTTAGTGCCATCTATCAAAACAAAGACGTATGTAGACTATCCTGAAATGTCGGCGTTGGAAATAACGTCTCATGTTATTTCATCACTGCGTAATGATCCTGCTTTTTTTTATCTTATTAATTATGCCAATCTTGATATGGTTGGGCATTCTGGTGATTTTAATGCAGTGGTCAAAGCTTGTAATTTTATAGATCAGCAGATTGGCGTGTTGTACGATCTTGTTGTAAAGCACATGGGTGGAACTATTTTTTTTGTTGGTGATCATGGAAATGCTGAAGAAATGATTGGTGAGCATATGACGTCACACACGACAAATCCAGTTCCGTTTGTAAAAGTTCAGCAACATACGCAACAACAAGATGCTTTATTGCGTGAGCCTTGTTATGGTTTATCGCATGTTGCTGGAACTATTTTACATCATTTAGAAATTCCCATTCCTCAAGCGATGGATGATGCTCTTAAGATTTAGGATTATAAGAAGGATTTGGGCCTTTAGTTCCCTTAACCCATGCAGCAATAATGCCACTTAAAAAAAGAGCTAAGATGGAAAAGGAGATGCCTGCTTGTATAATGCGAATGAACGAAATGGTCATAAGAATTGTGCATGAGGCAAAACCAGCAAGCGGGATCCATCGGTTCAGTTTTATATTAGTGATAATTTTAGTTGCTTGATAGGCGGCTGTAACATTAAGAAAAAGGGCAAATGCTTGGGGAAAAATCGACATGTTTTGCAATATTGTTTGTTCGCTTGTTATGGTTATGACAAAGGCACACAAGCTTCCTTCGACGATGAGACTTGCCCAAGGGACGTTAGTTTTACTTATTTTAGCAAGTGTTTTAGAAAAAGGGAGGTGGTTATTTTTTGCCATGGCATGCAAATTCCAACAGTTACTTGTCATAAGTGAATAAAAACCGCCGAAAACGGCCGCATATGCTGCGCCATTAATGATGTGAGCGATGGTTGGATATGATGGTAAAAATGAAAGTCCCATTGCTAAAACAGAATATTTTGTAGTTGTGAGTGTAGCGCCAAGACTTGCATACGAAAGCATTTGAAAAAGAATATTGATACTTGCAACAATGAGAAATGCCGAGATAATGACTCGTTTGATGTTTTTTGCAGAATCTTGAATGAGATGTCCTACGGCGCAAATAACTTCAAATCCCATTAATGCAAAAGCAGCAATTGATATGGTCCAGACGCTGTTTGCAACGTGAGCTTGGGTGAACATATAATAAGAAGGATTAAAGCTTTTGATGCCAACAAAAAATGCAAATAAGATGGGAATAGCTTTGAGAATGGTAAAAAGATATTGTATTTTTCCGCCGATAAAAACACCAGCAATGTTTATGGTAACAAAAAATGCAATCATTACATATTCAAGCGTTAGCGTTGGATATTGTGCAAGAAATGGTGAGTACCCTTGAAAAAATTCGAGAGCTTTAAAAAGCAGGAGTGATATTGCAATTGTTTTTCCAATAAAATAAAACCAGATAGCGCAAAATCCCCACGCTCTGCCAAGATAGGATGTTACATATGCATAAAACCCTCCAGAAACAGGGTGTAACTGGGCAAGGGTTGCAATACTTAAAATAATGGGCAAAAAGAGTAATGCTGAAAAAACATATCCCATAAATCCTAGTGGGCCTGCAATTTGTGAAAGCGGTTGAGGATTTATAAATAATCCTGCTCCAATCATGGAGTTAATGCAAATAAGAATAGCAATCGAAATAGGTATTTTTTTTATCATGGCCATAATAAGCCCTCCTTTTTAGGAAAAAAACAAGATAAAACAACAAATGGGGCCGTATGGCCTAATGGGGCATGATTTAACGCTTTTTATGCGTTACGCCCACGATGTATAACAATGGTTTAAGTATAAAATCGCCAATAATAAAAGGATATAATCCACAAGCATAGAGGGTTGCGCTGGGAACAAACCAAGACAGTTGAAAAAGTCCGCACCCAAAGTAGATACCAGCGGAAATCCAAAAGCGTGCGATATGGGTGATCCAAGATTTTTTATGGTATGTATACGATAACTTCATAAAAATTGCGGCGAGTAAAAATCCCCAAAGGTATCCTCCCGTTGGGCCCAAAAGACATATAAGTCCACCATGTGCTTGCGCAAAAAAAGGTGCACCGCAAGATCCTTGAAGAAGGTAGGCGCCATATGCAGAGATTGCTGTCCAGCCAAAGTAGTGGATGCAAATAAAGATGGGAACAGGATGAATACTGAGTGGCACAAGGTTAAAGGGAAGAGGGATGCTTATTTGTGCGCAAAGAGCATATATCCATGAGAGAATGAGAGTCATTGCTATTGGTGATAAAAAATCTTTACGAGTAATTATCGAGCCTTGGTGGCTTTCTTTTTTTATAATGTTCATGATAATAATTTATTTTCTTTTAAAAACCGAAGAGGAGCATTACACGATTTATTTATTGCATAATAGCGTAATTTAATTTTTTATACAAGTAAACAGCGCGTAATTTATAATGCGGGGATGTCAATACACATTGAGTATGCCAATACGGTGATCATGGTTTTTAGATTATTACATTTTTGTATGTTATGAGGTGAAGGGTTTTTTATTGTTTTTAAGATGTTGTAAGTATTCATTGCAATATCTAGAGCATTTTGGTTGAATTCATTTTTTTCATGAATTAAGTTTGGTTGGGCGATTGAGCGTAATAAAAAACTTACAAGATCATTATTGTAAATGTCGTAATGAAGAGGGTTGTTAACGGTATATTGTGAATTATGTTTTTTGGGTTGAGTTTTTTTATGAGATTTTGTGGTTTGAGGTGATGTAGGGAGTAATGTATTTTGGATGGCTTTTGGTGCTAAGTTTAATGGGGCTTGGGATCGTTTTTTCGTTGTATTGGTATTTGTGTTAGACTTATTTTTTGCTTCTATATTTGCTTCGTTGTCTATAAGAAGTTTGCATATTCGGGGGTTGTTATATTGAATCGCAAGGGTTAAAGGCATTATGTTGTCGAATATTGGTTGATTTACGTTTGCTCCATGGTTAATGCAAGCTCTACATTTTTTTAGATTTCTGGTTATTATGGCATCAATGAAATGTTCTTGTATGCTTTGTTGGGTTGCTGCGTTATAGTTCATAGCGCAGCATGATGTTGTGATAAAGCTAAGGATGAGAATATAATTTTTTAAAAACATAATAAATTCCTTAAAAAAAACTTTTTATAGTACTTTTTTGATGTAAGTAGAACGAGTTCCAATTTTTATGGGGATTGTGATTATACGGATCTTTATTTTTTTGTAAAACACCCTTGGTTTTTTGTGTATTATTATTATTTCTTATGAGCACAAAGGGTATTTTGATTGGCTTTTTGCTGAATTGTTTAATTTATATTTAAGATGCAAATTGAAAATTTAATAGATTATCCAGGTGTTGTAGATTGTGATCTGGGTTGATTTGTACGGTCTTTTATGTGATAAAAAAAAATTATATCACATAAAACTTTACTTTATTTGTTTTGATTTTTAAAATCTCTAGTACTTTGTTTAATTGTAACAAACTAACATGTGTAACCTTTAGGAGTTTTATGGAGCAATTAAGTTATTTATTGCTGTTTTCTTCGACCGGTTTGCTCGGTCTTTTGTTGACTGCACTTATTTATTCTCGTGTTTCACGTCGGAAAAATACCGATGCGAAATCGGCTCACATTGCATTGCTTATTCGCAATGGGGCTATGACTTTTTTGCGCAAAGAATATTCCGTATTAGCTGTTGTTTTGTTGGTTGTTTCAGGTATTTTGTTTTTCACTTTTGGCAGTATTTGTGCTGTCGCCTATGCGGTTGGCGCTGTTTCTTCGATGCTTGCAGGATTTGTAGGTATGAAGGCCGCAACCTATGCAAATGAATCAACAACCATTGATGCTCGAGATAAGGGTGAACGTTCAGCCTTTTTGACAGCATTGCTTGGTGGATCGGTTATGGGATTTGTGGTAGCAAGTCTTGGTCTTTTGTGTATGGGCGCATTGTTTTATTTGTATGGACAAGATTTAAGCTTTGCTAATATAATTACATGCTTTGGATTTGGAGCTAGCTCGCTTGCGTTTTTTGCTCGTGTTGGTGGTGGTATCTATACTAAATCAGCTGACGTTGGAGCAGACTTGGTAGGTAAAGTTGAAATGGGCATACCTGAGGATGATCCTCGTAATCCAGCTGTTATTGCAGATAACGTTGGTGATTGTGTTGGCGATACTGCTGGTATGGGCGCAGATATTTACGAATCTTATGTTGGCTCTATGGTTGGTGCTATGGTTTTGGCGGTAGCCCAATTTGCGGGTGATATTCGTTATATGGCATTGCCAATTGGTCTTTGCGCTGTTGGTTTATTGGCTTCTATTCTTGGTCTTTGTTCTGCTTTTATTTTAAAATCAAAAATTTCATCATTGTTACACCATACAACAACGATAGCAATTGGCTTTTTTATTGTTGGCGCTTATGTGTACATGTCCGCATTGAACATTGATATGGTGTATCTTGGCTCAATTATTCTTGGCGCGGCATCAGGCCTTATTATTGGTGCGGCGACTGATTACTATACCAGCAAGGCTCCAATTAAGCGTTTGGCCGAAGCGTCAAATTCTGGTGCTGGTACAAACTTAATTTATGGCTTGGCTATTGGATTTGAATCGGTAGTTATTCCAGTTTCTGCAATTGCGTTGATTGTTTTTGTTGCTTACAATAATTTTGGTGGTGTTTTTGGCGTTTCGCTTGCCGCTATTTCATTGCTTTCAACAGTTGCAATAACCATGACGGTTGATGCGTATGGTCCTATTGCTGATAATGCTGGTGGTATTTCTGAAATGTCTGGTTTTGGTCCAGAGGTTCGTAAAATTACAGATAAGCTTGACTCACTTGGTAATATGACAGCTGCTCTTGGTAAAGGTTTTGCGATTGGTTCTGCTGCCTTTGCAGCGCTTTCTTTGTTTGTAGCGTATAGCCAAGAAGCTCATATTACAACGTTAGATTTGTTACATCCTGCGGTTATTACAGGACTCTTTTTGGGAAGCATTTTGCCATTTTTGATTTCTGCTTTGACTATGAAGTCGGTAGGTAACGCTGCTTGGAAAATGGTTATGGAAGTTCGTCGACAATTTAAAGAAATTCCAGGACTTATGGAAGGTAAAGCTGAAGCCGATTATAACCGTTGCATTGACATTAGCACTCGTGCCGCATTGATAGAAATGATTCTTCCTGGGGTTCTTTTGCTTGCGGCTCCTGTTGTTATCCGTTTTGGTTTTGGCGTGCAAGGTAAAATGGCGCTTGGCGGATTTTTAGCTGGTTCAACCTTGTGTGGTATCGTTTTAGCGTTAACGATGGCTAACGCTGGTGGTGCATGGGATAATGCTAAAAAGTATATTGAAGCTGGCAATTTTGGCGGCAAGGGTTCTCCTGCACATAAGGCGGCCGTTGTTGGTGATACGGTAGGCGATCCATTTAAAGATACATCCGGACCTTCTTTGAATATTTTGATTAAGTTAATGTCAATTTTGTCATTGTTACTTGCGATGATTTAAATTTGATTCTGAAATACTATGAAAAAAGGACCCGCATAAGCTGCGGGTCCTTTTTTTTATGCTAAGATTATAAAGCGTTATTGTAATCAAGGGCGCCCGAAATAACATCAATGCATGCGTCGGGCATAACAATGATGGCAATATTGTCAGCGACGGTTCCATTTCCAAGCGCTATAGCTTCTTCTTTTGTTGTTCCGCTGCCTGAGATATAATTTTTGTGATCAAAAAAGAGTGATCCTTTGGTAAAGCGCAGTCCGGTCGAGGAGGAGTAAATAGTATTTCCGTTAAAAAAGATTTGCGATGTTACGTCGTGCATGGTAATAAGATCGCGATCATTGACTCCCGGGTTATAGTAAAAATTACTTCCCGTATCAAAAAAACAGCGAGCAAAGCGCTCAATAATCATGGGCTTTTCTGCTTGGAATTTGAAGGAATTATTTCCTTGTATGCAAACATTTTTTTCAATGAAAAGCTTGCCGGTGTTAAATTCTATATCGCTTGTCAAGTTGAGTGTGACATTTTCAAGCGTTAGCGTGGCATCATTTGCTTGCGGCAGAATATTGTTTGGATTGGTAATAACAATAGTCATATTCTTTAAGGTTAATGAGACGGTGGAGTCAATAAGGAGTTGTGCTCCATTCTCAAATGATAATGTTGTATTGTTACCGTCAATGATGGTGTTGCCAACAAAGGTTAAGCCTCCGCCGGCCTGAGGTATGGCAAGGTTGTGTGAGAAGTTGATGGTATACTCATCTCCATTAATGTTGCCACCCGTGGAGAATTGTGCATTGCTTGCAAGGGTAAGGTCATGGGCAAGGGTGAGTGTACCAAGTCCCGAGTCTCCAAGATTTATAGATCCATTTACTGCAAGGGGCGAATGTAAAATAAGTTCTTTGTTGTCGGGGATAACGATGCCATTTTGTAGTTGTCGAAGCGATTTATATGTTTGTACATCCTGGGTTACAATCAGCGGCTCATCTTGTGTTGTTAATCCATACACAATGGCATTGCTGTTATGGCGAATGCGGTTTTCAAGGTTGTTCAAGCTTTGTGAGTTTAGAGTAACGAGTGCATTACTTGTGCTTGTTACTAAATCGGTTGCGGGTGTTACCCCTCCCTGGCCGATAACAATACCAGAGGAGTATCCTTCTTTCCAATTGCCAGCATGTGTTTCGCCAAGATTTTTTATGATGGATAATTCGCTCCACCCGGAAACTTTTTCGACGTTGTCAATGCGTAGCGCCGATTTTTCGTGGTTTAGTGTGATGGTTGAGCTTTTGTTGCAGAATATTAAATTTTTAGCAGTGGCTTCAGAGTAACATCCTATTATGGTACTCAAGAGCATTATGTTACGAAAATAATTCATAGTCCCCTCCCCTTTATGCGGTTTAGTGTGCCGCACATTTACTATAAAAACTACAGACATTTTTCTAATGGCATTACTTTTTTAAAAAAACATTCTGGGAGGGGCTAGTTTTACTATAGAAAGATTTTCGCTTTAGAATCAATAAAAGAGAAAAAAGGTCTTTTTTGTTGCAACGATAAGCCTTTATTTATTTTACCGTTTGTAAAAGTTTTTTCTCTTGTTCCTGCATGAGTGCCCAATCGTTATCTTGTAGGTGATCATAGCCTAAAAGATGGGCAATCCCATGGGCAACGAGGGCTACCAAATGTTCTCTAAATGGTCGAGCCCATGTGGCGGGGGCGTCTTTGAGTGCGTATTCAAGCGAAATAATAAGGTCACCAAGATATTTTTCGTCATCCGATAATGGTTTTATTTTTTGCCCTGGTTTGAGTTTAGGATAGTAAGGGAACGAGAGGATATCGGTTGGCTTATCTTTTCCTCGAAATTTTTTATTAAAAACACGAATGCTTTTGTTGGTTGTAAGCAAGATACTTAGATCAAAATCTGGATAGCCGGCTGCCAGCAGCATTGCGCTGGCAGCGTCGGCAAGTTGTTGCGTATTAACTGGTATTTTTCGTTGTCTGTTTTTGATGTTAATCATAGGGGCTTTTTTCTTTCTTAAACGTTAAGATGGACATCAAGACCTTCGGTAGTTTGTGAGCAGTGTGCGGCTTGTAGTTTTTCGTTGTGGTACGAAAGTGTTGATGCTTTGGTTATTCCTTTGATGATTTGTTCAAGATTTTGGATATTTTTTAAAAGGTCGCTGTTGTCCGAATAGAGCGCAAGTTCTTTAATATCAGCTTTGAGTGATAATTGATTTTCACTTTTAATTTTTCGAATATTGCCGACCAGTTCAACAATAGTATCGCCAAGCGTGGTGCCGTATTCAAAGTTGCTTGTGTAGCGCGTGGTGTCGATGATGGTTGTGTGAATTGAAACATTTTTTTCTTTGCTGCGATAAAGTTGTTGGTAGAGTGTTTCCGTGATGTGAGGTAAAAATGGTGAGAATAGTTGTAAAATACCAAATCCAACGGTGTAGAGTGTGGAGCGCGTTCCATTAATTTCATCATTAGTGTAATTTTGTGGATTGAAAAATTGATCTTTTACCAGTTCAAGATAATTGTCGCAAAAAATACTCCAAAAAAATTGTTCAACACATTCAAGTGCACTTGAATATTCATAAGCGTCAAATCGTTGAATATACTGTTTAACGGTGGCATCAAGGTGTTGTAGCACCCATTGGTTGATTGCGTTTAGTGCTGGAGTTGTTTGTGTTGGTTGATAATCGGTGATGTGTTGTGCGCAAAAACGTAAGGCATTCCACATTTTTGTAATCAAGCGCTGGCCTATTTTGAGTTGGTTATCGCTAAATGCAGTATCGGTTCCTAAGCGTGCACTTGCTGACCAATAGCGAATAACATCGGCTGGATAGGTTTGCAAAAGTGCTTCAGGAGAAGTTTTGCTGTTTTCTTTTGATTTTGAAATTTTTTCTTTGCCTGCAAGCACATGGCCTGAAATAACAATGTCATTCCATGGGATTGTATTGTGGTGATAGTGTGCTTTGACAATCGTGTTAAATGCCCAGGTTCGTATAATATCGTGAGCTTGAGGGCGGATAGACATAGGCATAGAAAGATTTTCTGGCGATTGCTCTGGCCAGTTAAGATTGATTTGCGGCGTGAGTGATGATGTATTCCAGGTGTCCATAACGTCAGTGTCGGGTGTTATGTTTTTGCTTGCGCAATGAGGGCAGGCTCCGCCAGGAAATGGTTCTTCTTGGGGGTCAATAGGCAGTTGTTCTGGCTGCGCGAGCAAAATAGCGTGACAATCATTGCAGTGCCAAGCAGGGAAAGGGATTCCAAAAAAACGTTGGCGTGATATGCACCAATCCCAATTTAGGTGTTCAACCCAGTCTTTATAACGTGCTTTCATAAATGATGGATACCAGTTGATTTGTTCGCCACGGTCTAAAAATGCTTGTTTATACTCCAATATTTTTACAAACCATTGTGAAAGGATTTGGTATTCAATTTCTTGTTTGCAGCGTTCATGGGTGCTCACGGCATGGGTTATGGTTCGTTGGCAAACAAGCGCGCCGCATGCTTGTAAAAGCTCGATTATTTTTTTTCGTGCTTCGTGAACCGTGCAGCCGGAAAGCGGTCCTGTTATGTCGGTCCATTTACCATCAAGGCCTATAGCTTGAATAAAGGGTAATTTGTGTTGTTTGAACCAGTAAATATCAGTTTGATCACCAAAGGTACAGCACATAACAAGGCCGGTTCCTTTTTCAGGATCAACTTTACTGTCGGCAAGCACGGGAACTGTTGTGTTGAAAACGGGTATTGTAGCTTTTTTTCCAATAAGGTTGTGATAACGAGTATCATCTGGATGGCAAAATACTGCCACGCATGCAGGCAACAATTCTGGGCGCGTGGTTGCTATGATTACTGGTTTTCCATCGACCATAAAGGTGATATCATTGAATGTTGAGGTAACATCAGCACTATCAAGTTCAGCTTGAGAAACGGATGTGCGGCACGTGGTGCAATAGAGTGCTGGCTCATGCTTTCTATAAATAAAATCTTTTTTATAAAGGTCTAAAAACGAGTGTTGCGAAATTTTTCGGGCTTTGTCTGAAATGGTTGAGTAGAGTTTTGTCCAGTCAATTGAAAGACCCAGGCTGCGCCAAAGTTTTTCAAATTCTTTTTCGACTAAGGCAGTTTCTTCAAGGCATATGTTGATAAATTCTGATCGTTTGAGCATATGTGCTTTGAACCCGCGTTTTTTTTCAACAAAGCGCTCGGTAGGTAATCCGTTATCGTCAAAACCCATTGGGTAGAAAACATTAAAACCGCGCATACGTTTATACCGTGCAATAACGTCCTGGTGGGTATATGAAAATACGTGTCCAATATGGAGGGAGCCCGAAACAGTTGGGGGAGGTGTGTCGATGCTTACGGTTTGCTTGGTGGGATGAGGGGTGAAAAGATAAATTTTTTCATCATCCCAGAGTTGCTGGGCATTTTTTTCACATGTTTGACTGTCATAAATTTTATTCATTTCCATAATGTTACCTTTTTCTACGCACATATAATGTTTCCATCTGCTGAAAATGTAGCAAAAAAGTTTTTCTTTGTCGTTGTTAATTTTTGGTATTAATCTAAAAGATTGTTTTTTGTTTCAATATGTAAATATAGGTAGTACGGGAGCATAAAAAATGTTGGTTGATAACGCTATTTTATGAAGCTTTTGATATTTATTATAAATTATGGTTAGCTTAGCTCCTGCTTTTTAAAAAGGCATAGTAAAAGTGTGTTGAGTTCTTCTTTGTCAAGGAGTGTTTTTATGTTTTTTAATAATAACCGAATTTTTTTAGGTTTTGTGCTTGTACTAAGCTTTTTTGGGTATCATGTGAATGCGATGCTAAGCTCTGAAGGAATGATTGATAAGCAAACATCATTGAGCTGCGCAGCTGATAGCCTACTTGGGAGGTTTGACGAATTTAATTATATCTGTAAAAAATTTTCTGAGTATCCGGAAAAATCAATGATTACCTGGCAGGGTTTTGTTGATCTGCTTGATACCGTTTGTATGATAATGAGAAATGAAATTACTCATTCTTCTTGGGTGGCGCATCATGCTCAAGATCCTTTGCAGAGACTTTCTAATGGGCGACGGCATGTCTATGCACAAGCTCGTGTTGTGCCTTCTAACACAAGAATTGTTGTTATGAGTGATTATCACGGGAGTGTGCATTCACTTATTCGCAATATTGAGTATATGAAATATGATGAGTTATTGGGTAAAAGTAATTGTATTTCATCTTCTGGTATTTTGGCGCCGAATGTTATTCTTGTTTTTTTGGGCGATTTGGCAGATCGTGGACATTACGGATTAGAAATGTGGGTTTTGGCATTACTTTTGAAATTGAAAAATCCACATAATGTTTTTTTGTTACGTGGTAATCATGAAGATTTAGATTATGTTGCATCCAATAAGCCTAGTGGATTTAATCATGAATTAGCTTACAAGTTATCTTCAACGGAATTTGGAATGATTGCTCCAGCGCTTGATCAATCTATCAAATCACTTTGTGATGCTTACTTTCCTTGTTTGTTTGGTTATTTACCCCAAGTTTTATTTTTAGGTACCCATGGTGAAGCCAATGATCCTATTTCATTTTTGATGTTTTGTCATGGAGGATTGGCATTAAGGTCATCAGAGTCCATTTTGGATAATGCCTATAGTGGTGGTGTTGCGGTAGGACCTTATTTGAGCCCTATGGATTTTCATCCACTTTTAGATCAAGCGTGTCAGCAGCCGGGAAAAAATGTTTCTTGTTTGTCAAAAGAGGAGTTATACCCATCAGGTTTTTTATGGGATGGGTTTGTTGCAGATGCTTGCGAGCCTTTTCCTACCGATATTGATGGATATCGTGGTTGTGATAAGCTTGTGCAAGGTTCGTGTGCTATGCATTATTTGCAAACACTGGGCAAAGAGGGGTGTTATTCGGTTGCTGGCATTGTTCGCGGGCATGATCATTTTGATTATGGTGTGAGTGTGTTAAGGGCTTTTGATTCGTTGGGGGAATATCGCGATTTAAAAAAATTTTGGAATACCGTTTATCGTCCTGTAGATTGTTGTTATGATGAGTGGCTTAAGCAATTTCCTATTTTTACGGTAACGAGTTTTGCAGAACAGACTCATGTTGATGCTTATGCGCTTGCATCATTTAATCCAACAACCAAAATATGGCAAATTTCGCCTCGTATTAATAAAGTGCCGGTTCAATTATGTGAAGTAGCACCCATTCAATCGATTGATACGTGTTGGAAAAATAAAAAGTATAACGTTCCATTGACCAAGGAAGGTTCTACAAAGCCAGTATTTATCCCGTATGATTTTTCGGTTAATAATATCAACAATATTATTAACAAGGAAGTGCGTGGGGTTCCTATTCCAGGGGTATTTTTGTTAGATAAATCTGGGCGAACTATTTTTTCTCCTCAATGGCAAATTGCGTTAAACACAAGTTTAGTTGAATGTGAATTTGGGTTTTTAGGTGAGGCAGAATATGAATCAGGTTTATTAAATCAGGCGGAGACGGTAAAATGCTATGGCATTTGTAATTGCGATATGGTTGCGCTTGTTAGTGCTGCCCAGCATGTAAAAAATCTTTATCTTTTTGATGCGTATAAGGAGCTTACCGATTCTGCCTTTGGCTTGCTTTTTTTTATGCAAGAATTGTCTTATTTGTATATTGGAAAGGGCAACTTTTCTGATGCAACATTATTTTTTTTAGAAAAAGCACCCGTATTAAAATCTTTGGTTCTTGATGGGAGAGTAATGTCGGAAAAATCTTTGCAGTGGCTTGTTGAAAGTCCCTCATTAGAGGATGTTACTATTCGTGGATTTGGTTCACTTTCATCTAACGCTGTGGCGCTATTGTTGCATATGAAGCATATTAAAAAAATAACGATTGAATCTTGTCCGTTAGTTAAAAAAGATTTTTTTTCCCATGACCAAGAAATAGCATCATGTTGTCCTACCCTTGAAGAAATTATTATGGATGGAGAAACCATTTATCCAAAATCATTCATACGAGAATCGGTTCGCAATAGTGTTGCTCCTTCAACCAGGCAGCATGTTTCCCAAGGTGTCCCGTCGGGAGCTGGTTCGAGTAATTGTTGCTTGTTGATATAACCAGTTACGTGTGCAGCGTGTTGCAAAATGTTCTTGTTTAAAATAATGGTTTTGGTATAACCAAACAAATAGTTAGTTAATAGATAGTTACATTTTTTTATAGGATTTAAAACATGATAAAAAATATACGGTATACGTGGGTGCTTTTTATTACCGTCGTTAGTGTATTGTTGAGCGGGTGTGCTCATTATACGTCTCGTCCGTTTAGACAAGCAGGAAGGGATGGGCGTATACCATCGCTTATTGGGCAAGGTGACGATAAGGTTTCTGTGCATGCTCATGCATTAAGTAAGTCTGAGGTTTCCCATTATTTTGGAAGCCGTGTTGCGTCGCGCAAAAAGGCTACTCCCGTATTGCTTACGGTTAATAATCCCACCAAAAAAGTGGTTGTTCTTGATGCATGGGATATTGGATTGCATCTTCGCCATGTTGATGACGTGTTGCGTGATGTTAAGTATAATGCTGCTCAGCGCATCATAACATGGAGTGTTTTGGGGCTCTTTATTCCATTCTTTTTCATTTCTGCTGTTGTTGATGGGGTAAATTCTACTGAAGCAAATCAAAGCATGCAGCAAGATTTTTATGACCGAGTTCTTTCGTGTGATTCATACATCAAGATCTATCCTCATTCAACGATGAGTAGGGTTATGTTTGTACAAGATTCATCATGGCAAAAAGAATTTAATGTTAAAATTGCTGATCGAAAAACAGGGCAAAAAACGACGATCAACGTTACAATTGCGTAAAAGGTATCAGGTTCTGTTGACTTTTGTGGTTTTATGTAAAAAAATGGATGGATCCTCGGGTTGCGGCCCTACGGGCTAAAGCCCTAATGTCCCGCCCCCAAGGATGACAGACTATAAAACGGTTGTCATTCTCGGCTTTGGCCGTTAGGCCTCTTGACCGAGAATCCATTTCTGATGTATCTAAAAGGCAATATTATCATGTTAAAAATTAGTTACGTTAAAAAGTAAACAGAGCCTAGTTGTTTATGAATTTATAAAAAAAAGGGCGAGCTGTGATTGATGTGCTTATTGGTCGAGTAAAAAATATTCGTGAAAAAACGATAACGATTATGGTTGCAGGAGTAGGGTTTTCGGTTGCTGTTGCGCGGCCGTCCGACTTTGTTGTTGATCAAGATGTTCAGGTGTATACGCATTTGCACTGGAATGCAGAGCATGGATTTTCGCTTCTTGGCTTTGCAACTGAATTGGAACGTTCTGTTTTTTTGATGATTATTGATTGCCCTAAAATTGGTCCATCGATTGGGCTCTCCATTTTATCAAGTGTAAGTGCTGGAGAGTTTTTGAAATTAATACATGCTCAAAATACTAAAGGGTTAAGTGCATTGCAGGGAATTGGGCCTAAAAAGGCTGAACAGCTTATTGTTGCATTAAAACATAAAGTTTCAAAATTATTATCGTCTGGGATACTCAGTGGTGACGAGCAAGCCTCGTGTATTGAGTGGCATGAGGTAAGTGAGGTGCTTACTTCATTGAATTATTCAAAACCCGAGATATCCCAGGCGATGTTATATCTTTCGGCCAAATATGCCCAGCAGGATGTTGCACTTGATGTGCTTATCCGTTCGGCGCTGGCGTTTTTGTCGGCGCGGACGGTGTAACGGGGATGAGCCTAAAGCGACGTGTTTCATTTACGTTGGTTGAGTTAATGGTGGCCATGGTTCTTGTGTGTACGATTGTTATGGTTTCGTTGCCACGTGTTTCATGGTATCGTTATTTTTTATTACGATCTGAAATTAATAATTTACATGCGCTTTTTGTTTGCTTGCAGCAGCGTGCGATTGTGAGTCATGCGATGTATGAACTTTTTTTTGATGTTGATCATAATACGTATCACTACTTGGCGCCTTCTGGAAAAAAAATGGTGTGCGCGTTGAATAAGTATGTGCAATTTGGCTGGGTTACAGGGGTCAAAGGTCCGCCGGGCGATCCTGAAAAAGTTATTGATCGGTCAATAACGTTTCCTTTAACCAAGCAAGGGCATTGTGTTCAATTTTTTCCGGATGGTAAATTTTCAACTGGTACTATTTATATCGTTGATAAAGAAAAAACGAGGGTAGGCGCTTTAACTTGTCCAATATCTCAGGTATCATATATGCGACGTTATGTGTATGATGGATGCACGTGGAAGTTGTTGTAACCAAGATACCTTATCGATTGATAATACATGTTAAAATTTATGTATCGTTTATTCCTTGCTTTATTGGTGGGTTTTTTTGTTGCCTTATGGATTGTTCAAAATAATCCGTTGGTTGAACAAAAAATTTCATCCTCGGTGCTCTCTGCGTTGAACAAGGCGTGGGGTGCATCTATTCATGTTAAGCGTGTGCGGCTTAATTTGTTTACATGTACGCTTTTTTTGGAGCAAGGAATCATTGTAGACAATGACAAACAAACAACACAATGGTCGTTTGATCGTGCTCGTATTTATATATCTCCCTTTGCGTATTGGTATAAAAAAAAGGCTCATTTATACATTACCATTGATAATGTAACAGCTTCAACAGGGGTTTGCAGTGATGGGATTGATGTTGTGGGCCATGTAAAAAAAATTATAAGGCCTCCTATTGAAAAACAACCAATTTCATTGCGTTCAATAATGTTACGTAATTTTGATGTTACGGCGCTGGTGGGTAGCACTCCTGTGCGTGTTCTTTTACATGGTTTTTTAGAATTTAAAAAAACTGACCCGTTGGGCGATTACGTAAAAAAATCTTCTCGTGTGGGGACCCTAGCTATTACAAATATGGATGTTTTTGTTGGTCAGCGGATTTGTATCAAACAGGCGCGTGGCTTATGTCATTTTAAAAAAAATGTGTTGACGCATCGATGGGGTTTTACGTGTGAGCATGAAATTCCTTTTTGCATTCTAGATCCCGTCAAATCTTTTATTGTTAAGGGGCAGTGGGATGACGCACTTAAGGAAGTGCAGCTTAAAGAATCGGGGAGTGATGCTCCATTGTTAACGTGTTCAGTGTTAAAAGATGCTTACCTTTCACTTAAGGGTTCCTTGGCAGCTTCTCGATTGGTGGCACTTTATTCTTTTTTAACTGAATCTACGTATTGCTCAACGATTAATGTAAACGAATGTTACAGCATTATAGATGTACGTTATCCTTTGCAGCCTGTTGGGGGCGGAGTTTCGGGGTTGTTAGGACATTTTTTGATGCTTTTGATTGCACCATTACTTCGTGTGAGCAGGGGATTGTGAGGGCGGCACTTTCGGGAAGCCGAGATGGCAAAATGATAGCAAGTGGTGCGTTGGTATGGGATTTTATGCAACACCAAGGAAGTTTGGTTGCCAAAAATGCTGCGCCTATTTCATCCAAAGAGGCTCATAGTGGGACATCAAATGCTATGGTTTCAGGAGTGGTTATCAAGCCTGAGCAGTGTAAAATTGCTCTTCATGTTTCCAAAGATGGTGGCGTGCATGGTAATTATGCTTTGGCTGTAGCGCATGTGTATAAGGGTATTGCATTGAGCACGCAAGGGTCGTTTGAGCAGCGTAATAAGGAATTTTTAATACAAGGAAAAACAGGGGCGGGGACGTATCATGCTACGCTTGCGCTTGATCCGCATCTTCATATTCGCTCAATTGATTATTGTGAACAAGATCAGCGTGTTATTGATCTTGCAGTTGATGAGCAGGATGATTATACGTTGCGGGGAAATATTTATTTTTCTTGTTTTCGTTCCTTTTTGGATCAGTCAATGTCTCGACTGATGTTGGGTGGTGATAAGGTTTGTATGCACGTTACGCTTGATCAAAAAGATCTTATGCATATGCGAGGGTCGTGTGTTTTGCACGGAGGAAAAATATATATTCCTGACACACGAAATTTAATTGAAGGATGTTCAACCGCCTTTGAATATGATTATGCGCAGCGCTTGTTTATGTTGAATAATTTTATGCTGACATTTTGCAAGGGATCTATTGATAGCCAGCGTGTAACATTGCGCTTTGATGATGCATGGAATCTTTCGATGGTTCATGCTCCCTTTTCGATTAATAATCTTTTTATCAATTGGAAACGTGATTTTTTTGGTGTTTTTTATGGAAATTTTTTATTCAATAAATTACCCGATAATGATATGCATGTAACAGGATTGGCTGTTGTGAAAAAAGCATTATTAAAAGATAATATTTTTTCTCAAGGTGCATCGATTGGTTTTTCGGGGGCTGTAGGGAGAGTGTTACCCATTAAGGAAAATATTAAAGTAGATGTGCGGATTATCAGTGAGCAGCCGATTAAAGCCCGGACTGATACACTCGAAACATATGCTTCACTTGATTTGCGAGTTCGTTATGCGCAAGGCAATAATGTTATGCAGTTGCCCTCTATTGCGGGAACTGTTTCGCTTGATCGTGGGCAATTAAAATTTTTACGCAATACACTCACTATTGAGTATGGCAAAATTCATTTTATCGAAAATCAATTTAATGATCCTATGATTGATTTAATTGCAAGTAATCGTATCAATAAATACATTGTTACATTACAGGCAACAGGTTCATTGGAAAAACCAACAATTATGCTTGAATCAAATCCTGCGCTTACTGAAGAACAGGTTGTTGGGCTTTTGCTTTCTGGGAGTGAAAATGCACGTCTGCAGACAGACTTGTTTGCTATGCTTGAACAAAATTTGCACAACATTGTGTTGGGAAGTAAAGATAAATTACCCAAAGCAACGACATTTTTGCAGACCTTAACGCGTCCCTTTAAATACGTACAAATTACGCCAGATTTTACCGACCAATCAGGTCGCGGCGGCATTAAAGGGACGCTATCGGTTAATGTGAGCGACCAGGTTTATGCACAAATTCAAAAGAATTTTAACTTGCAGGAAGATTTTTCGGCGCAAGTAGAATATTTCTTAGCTGATGATGTGAGCCTTAAGGCGGTAAAAGATCAGCGTGGTGAACTTGGGGCCGAAGTTGAAGTAAGACTTAAGTTTTGAGCAGCTGCAAGGTTTTGTAATTGTGCGGCAACTTCAGCTTCAACACTTTTACTTACTTTTTCATTAAGTTCCTGATGAAGGTTTTTAGTTGAAAGATCACGTTCAATTTGGGTAATTTTTCCTTGAAGATTTTTACATTCTTGAGATCTGCTTTTTGCTCGATTTTTTTCTTTGATGAGTTTTTCGCTGGCTTGCTCAAGAACGCGTGTGGTAATTTCAAGCTTTTGCTTAAGGGAATCAATTTCACCTTTGAGTGTTTGGTTTTCTTGCTCGAGCGCATGCATTTGTTTTGAGGCTTCGGCGGCTGATTGTTCGAGCTTTTGTTTTTTTTGATACATTGTTTTGCTCAAGGTGTTCATGCGATCTACTTGATCAAGAATAGCATAAACGCGGGGTTGTGTTGCTTTGTGTTCTTTGCGGATAGTGACAAGCTCATTTGTGATTTGCTTATAAACGGCTTGCATCGTTGTTGGTGTATTTGAACGTTGCATGGCATTTGCGGCGGTTGCAATGCATAGTAAAAAAACTGAAAACACAAAAAATACTTGATTTTTCATAAAAATCTCCCTTTTCCTTTTTTCAAATTTTCAGACATTTTATTTTTATCTTCTATTTTTTATGATGTTATTTTTTTTTGCAAGCATTTGTAAAAAAACGAAAAGAGCGTGGTATTTATTGATTTTTTATAGGGTGGTTTTTGGATATGACTACAAAAAGTGCTTGTTAAATGTATAATGGTTAAGATCAAGCAGTAGAAAAAAAAATAGAAAGGAGAGTTCATGATAAAAAGAATAGGACTTTTGGTTTGTTTGTATTGTGGAATTTATTCCTTTGCGTGTGGAATGGTTACGGATAACCGCAATCCTCTTGTTGATTTGTGCCAAACCATTTTGCAGCAATGTGATGAGTTTAATTATAGTTGTATGCCTTTAAAAGACGTTTACTGTGTTCAAGATTATGCGGGTGAAATTACGAGAAATAAAATCACGTGTCCAGTGTCAGCCCAGATGTTTTTGTCTGCGATGGACGATGTCATTAATATGCTAAAGTATAATCTTTCTGATAACACGACGTGGGTTAGTTCAAACGATCAAGACCCCATCCCCCAGCCGGCAGCGATTATTTCTACTTTAGAACAACCGCAGCAGGGAATTTATGTAGTGGCGCTTGAGGCTGCGCCGACTACAAAGGTTATTGTAACCAGCGATTATCACGGTAATGTCCACGCATTTATACGAAATTTGTATCGCTATCGTAATGCCGGGTTGATGAATGGTGATTTTGTTTTGCGTGATGATGTTGTGCTTATTATTAACGGTGACATTGCTGATCGTGGGCATTATGGTGTTGAATTGTGGGCGGTATTGTTTTTGCTCATGATCCAAAATCCGCACAATGTGATTCTTGTTCAAGGAAATCACGAAGAAGATTCTGTAGCTCAGGATTATGGTTTTTATGCAGAACTTGAAGCTAAGTTATTTGCTTCCTATGATGGGCAAGCGTTGCGTAAGCGTATACGATCGCATATTTTGTCGTTGTGGGGATTGCTTCCGCAGGCTGTTTTTGTGGGGGTGCGTGATTATAAAGGCATTCTTAATTTTGCACAATGTAATCACGGTGGGTTGCCGGGGCCGCTTTTGGGGCAGTCGTTTGCGCCTGGGTATGATGGTTTTTGTATGTTGCTTGAAAAAGTGGCTGAGGATCATCGTCCTTATAAAAAATATGCCTTTTTGCAGTCAAGAGTTCCCAAACGTAATGGTTTAACATGGAATGGTTTTTTTGCTGGAGCAGGTTCAACGACGGTTAAGCAAGGCAAGCGGCGGGATGATTTTTTACACCATGGGTGTACGGTTTCTGATTATTTTGGGCGCTTACGATCACGTGATGTACGAGTTTCGTGTATTGTGCGCGGACACGAACATTTGGACCATGGAATAAATCAACTGCAAGATGTTGTTCCGGAATCTATTGATCATCGAAAGTGTTGTCCGGGGTGGGCACCTTTTTTTAAAAAAATTCCTTTGTGTTATGGGGATAATAGTTATCCTGTTTTGACCATAACAAGCATGGCTGAAGATTTTTTTAAGGATGCCTATGTTGTGCTTTCATTTGTTCCTGAGGCACGTGTTTGGATCGCAACTCCATGCGTTTATGAATCCTTGTTTGCAGGCGATCGGCAGGGGGATTTGTTTTTGCGGTGGAAGGTTACGTATAATGAAAGTACCCATTCATTTGATTGGAGTGCCCTTGTTGAGCGCGCAAATGCTGTGGCTGATGATGACTAACAACAGGCCGAAGGCGTATATTCTAGTTGTAGCACATTGCTTATTGCGCTACACTATAAAGCATCATAATTATGGTATTGAATCATTGTAGTGTAAGGAGTAGTAGTGAAAAAAATTGTTTTTGGATTGATGCTCAGCCTTGGTTTTTTGATACCGGCCCATGCGGTAAAAGAAGTTTTATTTGCGCCGGATGATCGGCCAAAAACTCGATTACTTGAGTATATTGCGGCGGCAAAAAAAAGGATCCATGTTGCCATGTATACGTTTACCGAAAAAGATTTTGCGGATGCCCTTGTCCTTGCGTCGCAACGAGGGGTGCATGTTCAAGTCATTCTTGATCTTTCATCGGTATTGTCTCCATACGCAAAAGTTTATTTGTTGTCGCCGATGGTTGAAGTTTTTGCGTTTGTAACTAAGCAGCATTATTCAAGTGATCCACAGGCCCGCACATTTGCGCCGCTTATGCATAATAAATTTGCTGTTATTGATGATGTTGTTTGGACAGGGTCTTTTAATTGGACGCAAAGTGCAAACTCGCGTAATCAAGAAAACGTTGTGGTGATCAAGGATGCACAAGCGGTAAAAAAATATGAGGAGCGATTTCAGATCATTAGGGAAAAATGTTCCAAGGTAGAAGCTGTTCTTCAAAGTATGCATGTGCGCAATAAAAAAAGTATTACAACAAAAAGAGTGCAAAAGGCTCGGCGCTTACTTAAGCGTTATCATAAAAATACTTGTAAATCGGCATAAAAAAACTTTTTGCAAATCTCCTTGACGAGCAAGGAGGCCCCATGGTATAACACGAAAAGTTTACCTGGCTCTGTTGACTTTGTGTTTTATGTAAAAAATGGATGGATCCTCGGGTTGCGGTCCTAGTGTCCCGCCCCCAAGGATGACACACTACAAAACGTTTGTCATTCTCGGCTTTGGCCGTCAGGCCTCTTGACCGAGAATCCATAATTTTAGTTTTTAAAAGCAATAGAGTAGCAGAAAAAGAATGCGTGTGTAGTTGTGTGTGGTATGCAACTGCAGGCCCAATAGAAGTTACTGTGAATATAACTAAAATATAACGTGGCAAGGGAGATAGAATGGTTCGTTTTTCGATAACAAATACCGCTGCGCGCGGGACAACCTCTCGTTTTTTAGTGTGTGCTGCTCTTGTTGCTGTGGGGGCGTTTTTTCGTGTAACGGCAACACCAATCAATAATTACAACGATACCAATGCGGTTTATTCTCCGCAAGGGTCAGATCGTTTTTACATAAAACCTGATGAAAAAAAGACCAGCAAAGGCGGCTTGCGGTTGCAGATTTCGCCTTTTTATCAACATGCGGGCCGCGCGCGTAACGGCGCCGGCAGAAGTGTTCCTATGGGTGAACGCTTGGGTAAGTGGAATATGACAGGGTTGTTTTTTGGACAAGCGGCGGCGCCAAAGGCCTTTGCTAGCTACACAGAGTTGAATAAAGTTTTTACGACGTATTTTAATTCTGGGAATGGTATTAATGATGGAAGTGATGATATTACCGGCTTTTCCACACCATTGCAAAACCTTGCCAAAGAAGCAGATTATGACCTTGACGTTAACGTAGCTTCGTTGTTTGGAGGGTTTAATGGTGAAGGAGATCCTAAGGATACTGGCGCGCTTGGCATTACTTATGAAAAATATGGGTTGCGCGGGCAGGTTGCGGTGAGTTTTGTGCATGGACTGAGCTTGTCGGTAAAAGGTGGGTTGGTTGATTATAAAATGGCACCTAATTTTAATGTTGGTGAAACGTTGAAGTCACAAAGGGATTTAACCGATGACGATCAAAAAGCAAAAAAAGTGGTATACGATCATCTTTTTGCTCCTACTGCGCGTGCAAAATTATTTGGCGAAATAGGACTTGACCTTGATAGCGTGCGCAAGACGGCAATGGAAGATATGCACATTCAGCTGCAGTGGCACTTGCCGCAAGATTTTCGTGAAAACGATGAGCTTGCTGTGACGGTGATTCCAAGTCTTGCGGCGGGGATGTGGTTGCCAACTGGTAAGAAAAAAGATCAAGATCGTGCATTTTCGTTGGATACTGGCAATGGTGGTTTTTATGGATTTACGCTTGAGGGTGCGCTTGCTTTTGATTTTCCTCAGCTTATGCAAACTAATTTTGGTGGCGGGGCTATTGTTTCGGCAAGCAAAGACCAAAGTGGGTACCGAGTGCCGTCGGCTAATCCAACGGTTGGCGTGATTAAGCAACAAGGTTTTTATCCTTGGAAAACCAGCGTGAATATTAAACCTGGGTTAACATGGTTTGCACAAGCATCGCTCAAGTCTGAAGGGTTTAGTGGCGATCTTTCGTTGTTTTTTGATTATGTGTATACCTATCACCAAAGAGATTCAATTACGTTAAAAGAGACAAGTGTTACTCGTCAGGAAGCATTTGCCCCTGGCGTGAAGTATCTTGAAAATGAGTCAAATTGGAAGAGTCAGTTGTGCAATATTGGGCTTGATTACCGCATAACCAAAAACCTTGCGTTTGGTGGTCTTGTGCAGGGAATGATTGGCGGCTCGCATGTGTTGAAGTCTACGCTTGTGATGGGAACTGTAACATTTTCATTCTAAAAAGTGGTTTTTGGAAGTTATTTTAAAGATTGTTGGTCATTTTTTGACAAATGTACGCAATTTTCTTAGAATGTAGCATGTGTGTTCGAATTGGTTTTAACGTTTAAATTATTTTGAAACGGGGTTTTTCTATAATGTCAAAAGCCTATAATATTGAGATTAACGTAACAGGAAATATCGAAAAAAGTCTCAAACAATTGAAAAAAAAGATTGAGCGTGAAGGTGTTATTCGCGATATGAAGCGTCAGGTGTATTATGAACCTCCAACGCAGAAAAAAAGAAAAAGACTTTTACGAGCAATTAAAAACAATATTATTAAAAACATGGAAAGCGAGTCTTTGTAGTCTCGTTTGGTCTATGGAAAGGGTGCGTTGATGGTTAATCCTCGATATCACAATGTCAAACGAGAGAAAAAAAAGTCTCTCTACATGCGTGAGATTACTTCGTTGATTCAGGAGATTGCGCAAGACGAACCTGTGGTGGCACAAGTGTATGTGACCCGGGTAGATTTTTCGGCGGATTGTGGCATTTGCTATGTTTATTTTTCAACATTCGGTGAATTTTCTGAGGAGCTGTTTGAACAGGTTCTTGAACGTTTAAAGCTGTATCGACCATCAATGCGCAGCGCATTGGCAAGGAGTATCAAATCTCGTTACACGCCAGATCTTGCCTTCTTTTATGATAAAACCAAAGAAAAAGAATTTAAAATCAATCAGTTACTTGATAAAGTGGTCGAAGATTTGCGCGAGAACGAACAACAGGATGAGCACGATTAAGATCGACTAAACTTTGCTTGTGCTGAGCATGAAGGCTTTGAAAGGTTTTTTTATGCAAACGCAAGAGATAAAAATCCTGGAGGGGCAGCGGGCTTTGGGGTTTTCTCAGGAAAAAATGCGTGCCTTGCGTGATGCTGTGGCACAAGAAGTTGGGGCGATGGCCCTTTTGGAACGCGATATGCCCGAAAGTGCTGTTGTGTTACTCGACGCTCTTATGGCCACAACCGGAAAAATCGTTTTTTCTGGGATTGGCAAGTCATGGTTGATCGCACAAAAATTGGTAGGAACCTTTTGTGGGGTTGGCGTATCTGCCGTTGGCCTCCATGGTTGTGATGCTTTGCACGGCGACCTTGGGTTGGTGCAACAGCAAGATCTTGTCATTGTTATTTCCAAAAGTGCTACCGGAATAGAATTTGAGTATGTTTTGTCGTCGCTGCGCTTGCAGGGTGTTCGCACCGCGCTTTTGTGCTGCAACAATGGTCCGTTGTGCGGGTATGCTGATATTGTTGTTCAAATTCCTTTTGAACGTGAATCATGTCCTTTAAATTTGGCTCCAACAACGAGTTCAACAGTAACAATGGCTCTTGGCCATGCACTTGCGGTTGCGGTGAGTTCTGCTCGTGGTTTTGATAAAGCAGATTTTGCTCGTTTTCATCCCGCTGGGGCGCTAGGTCGCAAATTACTGTTAACGGTTGATGCGATTATGCACAAAGGTGATACGCTTCCGTTTGTGGGAGTTAACGCACCGTTTACCGATATCATGTACACTATTTCTTCTAAAAAACTTGGCTTTTGTATTGTGCGGGATGAGCAGAACGCTTTTGTTGGTGTGATTACCGATGGTGACTTGCGCCGTGCGTGCAACGTTGGTCCAGCGGTTTTTGAACAATGCGCCGCCGATTTTGTGAATACCAATCCAAAAACAATAGAGCCGCGCGCGATGGCTATTCAGGCTTTGGAAGTTATGGAAAAATACAGCATTACCAATCTTGTGGTTGTTCATGATGGCGACATTGTTGGTGCTGTGCATATTCATGATTTGGTTAAGGCTGGTATTAAGGGGTAGTTCTTAAAAAAGGGAGCAATGAGTATATTTTTTGCCCTGGTATATAGTATTATTTTTCTTTTTGGGATTTGTTGGGGGTCGTTTTTAAATGTTGTTGCGTATCGTATTGCATTTGAACGACCTTTTTTTACTGCTCGATCAATGTGTCCATTATGTGGACAGGTGATTGCGTGGTATGACAATCTTCCGGTCATTTCGTGGCTTTTGCTGCGCGGTCGGTGTCGCCATTGTCGCAAACCAATCAGTTTTTTGTATCCTTTATTTGAGTTTTTGAGCGGTGTTATCTTTGTGTTGGTAGCGATGAAATTATTGCCTCGCTTTTTTCCTTCATATTATGTTACAAGTTTTGCTCCTTATTCGCTTGATATTGGACAATTTTATGAAAGCGTTTGTGGGAGTTTGTTTGCATATGCCGTAGGCTCAACATGTTCAGCCGTTGTGTTTTTTAGTGCACTTATTGTTGCAACTATTACCGATATTCGAGCCATGATTATTCCTCAGATTGCTTCTTTGTGGCTTGTACCGGCAGGAATTATTTTTTCTTTTATGGGGCTTACGGGAATATCGTATGGCGAAAGTGCTCTTGGTGCTTTTTTGGGCTATGGAGTTTTGTGGCTTGTGGCGAGTGTGTTTAAAGCGCTGACCAAAAAAGAGGGACTTGGGGTGGGGGATATGGAATTTTTGAGTATGATTGGGGCGTTTATTGGCCCTATTGGAATCTGGTTTACCGTTATGGTAGGATCAGTGTTGGGAATGATTATTGGCGGTGCTTATATTGCGTTGCGGGGCCAGAATCGTATGACGCGCATACCATTTGGCCCATTTTTAGCGCTTGGCGCTGCCGCTTATTATTTGGGTGAGCCTCTTGTGATGAGGTTGTTTACGTTGTAGGCTTACGCAAGCCCGTCTTGTTCGTGACGCAAATTTTTTTCGTCGTTTATACTCCATATATCATTTTTTTCGTTTTTGAGTGTTCCTGCAGCTTTTATAATAAAGTTGTGTTGGTCTGCTTGTGCTCCTGAAAGTTGTTGGGCTGGCGTATTGAGTTTGCCGGTAAAATAATGCACGCCTTCTTGCGCGCCAGAAAAATAAAAACCATAGGTGTAATTAAATTTTTCTTGAGCGCCGCCGCCTTTGTAGCCTTCGGGTTTCCATCCTATGCCGTGTTCTCCGTTAAGAACATTGGTGTAGGTTCCGTGTTCGGTGTAATATGCTTGCATAGCAGTGTGAAGCGAGGCTAGCATAATGGCGACTTCGGCTTGCTTTGCTTTTGCTTGATATGAAAAAAATTGAGGGACTGAGAGCGTTGCCAAAAAAGCAATAATAGCAACGGCTATCATTAATTCAATTAAGGTAAATGCTGATTGCTTCATACGTTCCTTTCGTAAAAAAAAATTAACATTAGCTTGAGCATAAAAAGCTCACTTGTCTTAGGTCAAGATGTTTTATTTTTTTGCAAAAAGAGAAAGACTTTTATATCCTTATTTGAATATGTAGATTTTAATGAACTTATTAGAAGGGATTATTATGATCAAAAATAAAACACTTGAAATTGTTGATATCGACGTCAAGCTTCTTATTGATAAGTTGACAACGGCATTTGCTGACGAGTGGATGGCTGCGTATCAATATTGGCTTGGGGCAAAGCTTGCACGTGGTCCATTGCGTTCAGAAATCGCAGCAGAGTTAATGGTTCACTATGAAGAAGAAATTTCACATGCAACCCTGCTTGCCGATCGTATTTTGCAGCTTGGTGGAGACTTGCGCATGTTCCCGCATGATTGGAAACGTTTTGGTAGCTGCGACTATGATGCTATCACCAATGTACAAATGTTGTCGGTTTTGCAAGAAAACCTAAAAGGCGAACAATGCGCCATTGCTTTTTATAATGATTTGCTCAAAATGGTCCAGGGTAAAGATTTTGCAACTCAAGCTATCATTATGAAGATTCTTTCTGACGAAATTGAACACGAACAGGATATAATTCAATTTCTTGAAGATATTTCAGCGTAAAGCCCTTATGTCCCGCCCCCAAGGATGACACACTACACCGCGTTTGTCATTCTCGGCTTTAGCCGTCAGGCTTCTTGACCGAGAATCCATCTTAAGTATTTTAAGGGCAATATTATTATATTAGAGTCTCATTAATCAATACCTATTGATTTTTGGGTCAGAAATGCAAGGGGTACAAACGTACCCCTTTATTATGTTTATACAAGAAGGATTTTATGAACCTTAGGCTTTTTAATGTACGAGTTATTGTGTGTGGGTTGTTTTTGTGCGGCGCGGTGGGCTTGACTGTGGCCCAAGAGGTGAAAAAAGAGCATGATAACCAAGATCTGTGGATAGTTTTTGATATCCACAATGCGGCGGCTCGCACTGAATTATGCTCTGCGATTAAAAAGTTTATGCGTTATGAGAGCCCTTCATTTGTGTCATTTGATGAAGAATCATTGGTATTAACACTCAATGCACATAAAATAGCGAGCACTTCGGATACTTTACATTTTTTGGGGCAATCAAAATTTGTTATTTTTTTAATATGGTTTTTTTTGGAGTGTTTTTGGATTTCAATTTTTCTTAATCCTGATATACCATGTAAAATTGACTCTGATTGGGTGGTTGGTACATTGATATCGCAGGCAATTATTGTGGGGATTGTAGGTCTTTTGGTAAGGGCGTATTTTGATGGAAAGAAAATAGTACCGTATATTACCTTGTCTGAGCAAGGCATTAAGGTTAACACACATTTTTTTGCATGGGGCGAAATAGCACATGTTTTAATCTACAACCACAAACTAAAAAGGAATGGTAGCACCTATAACTGGTATAAGCTTGCGATTGTTAATGATTTGGAGCAACAATTGTTGACAATCACAGAAGATTACAGTGAGTTGCCATTTGATTTGACGGCCATAAAGTGCTTGATTGAAAAATATCGCAATTATGTTGCAAAAAAGTCTGCATAAACCTATAAATATTTCACAGTGAAGAAATGTAAGGATTGTGAATAAAATTATTGACTAATATAAAATTAATATTATACTGAAAGTATGAAATTAAGATTTTAAAAGTTTTTCGTAACCCTTCCCTATTTATCTTATCTGCAGGTGGTAAAAGGCGAGATCCCTCGCCTTAACTACCAATTTTTTTGTTATAAACCCCCAGGTTAAGGCCTCGGGGTATTATTATTTTTAGGCATTAAAACTTAAGATGAATTCTGTCATTAATCTAATCCCAGCGCCGGTTGCACCTTTGCCGAGGTAATTGATACCTGGTACTTCATGGGCTGTTCCTGCGATATCAAGGTGTGCCCAGCGAGCTTTTTCTACAAAATTTGAAAGAAAGTGTGATGCTGTAACGGTTCCTGCAAGATAGGCGCTTGATCCTGTATTGGCAATGTCTGCAACGTCTGATTTGATGGCCGCCTTAAAATCATCGTCCATAGGGAGACGCCATACTTTATCCCCCGTTAAAAGCCCAAGGGAGTGCAATTGGGTGGCAAGTTCATCATCGGGGGTCATGAGTCCCGTGTAAAAGTGCCCAAGGCTATAGGCGCAGGCTCCGGTGAGGGTGGCGATATCGATAATAATATCAGGGTTATAGTATTTTTCTGCATAACAGAGTGCATCAGCGAGAATGAGGCGACCTTCTGCGTCGGTACTGCGAATTACCGCTGTTTTTCCATTCATAAAGGTTACAATATCATCCTGGCGAGCTGCTTTGCCGCTGGGCATATTTTCGGCGATTGGGGCTATGGCTATAACATGCACATTGGGTTTTAGAGCTCCAATGATGTTCATGGTTGCAATAACGGCGCCGGCTCCCGACATGTCAAATTTCATGCCATCCATATGCTGCGAAGGTTTTAAGCTTACGCCTCCTGTGTCAAACGTAATGCCTTTTCCTACAAGGCAAATAGTTGGGGCATTGGTTTTTTGAGGTTTGTATTCAAGAATAACAATACAACCTTCCTTTTCTGATCCTTCATCAACGGCACAAAAGCCTCCCATACCAAGGTCTTGGGCATTTTGGCGATTGAGGGCTGTGTAGGAAAGATTGTGTGCTTCGGCAATTTTTTTTGCTTGCGCTGCCACTTCCAGCGGGGTCATAATATTGCCGGGAAGGTCGTCCATTTCGCGGGCAAGGGATGTGGCGTTACCGATAACAATTCCTTTCTCAAAAGCTTTATTAAGATCTTGGTCTGAGGTGTCAAAAGCAAATAAGAGCGTGCCATTCCAGCGTTTATTTTTTTTATCGTTTAAAAAGGTGCTGAATTCATAGTCAGACATAATGGCGGCAATACTCATTTGTTTGATGAGTTCGTTTTCTTCAACACCAAAAATGCTTGCACAAGGGAATGATACAACTGCTGTTGGGATGGTACGTTTTTTTAGAATATTAATTGCAGAACAAAGTCCACGGCGTAATTGTTCGCGGATGGCATGGCGATTTTTTGTTGTTGAAGTATCACCAAGCCCAACCAAAATATATTGAACAGGCTTGCCGTTATAAAGTGCGCTGATAGTAATGCATTGATCTTTATCACCTTTAAATTGAGCATCTTTGCAGGTGTCAAGAATTGAAGGTGTTGCATGAGTGTTGATGGTGTTAAAAAGTTCCTTATCGGCTGTGCCTGATAAGGTGCTGCTTACAAAAAAAATGTATGCGTCTACTGCATTATCCCAAAAAGGTTTTGGGGCAGGTTTGCATGAGATCATTATAATCCTTTCTGTGCATGAGTGAGTTTTTACGTTTGTTAAGTATTTTTTTTAATGCGCTGTTGCGCAAGCCCTTCTTGAAGTACTTGCAGGCTCAAAAGAGCACATTTTGTTCTTGTTGGGCCAAGTTTTATTCCAACAAGCGCAAAAATATCATCTTTTGTTAGGTTCATAACTTCATCAACTGTTTTACCGATACAGTGGTTGGTGAGCATCGAAGCGGCTGCTTGGCTGATAACGCAACCTGATCCTGAAAATCCAAGATCAGTAATGACATTGTTGGTTATAATGCCTTGAATCTGTACCTTATCTCCGCAAGATGGGTTATCCAGGTTGCTTTCAAATGATGGGTTAGCAATTGCTTTTTTGTTGCGAGGGTATTTAAAATGTTCAAGTAATTCTTCTTGATAAAGGGTATTATTCATGATTTTAATCGTTGTAATAAGGTTATTCCGGTGTCGATTGCTGTACAAAGTGCTACAACATCGTCTATAGTGTTGTATATTCCAAAGCTTATTCGTGTGACCGATTCAAGGCCAAGAGTGTTGATGAGTGGTTGGGCACACAAATGTCCTGCGCGCACGGCAATGCCCTGTGTTCCTAAAAAACTTGCAAGGTCATGGGCATGAACATTATTAACGGAAAAGCTAACAAGATGTTGATCATGAGCGTTATGGTGTGCTTGGCCAAGAATGGTTATGGTATCATTTTGGTTAAGATAGTGTATGAGTAGCGTTGTTAAGTTTTGTTCATGGAGTGCAAGATCGGGCACGGTAAGGTGTGGTTGCAAAAAATCAATGGCGGCACCCAATCCGATGGCGCTTGCAATCGGGGGGGTTCCGGCTTCAAATTTATGTGGCGCAGGAGCCCAGGTTGCATGATGATACGAAACAGCATGTACCATTCCGCCGCCTTTTTGGTATGGGGGGATATGGCTGTGTAATGCTTCTTTAATATACAAAACACCGATTCCGGTGGGGCCGTACATTTTATGGCCAGAAAAAACTAAAAAATCGGCATTAAGTTTTTGTACGTTAATTGATTGATGCGATACGCGTTGTGCTGAATCCAATAAAACGTGAGCACCGCATTGGTGGGCTTGGGCAATAAAATCTGCAAGGTAGCTTTCTGACTGCCAAATGGATCCAATAACGTTAGATTCATGTGTAATAGCAACAAGTTTTACGCGTGAAGAAAGTTTTTCTAGAGGGTCAACAAACATATACGTAACAGGGTCAACGGTAATAAAATCAAGAATTGCCCCCGTTTCGTGTGCAAGTTGTTGCCAGGGCAGAAGGTTTGCATGATGTTCGGCTTGTGAGAGAAGAATAATATCACCTTTTTTTATATGTTGCTTACCCCAGGTTTGGGCGACAAAATTGATCCCATGAGTGGTTCCGCTCGTAAAAATGATCTCCTCATTTTTTTTGGCATGAATAAACTGGGCAACTTTTTGGCGAGCTTGTTCATACAAAACGGTAGCTCCTTCGCCAAGATCATAAAGCCCGCGGTGAATGTTGGCATTTTGGTGCGTGTAAAAGTTGATAATGCTGTCGAGTACCGATTGTGGTTTGTGGGTTGTTGCTGCGTTATCGACGTAGATGGGTTTGGGATGTGTCGATGCGCCCGCGTTAAAAAAGGGAAATAATTTTTTAATAGTGGCTGAATTCATTCATATCCTTGCAAAAAAAAATGTACTTTAGGTACCTTAGTTTAAAGTAAAAAGAAACGAGTGCAAAGGGGATTAAAAAAAATTACGTGGACGAAAGGGGCTTTTTATGAAACTACGTCTATTTTCTCAGGTTATTGTTATGATGGGGGTGTTGGGCGGTGTTCATTCTGAGGGGCTTGCATCTCCCGTTGATCAGCCGCTTGATTGTTCGTGTCGTCGCATGAATGTCTCTGAATGGTATCATAAAGATGGGCATGATGGGGTTGTTGCTATTTTATCGGGCCTTGCGCATATTCCTGGGATTTGTTTAACGGATAGCCAAAACAAAATATGGGTGCATTTTTTTGCACTTGTTGATCTTATCCTTTCTAGTTCCAAAGTAGCCCAGGAAGTGAGTGGGCACCCAGAAGGCTCGTTGGCAAAATGCATGGTGTATGATATGCCCAAATCTTTTTTTACACTTTTGGGGACTATGTACGATGTGATGAGGTTAACGGGTAAAGTTCCTGATTATGTCGCGATGGATGATGCAGCGCCTACGGTAAAACTTAAATTTTTTAAAATCGCTCAATTATTTCAATTAGCACTTGAAATAGGATTGCGCATGGTAAGCTTGTTTGAACAGTCTCATAATACAATTATCGGCGAAAAATTTGCTGAAGCTGCTGATTGGGTTGAGATTTGGCGATTGTTATCGCGGTTTGCCTATCTCGCTGATGTTGATGAAACGGCACAGGATCGGATTATTGTTTTCAAAAAAATGATAGCACATTTTTTTGGTAATTGTTCTGAGGCCTTTTCTAAAAAAGTGGCGTTGTTTCCTTTTGAAGAGCATGACTTACAAGAAAAAAGAGCGCAATGTTCTTGCCATTAGCAAAGTCTTATTTTTTGCGTTAGACTATCCTGACCCTGAATATATAACTGTCCGAAGTGGTTTTTGAATGATGATTCGATTTTTTTGAAATACGCAACAATTCCCATTTGTCATCCCGGACTCCGATCCGGGATCCAGGAAATCATACGAGCTTTAAGGTGTTAAGGTGTGGTAAGGCTTTACCTAAAGGTCGTTTTGGATAAAATTTAAGATGGATCCCGGCTCGGTGGCCGGGATGACAAGGAGGGGCTATTTAATAAAAAATATGAATAGACTTTTTTGAAAAAATAATTTGCTTATGGCACTTACCGATAGTTTTAATTGTATGCAGGGGTTTGAAAAAATGATGGTACGATATAACCGATTATTGTTAATGGATGAAGTTACTTATGAGTATGCACGAGCAAGCAAACAAAATTAAAAAGGTGTTAATAGTTAACCGCTCAGAGGTTGCATTGCGTATTCAGGCAACCTGTAAAGCGCTTGGCATGAGTATTGTTGCGGTATATGCGCCCCAAGATGCGGCGAGCCTTTATGTTGCGCAGGCTGATGAAGCATATGCGCTTTCTGGTCATGGGTTTGCCGCATATTTGCGACAAGATGATATTATTGAAATTGCCAAAAAAGCTTCGGTGGATGCTATTCATCCGGGGTATGGATTTTTATCGGAAAATGCCGATTTTGCCGAGAAAGTTATAGCTGCTGGGTTTATCTGGGTGGGGCCTTCTCCTGAGGCTATTCGTGCCATGGGCGATAAAATTAAAGCTCGCATGATTGCTCAGGCGGCTGGGGTTCCGGTGATTCCTGGTGATTTTGTTGCGCTTGATCAAGATGGTCATCTTGAGCAGGGGCTTGCAATTGCAAAGCGCATTGGATTTCCGGTGATTATTAAGGATCCGCTTGCTGGAGGTGGCAAAGCAATGCGTCGGGTTGATGGGCCTTGTTTGTTTGCAGATGCGTGGCGCGCGGTGGTTTCTGAGGCGGGGCGCTTAACCTCAAGTCGAGAACTTTTAATCGAAAAATATCTTGATGGTGGGCGGCACATTGAAATTCAAGTTGCTGGCGATGGTACGGATGCTCTCCATTTTTTTGAGCGAGAATGTTCGGTGCAGCGGCGGCATCAAAAAATTGTAGAGGAAGCTCCGTGCTGTTTTGTTGATCGATCAGTTTTGCAAGAAATGGCTCATATTTCGGTGCAGCTTGCCAAAGCTGTTGCTTACGCCAGTTTGGGCACAGTCGAATTTATGGTGACCGCGGATGGGGCTTTTTATTTTTTGGAGATGAACACGCGATTACAGGTTGAGCATTCGGTGACCGAAATGACTACGGGGGTTGACTTGGTGGCGCTTCAGTTTTTGATAGCGCAAGGCTGTGGGCTTGGGTATGAACAAGCTGCTATTCGCCAGACTGGTCATGCCATTGAATGTCGAGTTTATGCTGAAGATCCTTTTGCCAATTTTGCACCATCTACTGGTCAGCTTACGCATGTTTTTTTTGCACATGCGCCATGGATTAGGGTTGATCATGATTTGTGCGTTGGCGGGCAGGTGAGTCCATTATTTGATCCCATGATTGCAAAAATTACAGTTTTTGGTGCGAATCGAACGTTGGCGATTGGAGCCATGGTTCATGCGTTGCAATCATCGGTGATTGGCGGTATTACAACAAATATGTTGTTTTTAAAGCGTCTTGTGCAAGCACCATTTTTTGTGCAAGGAATGATTACAACTCAAACATTACAAAACAAGGATATTCTTTCTATGCTTACTCAGCCGGAACTCTTAGCCCCACAGGATCAGCTTGCGGCGTTGCTTGCGGTGATGCTTGTGCAAGAGCGCCAGCAACCAGAAGTGTCTGCTGCGGCTGCAATTAAAGAACAGGTTGAACCAGCTAGACAACAATCATCATGGTGGAGGTTGCAACAATGGAAATAATACATGCAATAATCAATGGCATTAAGCATTCGTGTGAAGTATCGCCTGAAAGTACAACAAAAAGTATCGTGCGCGCAGAGTCACTTACTGGTGGAGCATCGCATACGGTTGAGTTTGTACAAGGGACGTTGCATCGCGGGGCTGGGCATGGTGATTGTGCGGCGAGCACAGTTTCATTTTTTTTAGATGGTAAGCGTATTGCGGCCCATGTGTACGAAAAAGTGCTGCAAGGAACTACAACGTATTATGTTTGGATCCATGGTGTTTGTAGCGTTTTTGAAATAACACATGCTGGAACCAAGCGCTGCGCGGGCGGTGCGCCGCTAAGCGTTTTTAATAATCCTGTTGATGCTATTATTCCAGCACGGCAAGCGTGCGGATCGGTTCAAGATTTTGGCGAGGATGATCGATCGGTTATGCGGTCTCCTTTGGCTGGGCTGGTTGTGAAAATATGTGTTAAGCCCGGCCAGCGTGTTTTTAAAAATGATCCACTTTTTGTTGTAGAATCAATGAAAATGGAGAATGAAATTAACGCTTCTTTTGATGCAGTTATAAAAACTATTTCAATTAATGAAGGAAATTTGGTACAACCAAATGAAGTAGTAATTATGTTTGAAAAGTGAGAGGAGGGTTTTGCCATGCAACACCAAAAGATTTTTGCGGGTAAAAAAATATGGAGCACACAGGATATTGCTAAAGAATTGAATGTTAAAAAATTCTTGGTTCATTTGTGGGAAAAAGAATTTAATCTTTCTCCTGATTGCTCAGCTCATGGGGGCTTAAAAGGGTATTCTCCGAATGAGGCTTGTACTTTTGCAGAAATCAAGAATTTGGTTGTTCATCAAAAATTATCGCTTTCAAAGGCTCGGCAAAAAATATATGGCGAAAAAAATGATCTTGGCAGCGACGGTGCTCAGTCGGAGGTTAATAAGCAGCATGAAACTAATGTTTTTTGTGCCGCCTCTAAAGAGGTTGTTTGTGAATCATCACACAAAGATTTTCAGCCTGCACGTGGCGTAGAAGAAGATATCTTTATGCAACGCATCTTGTTGTTTAAAGACCAACTCATTCGATTTAAACAGCTTTTGGACTTGGAATAAAAAGAGTATTTTTGGTTGCGGGGGCTGGATTTGAACCAGCGACCTTTGGGTTATGAGCCCAACGAGCTACCAGGCTGCTCTACCCCGCGATATTGCGTATTGTGGGAAAACGTGTTGTTTGAACAGGTTGCTTATTTAAAAGATGAGTTCATTATAGGGACATCTGAGCAATTGTCAAACAAAAAAATAAATTCTTATAACCTTTTATTTATCGGCTCTTTAGAATTTTAGTATTGTCATTTGCTGTGTATTTTTTTTATAACGTCTAGCATATCGTGAGGAAGGGGTTGGATGTAGGTATAGGGAGTGTTGTCATAGGTAAACGAAAGTCGCCACGCATGTAATGCTTGACGATCGATTAGGTGGCTTGGTTTGCCATAAGTGCTGTCTCCCATCAGTGGGTGCCCCATTGCAGCGCAGTGTACGCGAATTTGGTGCGTTCTACCAGTAACAATTGTTGCCCCGATGAGGCTTTGTTTTTCATAATACGCAAGTGTTTTATAGTGTGTGAGCGCATGGCGACTGCCAATCCCCGAAGGGGCCATTTTGTGACGTTCAGTTATGTGTCGGCCAATGGGAAGGTTGATACTTCCTTGTAATTCTGGATGTCCGTCAACAAGCGCAAGATATGTTTTATGAATAAGGCGATCATGAAACATTTTGCTAAGAGCAAGTTGTCCTTTATGAGTTTTGGCAACAAGCATAAGACCCGAAGTGTCGCGGTCAATGCGGTGTACTATGCCAGGGCGGTAATCTTGTGCATCATGGAGTAGATCTTTAAGTTCGTTAAAATAATATAAAAGTCCATTGACGAGCGATATTTCATCCTTATTACTTTCGCTTGCATGAACCACTAAGCCTGCTGGCTTATTGATAACAATAAAATCTTGTTGTACATCAACAATGGTAAAATCAACTTTGGCTGGCGTGAGGTTATATTGTTTTACGGGTGGAAATGTGACAGCGATGATTGCCTCGTATTTGAGTTTAAAACTTGGTTGGGTAACAATGGTGTTATTGACGGTGATGTTTCCTTGTTCAATAAGATCATGAAAATAGGTGCGTGAATAATCTGGAAATATTTCAAAAAGAAACTTGTCCAGGCGTGTAGGATTTTCTTGGGGATTAAAGGTGCATGTTTTTGTTGTTTTGCTCATAATAAGTCTTTTAATTATGGTAAAATATCGATAATATAAATGAACTGTTTCAATCTTAGTATATTTTCCAGTAGAATTAAGTCAAATGCAAAACGGGGCGGTCTAGTAATATGGAAGGTTCATAATGTTATTAATAAAAAAAATTATCTTGCAGATTGAGAATAACATCGAAACCATTATTAAAGAGGATACGGGGCTGGGGAGAGATTTGTGGCATATATTGCTGCAGCAGCATCCCGCCGACATTGCAATGTTAATTGCACAGCTTGATTTTGATGATCAGGTACGATTATTTAAAAAATTACCACAAGATGTTCGTAGTAAAGTATTTGAAAAAATTCCCGAAAATATACAGGCGGTGCTTCTTGTAAATCTTGATCAGCAGGATGCAACGACAATTTTAAAGGGGATGCCCGTTGATAATATCACCGATTTATTTGATTATCTTTCTGATGAAGATTTAGAAAAATATTTAAAATTATTACACTCCAAGCAGCGTAACCAAATTATTTCCCTGCTTAATTTTGAGCCATCATCAGCAGGGGGGCGTATGCAGAGTAATGTTATTACATTCCAGGATGGGTTTACGGTTCAAAAAAGTATTAACCTTTTGCAGCGGTTAAGCTCGACGCAAGAAATTATGCATCGTGTTTATGTGACTAATGCCGAGAACATTGTGGTGGGATATGTTACCCTTGAGCAGCTTGTTCTTAATAAGCCGGAAAGTGTTATTGCCAGGATTATGGGGAAAAATGAGCTGCTGGTTTATGTTGATGAGGACCAAGAAGATATTGTTGAGCAGATGGAACACTATGATCTCGTGTGCGCTCCTGTTGTTGATAAAGAACATCATTTTTTAGGAGTTATTACAGCAGATGATGTGTACGACATTATCAAAGAAGAAGGTAGCGAGGACGTTTATAAGATGTCCGGTTTGTCTCCCATGGAGCATAGTTATTTTGCAACTCCTTGGTGGGTATTGATTCGTCAGCGCCTGCCATGGCTTGTAGGCTTACTCATCCTACAAAGTTTTTCAAGTATTATTATGGCAAGCTATGGTACTGCTATGGGGCAGTATGTTGTTCTTACTTTTTTTCTTACTATGCTTGTGGGGACGGGTGGAAATGCGGGTAATCAGTCGGCGACGTTGGTGATTCGAGGGCTTACAACAAAAGAGATAACGCGTCAAAATGGTATGCGTATGCTTTTGCGTGAATTTGGGATATCTTTGGGGATGGCTTTTTTGCTTGCCATTGTTGGATTTTTGAGAGTTTGGATGTCTGCTCATAATATGTTATTTTCTTTTATTGTTGGAACTTCACTGTTTGTTATTGTTGTTACCTCTGTTCTGTTGGGAGCGTTTATTCCTATGCTGCTTGAGCGGTTGGGTGTTGACCCTGCGCATTCGGCAACTCCATTTTTGACAACATTGATGGATATTTTGGGTGTTTTAATTTATTGTTCTATTTGCAGTAGTTTTTTAACTTAGGCGTAAAAAAAATAATAAAAAAAAATTCAAAAACTTGACAAAAGTAGCGTAATCTTTTACATTTTACTCATGTTCTTCACAAATACGTTGAGTCGCTAGCTCAGTCGGTAGAGCAACAGCCTTTTAAGCTGTGGGTCGTTGGTTCGATTCCAACGCGACTCACCACTTCTTTAAAATATACGTCCCCATCGTCTAGTCGGCCTAGGACACCAGATTTTCATTCTGGTAACAGGGGTTCGAATCCCCTTGGGGACGCCAGTCTTCGCTGCTACGCAGCTTCGTCTGGCTGGCGCCATTATAATGATGTTCAAAAGCAAAAAAAACAATTAAATTTTGAAGAGAAGACTGTCCGACGAAGTTCCTTCTGAGGAAGGAAGACGGACCGGCCCCAAATAAAATTGACTCTTTTTTAACGTTCATAAAATCTATGTTTTATTACGTTTATCTCATTAAATCGATTAAACATCCCGAAAAGCTATATGTTGGTTATACTACCAATGTTAAACAGCGTTTAGAAACTCACAATTCTGGAGGATCTGTTCATACAAAAAAGGATAGGCCATGGGAATTGGTTATGTGTATGGCATTTAAAGATATGGATTGTGCAAAGGAGTTTGAAAAATATCTTAAATCACAATAAGGGCGAGCGTTTATGGCAAAGCGCTTTTGGTGAGGTTGGGGCTGTTTTTTCCCATGTTAATCTATTCTTAGGTTGAATCCTTTGGGGTGAGACAGTCTTCGCTGCTACGCAGCTTCGTCTGGCTGGCGCCATTATATGATTCTAAAAAGTAAAAAAAACAATTAAATTTTGAAGCGAAGACTGTCCGACGAAGTTCCTTCTGAGGAACGAAGACGGACTGGCTCAAAATACCGTTGATAAACGAATAGTTTATTTACCTGATGAAGCTCAAGATAAGGATATTGAACGCAAAGCAAGGCATGATTTAAAATCAATTGTATTCTAACTCTTAAAGTTGTTGTGATTGAATACTTGCAAGCTGGGTGGTGGGCTGAACTTATCGCAAGATGATAGAAGTTAAATTTTTTTATTTATCCCACTGTATCGTTTAAGGCTTCTGAAGTTGATTTTGCCATAGGTGGCTACAATAGTTTTCATCAGAATCATGAAAATTTTCTTTTGGGGCTTGCTTACATTACTCATTTCACCTAAAATTGATCCTAAGGGCTTTATTTCTTTATTCTTCACATTTTTTTTAAATCAAAATTAGTATGAAGGCATTGACTTGACGCTCACGTTTTTATTTTAAAATTTCAAAAACTCTTCACAGTATTGATATAGACCTAATCATTTTTTTGATAAGCCAACATTAAACGAGCAAGTTAAACAATTTATCGAGCAAAAGGGCGCATAGCAAGAATGAATAAAAATTTAATTAATAAAAAATTGGAACATAATTTTTGCTTAAAGGTATCAAGTCTACCCAGCCTTCATCCCTCAATGCTTGTAAGGGATGTGGGTTGTGGCATTACACAAATTGATGCGGCGGTTGCATCGGATACTTTTAATGTGGTTTGTGGTGGCGACTTTACCGATTTGGCTATTACACCAAAGGTTTCTTCAATTGTCCAATATTATACCGCTAAGCAATATCCATTTGCATGGTGGGTTGGTCCATCAAGCTGGAGTGGTGCTGCACATGAGATTTTGGTGAATTCTGGACTTACTCATACAGAAACAGAAGTTGGGATGGCAGCGGATGCACAGGATATCCTTCCCCAATTTAAGACAATTGAAGGATTTACGTACCTTGCAGTGAAAACGGAGAACAACTGGCATGATTTTGGGCTCGTAATGGCATCAGTCTTTGATCCATTTGATGAGGAAGCTGTACGTTTTTATAACATGGTTGCTCCATATTATAAAAATGGAAAAATTGAAATGTTTGTTGGTTATATCGATCAAGTACCAGCTACAATTTGTAGTTGTGTGATAGACGATAAGTTCGGTGGAATTTATGACATTGTAACCAACCCTAAATTTCAAAAAAGGGGTCTGGCAACTTGCATGACCTCAATAGCCATTCAATTTCTTAAGGAAAATGGGTGCGATATTATCGGTATGCAGGCTACACAAGACGGGCAACGTATTTATGACAAACTTGGGTTTAAACAATTTGATTTGTTTAAAGTTTACTCAAATAAAAATTTATTAGCGAACAAGAAATGAAAGCATCTATCCAAGAAAATCAAATGGTTATTGCAGAGCCGTTTTCTGATGTAAAGGGGCTTTACACTATTAGTGAGGTATGGCCCCTTGATAATAAAGTTGATATACATAGACTACAAAATGCGTTTTTTTTGAAATTTTAAAATAAAAACTTGGCAGAAGTTTGTTGAGGGTGTTGTTGTTTTGGGGTTTCATTTTATAGGGAAGCTTCGCTGCGATGCCAACCTCAAAATTTTTTATAACGGCGAGCAAAAGAAGGGGCGCGGTTATAGTTTTGGGATGGGAAAGTAGCATGTCTTTTTTTGGGGTTGGCATGTCTTAGGATTTAATATTTGTATCAATTTTTTACTTATCTCTGTTGGCTGCAAAAGCGTTTCTTGCCAATATTCAGCAAGCTTGCGAGGTATAAATCCTTGGCGTGTTTTAATGTTTTTACGCGCGCCGGCTCTGAGGAGACATTGAACGGTTTCTAAGTGGCCGCCTTGTGCTGCGGTATGAAGAGGTGTTACTCCGATATGCTTATCAAAAACATCAATAATTGCGCCATGCCGAATAAGACATTCTGCTATTTCTGCATAGCCGTGGGTTGCGGCAAAATGGAGAGGCGTTGCGCCATATTGTGGTTCTTTATAGTTAACAAATGCTCCTGCTTTTAATAGTTCTTCTACTATTTCTAACTGATTTTGTTTTACAGCATAAAAAAGAGGTGGAATGTTGAATTTATTACAGAGGTTAACATCGAATTTTTGTGCAATTAACCGTTTAACTTCATTAAGGTCTTTGTCGTGAATTGCTTTATGAAAATGGTTAGAGGTTTGTGTGATTGGTTTTGCAATATTTTCTGTTATAGTGGTTGGTTCTGTGGGGGGTTGTGGTACAGCATTGTCATCGTTATGTTCGTAGCATGGTATGTAGGTGTCGTCGAAAGTGATATCAGAAATATCGTTATGCTCGATATGTAAGGGGCTCAAGAGTTGATTGGCAGGGTCATTTAATAATAGGAGAGACAGAATGGATTCATGATTTTTTTTCATTGCAATGGTAAAAGGTGTATCTCCTTGTGTATTTGTTAAAAAGCGAATTGCTCCATGCTGTAAAAGTTTTTGACAGATATCTTGATAACCATAAAGAGCTGCCATATGCAGAGGTGATATTCCTGATGTGGAAACAGCATTAACAAGCGCTCCTTTTTCAATAAGAAAAGTCATCGTTTTTAAAGAATTTGCTTTAACGGCTAGGTGGAGGGGGGTGAATTTTTTTTGTGTTGTTGGGGTGTTAATATCGGCGCCGAGGTTGTAAAGAAGTTCGACGCTTTCTGTATTTCCATAACGAGCAGCAACGCATAATGGATTAAAGTTTTTATCATCAACACTATCTATTTGTGCGCCATGTTTGGCTAAAAGTGCTATGATTTCTGTATGATTTTTATGCGCTGCATAATGCATTGGAGTAGCGTTTTTATTATCTTTACTGTTGACATTTGCCCCTTGATTTATAAGTTTTTTTACCGTTGTTATATCACCATTGTGAGCGGCAATATGCAAAGGTTGTCTCAGGAGTAATTCACCCAGGTAGGGTTTTAAGATTGATATGCATGTTATATTTTTATCATCAAGCGCAATGTCATAAGCCGTTTTTTTATGGAGTGATGCAATATGAGGATTGGCTCCGTTTTGTAAAAGCATTGCTACAATTTTATTATGGTTTTGTTGTGTAGCAAGGTACAAGGGAGTTTGCATATCGCTTGTTGGTGCATTTACGTCGGCGCCTTCTTGCACCAAAAGACAAGCAAGATCATAAAAGCCCATAAGCGATGCAATATGGAGAGGCGTCAAATTTTTTTTATTTCTTTCATTGATAGGAAAACCCAATGTAATAAGGTGCTTTGTTATGCGTTTTTTATTATATTGCACGGCATGGTGGAGTATTGGTTGACCATTGTAGTAATAATTTTTGAGGTTTTGATTGGCGACGTATTTTTTATTGATTAATGTTATTACTGCTTTTTCAGTTTTTTTTTCAATTGCATCAAAAAGATTTGCTTGCGCTGATCCTTGTTGAGTTATGAAACAAGTGCAGATGAAAAGTATGATGAGCTTAATATTTTTAAATTGCGTGAGCATGGTAATCATTGCTATATTTCCGTTATAAAATTATTATTATATACTTTGTCTTTCTATTATAGTTTTGGCAGGGGGAAGCTGCACATTGCCACTTTTGTAGGGCATAATTTAGGATTCAATATTTCTATCAATTTTTTACTTATTTCTGTTGGTTGTGGTAGTGTTTCTTGCCAATATTCAGCAAGCTCACATGCTAAAAATCCTTCACGTGTTATAGTATTTTTACGCGCACCTCCATTTAGAAGGCATTGTACAGTTTCTAGGTGGCCTCCTTGCGCTGCGGCATGCAGTGGATTGAGGCCATAACGTGGATCAGAAATGTTAACAAGAGCTCCATGTTTAATAAGGCATTTTGCGATGGAAGTATAGCCTTTTGTCGCGGCAAAATGAAGAGGTGTTGCTTTATGACGCGGTTCTTTATGATTGACAGAAGCTCCTGCTTTTAGGAGTGCTTCTACTATTTCTAATTGATTTTGATCCACAGCATAAAAAAGAGGCGGAATGTTAAATTTATCACAGGAATTAACATCAATATTTCGTTCAATCAGACGCTTAATTTCATTAAGATCATTTTTTTGAATTGCATCATGAAAAAGTGTAGGTGATAGTATGCATTCTTGGGCGGTTGTATTGTTATCGTTATCATTGTTATAAATATTGCTTAAGCTTTTGATTTGATCGGATTGATAATTGGGTAGAACGAGTGGCACTATTGTTTCGTGATTTTTTTTCATTGCAATGGTAAAAGGAGTGTCTCCTTGAGCATTAACCAGATGGCGATTTGCTCCATGTTCAATAAGTTTTTTACAGATGTCTTGATAGCCGTGAGAAGCTGCAAAGTGAAGGGGTGTGTTTCTGAGTTCTGATAAAGCATCAATAGGGGCCCCCTTTTCAATGAGGAGACTTACCGTTTCTAACGAATTTGCTTTGACTGCAAGGTGAAGGGGAGTTAATTTTTTTTGTAGTGTTGTTGTGGTTATATTGGCTCCAAGCTCGAGTAGACGCTTTACGGTTTTTGTATTACCATAGCACGCTGCGATACATAGTGGATCAAAACTTCTATCGTCAACAATATCTATGTATGCACCATTTTGCGCCAAAAAGGCTACAATATCAGCATGGTTGTTGTGGGCTGCGTAATGCATAGGGGTTGCATTTTTATTGTCTCGGCAGTTAATATATGCGCCTTGGGTAATAAGTTTTTCTATGGTTGCAAGGTCGCCATTGTGAGCGGCAATGTGGAGAGGTTGGCCTAACATTGTATTTGGGTTTTCTATGTAGGGTGCGAAGATGCTTGCGCACGCGGTATCATTGTTTTCGAGTGCGATTTCATAAGCCTTTTTGTTATGTATTGATACAATATGAGGATTAGCCCCATTTTTTAAAAGCATTGCTACGATTTTATCATGGTTTTGTTGTGCCGCAAAGTGTAAGGGGCTTTGCATGTCATAGGTTGTTGCGTTTACGTCGGCACCTTCTTGTACAAGATAGCAAGCAAGATCATAAAAACCCATAAGTGATGCAATATGGAGAGGTGTTATGTTGTTTTTTGTATGATCATTAATGGGAAACCCTAATTCGATAAGGTGTTGTGTTATACCTTTTTTATTGAGTCTCACGGCATGATGGAGTATTGGTTTGCCGTGATATGTGTAATTATAGGGGTTTCTATTGGTGGAATATTTTGTATTGATTAATTCGATTACTTTTTGTTCAGATTTTTCATCAGACATCTTAATTGCGTTGAAAAGATCTTCTTGTGTATATTTTTTTGCATATCCTTGTTTCATCGAAAAAAATAAGCAGATAAAGAGTGCTAAGAGTTTTATATTTTTACCTTGCAGGTGTAGAATAACCATTATTATATTTCCATTATAAAATTATAATTATAACCATTGTTGTTCTCCGGTGTTTTGATTATTGGGAATGTTACTATAGTGAGAGGTTATTACTCTGTCAAGTTTGTAAATAATTGTTTTATTATTGTTACAATAATAAATAAAAGATAAAATAGTGGCATTTTAAGAAAAGATTGCGTTATGCTAAAAAAAATTAATACGTTACTGGGGGAAAGTTATGAAGAGCACGTTGTTTTTTTCAAAGCACAAAAGGGTTTGGGCCTTTTTGGTTGTTGTTGGATTATGTGGGGTTGGCGGGGGTATTTATCATTATTGGAGCTTACGGTCTTCTTTGGAGTGGGGTACGCTTGATAAAGCTCCAGATGAGGTTACAGGTGAAAAGGTTATTTTGCGATTATTGCATGAGCGTTACTTTATTGATTACCATAATGCTTGGTCACGGGATGTACGGCAGGGATTAGAATTCCCTGAGGATATTGATTTGGATTATACGATTCGCTTTTTACGTTATGAGTTGGAAAACTTTAAAAAAGGCAAGCAGATTACCTATTGTGTGTTTGATGCCCAAAGTAATGTTCTTGTTGGTGCTGTTGATATTCGCGAAAAAACGCCAACGAGTATGGGGCAGTTTGGATGGTGGCTTAACGAGAAATATCGTGGTAGAGGGCTTATACAGGAGGCTGCTAAACTTATAGCGAATGTGTATTTCCGTTTATATGATGTTGATTCGTTTGAGGTTCATGTTCGTCTTTGGAATAAACGAAGTTACTATGCGCTTATTAAAGCTGGTTTTGTAGATACCGGTACTTTTTTTTATGAAGATGGAAAGCCCGCTCGACATATTTTAAATTATTATCGCCCAAAATGACTATGAGCGCCTGAGTTTTAATCTTTGTCCCCGCCGGTATGCAAATTTAAAATTGCTGCATAAACATAACGCTTCATTGAGGTGAGTGCGGCGGCATAGGCCTGGCTTGGCGATTTAATTCCTTTTTCAAGGTCGGGGCGGATGGCACAGACAGATGATCTCCATTGACCAGAGCTGTGCGTTACTGTTGTTTTTAAAAAATCATGGATGCCATGGGTTATGGGCTCGTGAATAATGTCTATGCCTTCGGCGGCGAGGAATGGTTTTGCGTGAGCGACAAGATCTGAATACGTTGCAAAGTAACCTCTATTTGAGGTGCCTGTTTTTTCAAAATCAACGGTCATCTTTGCCTTTGCCTTGCATAGTGCGGCAAAAAGTTCATTTTGGGAATCAGAGGTCATTTTTTCAGCGCTTTGTGATGTTTGGAATGTAGCTATCGATTCTTCGAGCATTGCTATTTTTTTTTGTAGTGATTCATATGTTGACGTGATATTTTTTACTGCACTACGGCATTTTATGTCAATGATTTCTTGCGGTTGCAGTGTGGGCATTGCATTTTCTTTGTTGGGTGCTGACATGATTATAATCCTTTATTACAGTAATTAATTGTACCGTTGGTTGTATGAGTAATTTTATTGAATAATAGCATTGTTGATTGTGTTGTCAAAATCTTTTTGTATATTTATATTAGTCAATGTTAATGAAAGCGTTAAGAAAAAGGGTTTATACATGATGATACGTATATTTATGATTATGGTTTTTGGCTTGTGTGGGGTTGTTAATGCGATGAATGTTGCTTTTGATGACCATAGTATTGATCCTCAGAAATATGAGATATTTACCAACGTTAAAAAGAAACTTGATCATTTTTGGCGTACAGTTATGCAACCATTTATGATACAAAATGCAGAAGGCTTTAATGAAATTAGAGAAGGGGGCTATAACGTTGATAAAATTGTTGATCGATCTGAACGGCATAGGCTTATTGATGATATTGGGAACAAGGCTGATTATTTGTATAGAAAACTTTATTGGCACTTGGTTGGCAATGGGTGTACGGTTTTAAAATGCGATGGCAGCATTGTTGTGTTTGTTATTGGCGGATTAGAAAAGTATGTTTGCAAACTTTCTGGATATGAAAACCGTTTTTTCCATAATAATACGCATAAAAATGTTATACGTGTTGTGAGTGCTGCTTCTATTAAGCATTATTGTGAAGAAAAAAATATAAAAAAATGGGTGAAGGTTCCCAATAAGTATTTGTATCATATACCAGAAAAGTCGATAGATGTGTGTGATGATAATTACCTTGTGGTTGTTGAACGCATTAATGAAAATAAAATAACTTCATTTGATACTTTTTCCATTGAGCAGTTATACGCTTTTTTGAATGTTATAAGTGAATTTGGGCTTTTTGATATAGGCAATGAAAATGTTGTGTTTGATAAAAGTGGTCATATTGTATTTATTGATACAGAGGATTATGCTGGTCAATACACACTGCGTGATATTGAAAAACACATTCTTGATTATCGAGAAGTCTATAGTGCTCTATCTCCGCGCCTTTGTGCTATTGAGTCTTTTCTAAGGAGTGATGATGTTCAAAGTAATGACGTTGCACTATTGCTCTATAAACTTAAAATGAGGCTTGATGTGTTAAAAAATACAAAATGTTTTTTTGTAAATGCAAATCAGGAAACAAAAGAACATGTGAAAAAGTTTATTTACACATTTCGAGATTTTGTTAATAAAATTTTTTTTGCTTATACGGGAAGTCTTTATTTTTTAAAAAATAAATAACATTAAGTTATGGATTATATCAGAAAGAGCAGTGTATTTTTTTTGTTTTGTATATGTATAAATATGCATGGTTATGGTGTCCAGTGTAATGATTTAACGTACGAGCCTCCTGTGCAGGTGCAGCATACGTTGAATTGTTTTTGGTGTGATCATATGAGACTATTTATGGAGCGACGCGATGATATTATGCGCATGGCTCTTGGGGATGGAGTATCAGGTGCAATGGTTGATGGTGACTTGTGTGCTTCAAGATCAAAGTATGTCAATGCAATGATTAAGGTTTATCGAGAGGTTTATTACTACCTTCTTCAGGTTGGTTGTACGGTGTTTAAATGTGATGCTAAGACCCTTGTGATGAGCGTTCCGGGTCTCGATGGGTATGTTTGTAAAATGCCTGGGTATACGGCTTCTTTTTATATGCGCAACATATATCATCATACGCGTCGAGTGGTTTTGGCTCAAAAACTTTACAGGTATTGTGAAAAAAATAATCTTCATGATTATGTTAAAGTGCCTTGCAAATATCTGTATCGCTTACCTGGTTGTGAGGATTTGTCGTGCAATGAGCAGTGTTTGGTTGTAGCTCAGCGATGTAATATAACCAAGATTAACTCATATGATCAATTGTCATTAAAGCACGTACAAGCGCTTGTTTCTATTGTGAGCACGTTTGGACTTGATGATTTTACCGGGGATAATGTTGGCATAGATGAGTGTGGGCATGTTGTTTTTATTGATACAGAGGACGATATTTGGGGGCGATCTTTGCCTGAGATGAAACTGTTTATCAGTAAGGTATGTAAGCAACAAGGTATTGGGATAACTTCGCTTGATGGTATGGATGGGCGAGCCATAAAAAAACTTTATCGTCGCATAAGGGGGTTGCAAGCATTGTTAAAACTTCGGTGTTTTTTGACCAGCACAGACAATAGAGGATGTTTGCTGGAGCATATAACTCAATATGCGCAGTCTATTCAACAAGATTTTTTTTGATCGTTGCGTACGTTTTTGTGTGTAAGTATGAGCTTGTATACTTATAAATTACCATAAAAAGAAAATATGCTAGACGCACTATGCCTTGCTCTTGTATGCTATACCATTAAGTTTTAGTTGGCTTTTTAAATTAATTAATTTTTAATGCGATGCTATTGCCTTAAAAATACTTAAGAAATGGATTCTCGGTCAAGAGGCCTTGCGGCCCTTGTCACCCCGGACCCCGATCCGGGGCGAGAATGACATCGTCGCTTAGTGTGTCATCCTTGGGGGCGGGACGCTAGGCACGCAACCCGAGGATCCATCATTTCTTACATGAAAATATAAGAGTCCATAAAACTTAAGTTTTAGTTGAGAGCTGATAGATAGTATGATGGCTATAAGCGATGAGGGTGTTATGCAATTAAATATTTTTAAATCAGAAGCTTGGCAATTGATTGCAAAAGCGGATGCAATGTGTTGGCTTATTCTTTTAGGCTTGTTTATTACATCGGTTGTGTGTGTAGCTATTATTGTGTATAAATATCGGGCCTTTATGCGTGAGCGCAAGTCGTTAGACGCCTTAATGAAAAAAATGAAGGATGTACGTTCATTTACCGATCTTGTTGCTGTGAGCAAAGAGTATGCAGATGGGATTGGCGGTCGATTTTTAGTTACTTCATTAACGGAGTTAAAAGCACTTTTGGATATCTCTGCTAAAAAAACTGGCGATGGCAATCCAGTGCTATCTGATCGAGAAATTGCAATCTTAGAAGGTGAAATGTCGGGAGCCTTGGCTCATTTAGTTTCAGAACTTGAAGTGTATTTACCCTTTTTGTCAACAAGTGCCGTAGCGGCGCCGCTGGTTGGGTTGTTTGGAACAATCTGGGGATTAATTCATTCGTTTATGGATATTAGTCGTGAAAAAAGTGCTGATATAGCAACGGTTGCACCAGGTCTTGCTGAAGCATTGATTGTAACATTAGCGGGTTTGGTTGTTGCAATACCATCGTTGATAGCTTTTCATTTTTTTGCATCCAGGGTGCGTAAATTTGATCATCATTTAAATGATATCGGTGATCGTTTTTTAAATATTGTAAAATATACATTTACACGATAGTTGTTGATGTGAGGAGTTTTTATGAAGCGTTCTCGTATTAATCGCTTAACCATGGGAGAGGTTTCGTTAATCCCTCTTATTGATACGTTTGCAACACTATTGGTTATTTTTATGGTAACTGCGCCGATGGTGCAAAATAGCATTAAGGTTGATTTGCCGCAAGGTAACAGTCGAGAGGCTGGAGGGGCAGCTCAGGAGTGTGTTGTAACGGTAAGCAAGGACGGCAAAGTGTTTTTTAATAGCTATCCTATTGAAGAGCAAAAATTGGTAAGCGTGGTCAAAAAGTCAATCGAATATAAAGAAGATTTACCCGTTTTTGTTCGTGCTGATCAAACGGTGGCGTATGGAAAAATTATAGAAATAGTTGATGAACTTAAGCAAGCAGGGGTGAAGTACGTGGCAATGTCTACGCGGCAAGTTGCTTAATGATTAATTAGTTGTATTGATGAAGAATGAGGAAACGCATGAATCATTTTTTGAATAAAAAATATATTCTTATTTCATTGTTAATTCATGTTGTTATCATCATGCTTCTTTCTTATTTTATACGGAGTAATCGTATAGGCAAGACGTTCTTAGTTTTTGGTGCTCATTCTCAAAAGCCTTCACATGCATACATGAAGTTTGCGCCGCAAGGTGTTCCATTTGTGGGAAGGCGTCCTTCGTCCGGAGGCAAAGGTGGTGCTATAACATCTGCTGTAAAAGGAACCGCGGGCTCAGCAAAGCCTACGGGATCTACGGTGCGCCAACCTCCTCAACAAGTTTCTTCGGGTGAACCAGTTGTTCGTAAGCGGAGCAAGGGCCGCCCATCTTTCCAGCCACGCGCGGGAGTTGGCGAGGTAAAAACAATAAGTTTTTCCGAACATGTAAAGGTTGGCAAGGCTGGTAATGTTGATGTTGTAATGCGTGATCGTGTAAAAAAGTTGGCGCAGCTTGATAAAAAAACACTACAAAAAAATAAAGATCATCGGCAAGCCTTGCTGCAAGAACGTCAGCAGCGGCTTGATGCCTATCGGCAGCAGCTTGTGGATAGGGAAAAAAAAGCTGCGGTAGAAGCTGATGTAAAAAAGGATGAGGTGGCCAAATCTGAGCCTGTTGTTCATAAAGAGGTTGAAAAAAAGATTAAGCAGCAGATTCCCGAGGTAGCTCCAAAGACACAAGATGCTGAGCCGATCGCGCCAGAAGTGGCACAACAGATTGTTCAGCCAAAGGTGTTTGATGTCCCTCAGCCTGTAGCTCAGCAGGCTCCGGCAGAGGTTGTTCAGGCGGTTAATGCAACACCAGCAGAATTGCCGGCAAGCCCAGCAGCGTCGGAAAATCAATCGGCTGAAGGTGACTTTTTTGCGCCGCCAGCATCGGGTGTTGAGGGTGGCAACGAGGTGCTTGATTTTAGTCTTGTGGGAGGAGCCAATCAGGATTTGCGTGTTTTTCATGCGTCTATTCAAAAGGAAGTTAGTCGACTGTGGATGCCGCCTCCAGGAGTTGCAAAAGGAACTACGTGCCGTGGATTATTTGTGATCAACAAAATTGGAGAAGTTGAACATTTTGAATTTGTGCAAAAATCAAAAGTGCCCATTTATAATTGGAGCATTTCGCAAATTGCAAAAAAATGCCAATTTGATGCATGTTTATGGGGAAAGAGATTTACCGTAGAATTTTGTCAGTAAGTATGCGAAAGGGTTAGGGCAATGGTACGTTTTTGTAAAAAACTGTTATTAAGTTTTGTTTTTATTGCTTGTGGGCATGCGCAAGAAGGGGCGAGTGGTGAGCAGTTTGCGGTTAAACTTGAATCGAGTGGGCAGCGCTATGGGACGGTTGGCTGTTTATTGTTGTGTATAGGTGATTCACCTGAGCTTGATGTGATTGGTAAAGCCGTTAAAAATGATCTTGAATTTACCGATCAGCTTGCGGTGGAAATAAAAAAAACAGATACAGAGCCAGATGCAGTTCTTTTGCCTAAGCTCTTTAATGCTGGCACCTCGGTTTGTGTTTATTTAAAATCGGGTGAACTCAAAAATGCTCTTTTGCCTGTGACGGTCATGGTTAAAGAAGCAAGCTCTGGTGATGAATTGTTTTACAAGACATTTGATTGTTCAGTAAAAAATAGTGTACACGCAAGTCATTGTATTACCCATGAATTGTTTCCGATTTTAACGGGTACGCAGGAGCCTGTTTTAAGCACTTTGGCTTATTGTAAGCAAGTGTCCCCCCATAATAAAATGCTTTGCATTGCTGATTATGCATGTCGCAAAGAGCGCATGTTGTTCCAGTCGAACACCATTAACTTGGCGCCGCGCTGGCATACTCAGGCCCCTTTGTTGTTTTATTCGCAGCTGACTAAAAGCAAGAGTAAACTGATGTCGTTTGATGTAAAAACGGGGCGGCGAGCTGTTGTTTGTGCTTATGATGGACTTACCATGCAACCAAGTTTTTCGCAGGATGGATCACGTGCTGTTTTGTGTATGAGTGCTGGCAAGAAGGGAAATTCTGAGCTTTTTTTATACGATCAGCGTTTTTGTTCTCGTCTTGGTCGTCGCGTTTTTAAGCAATTGACCAATAATGGGGGCAATAATGCATCCCCTGTTATTTTAGGGAATGATGATATTGTTTTTTGTTCTGATTTTGAGACGGGATTGCCACAAATTTATTATTTTGACTGGAAAAAACGAACGGTGAGTCGGCTTACCAATGGGAAAGGTTATTGTACTGCGCCAAGTTATTGTTCTGCAACTCATATGATTGTTTATAATCGTTTGGTTAAAGGAGTGTTTCAGTTGTGCGTAATGGATTTGGCCGATGCAAAGCATCGTGAGCGACAAATAACAAAAGGTAAGGGAAATAAGCAAGAACCTTCGTGGTCTGCCTGTGGTCGTTATGTTGCTTTTTCGTATGATGGTTATGATGAGCAAACAAGTACTCAGGCGACATCTCAAATTGCAGTTTTGAATCTTGCAAGTAAGAAAATTAAGGTATTGACAAGCGGTAGTGAGTCTAAAAGTTTTCCTTGTTGGATAAATCAAACTTATTATGTGTAGGGAATGCTAAAAAGATCTAGCGAAAAAAAATATTATTTATTAGAATGGTGGAGCCTTTTAAAATGGGGCTTATGTATGTTGTTACTGATTAACCTTTTATTAAGCGAAATGATAAACTCATGAGCAAAAATATAAGAAAAAGTGGTTTAAATAGTGGTAAAGGGCCAAATGCCTTGTGGCTTTTACTCTTTTTTGTGTTTGTTGGTATTATGTATCTCTTTTGGTACAATAGTGTCAATCGTGAAATTGATGTGTTGACGTACAGTAAATTTCTTACCGCCGTTGAACAAGGCCAAGTTGGAGCGGTTAAGGTTCAGGATCAATTGGTTCAGGGAAATTATAAAAATAGCAACAAACTGTTTACGGCGTACATTGTCCCTTCCGATTTGTTCTGGCAAACCTTGCATAAGCATGATGTAAACATTGAAATTTATCCTCAAGAAAAGCAACCATGGGGAACTTATGTATTTCTTTCTTTGCTTTTCTTTTTTGTGCTTTTTTTGGTTATGTATTTTCGTCAATCTCAAGGTGGTGGTGGTGCGAATGGAAAGATTTTTTCTGTTGGCAAAAGTCGAGCTCGTTTTTTTTCGCCTAATACGATTAATACAACATTTAAAGATGTGGCCGGGATGCCTGAGGTTAAGGAAGAATTACGTGACATTGTTGATTTTTTAAAACATCCCGAAAAATTTGATCGCTTAGGCGCAAAGATTCCTCGTGGCATTTTATTGAATGGTTCTCCGGGAAATGGTAAAACAATGCTTGCAAAAGCTGTCGCCGGTGAAGCAAGTGTTCCATTTTTTAGTGTAAGTGGATCAGATTTTGTTGAAGTTTTTGTTGGTGTTGGAGCCTCTCGTGTACGTGACTTGTTTACGCAGGCCAAACGTCAAAGTCCATGCATTGTTTTCATTGATGAAATTGATGCTGTTGGTCGCCAACGTGGCATCGGCTTGGGTGGGGGAAATGATGAGCGAGAGCAAACGTTAAATCAGTTGCTGGCGGAGATGGATGGCTTTTCAACTGAGCACGGTGCAGTTATTGTTCTGGCGGCAACCAATCGTCCAGACGTTTTAGATAAAGCGTTGTTGCGTCCTGGCCGTTTTGATCGTATTATAGAAGTTCCCTATCCCGATTTACAGGCTCGTTGTGATATTTTAAAGGTGCATGCCAAAAATATTAAGCTTGATAAATCTGTTGATTTAATGCAAATTGCTCGAGGCACTCCAGGGTTTAGTGGCGCTGATCTTGCCAATTTAATTAACGAAGCTGCGTTAAGTGCGTCTAAGCTCGGAAGTGCGACGGTTATGTTGGAATCTTTCGAAATTGCTCGTGATAAAATTATGCTTGGAACCGAGCGTAAGACCCTTATTTTTACTGAGCAAGAAAAACTTATGACGGCATATCATGAGGCTGGTCATGCATTATTGACCGTTTTACAGCCGGAGGCAACAAATCCGTTACACAAGGTTACCATTATACCTCGTGGGCGGGCGTTGGGTGTAACCTGGTCATTGCCTGAGCGTGATCTTTATTCAAAAAGCAAAAAGCAATTACTGGTTGAAATTATTATTGATTTTGGTGGTCTTTTGGCCGAGAAGGTTGTTTTTGATGATCAAACAACTGGTGCTAGAAATGATATTGAACAAGCGACGCGTATTGCGCGTGCATTGGTATGCCGATATGGTATGTCCGATTTGGGGCCGATAGATCTTAGTACGGCTGAGGAAAATCCGTATTTGGGTCGCGATATTCAGAATTCTAAGGAATTTTCTGAACATACCGCTCAGCGAATTGATGAAGAAGTTGAAAAAATAATTAAAGAATGCTATAACAGAGGGGAACAGCTTCTTATTCACAATAGAGAGAAGCTAGACCTTTTGGCAAAAACCCTAGTTGAACGTGAGACGATGCAAGCCTCTGAAGTATATGAACTTTTGGGCATAGAGCCGCGTGTAACGCACAGCTTGCGGTCGGAATAATCTTTTCTTTTAAAAAAAAATGCTTTTGCTAAACTGTATATCAGTTTTAGCTTGTAATACGCGAAAGGATATTGATACAATGGCAAATATTTGCGCAATATGCAACAAGCGCCCTCAAGTTGCAAATTTAGTGAGTAACGCAAACAACAAAGTAAAACGTTGGGTTTATCCAAACGTTCATGTAATGCGCTTTAGATTAAAAGGGCAAACTGAAGTTCACCGCGGAGCTGTCTGCACAAAGTGTGTAAAAGCTGGCAAAGTAGAAAAAGTAATTTAAATTAGTATTAAAAACCTATGTGGAGTTTTTGAGGATTAAAGCATGGCAAATACGAAATCAGCAAAAAAGCGTGTTCTACAAAATGAGTCTCGACGTCAACGTAATGTTGCTCGTCGTTCTGCGATTAAAACAGCTGCAAAAAAAGTTATTGATGCACTTAGTTCCAATGATATTACTGGAGCTCGAGAGCTGTTGATTAAGGCTGAATCTCAAATAGCACGTGCTTGTGGCAAAGGTGTTTTGAAAAAAAATACAGCTGCTCGACGAGTAAGTGTTTTGGCAAAAAAAGTTGCAAAGGCTGAGTTGGCCCAGTAGCTTGATTGAAACATCAGTAAGGAGAGACAGCATCGTTTTGCCTCGTTGTTTTTTAAAAAGGTGAGGGAGCGAGTATGATGAAGTCTTGTGAAGCGATAATTGTGGTTGATTCTGTTGAAGATGCAATTAAGTTTTACTCTGAAAAATTAGGGTTCGATTTAGTCGACCTTCTTACGAGCGAAGAGGGCGGTGAACATGTACGTTTTGCCCGCCTTCGCAAGGGGAAGTGCTTTATACAGTTTCGAGTTCCACAGGTTGAGGAATTTGCGGAGTTTAGTTTTATAAAGCGATGTTCGAGTCGTAGTATAAGTATTCAATGTGATATGAAAAAGGGCATTGAAAAACTGTACGCACGATGCCAGAAAAAAGGGCTTAAGATTACATCAGAGCTCAAAGAATCAGGGGAGCATGGGGAAAAAAGTTTTGCCCTTAAGGATCCGTTTGGTATAAAACTTGTTTTTGAACAACATCCTGAAAAAGTAGTTTCCGGGCCTGTTAATATCTGTGGTGTGATGATCAAAGAAGAACAGGCAAAAGATGCTACAGTTTTAGAAAATGCGATGAATCGGTTAAAAGACGTTGGTATTGTTCGCAGGGTTGCTAAAAAATTGGTAAAAGCAAAAGTAAGCGGATTGCTGAAAAAGAAAAAAGCAAAAAAATAAATTAAGCAATAAAAAAAAGTCTGGTGAAAATCAGGCTTTTTTTATTGCTTTTTTTCCGTACATTATCCTTCCCTCGATACATTTTGCTACGCAAAATACTCGGGATGACTTATCATTACCCACATTTATTATGCTAATTTTAAAATTTAAATGAGAGTTAATACTGTTTATTATAGCGTTCTATTCGATAGTATCATCTTGAATAATATGAACAATTTTTTTTATATGCTCCGCATGGGGATAAAGGAATGGTCTTGCCACCACCCCTTTATCAAATCCCCGGGCCCCAAAAAAACCAGTCTTTTTTGGATTTTTTCTAAGAAGATTTCAACCAAAAAGTTGTGGCTATCCGCCTCAGATGCCCACCCTACGCAAAAACGGTTTTTGCTCCGGGGCAGGTCGCCCATGCTCCCTGGGGGCATATTCGGCAAAGCCTCAACTTTTTGCAAGGTGCCGCAATTACGGTGACTACCGTCACCTGTCAACATGTCATTCACAATGTTAATGACATAATTTTTTTTAGGAAAAGATGTGGGTAATGATTAGTCGGGATGAGCGGGGGAAAGAAAAGTACATTGACTCCAAAGTGTTTTTTTGCATGACGATCCGAATTTTTTATAACAAGTAACAATTACCATTTGTCATTCCGGCCTCCGAGCCAGGATCCACAAAGCCGTTCAAGTGATAAGATGTTAGGATATGAAATTGACGTTCTTGTTGACTAAGTTTACGTTGTTCAATTTTTTGTTGCTGTGTAAATTGAAGTTGTTGTAGCGCAAGTTTACTTTTTTCGATATCAAGTTCTTGTTGTCGTTGTTGCCTTTGCTGTTCAAGCATTTTTTCATGTTGTATATGGCTTTCATATAATGCGGCTTGTGATATAAATTGTGGGTATAGCGAAATAGTACTTATAGGGTTTTTAATTGCCTTTTCAATTAAAGTAATATTTTTATCATATTCTGCGCAATGTGCCTCAATATTCTTAATTTTTTCTTGAAGGTATTTGCCTTCTTGTAAGAGTATTGCGTATTTTTTGGTATTTGTTTGCATTTCCTTTATGACAAGTTCAAGGCAGCTTTCTGCATTTTTAAACGAATATTTTATGTGGTATGCTCTTCTCTTTAAAATATTTGGTACTTTAATTAAAAAGTCACGAGCTTCAACGAGCGGCCAATTAGTGGTAAATCGTTGAGTAATGTATGCAATAAACAATTCATCTGAAGCAAAATTCTTTGTTATAAGTTTATCATGAGTATTATCTATAAGGGTTTTTTGAGCTTCTTGCATGACATCCAATGCTTTTTTTATTAAATCTTTTGCCAAGGCTATTTTTGCAGACATCTCTTTATGTTGTATGTGGCTTTCATACACTGCGGCTTGTGATGTAAATTGTGGGTATAGTGCAATGGTGTTGATTAAATTTTCAGTTACTTGTTTAATCAAGGTAATATTTCTATCATATTGTGCGCAATATGCTTCAATATTCTTAATTTTTTCTTGAAGGTATTTACCTTCTTGTAAGAGCGCTGCGTATTTTTTGGTATTTGTCTGCATTTCCTTCATGGCGAGTTCAAGGTAGTTTTTTGCATTGTTTAGTACAGATCTCATGTAGTATACTTTTTTTTGTAGATTATTCGGTACATCGATTAAAAAATTACGAGCAGCAACTAATGGCCAGTTTGTGTCAAATCGTTTAGTAATGTATGCAATAAGCAGTTCATCTGAAGCAAAGTTTTTTATTATAAGTTCATCATGAGTATTATCTATAAGGGTTTGTTGAGCTTCTTGCATGGTATTCGATGCGGATTGCACACAATCTTTTACTAATGCTATTTTTGCAGATGGTGTTTTTGCAGATAACCATTGATATAAAAAATGTTCAGTAACATATCCTAATGCAGTTCCTATGATTGGTGATTCAAGCAATAGATCTTTATTTGGGTTAGTTAAGCAATTAGAAAGCAAGTATACTCCGAGAGCAGAGGCTCCGCCAGCAAGAATGCCACCAGTGATGGCAATATTCCTTGCTAAATCTTCATCAATTGCTTTTATAGGGGCATGCAGTGGACATAATAAAATAAGTTCTACCAAAAGAATTTTTTTTGTTAAAGAAATCATAATGTAATCTCTGTTTTTCATCCCGGACTTCGATCCGGGGTGAAATTTTGTAATTAATAAATCCAAAAAAGACTGTTTTTTGTACATAGGAATAAAGGGGTGGTTTGGTTAGAGGCGCTTGCTAAACACGAACTCCTCAGAGTAGGTTAACGTTCTTGTTGCGCAAGTTTACGTCGTTCAATTTCTTGTTGTTTGCTGTGCAAATTGAAGTTGTTGTAGTGCAAGCTTACGTTCTTCAATTGCAATGAGTTGTCGGTGTTGCTGAGTAAGCTGCTTGAGCATCTCTTCATGTTGTATGTGGCTTTCATACAATGCGGCTTGTGATGTAAATTGTGGGTACAGTGCAATGGTGTTGATTAAATTTTTAGTTACTTTTTTAATCAAGGCAATATTTTTATCATATTGTGCGCAATATGCCTCAATATTCTTAATTTTTTCCTGAAGGTATTTGCCTTCTTGTAAAAGCGCTGCGTATTTTTTGGTATTTGTTTGCATTTCCTTTATGGCGAGGTCAAGGAAAAAGTGGGTATTTTTCAGTTCAGATCTCATGTAGTATACTTTGTTTTGTAGATTATTCGGTACATCGATTAAAAAATTATGAGCTTCAACTAATGGCCAATTAGTGGTAAATCGTTGAGTAATGTATGCAATAAACAATTGATCTGAAGCAAAGTTCTTTGTTATAAGTTCATCATGAGCATTATCTATAAGGGTTTGTTGAGCTTTTTGCATAATATTCGATGCGTATCGTACACTATTTTTTGCTAATGCAATTTTTGCAGATGGTGTTTTTGCATATAACCATTGATATAAAAGATATTTAGTAACATATCCTAATGCAGTTCCTATGATTGGCGATGCAAGTTTAGATGCTATATTTTTGTTAGAAAGCAAATGTACTCCAAGAGCAGAGGCTCCGCCAACAAGGGCTCCACCAGCAAGTGCAATGTTTTTTACCGTATCTTCATCAATTGCTTTTATAGGGGTATGTAGTGGGCATGCTAAAATAAGTGACGCTAAAAGCATTTTTTTTGCTTTAGAAAACATAATGTAATCTCCGTGTTTTTATGTGAATAATAATGGAATTTTACTAATGTAAATTTTATTTTTTTTCAATTAAGTCGACTAGTTGGGTTTATTTTAGGGGAAAATATATATATGTCAACCGGCGCTCTTATTTTGGGGTTTCGAGCAGGGGTTCGGCGTGACTTATCATTACCCACATCTTTTTCTTAAAAAATTATGTCCTTAACATTGTGAATGAAATGTTGACAGATGGCGGTAGCCATCGTAATTGCGGCACCTTGCAAAAATAGGTGTCTTTGCCGAATATGCCCCCAGGGCGCATGTGGCGACCTGCCCCGGAGCAAAAACCGTTTTTGCGTAGGGTGGGCATCTGAGGCGGATAGACACCTGTTTTTGCTTGAAACTCCTCTAGAAAAAATCCAAAAAAGACTGGTTTTTTTTGGTGCCCGGGGATTTGATAAAGGGGTGGTGGCAAGACCATCCCTTTATCCCCATGCGGAGCATATAAAAAAATTGTTCATATTATTTAAGATGGTACCTTAGAGCAGAAGAAACAGTTCTACCGCATCCCTCGATACGATTTGCTGCGCAAATCACTCGGGACGAGCGGTGAAAGAACATAGAGCTGCAAATATAAAATTAAAAGCACAAAAAAATAAAAGAAAAGATGTGGGTAATGATAAGTCGGCTTGAATTGATCTCAAGCGCCTTAGAGCTGCGCATTCTGAGTGAGTAATGTGAGGGGAATGATGATTGCATGTTGATTGCATTGTGATATTGTGGAAAAAGTTGATAGGGGGCTAAAAAACCCCCGTAATTTTGGTGTTGTATACCTTTTTATGGTTGTACGCAAGGTGTTTTATTTATCAAAAGCATCATGTGTGTGTGATTTTTGTTGATCGGTGTATTTGAGCACCTTTTTTTTGCTTGCATCTGTTTTTTCAAATTCAACCGTTAATATTTCTTTTTCATGGTCAAAAGACATTGCATAGCTTTCTTCTTTGGTGTCTATGTTGCTTGGAAGGTCAAAGGTGGCTTTGATGGTTCCGTTCTTGTATTCTATTTGTTTTTGTCGACCATGTACAAATGATGATGACGTAAATTGATGGTCGGTTGATACTTTTGCCGTATTGTTGGTTGTTTGCGTAGGCTGTTTAGTTCCTGTAACCGTGAGCCTTTGGCGTGTTATGCCATTCTTTGTATCAACTGAAATAGAAACCGTTAAGTCTTCTGGTTTAAATCCAGGCACACTAATTTTTACCCCGTATTTATTGCTATGGGCTGCATCTTTTTCGTCAATGGTGTATTCTTTGATCGTATATGCATGTTTTTCTGTAATGCCTTGAATGTCTTTTTCAAATGATGTTAAGAGCGTTGAACATGTTGCGAGTGACTGCTCGAGCTTTTCTTTGGTTGTTTTTATGGTAGCAATAATACTATCTTTTTCTGCTTTTGAACTCAAAAGAGCATTGCGCAAGTTGGATGTTTCTTGTTGTATGGCAAGGAGTTCAGCATCGAATTTATTAAGATCCTCGTGCAAAGCTGTTGCTTCAAGCGCTGGTGCCTTATGGGTGTAAAATAATATAGGGAATGAGTCATCAATAAGGCTTCCAACGAGCGATGAATGCCCCCAGAATGCTGCTACTGGTTGTATAGAAAAAAGAACAAAGGTCGCACAAAGAGAATTGTGCAATAAGCGTTTGTTCATAAATCCTCCTTATGAAATTATGAGGTTAAACATATCTTTTTTTTAGAAATATATGAGTCTTGTCCACTCACATATCTCTAAAAAAATATATACCTCAAAATAGGCTAGGATGTCAAATGCAAATTTTTAAAACTTCATTTTTGAGTATTTTATAGGTTTTTTCAAGGTCAACACTGATAACGCGATTGCCTGAAAGTGCATCCAAAAAGTTTGTATCGCTTTTCCAGCGCGGTAAAATGTGAATATGAAGATGGGAGGGAATACCTCCTCCGCCGGCTTGACCGATGTTGATGCCAACATTAAATCCTTCAGCGTGTAATGTTTTTTCAAGTATTGGAATGGTTTGATTGGTAATTTCCATAAGTTCGGCGCGGACGTGCTTGGAGAGTTCTTGGAGGGTTCCTTTGTGTTCAAGGGGGAGGACCATAACATGTCCGGCATTGTATGGGTAATAATTAAGTGCCAGCGCAGCGTGCTCAAAACGTCGCAAAATAAAGTAGCGATCATCGTTGTTTTGTTCAAATTGATGACAAAATACACAGTTATTTTTAAGTGGTTCCGTTGGTTGTGGTATATTTTTCTGGATGTAATCTTGGCGCCATGGGGCGTATAAAAGTTTCATGAGGATCCTTTGGGTTACATGGTTACCATGGTTATAACGCCGTGGACCTTGTCTGGTGGGAGTTTATAGAATTGTACAAATGTGGGAACAAGGCGTTTTATGGCTGAGTAGAATTTCCATACAATATTTTTGGTGGTAATTTCTTCAATGCCATAAAAGATAACCTGAGCGCTAATTGAAGCATTTTTTAAAATGCGGTCAATATCAAGAACTTCCATATATCCTCGATGGATTTCAAAAATACGAATCCCTGGGGCAAGTGAGCCCTTAAAAAAACCTATAACGCCAAAAGGATCGTCTCGTGTAACAACTGAGATAAGGATATTGTCTTCATATAAAATATTATTTTCAAGAATTGTTTTAACAACATACGAGTGAATCATTTTGATGTCGCGAATAAAAAAGAGTGCTGCACCCTTAAGCCGTGGGGCATCTTCTTGAAAAGGAATGTATTGTTCTACAAAATGCTCTAGGGGGACGGGAGACATTGCTTCTTGTAATCGTTTTTGCCCGCGCGTGTAAATTAAGATCATTGCAAGTGGGAAAAGGGCTATAATAAGCGACCAGTAGGCTCCATTTGGTATTTTGCATAAACATGAACAAAAGAAGGTAAAGTTAATGATGGTGAGTGCGACCGCTATTCCCATTTTACTTTTCCAGTTGCGGCGGAAAAATATCCATGCCATAAGCGTTCCCGTAATGGTCATATCTCCTGTTACAGCAAGCCCATATGCGTCGGTCAGGTTGCTTGATGCGCCAAAGGTTAAAATCATAAAAAGAATAGCGAGTAAGAGCATGGTGTTGATACTGCCGACATACACCTGCGTGCGAAGCTTACTTGAGGTGTAATCGACTTTAAGGCGTGGGATAATGCCGGTGGTGATTCCTTGATAAACAATCGAAAAGACGCCACTGATTAATGCTTGAGATGCAATGACGGTTGCCATTAAGCTGAGCATAACAAATGGGGAATATAAAAAACTGGATTGCGAAAGGATCATTTGTTGTAAAATTTTATCAGAAATGGTCGGATTTTGTAATAAAAAAGCCCCTTGCCCAAGGTAGTTTAAAATGAGCATAACAAACACAAAGTACCAGGCACGTAGTATTGGCTGGCGCCCAAGGTGGCCCATGTCGGCATACAAGGCTTCTCCTCCGGTGGCGCACAAGATGACTGCCGAAAGAATAAAAAAGCTCATAAAACCGTGCTCGAAAATAAAGGTTATGGCGTACCAGGGGTTAAGCGCTTGCAATATTCCGGGGGCTTGAATCATTGAATAAAAACCTGAAATGCCAAGTGTTAAAAACCAGATAAGCATAATCGGCCCAAAGGCGGAAGCAACTTTTTCGGTGCCGCGTTTTTGAAATACAAATAGAATAATGGTTATGATACTTGCAAAGAACATAAGTGTTGTTTGTGAGAGCGTTTTAAACATGGATATAAATGTTAGTCCTTCCACCGCACTCAAAATACTAACAGCTGGTGTTATAACGCCATCGCCAATAAAGAGCGATATGCCAATAAAAGCAAGGAATGAAACGATTGCAATGTGTTTTGGCGATTGTAAAAGTGGTTGAAGAATTTCTTTGAGCACAATCGTTCCTCCTTCACCTTTTTTGCCAAGGCTCATAGCAAGCCATGCGTATTGTACAAAAACGAGCAAAATAAGCGTCCAGGTAATAAGCGATACAAATCCAAAGATTGATTCTTTTGTTGCTGGAATGTGAGAAAGAAGCGCTCCCAGCGTGTAAATAGGGCTGGTACCAATATCGCCAAAAACAACACCTAATGATTTAACCACGCCCGAAAGGCGTCCTTGTGTGTGTGTTGATGTAGCCATAAAAACCCTCTTTTTTTTCTATATATTATTCCGAATACGAAGACGATACTTAAAACCATAGCAAAAAGAAAACGTAAAGGCCATTCTTTTTAAATATGAGATGCTTAAGCTGAATGGAGCATAAAACCTACCTTCACTTTCAAATTGTATTATTATCACCGTTTGATTTATGCGAGTGCTTTGCTATAATTTGCG
>Ga0075567_107_pt1 | contig 97182 bp, 88 predicted proteins | sample RifGroF2_FD_68153 | JGI IMG/M metagenome (GOLD analysis project Ga0075567, IMG submission 68153) | candidate division TM6 bacterium GW2011_GWF2_38_10
TCAATCCCCCACGCCTCTCAGCGTTCTCATCAAATTGTCTTCGTCATTTTGTGAGATCATTGTACTTGTTTATTTTAAAAGTTTCAAGCTTTTTTTTAATTTTTTTTATCATTTTTTCAAAAAAAGCTTATCTCAAAATCTCACTAAAAAGACATGTCAAATTTTGTAAAAGAATTATACCTTCTAAAAAAATAAGAAGCAAGCGTTTTTTCACTTTTTTTTAATCTTTTTACTCAAAAAACAATAATTTTCATCAAAAAAAAGAATCAAGCATTAAATACTATTGACTATTTGCAATAATATTTACTACGCTAAACATAGGAATAGTAGTTATAAACCCATAAAAAGGAGGCCTATAATGGGAAAATCTAAAATACTCAAAGCTCAAAAACTCAAAAAACATGCAACACCCAATAACCCAGAAAAAACCTGGGAAAATATGACACAACAAAACATTGACGCCAGCGCTACACGCCAAAAAGCGCAACGAACAAAACATAAACCAAATCCATCAATTCGTTGGAATACCAAAAAAGAAAATGAAAAAGGTCCACGATTTTAATGTAAATTATATTTTAAAGGAGAAAATCATGAATAAAAAAAATCTATTACTCAGCATGCTTACAATGATGTCTGCGTGTATGCCACAAACCTTTGCAAACACACATCTTGATAACCAAAAAAACCGTCACCAAGAAAGCATGTCAGAAATAATCGCAATCAGTAGTGATTGTACAAACGACTTAAAAGGATTACTCACAATAACGAAAAAAATTAAAAATCATTCGGAAACTCCCAAGGGTTGGAATAGACTTGCACGGAGTTTTTTGAAAAAAACTCCGTGTCTTGATGCCGTGTACTCTGTAGAAAGACGAACCAAAATAGCAATAACATTTTTAAACAATCTTATCGCCGCCGCTGAATCACATAATATAATTAACGATGAAATTTCCCACGCTAACCTTACAAAACAAATAACAGACACCGTAGAACGCCTCAAGCGCCTTAATGGAACAACGCACAAATGCATTAACCACATTAATGAACATAACTGCGCACACACGCATGGCGAAGATCTTAACAAACTCTATACAACACTTAATGAAGAATGCAACAAGGCGTTAACAACTGTACAAGAAGCAATAGAGGAATTAGAACCACATCAAAAATGGCTCACGCAAAAATAAATTGCTAAAAAGGAGTACTTCTATGCCTACAAAAAAAACAAAAAGCATAAGTTTAATGGTGTGCATAATGGCATTAAACTTTTTATCCTTAAGTGCTCAAATACGCCCCACTATTACATATCCAGAGAGTGAAGGGTTGTTTACTACACTTTCCAAGCAAGCACGACAAGAACAGTTGCATCTGACCTTCAATGCAGAAAGCCGTTTAACAATCCCAAATTGGATTTACAGTCTTTATAAAAATATTCCGGCATTTGGCGTTTATGGAGAACCTTACGAACTAAAAAAACGACTCATTTCCATTGAGCTTAACCAACACTTTTATCAGCACATACCACAATCACTCATTAATGAGCTTGCAAGTCTCCTAAAAACGACTACCACAGACCTTGCAACTATCATAACACAAAACAATATAGCGCTTGATTTTTTTGTTGCAGTTAATGGCACATTTGAAAATCCATCTATAACAAACCAAAAACCTCTTATCAACACACTTTTTCATGGTTTTTTAGCTCAACACTATAATAATGATGCTGAATACACTATGCAAAAAAATATTTTAATGGGTATTTTTAGCATTCAAGGACTAAGCGATTCTGCAAACTCAAATAATAATGATGCTAACCGCATGCCAATAAATGCAATGATTGCACGGGATGTTCATAGTCATGATGAGCGATGTTCACCAAACAATAATAAAATTCAACCCAACGCACCAATATCATCATTTTGGAGTATTGCACTTCATGATAACGCATGCGCAATTACCTTTAATATTCTTATCAATGATGCAGAGATTGGTCAGCAATGTGTCAACGCAATTAAAAATAATAAACAAGGAGATCAATTGAACTTTGAACAATTCATTCAAGACATACATAACATCCACCCGGACCTTAGAATCCTTGAGCAGTATTTAGCTCAATAAGTACATTTTTAAATAAAATCGGCGAACCTTAAAAAAACTTCGCCGATTTTATTTTTTCTAAAACAAAACAACTTATTGACGTTCAAATCGTGCAAATAAACTGCACGGAAGATTACGACGCGCTCCCTGCTCAGCAAGATGCAATTCGCCAAACTCAATAACCTTACCGGGAAAAATATCTCCCAATAAATTTTTCAAAATAGTTGCACTATATCCCATGCTATAGCCATTAAACACCACAAACAAAGGATCTTGCACAAGAACCTTTTTGCACAACCCAAGAAGTTTTAAAATATGCTTTTCAAATTCAAACGCATTCCCTTTTTGATCTCTTCCAAATGCCGGCGGATCCATAATCAACGCATCGTAACGCACCCCACGGCGAATTTCACGAGCAACAAAATCAGTGCAGTCGTCAACAATCCAACGAATAGGCGCATCCTGCATATTACTCAATTTTTGATTTTTTTTCGCCCACGTTACCGCTGGCTGTGATGAATCAACATGGCATACGTGCGCTCCCGCCGCCGCCGCCGCCAATGTTGCCCCACCAGTATAGCCAAACAAATTGAGCACCGATGGTTTATTATCTGCCGCACAAACTCGTTTCATAATCCATTCCCAGTTAGCAGCCTGCTCTGGAAATATACCAATATTCTTGCTTGCGCCACTTAATCGCAAAGAAAAAACAAGCTTTTTGTCACACAAGCCTTCTTTGAGTCCGTGATCAAAGGTGAATGTCCACTCGTCCTTAAAACTTTTATGCTTTTTCCATTCCATCTTCCCCTGTTCACCCTTTTCAAGGCGAGCATCAACATGCGTCCAGGTATTATCCTTAACCATCTGCTGATTCCAAACACAATTGCTATCAGGACGAATAATCGTGTTGCAACCAAAGCGTTCAACTTTTAAGCCAGCACCACTATCTAACAATTGATAGTGCTTTGAATGCGGCGGAACAATAATTTTGTGCTGTTGTAATTCTTTATTCATAAAAAACCTCAAATACATTCAATCAAACAAAGACTGTTTAAAATAACAGCCCTCTATTGTCTAAACTATTATTAATCGTCAAGTCCACCCAGCATACCATAGATTTTTGAGAACGCTATAAATTCGTATAAACACCAAAAATCACCCGACTTTACTCCCCTATTCCATCATCCAGTAAAAAAACGTATACTAAACGCATCACACCAAGCAACAACTTAAAAGCACCTATTCCCCAAAAAGGAGACTTTTGTATGTATTATGCCATTATAGCCTGCGTTCAAATCATAGCCGAAACACTTCCTATAAGCAGCTCAAGCCATGTTATGCTTGCTACCTTGCTTTTAAACGCCACAAATGCCCCAATATCTGAAGCATTTGATCATTTTTTACACGGCCCCATGATTATCATTATACTGGTAACCTTTTTTCCCACATGGTACCCACTTACCCGCAGGATCTATTTTTCACTAACCCATAAGCTCACAAACGCTCACCTAGCAACAAAAATGCTCTATACCATAATAAAAAAAATAACACTTTTGACAACCATTGCGTTGAGCAGCATGCCAATTGCCTACTTACTCAAAAAACACATAACAATCGCATTAAAAGAAGCACCTCTCCCTATTTCATATGCCACACTTTTAATATGGGGAATGAGCGGTAATGCACTCATCTTACTTTCGCTTATCGCCTGCAAGCGCACGCCTAAAACCTACAAACCATGCACACCTTGCAAAGCATGGATCATTGGCCTTGTACAAGCTTGCGCATTTTTACTACCCGGAATTTCTCGATTTGGTATAACCTACACAACAAGCCGCTGGCTTAACCTAAGCCCTAAGCGATCATTTGAATTTTCTTTTTTGATACAACTCCCCCTCCTTATCGCTGCATTTTGTGTTCATGGGATTTATAACGGCATTATTTACAACGAATCTGCAACCAGAGAAATCCTCATGGCTCCCTATACCTTAACAAGCATCATCGCCGCAACCATGCTGGCTACACTCATTTTCAGAAAAATATACCAATTTATTGTACGCCAAGAAGTATTATGGCCTTTTGCTTTCTACCTAATACTCCCCATAAGCGCGCTTATTATGCTCAAATAAAAGCCTAAAAAGCCACGATCGGGACGCTATGTATAGCCACAGCGTCCCGATCGTGAACCCACCCAAGTTATATCTACATATCTTATCTAATCTGCATGTCGTAAAAGTTATTTACCAAAATTTCAACCAAGAAGATTTTTTATTAACATATTCTTGTGCATATTTTTCAAAATTTTTACTTATTTCATCTTGTTTATCAAATGTTGATGGAACAGCTTCCTTTATAACTGGCTCGTGAAAAGTTGGAGTTTCAACTATTATTTGAACTTCTGGCTCTTTTGCTGTATCTATTGTAACGATTGGTTCATCAATAACAGGAGTTTCAACTTTAAGCTCTGGCTTTTCGATAACAGGAGCTTCAACTTCAATCATCGGTTCTTTAGGAATAGCAAATGAAACATAAGGTTTTTCAGTGACAGAAACTTCTGCAATACAATATATCAACTGATTCATGGTATACACCAACCCATCATGATAACGTTTAAATGTACTATCAATGGTCTGCAATTCCTTTGCGCAACAGACTACAGCACTTAAACAATCTTTCTTTTTATTTTCATCCATCGTAGATTTATTATTCAATAATGCTTCAACAACAGATGTGATAAAAAAACCTGCATCATTAACCGCAGCGGCTACCGTACCAGTACTTAAAGATTCTATTGATTTTTTTTCGCTCGTTAATGGTGCAATACGTTTTTTAAATTCATTTGTAATACACACTACTAATGAATCGCCTTCAAGTCCCTGTAATAATTTTGTTAAATTCTCAACCGCAGGAGTTGCTTGTTCAGGAAGCTCTATTGTACCAGAAAATAACGTTTCTATTTCTGATCGCAATTCTTGAGATAAACGCACTAATTTATTGCGATAATCCTCTCCACATTTCTTAAACTCTTCAAATTGAGATTCAATATTGACCAAGGTGTTAATATCATCATTAAAATACTTTTGTTTTGCTGGAAACTTACTTAAATAATGATACTGGTCCTTGTTCAGCTTGGTAGGATCAGATTTCGAAAGCGCATTAATAGCCCCAAGGTATCCATTGATTGTTGCTACACTTTCACAAACCGTACGATACTGTATGCGCACATCATATGCCTGAATCTTTGTTTGAATCGCATTCAAATAAGTATTAAATTGTTCATGTTGAACGCGAACATTATGAAAAAATGCACGCCTTAAGGCTCCATTTAAAAATTCATGCCATTGCTTCACAATATCATACGATTTTTTATCAGTAATCTGAATACGAGATTCATGATTACGCAACTCATCAACAATAGTATTAACCGCAGACTTAAACCATGAAATGCCTCCATGATATGAATATGTCGGCCTTGCTTCTTTTAACAATGGCCTAACGTTGCTCATAATATTCTGACAAGCATCCATAACTTCCGATGAAGCAAAATGGGCTGCAAAAATTTTTGGCAATTGAATTTTTATCGTAGATTCACAAGTATGATCCCAAGAAATCTTATCTTTGTAACTTTTAAAAGCCGACACAGAAGAAATCTGCATTGAAGACACCACCAAAAAAGGAATAAAAACATACGCACAGCGTAATCGTGAAAACATTTTCATAATAACCTCCATGAAAATAGAATATTTATAGATCTCAACAAAACACCTACTTATTCCATGTTTAACACATTCAGAACAATCAAGTGTATATTAGAGATAGTATAAAACACCCATAACATAAAAACAAACGCCCCCTGCAAAACACAATCAAGAATATTATGCTTTTTTACGTTTTTTTTTACGACGAAACACCCCAAAATCAAGGAATAAATGGGACCAAGCACCGAAAATAAAAAAAAGGCCTAATAGTACCACAAGGTGAAAATCTCGCACAAAAGATGACACAGAGTAACAAATTACACATGGAAACAATGTAACAAAAAAAATATCGTGCAACAACGTCCTATGACGTAATAAGCCTATAAATAAAGCTAATAACGATAGGAATAAAAGAGCATAATGCTGCATTGTTACAACAAGAAACAAAAAAGCGCCAACGGTTCCACGATAAAAAATACGTTGAATCTTACTCGTAACATCAAGATCAGGAAACAATGAACCAAATAAAGTACTAGCCAGTAACAACAAAAAACCTGGAATCGTACGACTTACTTGGCTATAGTGAGAAATGGCAATATATCCAAGAGCAAAAGCAACAACCCCTCCTTGCAGATGCTTTCTATATCCAGGCATACCCAATCCTTAACGTAATCGGCACAATGTTGTCCCAGGAAAATAAAACCTGAGCACCTCCTTAAATGATTTCCCTTGATCAACCATCTTTTTTGCCCCCAACTGACAAAGCCCCTTAAAATGGCTGTTTCCACGCCCCTGAATAACAAATGCTTTACCTTCTTTTTTTATAGAAAACGCAAAACTTTTAAGTCGTTTTCCAAGAGCAGCCTTTACACTACTTGCTGGCAACAAAACAGATCGACGCCGCCCAACACATTTTACTCGATAAGCAATTCCTGCTCGATCTTTTGAAATAACCGTCATGTCAAGCAATACATCACCAAATCGCCCAAGTAGCTTATTACACACTTCATGTTTTTTTAATAACGTTAACATTTCATCAGCCGAAAGACTCTCCTTCCACGCATAATGAGGACTGCCTTTGCAATAGGTACATGCAGTTTTTCTGCACAAATAGGGCTTGGTCAAATCGCATGATTTTAATAAACCAGGAACAATTCCCCCGCAGCAAATATCAAACATCGTAAGCGCTATTGCTCCACGATAAGTCAATACCATTCCCTTTGTTTGTTCAACCGCCTGGCGAAGATGCTCAGAAGAGTGCACACCATTATACACCTGATGTTTTGTTGTATTTTTTATATCATAAGGAAGTGGATTTTTTTGGGTACGAGCTTGACGCATATGATATGCTGCATAAGTACGTGAAGTAACCGCTTGCACTTTATGCGCCTCAAGCGGCCAATAAGGAATACTTTCATAGCGCAAAACTGAATATAAATAATCTTCAATATCTAACGTATTAATAACACATAATTTCTTACTTACCACATCTTGCACAATACGCACACTTCCCTGATAAGAAAAACCATTGAGCTCAATTGTCTTACCTGGAGCACAAATTTCAATATCATTATGCTTAATTTTGCGAACATTCCCATCCTGACATACTAAATGTAACACACCATCTTTTACCTGTATACACGCCTTTGTAACATTAAAAAGTGCAGTAATTCTAGAATGCGCTGGACTTTCAAGAACAAAGCCGCCCGGCGCAGATAATTCAAAGTCTACCGTTGCTTTTTGCGGATGCTCTTCAACCAAAACACGAATATAATAATGCCCTTTAGCCGCATATTCCTCTGCTTTTCCGCCAAACTTTTTTTCCACAGCAACGTCTGTGTTGATCTTCTTAGAAACTAACGATTGATTAAGGGACGCAATACCCGTGGCAGACACCCCACAAAAGGTACACATGATCATGAAAAAACAATAAGAAAAAAAATACATACCATTCCTCATAACAAATGAAAAATATCTAATGCACAAGACCACAGTCTGCCAGAAATTTTAAAAAATCGGTAGGTATTTTCTTTTTTTTATCAATAGCTTCATTTGCAAGAGCATCGGCGGCTTTATTATTTTCGCGCATTACGTGCACAAAAGCATATGACCACCCCAACAACAGAGCATCAATATTTTTTTTTATAAGTGCAAGACTTTCATTTTTAACCCGATATTCCTTGTTCATTTGTCGAACTAATAATTGAGAATCAGAATAAATAACAAGCTTAATATCCACATTTTGCGCTTCTTGCTCACGATAAAAATGAGCCAAGTGCAATGCATAAGCAAGTGCAATATATTCAGCCTGATTGTTGGTTTTGTTTCCAAGATAAATAGCCCCATTAACAGGAGGCATTCCTGGCCGCTGCAAAACAACCCCCGCTCCCGCAGGCCCCGGATTACCGCGCGCCGCACCATCGATGCGTATATTCCAAAACTCTATACGCGCCACACTTGGTTCTTGGGAACTCGAAAATAATGTAAGTTGTTTTTCCATACCATTCTATCGATAGCGTTAAAAACACGCTTTTTGTAGTTCAATCGCCTCTTGTTCATCAAGATACAAAAGACGATAACAATTACGACATGAAACGATCATATGACGTTTTAACTGCGAAAGATCATGGTGAAGAACCCCATAGTAACAAGAACTGCAACAATTATTGATAACGGGAACAATCGGATCTTCAACACTTTTGCGCATACGCTCATATTTCTGAGCCCACTCTGGTGGAATACGGGCAAATAACGTCTGCCGATCTAATTCAAACTGCTCAAGATCTCGCACCCGCCGGTCATACTCACGTTTAAAGACATCCCCTTCTTCAAGCACCTTTGTCTGAGAATTTTCAAAGTCTTTATCACATTGCATACGCTGCTTTGAACATTCATCATGTTTGTGATATAACACAAGCACAGCATCCTCAGCAATTTTGCATCGCTCTGACAAGAGAGCCAATTCAGATTCTAATGCTTGCACCTCTCGCTGACTCTGCGCACTATCAAGTTGTACTTGCTTTGCTTGCTGAGCAGAACGCAACGAACGAGCATCGAGCTCACCTGCCGCAATAGCTTTTTCCAAATCCTTATATTCCCTATCAAGGGTTTCTCTTTTATTTTGCACACATGCACAACGATCTTTTATGTCCTGATATTTTTTAGCAAGCAATGCAAGCTCACCGTGTAAGCGCATGATGTCTTTGTCATATTCAACAAGTCTTTTTAATCCTTGCCACAGCACCTTTCCCATCATGAGCACCTCACTTTGCTAAAAATGTAGTTGTGATTTTTTTTCTTAGAATGGTGGGCCCACCTGGACTTGAACCAGAGACCTTTCGGTTATGAGCCGACTGCTCTAACCAACTGAGCTATGGGCCCGCCATAATTTTTGGAACAAATATTTCAGTAGGTTCACTATAAACTACTTTCAAAAATATGTGAAGAAAAAAATAATTTTTTGTTAGAGCAACAAGTAATAAGTTTCTGTGATTAGACAAAATAAAAAGTTCCGGTTAAAGATATAAACAAATAAATCCTTAACCGGAACAATAAAATCATCTATAAATAATTTTTTAGTTATTTTCTATAAAAAAAATACCCTAAAATTAACGGTAGCAAGACCATACCGTATGGATGATCTTCTACATGACTTTTAATTTGCACTTGTTGATCCTTAAAAATATCCCAAAAAGAACCCTTAACTTCACCCTCCGCTAAAAAACAATAAGAAAAAATCAATGACAACGGCATGTACATAAAAAAGCCTGTTTTTTTTAACAACCATTCTACGCAATTCATAATTTTTTTCATCTTGGGTGAATTTTTTTTCATATTAATTTTAAAACAGTTTAAAGAAAAAGCCATGTTATTCTTTATTCTTTTTACTTCCTGACGATCTCTTTCTGTCAATTTGTTCAATTCCTCTAGCATGTGTCTATTATATTGCTCAAATTCCTCCCTTAAAATGCGCCTATGATGCTGTTCATATGACTCATATTCCTCTTCATAATCATACTCATAATCATATTCTTCTTCATGTTCATCCAACGCCCCCATTTGTTTTTCATATTCTTCAGGCAAAATAAATGAAACATGAGGTAATTTTTTCTCAGAGGATATTTCCTCTTGCTGAGTTACTTGATTACGCTCAGACATTGCAAAAACTGAACTTGTCCCAATGATGAAAATCGCAAATAACCCTATTAATTGACCTTTTTTTAAAGAAATCATAATAAATCTCCATTTTTTACACTAATATGTTTTATTATCTCACAAATAGCCACAAAAATAGAATAGCTTATTTTATAAATAATGCAAATATGAATTTATTGTACACAAAAGTACTATATCATCCGTCATTTTAAAATCAATTTTTTACCTTTTAGTTTATTAATCCTAAAAAACCAGAAAGAATATTCTCGAAGCTTTTATTTATCTCTCCTTCCTTGCTATGCTATTACTAGCTTATAAAACAAGCTCAATCAAAAAAAGGAAGGAAGGATTGCTATGTGGGGAAAAAATATATTCATTATGCGACTACCCATACTGGTCGTACTTATGGTAACCGCAGCCGCTGCGCAAACATCATTACCAACCTTTTTATCATTGAGCACCTCAACGACATGGAAAGATTTCACGCTCAACCACGTTAACAATAAGCCACAAAAACGTTGGGTATGGGCAGGTACCGTGACAATAAAAAGCAAAAAACCCATCACGATATCAAACGTTACCTTGCAATGGTGCGGAGAAAAAATACAAAAACTCCACGCAACACTCTATCACAAAAAAGATACAGAACAACAGCTGATACCCATACAAGAAAATATGCTCTGCGATGGCGAATGGGATACTCACACGCAACAATTAATGTTTCCCATGAATAAAAAAATTGTCGCCGTCAACCATTACTACCTCGTACTCAGTTTTTCAGAAAAAGATATAGAAAAAATAAAACATGGCAGTTTTATAACACCACCAAAAAATCCTGTAGGAAACCTCTACGTGATAAATAACTAATGGATAACCATAAGGACGCTATGAACACACCCAATAAAATAAAAAAAATATACCAAGCTCTTCTTATCTCACTTATTCTGCATATCATGGTACTTGGGTTGTTTTTAGCGCTCCCCTACTATACACAACACACCACCACCCAACACGAGCTTCCGCCACTGCAAAAACAAGCCGATCATAGTATTGTGTTCTCAGAACCCGAACCACTCCCAACATCCTTACCAGAAACTCCATCGCTTGATCAACAACCCACCGAACAAACACACGAAATTATCGCATGCAATCAAACCCCAAATACACTCTCAGCACCTTCAGAAAAAACTCCCGTAACCATTGATAGCCTTATCGAAGAAATCGAAAATACCTCAGCACAAGAAGATCAAAAAACAGAAACAATGCGTCAGGCCGCTCAAACATTTGAAGACCTTACAACAGACCTTGAGCCCTACCAACCACCGACGATTGTACCAATAGCAACATGCGAAAACAAAAATAATACGCCACAAGAAATACAATCAACAGATGTGCCACCCATAACAGAATTTACAGAACCAACATCACACGCGTGTGATCCTGCAGCTCAGGCCGGAATTATAAAAAAAGGAATTACGAGAAAACAAAATCGTACCAAACAATCACAAGTAAGCAGTATTCTTGCACTCTCTAAATCATTTTTTAATACAACACAAAACGCTACAATACCCTCAACACACGATAAAAAACCCGCTCCATGCTTGACGATTTTTGAAGAAATGAAAAATAGTTCCTACATACAAGCCATTTCAAGCCATTTGCAAAAAGCATGGCGACAAAATTTTGCATCAAATCCAACGCTCCGCTACCTGCGCGGCACAACGCTCATCGACATGACCATTGATAAATACGGAAAACTTGCTAACTATAATCTTGTAGAATCCAGCGGAAACTCAAGCGTTGATGCATTAGTCATTAAAAATATAACCCTTGCAGCCCCATTTCCGCCACTTCCAGCGCGCATAAGCACACAAGACTTTACGATACGCCTTACCTTTAATCTACGATCTTAACCCTTTAAAGGTACTGCTACATCAACCCCCTGTAACTCTATACGAACAGACCCATCCCACTCATTTTTAACAACATAAGCTGCAACATGAAAAGGTGCATCGCCAACCTGCATAAAAAATGAAAATAAGTCAGGACGATTAAAAAAGATAATTGGTTTAATAACACCATCCGCAAAAATAAAACATTTAACATGTTTATCTTTAAGTAAAACAGGTGACTTAAGTAACGTCACGTGCTGCAACCAAAACAATGGCTGAGGATTTTGGTTGCCAAACGGTTCTAATTGCTCCAAATCATGCCAGCACTTGCTTGTAAGTTCAGGCAGCTGCATCTGTGCATCAATAGCAATCTTAGGCACCAAATTCTCATGCGCAACAACGTTCAACAATAACGCACTCAACCGCGCTTTAAGTTCAGGAATAGCACTAAGCTTTACCTTAAGCCCGGCAGCGCAGGCGTGCCCACCAAAACTTACTAAAAGATCTTGGCACTCAGAAAGTGCATTAAAAATATTAAATTCGGGAATAGATCGACACGAACCTTTTGCAATATCTCGATCGATATGAAATAAAAAAACCGGACGACCATAGTTCTGCATTAATTTTCCAGCAACTAATCCAATCACACCGGCAGGCCAATCATGATGCGCCGCAACAATAATTGGTTCCTTATCAAGATCTATGGTTTTATTGCTAATAGCAGCTTCAATTTCATAGAAAATTTCCTGTTCGACCTTTTTTCGGTCTTCATTCATTTGCTTAAGGACGGTACCAATACGCAACACTTCGTTATGATCTGAACTGATTAAAAACTTGACAGCATCCCGCGCATTACTCATGCGGCCAAGCGCATTAATTTGTGGCGCAATCATAAATCCAATATCAAGCGAGTTATACGATGATTTAATCATATTCACATTTAATGCAAGTGCAGTAAACGCAGTACTTGGATTGCGTGTAATTTCGCAAAGGCCATGCCGAACCCAATACCTATTTTCACCAACCAACGGCACAACGTCGGCAACGGTTCCCAATGTTAAAAGCTCGTATAACTTAGGTGGCATTGTCGTAATACCAACTTTTTTATACAACAAACAAATAACCTTAAAAATAACACCAACCCCTGCAAGGTCTTTGTTCGGATATGCACAATTCGGCAGGTTAGGATTTATAATCGCTACCGCCGGAGGAAGCTGGCCGTGAGGTAAGTGATGGTCCGTAATGATCAGATCCATCCCCAAATCAAACGCCTTACGCGCCGCATCGTGAGCCGTAATACCGTTGTCAACGGTAATAATAAGCGTATAATTATTTTTATGCGCCTTGCAAACAGCATCAACCGATAACCCATAGCCATCTTTTTGCCGCGATGGAATAACATAATTGATATTCGCCCCAAGGGGAATTAACGATGCAACAAGCATAGCCGAGGCTGTAATACCATCCACATCATAATCACCAAAAACTAATATTTTCTCCTTGCGTGTAATCGCCTGCAAGATACGGTCGGTCGCAGCATCAGCGCCAGCAAGCTGCGCAGGATCGCCAACCGCCTTTTCATACGTACAAAAAAGAAAATCATTAATTGCTTGAGTATCTTCAAATCCTCGCTGATACAACGCATGTGCCACCGGCATGCTTACGCTATGCGCAACCGCCAACTTGCGAACAACCGCCATATCAACAACTGGGAGCAACCATCGATACTTTTTACCATAGATAACCGTCGTGCGGGGAAGATCCCCGCACGACGTACATTCATGAGAAACCGATTGCTGCAAAGTGCTCTTTGACAGCAATTCCATTATTCTTTAAGTGGTTTAAGTGTTGGGAAAAGAATAACATCCTTAATGGTTGTTGTATTGGTAAGCAACATCACCAGGCGATCAATTCCTATTCCACAACCAATTGTTGGTGGAAGCCCATACTCCAAAGCCTGAACAAATTCACGATCAAAAACGTGAGCTTCTTCATCACCAGCGGCTTTAGCCAGCGATTGATTTCTAAAGCGTTCTGCCTGATCAATTGGATCATTAAGCTCGGTATACAAATTAGCAAATTCCATACCGTTAATAAAAAGCTCAGCACGTGCGGTTACTTCAGGATTTTTGGTGTCGCGTTTTGCAAGTGGTGAAACTTCAATTGGATGCCCAATAATAAAAGTTGGCTGAACAATAGCTCCTTCCACCAATGCTTCAAACAAAACAAATAACTTCATGCCATGTCCTGCACCGGGAGGCGTTTGTACGTTATATTTTTTAATGGTTTCGTCAATAGCATCAGGGGTAATTTCATTGGCTTTTAATCCACCAATTTCAATTAAAGAATCTTCAAGCGTTAATCGTTTAAACGGCGCTGCAAAATTAATTTCTTTTCCTTGAAAATTAATCGTTGTTGATGGGAAATTTTGCAAAACAACAGACTGTAACAATTGCTCAGTAAGCTCCATGCCTGTTTCATAATCACCATGCGCCATGTACAATTCTATGGTGGTAAATTCAGGATTGTGCCGTGTAGAAACACCTTCATTACGGAAGCAACGATTTATTTCAAACACACGTTCAAATCCACCAATCACCAATTGTTTAAGATGCAGCTCAGGCGCAATACGCAAAAACAAATCAATATCATATGCATTATGGTGCGTCACAAATGGCCGAGCGATAGCACCGCCGGCAAGCGTATGCAACATCGGCGTTTCAACTTCCATAAAATCACGATCCAATAAAAAATTTCGAATGGACTGAATAACCCGAGAACGACACTGAAATTTTTCGCGGCTTTCTGGATTACTCATCAAATCTAAATAACGTTGTCGATAACGTTGTTCAATATCCGTTAATCCGTGAAATTTTTCTGGCAATGGATGCAAACATTTACTCAACAATTCAAATGCTTGAACCTTAATGGTTATTTCACCGGTTTTAGTTTTAAAAAGACTTCCCTTAATCCAAACAATATCACCAAGGTCAATATATTGTTTTACAAAATCAAAGACAGACTCGCCAACTTCATCTTTTTTAAGATAAAATTGCACCTTACCACTGCGATCTTGAATATGGCCAAAAAAAGATTTTCCATGATCGCGCATAGCAACAATACGACCCGCAAAAGCTTGTTCTTGTACGTGCTCTGGATTTTTTTCAAAATCTTCCTTAGCCGACAAAAGCGTTGTCGAAACTTTTTTATACGATGGCCATGGGTCAATACCCGCAGCTTGCATATTTTTTACTTTTTCGCAACGAACCTCATGTTCACTCAATGCAGACGACACGCCATCATGATCAAGAATCTGATCTTTATGTTCCATATTTTTATTCCTTACAGCAAATCATCAAACCTGTCCAATAAAATAGCAGAACTTTAGTCTACAGAAAAAACAACACCCTGTCACGCTTTGAGCAATAATTTATATTTGCACATTCATAATAATTACTTGGCATTTTACACCTTTTGTCTACAATAAAGGCAGTGTTAATAACCTGCTTATTTTATTATAAGGGATTAGTATGGAAACCAAAGCATTACAAACTATTATACTCGTTGGGACGGTACTTCTTGTTTCAGGATGTGCAAAACAAAAAAAACAAGAAGCTCCAACATTTGATGAGCTTCGCACCAAGGCGCTTGCTTTTGTAAAGCAAAAAAAACATGACCTTGCCGCTGAATACCTTGAAAAAATTATCGTACAAAATCCTGATCGTACCGATATTGCAAAATACAAACTGTTACTAGCCGAAGTTTACTTTAAAGAAGGAAAATATCCTTCGGCGTATGAATTATACGATCACTATAGCAGCTTTTATCCATCAGATAAACGTGCCGAATATGCAAAGTATCAATCCATTCTTTCAAAATTTTACCAAACACTCCGCACCGATTGCGATCAAACACAAACAGAAGAAACAATCAAGCTCTGCAAAGAATATCTTGAGTATCCATCATTTAACGCCTACTCAAACGATGTAAAAGATATTCACAAAACATGCGAGTCAAAATTAATTGATAAGGAATTGTATGTATTTAATTTTTATCTACGCAAAGGTGAATTAGATGCTGCAAAAAAACGTCTAACACACGTTAAAACCATGTATCTCACCTCAAATCCAGCACTCGAAGCACGCCTTTTGTACCTTGAAAGCCAACTTGCACAAAAACAACACAACATTGCTTTAGTTAAAGAAAATATGAATGTGCTTGCCACAAAATTCCCTCAGTCTCAATTTACCCATATGGCACAAGCACTTTTACACAAACAAACATTTAGTTTTTAACCTTTTTACACGCTAACAACGATGATAACCCCAAGACGATTATTTGGAGACCAAGGTGAAGCGCTCGCAGCAAAATGGCTTGAACAACAAGGCTTTACCATTATTACTAAAAATTACCAAGTACGTCTTGGGGAAATAGACATTGTTGCTCGCAAAGAGCAAAGCATCGTTTTTGTTGAAGTAAAAACACGAAAACAAGCATCTTTCAACCTCGGCGCAACTATTACCATTACAAAACAACGCAGAATTGGTCGCGCAGCAACATCATTTATTCTTTCACATGCTATAAAAAATATGAGTTTACGATTTGACGTCATCATTATCGTTGGATCAGAAACAAACTATAGCATACAACACATTCCCAATGCATTTACCATATAAAACCAAAGCTTTAAACAAAAGCAGCAACAGGTCGACTTGCAGCCACCTTCTTAAAAAATGATGGTGAATGTTGCTTAACCGCAGAACAAATTATTTTTGCAATCTGCTGAGCACCATTATTTCCTTTATTTACAACAACCAGATCATGTGCAAATCGAGGCTCTAAATAAGCAACTCGGCCCTTTTTTGGTGATAACGCTTTGCGCATGGTTGTCAAAATATCTGCAATATCATCTTTTTTTTCATCCTTTTTATGTTTTTTCTTATTTTCCACAATCAATTCTTGTTTAAGTGATTTTAATATTTTTTCTAAATCTTTTTTAGTATATGAATCGATCGTTTTTTTTGTTTTGCATTTTGTCACTTTAAACATATGTGCAAACTGCCAAACAGCCTGATAAATAGATCGCTTTTCGTCTTTATCCCCGGATCGATTACGCTTTTCAACACGACGAACAATTTCTTTTAATGGACAAAAAACCATGGCAAGATAAAAATGTTCTATAACCTTTCGTTGCTTATTTCCCAATATGCGCTTAAATATGCGCATGTCATCCTTATCGCGAATTGCAACCTCCCCTACAACATTATTCCCTTCATGAACAAGATCTTTTAAATAATAAAGATACTCATCCAATGGATCGTCATCTTCATTATCATCCTCCACCACCGTTGAGGCTTCGCTCTCTTCATCATCAGTCAACAACCCCTTACTTTTTTTATATTCATAATTATCAAAATTATCATCAGAACGATGTTCAAATGGTTTAATACTATCCTTATTTAGCTCATCAATAAGCAACCGCGATACCGTTGATTTACCCGATGAGGATGTCCCATCAATATACACCAACATACCAGATGCAATAACACTGTTATAACAAAAAACACTCGCCAGAAAAAAAATAAAAGCATAATTATTAATTTTCAAAAATCCAAGAATATTCATAACCACTCCAACTAATATAAATGCCCCCATCTTTCAACGGGGGCACAGTAGCATCTTTTTGTGCTTATAACCAATTAATTTTCTTGATTATCACCAGCTTCTTGTACATCTGCTTCGCCTGCTTCAATTGACGCAACTTCTTTTGTTTCTTCTTCAACTGGAGCAACTTCTTTTTCTTCTTGTTCAACTACTTTTGCTGGAGCTTTTTTGCTTGCTTTCTTTGGTGTCTTTGATTTTGTAGCTTTTTTAGCTGATTTCTTAGGTGTTTTTGTTTTTTCTGCCTTCTTGGTAGACTTCTTAGCACCTTTTGACTTGACGCCTTTTTTGGCAGACTTTTTAACATCTTTTGATTTAACTACTTTCTTGGTAGCTTTTTTGCTTGCTTTCTTTGATGTCTTTGATTTTGTAGCTTTTTTAGCTGATTTTTTTGCGCCTTTTGACTTAACTACTTTTTTACCAGATTTTTTAACATCTTTTGATTTAACTACTTTCTTGGTAGCTTTTTTACTTGCCTTCTTTGGCGTCTTTGATTTTGTAGCTTTTTTAGCCTTTTGCTCTTTTTTGTCTATTTTCTTACCAGCCTTTTTGTCCTTTTTGACTTTTTTACCACCCTTTTTGGTAACTCTTTTTTGTTTTTTCAATTTACCCTTAAGGCGTGATTTAGGCTTCTTAGTTTTTTGTTCCTTGAATTTCTTCATATCAAGTTTTTCAATCTTTTTATCAACAGTTGCTGGTTCTACAGTCACGCTCACCAACGTTTCTTTTGAACCATCTTCATTGGTTATAACTTCTGTTTCTGTTACAACCTTGACACCTTCATTGCCTGAACGATAAGCAACACCATCAGCATCGAGAGCCGCAATGGTACCAATTGCATTAATAGCCATTTTGGCAAACCCTCTTACCTGTTCACCATTTTCACCCAATGCTGGCTTTAATACTTCACCTTCCATTTGCCATAAGCCATATTGAGCATCAAGGGCCATAACAAGATCTCTGCGAACAGCAGCAATAGAAACAAACTTATCGCTACTTAATTTTTTCCAACCTTCATCTGTACCTTGATATAAAAAAGCATAACCTTCAGGATTTAATACCGTAAGTGTACCATCTACAGAAGCAGCTACACTTGCAGTATTATCATCAAGTAATTCCCAACCCTTTGCCGATAAAAAATATAATTGATTATCATCAACAGCATACACTACATGGTCGTTTGCGATTGCAATATCTTCAAAGCTTGGCTCTTCACCACCGTCTTTAGCCATAACAAAGGGCATACCAATCCAAGCATTTTCTTGTTGATTAAATCTATAAGGACGACCTTCTTCATCCAATGCAACAAAGTTGCCATCAGAGGAATGTGAAATCGCTATAAACTTTAAATCAACACCACTCAATGCTTTTGTCGTAAAATCATCCCATGGTTTTCCGGTGCTTTTATAATCTAAGCTAAAGAGCTTGCCATTTTCATCTAACGCATATACAACAAGCTTTCCATCGCGAGTGCTACCACAAGCTATATCAGAAAACTTACCATCTTCCTTAATATAATAAGAAGGAATATTAACTTTTACTTCAACTTTTGCAGGATCAACAGCTTCAATTTTCTCTGCAACAACTTCAGGTGTAGATTCTGTTTGAATTGCAACCTCAGAAGCAGTTTCATCTACCGGAGCTTGCTTACCCGTAAGCGCCGAAAAACCTCTTTTAAGCGCATCCATACGTGAACTGAATGCCGACTTTGTAGCAGCAGTATCACCTAGTAACGGTGCATTTAACGCAATAAAAAATGTACACCATACCATTACATTACTTCGCAATAATTTCATTGTTTTCTCCCATTGATTAATAACATACCACTTACCAACCCAATACCCAAAAACCATCCCCCTTTCGTTTAACATACGGTATTATAATACCTTGTTACACAATAACAAACATATCATTCATAAATCAATGACTTAGTAAAAGTCAAGGTAACGTTTCATTTTCTATGGTATACCAAGAAGGCCCGCACTTGCAATACTCTCAAAAAAAAAAGCAGGGAGGCTTTAGAAACAATTTTTTTGTATTTTTTTTACAAAAATTATAGAGGAATATTTCCGTGTTTGCGCGGTAATTGACGATCTATTTTTGACGCGGTAATTGCCAATGCATCAATAATAAACTTACGCGTATCTGATGGTTTAATAATTGCATCAATATAACCAGCCTGCGCCGCAACGGTTGGATTTAAAAATGTTTCTTCATAATGCTGAGTTAAATCCGCAGTCATCTGCGCTTGTTCATCCTGTGGTGCAGCTGCTATTTTTTTTGCATGCAAAATTTGTACCGCCGCGGAAGCTGCTAAAACTGCAATTTGAGCTTGAGGCCACGCCGCATTAACATCAGCTCCTAAATCTTTACTCCCCATTGCAATATAAGCGCCACCAAAAGCTTTACGTAAAACTACCGTTATCTTAGGAACCGTAGCGGTTGCGTAGGCATACAATAATTTAGCTCCATGCCGAATAATTCCCTGATGCTCCTGATCAACTCCAGCAAGATATCCCGGCACATCTACCAAAGTCACAACAGGTAATCCAAAACAATCACAAAAACGAATAAAGCGAGCAGCCTTGCATGAGGCATCAATATCAATGGTACCAGCTTTTACCGACGGCTGATTTGCAACAATACCCACAGCGCGCCCACCCATAAAAGCAAACCCCGTTACCATATTTGCCGCAAATAGCTCATGCACCTCAAAAAAGGAGTCCGCATCAACAAGGGCTTGAATCACTCGCTTTATAGAATAACTTTGAGAAAAATTTGCAGGCACAAGATCACAAGGATCAGGATACTCAAGCGTCTGATCATAAGCACGCATTGAGACATCATCAAGATAATTATTAGGAAGATATTCAAAAAGCTGCTTAAGCATCTGAAAACAATCCGCTTCGGTTTGAGCAACAAAATGAGCAACACCCGACGTTTTTGCATGCACCATCGCTCCGCCCAAAGCTTCCTTAGTAATTTTTTGATGCAATGCTTTTTCAATAACTTGCGGGCCCGTGATAAAAAGATTACTAATCCCTTGAGTAGTAAAAATAAAATCGGTCAAAGATGGAGAATACGTTGCCCCTCCGGCGCACGGCCCCAATATGAGTGATATTTGAGGAACAATACCAGAATAACGTGCATTGCGCGCAAAAATAGATCCATACCCAGCCAACGCATGAATCCCTTCATCAATACGCGCACCGCCCGAATCAATAATGCCAATTATAGGGCACCCTACCTTAACGGCCATATCCATAATTTTGCAAATTTTTTCTGCATGGCGCTTTCCAAGCGACCCACCTTTAATCGAAAAATCTTGTGCATAAATTGCAACCTTTCGCTTATTGATGGTTCCAAAACCAGTAATCACACCATCAGTAATTTCCTTTTTGTCAATAATACTTGAAACCGCCAAATGATCCCATTCCTGAAAACTGTGCGCGTCAAGCAGCAAATCAAGCCGCTCCCTCACTCGCATCTTTTTTATTTCTCGAGCATTATTAAGTGTATCTTTTTTTTCAACGATCACCTGAGCATCAGGCGAAATGGTCCGTTTTTTTATTTCTTCATGTATTATTTCTGTCACAGTATGATCCTAAACAATTACGCAATTTGTGCATTTTTATGTTTACATATTCGATTCAAGGCAGTATAACATTAGTATGAATCATTTTCAAACAGGTAGAGTAAGTACGAATAAAAACTATTTTTTGATGTTTTTAGGGAGAAAAGGGGATTCTATGATAGAACAAGAAATACAAGGAGCAAGCGTCGCCTGGTTTAAAATTGCTGAACTTATTGCACGGCGCGAACGAGAAAAAGCATTAGGAGTTTGTCGCCTGCTCGCACACTCTTTTCCTGATCGTGCTTACGAACTACAACTTGAAGGTGATATTTTATGGGCACTCGAAGATACACTTGCCAAAGACCGTTACACACAGGCCGCACAATTGTATGAACATAATGAGCGATGGGTAGAAGCCATTGCACTCTATGAACATATCACAACTATCTACCCAATTGATTACACGGCGCTTGCCGATCTTCTTTTTTGTTATGCCATGGGAAATGCGTACGATCTTTTTACCACCCTGTGCAACACACTCTTGCACAAAACACAAACAGGAATGTTATCTGATACCAACTACACCACCATCATGCATCAAGCACAAGAAAAATTGCAAAAATATCCCACATCACAACACACTGCATGGGTCAATGATTTTATACTGTGGGCCGCAACAAAATAACTACGTTTCCAACTACAAGAAAAAATACGTATCCTTCGATACGATGTTTTATGCTCATCGTATCGAAGGATGTAAACATTGAATGATACGAATAAGGTTACCTTGTGGATACAACATAACGAACAAGACGAGTAAGACCTTCTTGAACAAGCTCAAACTCGCGAGCGTAACACAATCTAAAATATCCTGAACTAAATGGCCCAAAATCAGCGCCAGGCGCCAGAGCAACCTGTGCTTTTTCAAGCACTTCAAACACAAATTTAGTACTATCAACTTCAGGCGTTTTTACAAACAGATAAAAACTTGCCGATGGATACGCAACTTCAAATCCATATGATTGCACAAGAGGGGCAAGCGCATTATAAGCATAATCACGTGCTTTTTTTACTTTTAAAAATTGTTCTTGCATAACCTCAGGATGATCAAGCGCATACAACGCCGCATGCTGCCCAATGGTCGACGGACAACACACCGTTGCACCTTGAAGTGCTGCAAAAAGATCCATCATGGACTGTGGAACCACAACAAATCCAACACGCCATCCACTCATGGCAAAATTTTTTGAAAACGAACCAAGGCGAATAACATAATCGTACTGCGCAACCAATTCAGTTGCCGAATAAAAATCACCTTCAAAAACAAAATGCTCGTACACCTCATCACACATCAAATATATTTTGTGTTCCTGACAAAACTGTGCAAGCTCTTGAATTTCTCGCTTTGATAGCGCCATACCTGTTGGATTTGAAGGATTTGCAATAATAATCATTTTAGTTTTGGGCGTAATAGAAGCTTTTACTTTCTCAAGATTCCACGTCCAAACTGATTGACCCATCACATTTTTTTTCAACTCCATAGCCTGAACAAACACCGGAACAGCACGAGCCATTTTTACAATATTTTGATACACTGGATAAGTCGGCGCTGGCAATACAACCTCATCTCCAACCTGCAACAATCCTAATAAACACGTTGTCAGACCACCAATACTCCCATGAGAAATGAACAAAGAACGAGGATCAACCACAGCCCCATGTCGCTCCAAAAGATACTTTGCTACACGCTCACGTAGAGACATAAGCCCCAAAGCATTAACATAATAATCAGCCTTGTCCGATGTTAACACTTCACGTACATACTCTCGAATCGCACCGGGAACACCACCAACACGCAACGCACCTTGAGAAAAGGAAATACATCCTGGTGTAGATTGCGCCTGTGTTTCTATTTTTTTAAAAAGCGGTGTTTGAAGCGTTATCATAAAAAACTCCTGATCGTTATCGATCACGTAAATACTAAACAACTACCAATAACTATAAGAACAAATGCAACAACAAGATAATTAAAATAAGTTTCGATAAATACTTTAGCATTCTCACCAAATACACGTATAAGCCCAGCAACAAGAAAAAAACGCGCCCCTCGTGCAATCGTTGAATAAAAAATAAAGGGTATCAACGGCAACGAACAAAAACCTGCCGATATTGTTACCGCCTTATAAGGAACCGGCGTAAACCCAGCAATCAAAACAGCCCACCCCTGGTACATTTTATATTTTGCGGAAAGAGCATAAAAAGTCGGTTTAGAAATAATCCACTTTAACATAAAAGGCCCTACTAATTGCCATAACACAGCACCAATAAAATACCCAAACAATCCACCAATCACAGAGGCTATTGTAGCAATACGTGCATAGTAAAAAGAACGCTTATTATTTTCAACAGGGATGATAAAAAATGACGACTCTATAAAAAACAATGCCGCCAACCACCATACTGCATACGGCGAATGCACTTTTCGTCCCATCCAATCATATATTTTTCTAACAATATTCATTACAACTCCTCTACCAAGTGAGCGAAGAGTGTGTTTAAACACCCCTCGCTCACAATCATATGCTAAGCTAACAAGCGCTGCAAATATCCTTCTACCTGATCAAGCGCTATGCGTTCTTGAACAAGTGTATCACGATTTCGAGCAGTTACCGTACCATCTTCAAGTGTTTGAAAATCATACGTAAAACAAACTGGCGTACCGATTTCATCTTGACGGCGATAACGCTTACCAATTGAACCAGAAGCATCAAATTGAAGTCTATAGCCTTTGGCTTTTAGATCAAGATACAGATTCTCTGCCTGCTCAGTAAGCTTATTGGTAAGTGGTAACACCGCAGCTGTCACGGGAGCTATCTTTGGGCTAAAACGTAAAACAGTTCGTACTTCACCCTCAACATTATCCTCATAGTATGCATCAAACAATAAGGTTAAAAATAGACGATCCACACCCACAGAACATTCCACAACATGCGGCACATAGCTTGTTCTTGTCGCCTCATCAAAAACAGATAATTCCTTACCAGAAAATTTTGAATGCTGTGACAAGTCAAAATCACCACGATTTGCAATACCTTCAAGCTCTTTCCAACCAAATGGGAATTCATACTCCACATCAAAACAAGCTTTTGAATAATGCGCAAGTTCATCGGCAGCATGAGGACGCAAGCGCAATTTCTCAGGTGTTATACCAAGATTGATAAAAAATTGCTTACGACGCTCGCACCACAGGTCAAAAAACGAACTTGCCTGCTCACCCTTACAAAAAAATTCTAATTCCATCTGCTCAAATTCGCGCATACGAAATAAAAATTGTTTAGGCGTAATCTCATTACGAAATGCTTTTCCTATTTGAGCAATACCAAATGGAATTTTGACTCGGCTGCTCGTCATAACATTTTTAAAATTAACAAACACAGCCTGCGCTGTTTCTGGACGCAAATAAGCAACACTCGCCGCATCACTCAACGCACCAAGGTTTGTCTGAAACATTAACTGAAACTGACGCACCCCTGTCCAATTCTTAACACCACAAGAAGGGCATGCCTTATCAAGATTAATATCAGGATCATCGGCACGAAAACGCTTTTTACAATTCAAACAATCCACCAACGGATCACTAAAATTATCAAGATGCCCAGACGCCTTCCAGACCTGTGCAGATCCTAAAATCGAACCATCGAGTAACACCACATCTTCAGCAAAACTGGTAACATTTTTTGTCCAAGCTGCTTTTATCATCTGCTTTAACTGAGCACCCAATGGACCAAAATCATACACACCATTAATACCATCATAAATTTCAGCCGACTGAAATACAAATCCACGACGCTTACATAATGCCACAATTTTTTCTAACGTTACCGACTGAACGCTCATAAATTTCCTTCCTTGTATACTACGTTAACCTGGGAATAATTGTAGCGAATCTATGAGTTATAGCAAGCAAACCACATAAAAAATTATTACATCCCAAACCACCTTTTCTGATCATAAAAAGATTGATGAGAATCTATTAATTGTTATACTTTCTGCAAGCGTGCCTAAAAAAACGCATTAAACTAAAAATACTTGGTGATCACTTAACAGGAGATAACAATGTCTGGACACTCTAAATGGTCAACGATAAAGCACAAAAAAGCCAAAGAAGATTCAAAACGCGGCAAAATATTCACAAAAATTATTCGCGAAATCACCGTCGCTGCTAAAGAAGGCGGGGGAGATATCAATGGAAACGCACGTTTACGCCTTGTCGTTGAAAAAGCCAAGGGTGTCAACATGCCTCAAGACAATATAACGCGCGCTATAAAAAAAGGCTGTGGCGAACTTGACGGAGGTGCTCAATACGAAGCAACTACCTACGAAGGATATGCTCCACACGGTGTAGCCATCATGGTTGACGTGCTTACCGACAATAAAAATAGAACCGTCTCTGACATTCGTCACCTTTTTACCAAATCAGGCGGTAACATGGCCGAAAATGGAGCCGTTGGGTGGATGTTTGAACGCAAAGGGGTCATTCATGCTACTGGTAAACTTTCTGAAGATGAACTTCTTGAAAAACTTCTTGATTATAGCGTCGATGATATTCAATGCGAAGACGATATATGCTCAATTACCTGCCCCATTTCTGAACTAGAAACCGTAAAAAAAGCACTCGAAACACTTGGCTGTGGCATTGAATCGGCTCAGCTTGAATGGGTAGCGAAAACCACCACATCACTTGACAATGAAGAACACGAAGAAGCGGTATACAAGCTTCTTGAAGCACTCGAAGATCTTGATGATGTGCAAAACGTTTTTGCAAATCTTAAATCATAACATAATAATTTTTTATAAAAGAAGGTGTGGCTATGTTGCAAAGTATGACCGGTTTTAGTAGCGGAACAATAACAGTACCAACGCAAAAAGGAAAGCTTGTATTGGTCATTGAAATGAAAACAATTAACTCACGCTATTTTGAAGCAACGTGCAAGTTACCCAGCGCACTTAGCCCACTTGAAACCAAAATCATCTCGCTTCTCCAGACGAAACTCAGCCGAGGACGCCTTTATCTTACGGTACGTTTTTCAGATGATAGTGAAGTACATGAAGAAATTTCACCGTCACTTTCCACCATTAAACAATACATAACAGCAATAAATCTTTTAAAAACGACCTTTGCACTTGCAGGAGAACTTACCGTTTCTGATATCCTTACCCTTCCCAATGCTTTTGAGCAAGAACGAAGAGAATTTCATGAAACCGAAGAAAAAGCAATTCTCGAAGCTATTGAAACAATAGTAAAAAAACTCATAGAAACACGTCTTCAAGAAGGTGCTCGCCTGCAAGTAGATCTAGAAAAAAGATTTGCAACCTGTGCTCAAAAAATAGAGGCTATCAATATTCATTTTGAACAATTAATGCAAGAGCAAAAAGAACTTGTCGATAAACAACTTGCCTTAGTACAAACAGGAGACGAACTAGCAAAACATCAACTTGATGACTTGTATGTTTCGCTCAATAAAATGGACATCCATGAAGAAATTACACGGTTTAATAGTCACCTTGCAAGTGTGAGAGCTTTATTAATCGATGCAAAGCCACAAGATAAAGGCAAGCGTTTTGATTTTATCTTGCAAGAATTATTGCGAGAAGTAAATACCCTGATGGCAAAGTGCTCACATTTTACGATAAGCTCCCTCTCGGTTGACATTAAGGTTGAGTTGGAAAAAATACGCGAACAAATACAAAACATTGTATAATCAACACCACTATGCACCTTAACCATACCATTCCCCACAGCACACTTGCCAATGCAAAAAAAGTACTTTTTATAACCCCGCTAACGCCAAGTACTTTTGTTTATTGGCACCGGTATTTTATGCTTTTCAAGCAACGCTATCCACAACTAGAACTTCATGTGTGGCTTGAAAAAAAACAGGCGAACAAAGACCTAACTACATGGATCAATGCCTGCCCGTTTATTACCAACGTTGTAGCCCCACAACACACACTTGTAGCAAGACATATTGCACACCAAAAAGCTCATGAACAAAATTACTCCATTATCGTCAACACAGACCCTAGCGCAGCACTCAGCAATGCCCTACGTGCAAAAAAAATAAATCCAACCGCCGAACTTTTTTGTGTTGGAAAAACTCTGCGCTGGTACAACATCATCCAAAAAAAATTATTTAAGCATCATAAACCTCAACAACACACCATCACGAGCAACCACACCGAAGAAGCTATTAATGCAATAATACAAACATTATTCGCCGACACACTACCCGGCGCTGACCAGCAACACCCCCACCCCATTCCACAGGCATGGATGTCGTATGCTCAATTGCGTTTTTTAAAATGGGAAATTACCCAAAAACAACGCGGCGCGCTTGGTCGCGTTATTTTTGTAGATATTTTTGCAGACACAACATGTCAGAGTTGGCCGCTGCATAAATTACATGCCACGATCGCAGCCATAAAACAAAAAGATCACTGGGATGACGTAACATTCATCGTTTACGCCCCCCAACACAAACACCGCGCAGTCCAACGTTTTTTTACAAAACATTCACTAAAAAAAATAATTTTATTTTCAGCGCATCATAATTTTTTTCAATTACCAGCACTGATATCGCTCTGTGATGCAATCATTACCGTGGAAAATGTAGCGCTGCACTTTGCCCACATGTACAACATACCAACCATCGCGCTTCTTACCGCGCAGGCTCAGCCAATAATAGACCATAGTACACATCCACAATTCATGCTTCACGCACACAAAAATAAAACGTCGGCCATTAACACAACCGACGTTCTTAACGCTTTTTATTCTTTGTTAGATTTATTAAACGCCTCTTGCAAAAGCGCATAATGTTCTGGATTAATTTTTTTTATAAGACCAATTAACTTTGCCGCCCCATCTTCAAGACGCAAAGGCTGCAAATCATATTTTTGAGCAAAAAGAACCAAACGCTCAGTCGCACTCAAAACATCCTCCTGGCGCTCAACTAAAATTTCTAACTCGCAACGCTCACACGAGCCACCATCAAAGGTAACCCTATCAAGATCTATGGCAATGTCATCTTTTTTATATTTTCTACGCATTTGAAATAGCGTATACAAAGGCTGATATCCAGCTTTGATCAATTTTTGCTCAAGATCACCTTCCAAAGGCAACTCCAACGCGCGACAAATATCATCATGCGATTCATATTCATTTCGACGAGCAACAACACTCAACTCACCGCCCCCCGCCGGTGTTTTAAGAAGGAAAACACCGTTACGCTTACGAAGCCAAAAATCTTTTAATGATAATTCATAATGTGGTAAATCGTAATAAACATCACACAATTCTTCTTGTCCTATAAACAGCGCATCTTCTATCAAAACTTCTTCTTGCTCAGGACTCAAAAAACATTTTAACTCAACTTCTATCATAACGATTCGCCCTGACTTTCTTTTTTTAATCCCATAACAGCAAGGCGGCGGTGCTTATTGCCCAACTTATAATCATGCGTCGCCCGAACAAGATCAAGCTCTATAACTTTTTTATGGGCTTCCCACTGCTGCGTAACCCAATACACCATTAATGCATTATTATATACACATGCAGGCCGAAACGCTTTGCAAAGCTCAAGTTCATCAATAGCAGCGCGCGTAACAAACATATCAACGGGATACTCAGTTGTTCGTAAAAAAGTACGCCAATCTAGATCATAAATTTCAACATCAGTAAGCCCAAGCTGTTCTATCACTTCTAATAAAAACTGCTGTTTTTTCTTAGTAACTTCAATCAGAATAACACGTAAATGAGGAAACATAATCTTAAGGGGCAACCCAGGAAACCCTGCGCCAGAACCAATATCAGCAATTACTTTATGTTGGTTCATATCAATAAATTTACCAAGGGCAAGCGAATCAACAAAATGTTGACGTACAATCCCCGACAAATCCGTGATTGCGGTTAAATTAAATTCCTGATTTCTGCGACTCAACAAATCTTCATATCGCTGGAATTGTGCCAATTGGAGATCCGAAAGCCCACACTCCTGTTGAAAATCCTGCCATACTCTCTCTGCCGGCTTTTGTTTAATTTTCATTTGAAATTCCTTATTAAAATACCATTGCTGCTATTCTGTAGCTTTTACCATTTTTTTTTTGCTATGGTGATAAGTGTAAAAGTTTTTTTAAAAATGTACAAGGTACCCGACAAGAAAGGATAAATTATGAAAATCCCACGCATATCCCGCTTTTTAATGCTTCATGTCTTTTTTTTTCTAGCGGCTCCCTTTTTTATCAGCGCAGATACAAGAATTAACCTATTTCTCAAACACCCACCACAAAAAACAATAACCGAAAGCATTAACCAAATCACTAAAGAACAGCAGAACGAAGAACTTGCCCTCATCACAAAAGCAACCGATGCTCAAACAATTAAAAAAAAACTCAAACAAGAAATAACCTACAAACTTAGTGGTTTTTTTGCCACATATGCAGGATATACTGATACATCAAATCCAGATGGCCTCATTTCATTTCCTCTACGCCACAGTACCCCTAAACTCTATCTTGCCATTACACCATCGATTAATCTAGTGAAAGTTAAGGGTAAAACAATTTCACACCGAGAATATATTGTCGATGCAGAAACTAAAATGTACCTTATGGAACAAAAAACCGATGAACACCAAACAACCTACTGGGAAGTGAGCGAACAACCGCTTCCGGAAAATAGAAAGGTCAATCCACTTACCCTTATTATTTTTGCTAACCCCCAAAACATCATAGTCCCAACGGGAACATTCCTCTCCGAACCGTCATCTCACCTTATTTTGCCAGAACTATACGTGGTTGGTGATATCCAGCAGGGCTCTATTCTTTTAAAAGCTCTTGATCTTAAACGTTTTTTTGAAAAAATACGCGAAAAAGATACCAAACAGGGCGAAAACATAACCCAAACATTAATCACCAATATGTAATTTTATAAAATAGTTGAAAAATAAAAACCTTTTCATATAGTATGATAAGTAGTCTCGTAGAAGTTCTTTCTAAACCCATGGCACACTGTGTCATAAAAAAGGAGATCTCATGATTTCATCCAAAAAACTGGTGCTTTTGAGCGCATTACTTGCAGCATTTGCACTTCCTGGTTGCGGAAAAAAATGTGACAGCAAAAAACCAAAGGCCAAAATAGAACGCCAAGATAGACGTATTAAACGTACAAAAAAATCAAAAAAAGCACGCTCAATAAAAAGATCTAGAAGATCAAAAAAAGCAAGAAAATCCAAAAAAGTTGAAGACCGCTCCAAAAAAAGCCTTCTTAACCGAAGCTACTAGATAACTATCGAGGGAGGCGATCCGCCTCCCTTTCTGAATCACCAATGTCATAATAAAACCGTGTCAATTTGACAAAGTTACAACACCGTGATAACATTGTAGTATCAAAATGAAAGGTTTTTTATGATCAAAAAATTAGCAAAACATGGCAATAGCTATGCACTTGTTTTTCCCAAAACATTAATGGAACTTCTTCATATGAAGGCGTCAACACCACTTGAACTAACCATAGTGGATGGCAAAATAGTAATTGAGCCAGTTGTATCTGTAAAAAAAATCAAAAAAATTTCTAACAACCCAAAAGTCCAACAAGCCTTCGAACAAGTACTTTGTAAATATTCCCCCGCATTAAAAAAATTAGCTCAAAAATAAGAATAATAATGATTTGCTTTTTAACTATCCAAGAAATTCTCAACATTCACGAAGTTTTGATTGAAAAATTTGGTGGCTCTTTGGGCGTACGCAATAAAGATCTTTTAGAGTCGGCGCTCACCCAACCACAAACGTCTTTTGCCGGACATTATTTACATAAAAATATTTTTATGATGGCAGCTGCATATACCTTCCATATCATTAAAAATCATCCTTTTGTTGACGGAAACAAACGAACAGGAATGGCGGCTGCAATAACTTTTTTACATTTAAATGGTTATACCGTTAACTTTTCTCAAGAAAATTTTTGTCAGCTTGCCATCAATATTGCAACTTCCAAGCTTTCTAAGAAAAAACTAGCCGAAATATTCGAAAAAGCAGTCACCATTTAAAAAATTCGTAAACCCCTAAAAAAGAATTCCGTTATACTCATCTTTTTTGCTACCTCAATCCATTTGTTAAGGTAGCCCAACTCTCAGCAATAAATACCCTATACGAAATAAAATTTTATAGCTATGCTAAACCATCACTGTAGAAAATAGGTTACTATATTCTTACCACCACAAGGAGTTGGTTTATGAATACAAAAAAACTTTGTCTTTTGTGCCTCAGCTTAGCAGCACCCCTTTCTGGCTGCAAATGTCCATTTAACGGCTGCCAAGCTGATAAAAAGGTTATCGAAAAAATTAATGCTGACGTAAAAGAATTGAGCGAAAAACAATCCGCAAAAGAAAGCTCCGAAGCCATATCAGAAGAAAAAATAACACCAATCGCCATAATATCAAAACAAGCATTTGAAAAAGAAGTTTTACAATCAACACTTCCTGTTATCGTTGACTTCTCCGCAGAATGGTGCGGCGCATGCAAAGCATCTCTTCCTGCGCTTAATGCTGCAGCACAAGAACTTGCAACAACCCACAAATTTGTCACCATCAATACCGACGATGCTGCAGAACTTGCTCAAGAATATGGCATCCGTGGCATTCCAACATTTATCTTTTTTAAAGATGGCAAAGAAGTTACTCGTAAAGTTGGCGGCATCACCCAAAAAGATGCGTTTATCAAAGTAATCAACGAAACATTCGAACAAAAATAACAACCAAAGGACGAGCGATAATGAACCTAACACTCTACAATTCGCTAACGCGAAAAAAAGAATCTTTTACACCACTAGATCCCACAACGGTGCGCATGTATGTGTGTGGCATTACGCCCTACGACTATGCACATCTTGGGCATGGTCGCTCGTCAATAAATTTTGATGTTTTATTCCGCCTTTTAAAACACCTTTACCAAAACGTTTCCTACGTAAGAAATTACACTGATATTGATGATAAAATAATTGCTAAAGCAGCTCTAGAAGGCGCACCGGAAAACTTTATTGCTCTTGCCCAACGCTACATATCGATCTATCAAGAAAATATGCACCAACTCAACTGCCTCCCGCCAACACATGAACCACGCGTAACCAACTACATAGCTCCCATTATAAATTTTATTGCGGGACTGGTTGATGCCGGCAAAGCATATGTTATTGATCACGATGTCTATTTTGACATTTCCTCATTTCCTCACTATGGCAAACTATCAGGTCGCAGCGAGCAGGACTTGCTCGCTGGAGCACGTATTGACATAGATGAACGCAAACACAATCCAGGCGACTTTGTGCTATGGAAAGGAAATACCGAACAAAAATTTTGGCAATCCCCCTGGGGATACGGCCGACCAGGCTGGCATATCGAATGCTCAGTTATGTGTAAGGAACTTCTTGGTGAAACGATCGATATTCACGGCGGCGGTATGGACCTTCTCTTTCCTCACCATGAAAATGAAATAACCCAATCAGAAAGCCTTTCTGGAAAACCATTTGCTCGCTATTGGCTTCATAACGCCTTTATTACCATTAACAAAGAAAAAATGTCCAAATCACTGGGTAATTTTATTACCTTGTCGGCATTATTTAAACAATATGATCCAATGGTTTTTCGCTACTTTATTCTTCAACACCACTATCGCACGCCCATTGATTTTTCAGATAGCGAACTTACGGCAAGCCAAACAGCTTACAAAAAACTCATTGCCGCATTTGCCCACGTGCCCGCAGCATGGGATCAGCATATAACACACCCGCTCATCGTACAACTCATGCAAGCACTGTGCGATGATTTGAATACCCCTCGATATCTTGGTATTATCTTTGAACATTTATCGCACCTCAAAGATGATATTGAACTTGCAGCCCATGTTCGCTTTACCTTGCAAACTATTGTTGGCTTAACTCTTGCCCCACTAGAAAACCCCCAACAAATCACCCCTGAAATTCAGGCACTACTTGAGGAACGCGAACAAGCGCGCAAAAACAAAGATTGGGCGCGCGCCGATCAAATCAGATCCCAGCTCACCGCAATGGGATATCAACTTCATGATAAAAAAACATCATAACAATCCAAAGAGCTCATAAGGAATTTTATGAACACACAAAAACCAGTCGTCAGAACTCGCTTTGCACCAAGCCCTACCGGATTTCTGCACGTAGGCGGGCTACGCACTGCTTTATACGCATACCTTCTTGCCAAAAAACATAATGGTCAATTTATTTTACGCATAGAAGATACCGACAAAACACGAGAAGTCCCTGGCGCCATTGACAATATTATCAACACACTTTCGTGGGCAGGCATTGAATTTGATGAAGGCCCAGGAAAACCTGGCCTCTGCACAACGTATATTCAATCACAACGACTTCCGTTGTACAAAAAATACGCCGAACAACTTGTTGCCCAAGGTGATGCATACTACTGCTTTTGCTCCGCTGAACGCCTTGACCAAGTTCGCAAAGAACAACAAGCAAACCACCAACCCCCTGCCTATGATAAACACTGCCGTAACCTTCCTGCTGAAGAAGTTGCCAAACGACTTGCAAACGGCGAGCCTCACGTTATCCGCATGAAAATTCCACGTGAAGGTGAAATGACCTTTACCGACACCATCCGCGGCATCGTCAGTATTAATTATAAAGCAGTTGACGATCAAGTAATTATTAAATCTGATGGATACCCAACCTATCACCTTGCCGTTGTGGTAGACGATCATGATATGTGTATATCACACGTTATTCGTGGCGAAGAATGGTTGCCAAGCACTCCTAAACACCTTCTGCTCTACCGCTACTTAGGCTGGCAAGCACCCGTATTTGCCCATCTTCCATTACTTTTAAATCCAGATCGTAGTAAATTAAGTAAGCGCCAAGGCGATGTTGCCGTTCAAGACTACAAAGAAAAAGGGTACCTTGCGCAAGCGCTTGTCAATTTCATAGCCTTTTTGGGCTGGAATCCTGGCGATGAACGTGAATTTTTTTCACTCCAAGAACTCATACAAGAATTTTCACTTGAACGCGTTGGCCACGCAGGAGCCGTCTTTAATGTGCAAAAACTGCAATGGCTTAACCAACAATACATTATGAAAACGCCAACCGATCAGCTTTATCAACTCATCCTTCCTTATCTTGAAAAAACTACGTGGAGCATTCCTTCACAAGACTATGTTTATAACGTTATTAACATAATGAAAGATCGCGCCGTCCTTCTTCCTGATTTTGTTACACTAACTGAATTTTTCTTTCTTGCCCCAACCAGTTACGATCAAGCAACACATGCAAAATGTTGGAACGAAGACACCAAACGCCACCTAACAGAACTTGAAGCGCGCTATGCAACACTTGAACCATTCACCGCACAAACAACTGAAGCAAGTCTCAGATCCTACGCTACAGAACTCAACATTTCGGCAGGCAAGCTGCTTCTCCCCTTACGCCTTGCCGTTACAGGATCTGGACAAGGACCAAGCTTATTTCATGCAATCGAAATATTAGGCAAACAAGAAACACAAAAAAGAATCCTCTCTTTTTTAAACTACAAATAAACATTATCCATTTAAAACGGTGTATTACGGCGCATTGCTAATCACAATAATACACCGTTTTTTCTTTTTTCTTTATATAAAAAAATACAAAGCGAAATTTAAAATCAAGCAGTTGACTAAACATCATAACTTCGGCAGAATAAAATCATCAACAATAGAAAACAAGATAGTCTAACCCACATACTTTTTTATAACACAAGAAAAAACTATAAGGAGGTTTTATGTTAAAAAACATACTACCGAATAACCACGCTAAAAAATGTTTACACTATGCTTTTTTGTTAGCATTAACAACATCAATGTGTACGGCAACAACACCAGAATTTTCAACATCTCAACCAAAACAATCACAAGCTTCCACAGCAACGGTAGAAACACAACCATCCGCTCAAGAATCGACAGAACAATTTTCAGTACCACAAATTATCAATATTGTAAGCCAAAATATACCCTCAATTCTTGGGGCACTCAAAGCTAAAGCATTATCACTATGCTCAACCATTGACCAACTCACACTTTACAAATTTAGCAAAAACAATGAACAAACCTTTAAAAAATTAACCTATGCCCTCACCAACACAATCGAAACAAGTCTCAAGCTACACCCACACACTACCAAAACAATAACCATTACAACTGACCAAGCAACCATCGTCATCGAAGAAAATGAATACATACAAGCTCATTCCTTTATCAAAAATCAAATTACACCACCACCATCAATATCTCATGACCAAAGAGAACAAAAAAACGTCCACATCAAACAAATAGCTAACGATAAGCTTGTTGAAGCACTCTGCTCGATTATCACAGTTTTTGTAACCGGCTCAATTCGACAAAACGATATAACATTACTTGTTAAAAACGACATTAAGAAGACACTGTGCGAATCTATGGCACAATCCCTCACCCTTCAAGAGCTCACAGAACTGACAAAATTTATTTCAAGCCCACTTTATAAAAAATTATGCGCTAATATCGATGAATTTGTCGCTATTTTCGCATCAATTATACCATCGTCCCTCCACACGATTATTACATCATCCTATAAAGAATAAACAGTTTTGCTAGACATAACCTAACGGTTTGCTACAATTATTGGTGATTTTAAACCTTGTTTGATGTATAACAAAAAATGTAAACTTAAATGATTATGCTATTCTGAAAGGCTATTTGACCATGGAATACACAGAAATACCTGTTTTTGAAAAATACGCATTGTTCCAGACTGGTGGCAAACAATACCAAGCTATTCCAGGGAAAACAGTGGCTATTGAAAAAATTGAAGGTGAAGCAGGACAAGAACTTGTTTTCAATGAAGTTTTGTTCCGTAAAAATGGCGAAAATTCATTCGAAATTGGACAGCCATTTGTAAAAGGCGCACAAATTAAGGCAAGCATTGTAAAACAACACAAAACTGCTAAAGTTGTTGTTTTCAAATTTAAACGCCGCACAAAATACAGAACAAAAACTGGCCACCGCCAAAAACAAACAATTATTCGCATCACCGAAATCTAAACATTCTTGTTTATACAGATTTAAAAAAAGAAGCCTTTCTGTAGGGCTTCTTTTTTTTGTACTTTTTTCTCATTACTTGCATACCAAATCCCCGATATTTCAAACTATACTTCCTAACAATAACCCCTTTATAAAAAAGGACTTGTATGAAGTACTTACGTCTATCGCCGCTTCTTCTTGCAACAACACTCGCCTATACTCCTGTGCAGCTTTTTACTACCCCAGCGCCTACACCAATGACATATCAATTACCAACCCAAAGGCTCTTCCAAGCAGTACTTAATAAAGATGCTCTAGCAATCGAAGATCTCTTGAAACAAGGAGCCTATATCAATGCCCAAAACGAAGATGGGGATCGCCCCATTGATATTGCCTATACCCAAGGAGATTTTTATCTTGTTTCTCTTTTAAAAAACTATGGCGCCGATGTACAAAAAGAACGCATCGGGAAATTACCTCAAGAATTCAAAGCCCCACCGATATCTGAAACTTTTTTTGAAAAATCTAAACTTAAACAAGAATGCATCGCAATACTTGAAGATACCCAAAAAGCATTTGATCTATTTAAACGAGGTAGAAAAACTCCTAAACATTATAGCGATATGGATAATGAAGAAAAATTTTATCTCGATTTTGAACATGCAACAGTGCAAGAAAAATATCCGCTCGTTTATTTACTTTTGCGAAAGCAAGTTAATGCTTTGCTAGCCCATAAACCGATGAATAAATATATCAAACTTGGTATAATTTTCTCACCAACCGAAAAAAATCTCATCTACCATAATGCCTATGCAGATACATTCTCTAATACTATACGTTTTGGCTGGGTATATCTTTATAATTACATAACCAATAATTACATTCCCTACACCATATGGAATACGCTTGCACATGAGTGGCAACATCTGTATCAACTCGCCTACTCAACAGAAATAGAAATAACTGATGAAACACTCCCCATCGAAAAAGAAATAGATGCTGATTTTCTCGCGTCTAAAACATCTCTCTTACATATCGATGATACAGCTACATATGAAATCACAAAAGGGCATTTTATTACCCTTATTTATGTATATCTTTCATCAAAAACAGCACACCATCCAACGTTACTTATAGAAGGATCAAATCATATTTTAAGGGCTATAACTGACCTGAATCCATATTTTCTGAATAATAACCTTAATTTTATAAGAACCGCACTAAAAACCCTTATTGATAAAGCACATACAGATGCCCCTAAAAGACAATCTACTCGTGAATACTATCAATCCATTGTGCAATTCATACTTAACAACTATCACAAGGAAATTCAAAAACCATACATTCAAGAACAACAAGATTTTAAAAGCGATCACCCCTCTGACAAAGCTCGTAATGAAAACACCCTTAAAGTACGATGTCTTTATGAAATTTTACTTTTAAAAAAATACTATGGAACACAAGCAAGCGTCACCATATCTCCCCAAAACGCTCCCTTTTTACACACGCTTATAACTAAAGATCTTGCTATTGCTGCAATTGAAGATAAATCACAAAATCAACCCGCTACCGATTTACCCCAACAAGAAAATAGCACCCCACCACTAAATCCTTATCATGATTTTACGTACACCATTCAACTCAGCGACTATAGCAATACCCCAATCTTAAATCCTTTTATTATTAAAAATAACGCTGTATTTGGTATAGTTTTACCTGAAAATTTTATCATTTTTGCGCTCTGCAACCCTCAACCTCATAAAGTTTTTTCCTCAACTATCATTGATGCTCGAAAAAAAACAAGTAGTCTCTCAAATGAAAGTAATGCATCTGATCTACCCAAAAAACAAATATACCCATTCAATAAAAACGCATTTACTGTTTTTGAACAACTCTACAACCAAAGCTTGTCGCTAACTTTACAATCCACAAATCCTTTTTTACATCACGAAAAAGCAATAATACTTTTTGCTCAAGTTGCTCACATTCTTCCAGAACTTGCATCACACCTTGTAGATGCTATAACAAAAGAAAAAATCGCAGCAGCCCTTGAATATATTACAATAACTATTTTTTCAATCCCCGAAGAAAATAATATAAACAACATTAGCCTCTTATCATCACGAAAAAAAAGCGAAGATATTGTCAATAAAGTTTCCCTTACACTTTTTGCTTTTTTTGCAGGTCTCGATAACTCAATTAAATTAACTACTATAACTACAGAAATAAATAAAAAACTCCTTATAGCAGCAGATAATCTCCGCTTCAAAACTCTCATAGAAAAAATATTTTCAATTTTTTTTGGAACACAGCAAATATCATTATTAGAAAAACTTATTGAATTTAAACTCAAAAAAACATTTTACAGCTATATAAAAAAAGGAGCCAATGTCAATACTCAAAACCATCAAGGCGATACGCCTTTACATCAAGCCATTAAAACTAATAAAAAACTATTTACACAACTACTATTAAAACTAAAAACTATAAACCCTGATATAGCAAATAAAGATGGCGAAATTCCATTACACATTGCCATTAAAAAAAAGACGGGCCAACCAATCATCGGTATGATTCTTGCAAAAACAACCAACATCAATGCCCAAAACACCTATGGCAACACCCCCTTGCACATAGCCATAATTTTATCACAATTCGATATTATAGAACTTCTATTAAACCAAAATACAATAAATACTGATATAGCTAATAAGGATGGCGAAACTCCATTACACATTGCAATAAAAAAAAGGATGGGCCAATCAATCATAGATATGATCCTTGCAAAAACAACCAACTTCAATATTCAAGACAATCAAGGAAACACTCCTTTATACAAAGCAATCGATGAAAAAAATATCCCAACAGTCCAACTATTACTGCAGCACAATGCTGATCCTTCAATTAAAAATAATGCTGGAAAAACTCCCGCAAGTCGTGCTCTTGAAAAAGATATAGACCTAAATGAAATAAAGGAAGATCAATAGAAAAAAATTAATAACACCCACTTGCAACAATCATAAAATATGCTAATATTCTCACATGTAACTTTGCGGGAATAGCTCAATTGGTAGAGCATTGCCTTCCCAAGGCAAGGGTTGCGGGTTCGAGTCCCGTTTCCCGCTCCAAAATGTTATCACATAGAATATATACCCTGGCACGTGCCAGGGTTTTTTGTCCTTACCTGTTTTATTATTATAAGGAAGCATTTTTTTATGGTTAAACACATTTTCACACTTTATGCATTATTTATTTTTGCATTTTCAATCAACACCCATACACTGGATTGCAGCATACAACAATGTTCAAGTCTTCAAGAAATAACCAATACTATCGAAAATCAAACCCTTTTTGTTTTCGATTTTGATAACACACTTTTTGAATGTGTTGACGCACAACAAGGAAGCGATCAATGGTTTGCTGGAGCAATTAATTATTTTAAAAAACAACATAATGATCAAGCATTTGAACACGTTCTTAATCTTTATCAACAAAAACATCAAACAGCGCTCATTCAACCAGCAGAAGCCTGTACGCTTGATATTCTGAACCAACTCAAAAAACAAGTTCCTCATATCAACGTCATTATTCTTACGGCACGGTCTATCATTCAAGAAACAGAACGTGAATTAGATAACATTCAAAACGCCCCGGTTTCATCATTTTCTTTCGCCCCCTTTCACCTTGATGCTCATAAATCAAAAACATTCCGCCTTTCAAAAGAAGATGCTTTTTATAAAAATGGCATTATGTTTTGTGGTTGCAATAAAAAAAGCGAAGCGCTTATAGCTTTATTACAGCATTATAAGCTTACCCCTAAAAAAATAGTTTTTGTTGACGATCGCCAACACCATGTTGAAGATGTGCACTCAGCACTCACCGCACAATCTCTCAATATAATAGGACTCCATTACACTCACCTTGCAGATAAAATTAACGCATTTATTTTTAATCCCGCAACACTTGTTGCTTAAATAACTCTATTTCTTACCATAAAGGATTTTTTATGTTTTTAAAAAAACTACTACTTTCAATTGCTCTCACAACTTGTACCATAACCTCATACGGGTTAACTGCAGCACGCGAACCATTAAATAACCCTTCGCCAAATATCAATTACGTTAATTCGCTTAATAACTTAACCCAATACAATAACAGTATTATCATTATGCCGCTTGAGCTATTTTTTAATATTGGCCATTCATTTGATGAGCACAACCGAAGCATCCCCCGTCCATCGACAATAAATGTATTTGCCGCCTCATTACTTAACAGAACATTTTACTCATACCAAGCCGTTATTGCATGCCAAGAAACACTTTTTATAAAAAAAGGTTTTAACAGCGAAGAATACAGCCTCGAAGAAGATATCCAAGAAGTTGAAGCACTTATTAAACGCTATGATACGTTGCATCACAAAACCAACTATTACAAAAAAAGTACCCCTGATACAACTTTTATATCCCAACTTCACCTTGCAAACGATACCCTTATACTTGAAAGCCAGAACGGTCAAATCATCTATAAAAACGGTGTTTTATACACAGGCAAAAATACAACAAAAAATGCATTAATTGCATTTTTTAATTATTTTGAAAAAAATGATTTCTCATTTCTTAGAACATTAATCTATGTAAACACAACCCCCTGCAAAACTGCAGTCATTGAATCAATTGCTCAAGATTTTCACTGCGGAGCACTTCAATTTGTTTGCCCTTATAAAAAATACTACCTACCAGACAACTTTCAATTCTAATACTCGAATAAAATAGTTTTTTACCAAGAGGTGCTTCATTTTCTTAGCACCTCTTTTTTGTTTTTAATCAGACATTCCATTACTCGATTACAAAAATACCTATTCGTCATTTTGTCAAAATACTTATAATTAGTAACCAAATAAGATAAAATACTCATATAAACAAATCGCCAAACCCCAAAGGAGTATTATTATCATGAAGCACGAGCCAATTCTTCAAATAAAAAATCTTACAAAAATATATCCCGCCCCAACAAAAACGGGAACCCCTATGGTCGCCGTCAATAATGTTTCTTTTTCACTCCAAAAAGGAGAAATATTGGGATTATTGGGCCCCAATGGCGCCGGAAAAACAACAATCATTCATATGATTTTAGGAACCCTCACACCAACAAAAGGTTCGATCATTGCCTTTGGACTTGACAGCTCACAACACACAACACACGTTAGAGAAAAAATGGGCTTTGCAAGTACCTACGTAGATTTTTCACAACACCTTACCGTCTATGAAAATATCATGGTACATGCCCGACTTTATGGGATGAAGCCTAAAGACATTAAGCCTGCAATTGAACAATCACTTAACGACTTTGGTGTTTTAAACCAACATAACAAAGTACTAAGTGCCCTATCTGCAGGACAAAAAACACGCGTCATGTTAGCAACCGCCTTTGTCACTAAACCACAACTCATCCTCCTGGATGAACCAACCGCATCACTCGACCCAGACATTGCATTCGATGTGCGACAATTCATCCTTGATAAACAAAAGACCGATAACATAAGCATTCTCATCACCTCGCACAATATGAATGAAGTAGAACAAGTATGTAATCGAGTTATTGTACTCAAAGAAGGATCAATCATCGCCCATGATACACCAGCAAATCTTGCAGCCAGCATTAGCACAACTACCATACAACTCAACGTTGGCGATGGGCTTAAACGCACACAAGCGCTTGCCCAAGAACAAGGCCTTGCCTACACCATTAAAGATCGTTGGATTGATATAACATTAGAAGAACATGCCATCGCAGCTTTTTTAAGTTCGCTTGCACAAACGGGCGTTCAATACACTGAAATATCAATAGAAAAACCAACGCTCGAAGATTATTTTTTACACATTGCTAAAAATGATTAAAGGAGTCTGCCATGTATTCTTTTTCACTCAACAGAATAAAAGCCATCATCATTCGAAGTGTACTTTATTACATTCATAACAAAATGACACTCGTTGACCTTATTTTTTGGCCAGCACTTGATATCATTGTATGGGGAACCACAAGTGTATGGTTTTCCCGCAGCAGCGCATCCCCCGAAACATTTATTGTAGCCATTCTTACAGGACTTGTTTTTTGGGAAATGACGGTACGTTCTATTTATGAATTATCAGTCGGCATGATTCGAGAAATCGATAATCGATGCCTTATCACACTTTTTACAACGCCATTAAAATCAGGTGAATGGATCGCAGCATCATGTACCATTGGACTTTTGCGAGCTTTTATTTCAGCTTTTTTTTGTACATCATTGGTTGCATTATTTTACGGAAAAAACCTTTTATCTATAGGCCTTGCAAGCATACCTTTTGCGTTAGCCCTTATCGTCGCGGGATGGAGTATTGGCATTTTTGGTGCAAGTATCATGGTATACTTTGGCCACAAAGTACAAGGGATTCCATGGATGCTGCCTTATTTTTTTGCTCCATTTAGTGGTATCACCTACCCTATATCTGCCCTCCCTTCATGGATGCAAAACTTTGGCTATGCATTGCCTACAACCTATATTTTTGAAAGTGTCAGAACCACCATTATGACAGGCCACACTCCTTGGAAAATTTTCTTTACAGGCGTTGGTATAAGCTGCATCTTTCTTATCGCAAGCCTTGCTTTTTTTTCATACATGTTTAACAAAAGCAAAGACAAAGGCCTTGCGCGACTTTAATGGTGAATAAAAAATTCCTTTTTTTTTTACCCAATTTGCACTAATATTTCTGTGTATGGTTACAATACACCGTACACAAAAAATGAATGCTTACAATTATCCTTGTATGGAGCCACTTATGATAGATTTGACAAAATTACGTGAAAATCCAACCCACGTTAAAGAACTTATTTTACGCAAAGAACCAACGTTTCCGATCGATCAATTAATTGAACTTGATCAAACGGTTAAAAATCTTAAATCAACCCTAGAACAACTACGTAAAGAAAAAAATGACCTTGCCGCACAAGGAGCCAAAGGCATCACCGCCGAATTACGCGAAAAAGGCAGTGAACTAGGAAAAAAAATAAAAGAACAAGAAGCAGAACTTGCAACCCAAGAAGAAACATTTAATAATCTCTGGCTCTCATGCCCAAATCTTCCGCAAGACGACCTCCCTATTGGCAACAAAGAAGCAAACAAAGCAGTACGCACGATTGGCAGCAAGCAAGCGTTTTCTTTTACGCCTAAAAACCATGTTGAACTTAATGAAAAAGCTGGCTGGTTTGACTTTCAGGCTGGAGCAAAAATGTCTGGAGCTCAATTTGCCCTTTATCGTGGAATTGGAACAAAAGTTATTTATGCACTTACACGCATAATGCTTAAAAATAACGTTATGCACGGATTTGAACCAATAATCCCCCCATACCTTGTAACAGAAAAAGCACTCTATAACTCCGGCAACTTGCCTAAATTTCGCGGTGATTATTATGAAGTACCGGCCCATGGATTAAACCTTATCCCAACCGCAGAAGTAAGTTTAACCAACCTCTATGCCAACCAAATTTTAGACACCAACCAACTCCCATTACGCATGACAGCATGGACCAGTTGTTTTCGTAGCGAAGCGGGAACCTATGGTGCCTTGGAGCGCGGCCTTATCCGCATCCATCAATTTGAAAAATGTGAAATTTATAGCATTTGTGCAGCAGAACAATCACACCAGGAATTAGAAATGATGGTCGGCTGCGGCGAAAAAATTTTACAACAATTAGGACTTCATTACCGCGTCAGTCTTTTGGCAACACAAGACTGTTCATTTTCTTCATCACGAACATATGATATTGAAGTATGGCTCCCGGGCCAACAACAGTACTATGAAGTATCATCATGCAGCAATTGCACAGATTTTCAGGCACGCCGAGCCCAAATACGCCACCGCCGCTCTGCCGATGAAAAACCTGAAATTGCCCACACACTTAATGCATCCTCGCTCGCCCTTCCTCGCCTAATGGTGGCGCTTATGGAGACATATCAACAAGAAGATGGCTCAATAAAACTCCCTGAGGTACTCCAAAAAGAAATGGATGCTTTGTGGTAATGTTATAAACAAGGAGTAAACCATGATTAATGAAGCAATACGAAAGAAAATCAAATTAATAAAAATCCATACAAATCGCCTCATGCAAAGCACCATTATGGGAGATTACACATCGGCGATTAAAGGGTCTGGACTTGAATTTGATCAAATTCGTGAATATCAATTTGGTGATGATGTTCGCAGGATCGACTGGAATAGCTCGGCCAAAGGCGACAAAATCATGGTTAAACAATTTATAGAAGAGCGTGAAAGAACCATTATACTCGCTATTGATATTTCACGCTCTTGCCAATATTCCAGCAAAGAAGAACTTCGCCAAGACGTCATTGCGCAACTTGCAGGCACCCTTGCACTCGTTGCAGGTAACAACAAAGACAAAGTCGGCGCATTATTTTTTTCTGACAAAATTGAAAAATGGATTGCTCCCAGCCGTGGGCCACTTCATGTTGGAAAAATTCTTGAAGCAGTATTTACCATTGAACCACAAGGAACTAAAACATCATTAGAAAACGCTCTCAAATTTCTTATTAATCTTAAACACCGCAATGCCATTGTATTTATGTTATCAGACTGGATTGATGATGAAGCATCATATAAAAATGCACTCCGCATCGCCAGTTGCAAATACGACCTCATTGGCATTAGAATCCTTGACCAATGCGAACACACCTTCCCCAACATCGGACTCCTTGAAATCGAAGATCCTGAAAGTGGCGAACGCTTTATCATCAATACAACATCACTCAAAAATCGCTCTACGTTTCTTCAAACACGCCTTGCTGAACAAAAACAATTTTTTGACCGCCATGCTCTAGATATTCTCGATATCACCATTGGAAGACCATTTATTAATAGTATTATTTCATTTTTCCATCGAAGAATTAAACGACAAATTTAATCACATAAAACTGCGAGGATACCATGCCATCAAATCCTACTTTTTACGATATTTATGAATACTATGAACCAGCCTGGTGGACACAAAAATGGGCTCTTGGCCTCTTTGCATCTTTTGGAATTCTTATTATTCTCTTAGTCGTCTGGCTCATTATAAAAAAGAAGAAAAAAAAGATCCTCCCTTGGGATTGGGCAATAGCGCAAATTAATAAATTAACAACCTCAACACTCTCCACGCAAAAGGACTTTAAAACATTTTATTTTACCCTCACAAGCATTTTAAAACACTATTTTCACTTACGTTATTTTTGGCAAACGGCTGATAAAACAGATCAAGAACTTATTACACTTTTGCAAGAACAGCAATTTGATGAGCAGCATCTTGAATTAGTAAAAAAAATACTCTCAAGTGCATTATGGATTAAATTTGCAAATGAAGGTGCCTTGAAAAATCAGATAGAACAAGATAAACTACACATCCTTGATATCATAGAAAAAACAAAACCGTCAGATTATAAGAAAGTTTCATGATAGATTACGATTATCACGCTCAAACAAAGTCACTGTATATTCACTGGCCATTCTGCGCGCAAAAGTGTCACTTTTGCGATTTTATATCATTTGAAAACCATGAAAACTGGCAGCAAGAATATTTAGAGACGTTATGCACAGAAATTACACAATTTGCAATACAACACCAACAAGCCGGCAATACCCCCATAGAAACAATTTTTATCGGAGGTGGCACACCGAGCTTATGCCCGCCGCATCTTCTTACTAAACTATTTACAACGCTCTATGATTCATTCACCATTGCACCGAATCATGAAATCACCATTGAGGCTAATCCAACCGATATTTGCCATGACACCTTGCAACTCTGGAAATCGCTGGGTATCAATCGCCTCAGCCTTGGCGTTCAAATACTTAATGATGCTGTCCTTCAAGGGCTCAATCGACGACAACGAACAACCGATGTAGTTACCGCGGTAGAACTTATCCCATCGTTTTTTTCCAATTTCTCAGTAGATCTCATGATCGGCCTTCCTGGAATTTCTTCATCAGAATGGTTTTCAACACTCGCAACCGTAACATCATGGCCAATAACCCATATTTCAGTTTACTTATTAACTATTTATGAAAAAACCCCACTTTTTTTTCAACTTCAACAACAGGCTTTATCGGTATGGACCGAAGATGAATTTGCTGATCACTATGAAGCAAGTGTTGCTTTTTTAGAAGAAAATAATTTCAACCAGTATGAAATTTCTAATTTTTCTTTAAAAAATTTTGAAAGCAAGCACAATATAGCATACTGGGATAGACTTCCTTATCGAGGGTTTGGAGTTAGCGCTGCATCGTTTGATGGATCTTGTCGATTTATTAACGAAAAAAACCTATCAAAGTACTTCAAAAAGGTTACTCTCAATAAAGAAATTCCCACACAAACGACTGAGAGGCTATCTCAAGAACAGCACAACTTGGAAACCATCATGCTGAGCCTTCGCCAAACCAAAGGGCTTAATTTGCAGCGTATGCTATACTTAGTAAAAGACCAGCAAAAACAACAACAACTTGAAACCACCATCGATATGCTCGCACAACAAAACTTACTAACCCAAAAAAATAATATTATCAAACTAACACCAAAGGGCATGGCTCTTGAAAATGAGGTAATTTTAAAATTATTATGATTTTTTTCTGACTTTTCATATAAATAGTGTATCATATCTCACACATGACACCAGGCATAACACATAATCGTAACGTAACAATAATGATTATTAATTCCCACATTAAAACGTAAGAGGGGTTATGGCTAAACATATAGGGGTAAAGTTACCCGAAGATCTTATTGAATTGTTAAAAAAAGAAAAAACAGTTGCCATTCTTGCAACATTTTCTGAAAAGGGTGTACCAAATACCACGCCAATATCCTGCATTTATCCTAAGGGACAAGAAAGCATTTTGCTCAGCATTCATAAGGAACATAGCGGATATTTAAATATGGTCTGGCAAAAAAAAGTAATGCTGTGTATCATTGGTGAAGGAAATATTGCATACAGTATTCTAGGCAGAGCTGGCGTTGTACGAGCACCATCCAATGTGCATCCGCTCATGAATGTCGTAAGAATTGATATCATCGACATAAAATGTGACCGATCAATACTTGCCCGTGTAGATCAAGGCATTCAGTGGAGCTATACTTCTCCAGAAGCTGAAGAATTATTAACAAATATATTTAAAGAACTTAAAGATTTATCAAAAAATCTTTAAACTTTCTTTGAAAGCTGAGTGGTAATGAAGTATAAATTATAACTAAAAGGTCATAATCATGAATGGCTCAACATTGTGGGACTTTAAAAAAACACTGCATACAATGCTTATAATTTCGCTGTGTGTACCATCCCTAGTGGGAATGCCACGCGCAAGCAAATCATCAACAAGCACACTCTCAACGTCTATGCCAAGCGCAAAAGCAACTCCTCTAACAATCCCAACAACACCAAAGCAATCGCCGTTTACATCTATGCCCCAGATAAAACCTCTATCATTGGCAAGCAACGCTTCACAAGCAGCCCCACTACAACTCCCCACTACCGCTCCTAAGCTTCAAACACCCAAACCAACCCTCCCTCTTACCACCGCTGTACCACAACTTCAAACACTTTCCCCCACCCCTTCACAACCACTTGCAACTCAAGTAACAATGCCAATACAACCAAGCACGCCGCCTCAAGCAAAACAACCCCCAGTCCAACTCACATCACGTTCAATCCCGCAACTGCCACAAGCAACATCAGCACCACTTTCATTACCAACAGTTTCACTTCCACAAGAACCAAACGGTTCTCAAACAATCGCTCTTCCAGACGAAAAAATTGGCATCCAAGGTAATTGGATGAAAAAAAAAGATTGGCTCTTACGTTCTAACGAAGTATTTGATGCACTCCAAGCAAGTGTCAATAACCTTCAAACCGTTCGACAAGACTATCAAAAAAAATATCACGCTATAGATAAAGAATTTGACGCCTTTTATAAAAAAGCAAGTCTTGAACAAGGAAAAATACAAGAACTTTTTGCAGGGCTTGAACGATATCTTGAAAAAAAGAAAAAAGAAAAAGAAGATGAATATACACAAGAAAATCAAACACCAGAACAAGAAGAATTAGCCAACCGAGAATATCTTTTAAAAGTTGAATTGCTCAATGATGAAATCAAAAAAAATCGCGAAGAACTTGAACAACTCAAACTTGATCTGCAATCCATTGAAGACTTAGATAAATCAATTATTGCACGACTTGAACGTTTTGATGAACAATTTGAAAAGGCTCATGATCTTTATGATCAAGCGGAACAAGATATTGAACAACTATGGGATATAATCGATGATTCTCTTGCCCGAGAAATTTATTACAAACTTAAAAACAATATCACCCTGCACATTGAAGCAATTACAGGATATTTGCAAGAAGATCTTGCAAAAGACCTTGACAGCGTTATAGAAACGGCACGTTCACAAATAAAAAAAACCGAAGAAGAAATAAAAGCATTAGAAGAAAAAGGATTTATTGTTAAAGATAGATCTCGCCGTATTGAAGAAATAAAATTACAAGAAATACAACAACAAGAACAAGCCAAAAAAGAAGCTGAGCAAATTCCAACTAAAATTGAAACAATCGATCTTAAAAAAATAAAACGGAAACCAACACGCTGGTATGAAAAGGCCTACGATTGGTTTACGACCATGATTTCAAAAATCTACGAATATTTTGGTATTGCATATCCCCAAAAGTCAAAAGATGAACAACTACAACAAGAATCGAAGATTAAAGTAACAATGCCGACCGCCATTAACATGCCAACAACACAAGAATCTGAATCGCCCAAGCTACAAACGATAATGCCATCTAAAAGTACACCACCTTCGACCATTCCCTTAAATATCAATCCAACACCTATATCAAATACTTCAATGATGCCTCAATCTGAACTTCCTAACCCCAATCTATCCCCAGATAATCAAGCTCCTATGAGCATGGAATAATAACACTAATAATCACGTAAGGGAAAGCTCTTTAAAAAGGGCTTTCCCTTGTTTTTTATACGACTTATTGACAGAAATAAAAAGAATATTTTTATACTGCCTATAGGTTTTATGCACATATTCTAAACTTTCTAGGGAGTTGTAATGAAAAAAAAATTACTCATACTTGGTGCCCTAACAGGGTGCATCTATTGGCATAACCCCATACTTAACGCCATGATGGATGATGAAATGGCAACCGAAGAATCCGAAGAAACAATGGAAGCCCCCGCCGAAGAATCTCCAGCGGAAGAATCAATGGACATGGAAGCGTCCCCTGCAACACCTGAAGCACCCGACACCTCTATGGGAATGAATGAGATGCCTTCAGCACCATCATCGAGTGAACCTTCCATGGGTATGGAAACCCCGCCAGCACTGCCACAAGAGACATTACCCCTACCAACAACACCTCCCGCTGGCTCACCGCTCTCACCGTCAACTCTAACAACGCCCACACCTCAAGAAGCATCAACCCAACTTAAATGGCCAGATACCATAGAACTTACTGAAGAAACAAAACCAATAAGCACCACCAGTAATCCGACAATATTAAAGCATTTTCAAGAAGCAAAAAAAATAAAAAAGGAAACAAAAAAAACAATAAAAAAACTTGCCGATCATGAAAAAACACTCTTTGATACCTATAACGAAATGAATACGGCTATTGACAACTTCTTACAAGAATCATCGTTTATCCAAGGAAAAATAACGAAACAAATTTCAACCGTAACCAGTGAAGAATAAAAAAGGAGTATTATGAAAAAAATAATAAATAATGCACTACTCATAACCCTTGGATCAACATTTTACATAACACATATGGGAGCAATGCCCATGGTCGATTCTACAGTCCCTTCGCCAATCCCAGCAAATCCCACCCCAATCATAACGCCAACACCCACTCCCGCACCAACCATACCCACCCCTGTTTCCCCCACTCCACCAGCAGCAACTCCATCAGTTCTCCCTGCAGCCGGAACACCAATGCCATCTCCTCAAGTTGCTCCATCCGCAGGATCAACCGCACCGGTAGCCGCAATAGATTCCACACAGGCACCAACTCAAGAAATTGAACAACTTAATAAAATTGTTGAAGAAATAAAAACCATAAAACAAACACTCCAACAAGAATTATCAAAAACGCAAGATGAAATTCAAAATGCTCGAACAAACTATGCACAAATGCGCGAAAAAAGTAAATCCATACTTCAAAGTTCACAAGAATCTGAAAGTCAAGAATTGCTCAAAAGCGTTGCCGACCTACAAGAAACAATCTCAACCATAAATACAAATGTTACATCAACAATGAAAAAATCAATCGATGATGCCCAAGAAAAACTCCAAAGTCTTATTAAACAAGGAACTGAATTAACACAAAAAATTCAAGAAAAAGGACATCAATACCACGTCAGTCAATTAAAAATTAAAGAACGTGAAGAACAAATTAAGCGTGAAGAAGCACTAGCCAAAAAACGAGCACTTGAAGAACAAAGTATTTGGAATCGTATCACATCATGGATAGCAAAAGCAGTTAAACGCGTTCAAAAATTTATTCTCGGATTTAAAAAAATAATTGCACAACCGGAAGAGCAACAACCACAAAAAAATACCACTCCAGAGTCGGTAGAAAAAAAAAAATCTAGCGACGCAACACCCACTCCAAACTCAGCCGACAACCCCACAACCAGCACAACCTCAAACGCAGAACCCACAACTTCCACAAGCGAACCCAAAACAGAATATGCAACTTCCACTCAACTAGAAACAGTACTTCAACAAACAAATACTGCGCTTTTAGAACTTGAAAAAACACAAAAACAGACCGCCAAACAACTTGTAAAACTCGATGAACAAACAACACTTTTCGGCAACATGGAAGACGCTCCGGAGCTTTCAGAAAACATTGCATCAACAGAATCAGCTCCACGCTGGAAACGCATGATTTTATTTATCACCAGTGAATTAATTGATGCCGGCGAATACGCAGTCCGTGGAGTTATCGCACTTGGAAAAAAAATATATGATTACCTTTTTTCAGGAATCGTACAGCGCGTTGTTGTTGATGTTCACGAAAAACTACAAGAAAAAGATGCACTCCAAGAACAACAAAAAAAAGAACAAGAATTACCCGAATATCAACCATCACCAGAAGCAACAAAAAACGAAGAATAAAAACAAGTAAAACCACAAAAAAAATGATGAGTATGTCCAAAATGGTAAAAAAATATAGTGTACTAATCAGCATTGGTCTACTCATCATACTCCTTTTTCTCATCAACCACCGCAGCCCTATAATCACTATCGCAACCATCACCCAACAGGATACATCAACAATTCACCACTATGTTCTATCCAATGGGCTCACCCTCCTTATTCATCACAAACCTCAAGCACCTCATACCTTTCTCCAAATAACCTATAATGTTGGCTCAGCAAAAGAATCGCATGCACCCAAAGGCATTGCTCATATCATTGAACATATGCTTTTTAAAGGAACAACTACCTACGCAGAGCGCGATATTCCTGCTATTGCACGTATGTTTGGTGCAAAAATCAATGCGGCAACCTCATTCGATTTCACCTGGTACTATGTTGATACAAGTAATGATCACTGGAAACCTTTTATCGATATTTTTGCCGATTGTATGTGTAATGCACGCTTTGCCAAACAACACCTTGCCTCAGAAATTAAAACAATTATTCGAGAAGTAAAAACAGCAAAAAATACAATCCATAAAATACTCCGTGAACAAATGTTTGAATATGCATATCCTCCTAATCATCCATATCATTTTTCGATTGGAGGCTATTATGAGGATCTTAATCGCATAACGCCACAGGATTTACATACGTTTTATAAAAAGCATTATCGCCCCGACAATGCAGTACTTTTTATAACAGGAGGATGCGACCCTGAAAGCGTAAAAACCTATGTACAAAAAGTATTCGGTCCAATTAAACAACCACAAGAACCAAAACCTTCGTCGTTCAATAGCACATCTTGGAGTAACCAACTCGGCAAGAACGTAACGCTCTATAAAAAAGTAGCACACCCGCGCATTGCATTTTTTTGGACCATTCCCGGGCTTAAAGATGAAGATGAAATTGTATCATCAGATCTAGCCTTTCTGATTGGTAACACCATGCATGGAAGTTTGTATCACGAAGTAATAACCAATCAAAAACAAGCCATATCACTTTCTGTTGCTGCAACGAAACATTTGTATGGAGGATTATTTATCATCACCTGCACACCAACAAAAAATGAATACACCGCACTGGCTCAAACAATAACAACCCATTTACAAACATGTGCCAAGCAAGGTTTTTCATCAGACGCCATAAAAACCATGACCGCCCATAAACAACGTATTTTTTATCAAGACTATCTTCAGCCAGAAACAATGACGCGCAACTGGAGTAAATCATTTTTAGCAACACATAATCCCTTTATCTTTTTCCAACGACCACACCACTACAACCTTTCAGACCCCAAAAAACTCCAAAGCTTTATTGCGACCTATTTGCAACCAGAATTCATGCACCAACTAACAATTCTGCCTCTTAATAAAAAAAGAAAAAGAAGCCTTGAAAAAATCACGGAAAAAAAGGAACAGCGTGATGCACAACTCTTACAGTCTAACCCACGCTCCACACCGCTTGATACGCTCAAAAGAGCGCTAACACTTACCCCACCGCCACTCATCATTCCCTCATATCCACAACCAAATACAACCGTTACCTACCCTCATGGGCTCACCGTAATCATGGCTCAACGTCATGACACCCCCTTGGTTACACTACAATTCGGACTTAAAAACGCATGTTTCTTTGAAACATCGTACCAAAGCGTATTCCTTGAAACCTTTATGAAAATCGTATGTGAGCAGATCAAGCATCATCCAAACTTACCACGCTCACTCACCATAACACACAATACAACAAGTATTACCTGTTCATGTTTGGCATCAGATGCTGATGCCACTATCGATCTTATTGCTTCACTTTTTAGTCTTGAAACACTCACGAACGCCGAACCGGAATACAAATCGAGTCGGCGTGCCATATATAACTTGTATAAAAAAAGAAAAAACCGACATAAAGAAACACTCTACCGAACAATCACGCAACACCTGTATCCGCAAACATGTTTTGATTGGTCATTTAACGATGCACTTGCAACACTAAAAACAATAACTGCCACTGAACTTTTCAACTCACTTACACCCCTTATCCACGCTCAAAATTTGATTTGTGTTATTGTTGGAGACATTGATTGCACAAAACTTGAATCACACCTACAAAAAACCTTCGGTACTTTTGCAACCAACACACCATTGCCGGTACCGAATACACCGCTCACACCGAGTCATCATAAACCTCATATTGAAATCAAAACACAAAGCCCCATGATTACAACCGAGCTCGCAGCACCCCACACCATTTCTCTATTTTCTTATGAATATGCCACCTGCAACATCCTTGAACATGTTTGTTTTCATGGATGGGGATCTCGTCTTTTTTCTCTACGAGAATCATACGGACTTTTTTATTCCAACTTTGGAGCATTTGCACAGAATGCAGAAATCGGCCATGGATTTCATTATTGGGGAGCAATAACAACACACGACGCGTTTGCACAAACAACTCAAAAGCTTACAGAATCAATAACAAAACTTTTTACAACAGGAATAACTACCCAAGAATGCGCCGCCGCTAAACAACTCATTATAAAACAATGGAATAATGCCTTTGCATCGCCCCAAACACAAGTTCGCATACTCTTTAATCTCTATGCACATAATCACAGCATTCAGGATCTTAATGAATATCTTAGAACCATAGAAACATGTTCTTATAATGATGTTAGCATAAGCACACACCGCCTTATTAACCCGCATAATTTTTTTCAGGCCACGATAGGAAATCAAAACAACTAAACGGTTACTGCAATTTTAATCGCCTGACTGGCAAGCTGCTGCAAACTCTCTTTGGCGCAATCAACTTTAAATGCTGCTTGAAGTACTAACGTTTCTTGATTTTCCTCAAACAAAATTTCCAACGGAACCTTACCATTTCCCAACGAAGTTCGCACATCCTTTAAAAAGTCGCCTTGCATTGCGGGGGGGAATGTCAGCCGCATGTGATACACATCTTTGTACTCTACAAACAAATGCTCAGCAGGAATTAACGCATTTGCTTTAATTTTGCATTTATTTTGACTGGTAATATCAACAGCCCCTTTAACAACAAAAACTGAAAATTGATCTAACAACGCCTCCACTTTGGCAAAGGTTGTAGGAAACACAACAAGCTCATAACGACCCGTTGCATCTTCCATTTCAACAAACGCCATACGATCGCCCTTTTTGGTGGTAATAACCTTACAACTTTGCTTGAGTCCAACGCACGTTACAAAGGGCTCTTTTAATGACGTAACATTTTGAATTTTTTCAAGACATGTTGTTACCGTATCAACCTGTAGCCAAGCAAGCTGTGGATAACTTTGTAATGGATGTGAGCTAATATAAAAACCAACCACTTCTTTTTCTTTTTCAAGTTTTTGCTTATCTGACCAATCGTCAAGTGGTTGAAAAATAAATGAAGCATCATGCGCCCCTTTACCGGCGGAAGATAATGCACCAAAAAGTCCCATTTGCCCCGTCTTTGCCGATTCCTTTTCTTGAAGTGCAAGATCAATAATTTTATCAAGTTCGGCCGTTTTTTGAGCACGATTTCCCGAGAGACAATCAAACGCTCCCGCCGCAATTAAATTTTCAAGCACACGCTTATTCACCGTCCGCAAGTCAACACGCTTACAAAAATCTAAAAGGTCGATAAATGGTTTTTTGCTTCGCTCGGTAATAATTGCTTGCAAAGCCGTAGTCCCCACATTTTTAACCCCTTTAAGACCAAACAATATCGATTTTCCGCGAGAAGCAAATTCAATTTCTGATTCATTAATATTGGGCGGTAACAATTCCAACCCCATTTCATGAATCGATTGTAAATAGTGCGTAAATTGTGCTGGGTTTTCGGTTTCATAAGAAATCAATGCCGCCATAAATTCGTAAGGATAATGCGCCTTGAGATACGCGGTATGATAAGCTACCAGAGCATATGCGGTAGAATGCGACTTGTTAAAACCATAACCTGCAAAATATGCCATAAGATCAAATAATTCACCCGCCTTCTTTTCATCAAAATGTAAAGAGGCCGCGCCTTTACAAAACAATGATTTTTGCTCAGCCATAACCTCAGCTTTTTTCTTACCCATAGCACGACGTAAAATATCGGCGCCGCCCAATGAATACCCACCAATGGCAGAAGCAATCTTCATAACCTGTTCTTGGTAAACAATAACACCATAGGTCTCAGCCAAAACAGGTTCCAGTTCAGCAAACATGTAGGTCGTTTTTTTGCGCCCATGACGACGCTCAATATAGTCATCCACCATACCCGAGCCCAACGGTCCTGGACGATACAACGCGTTAACCGCAATTAAATCTTCAAATTTATCGGGCTGTAATTTACGTAAAACATCTTTAATGCCATCAGATTCAAATTGGAACACACCATCCGTCTCGCCACGGCACAATAATGCAAATGTTTTCGGATCATCAAGCGCCAACAAATCAAGGTCTATTTCGACATCATGATTTTTTTTAATAGTTGTTAACGCAGCCTGAATAATCGTTAAGTTCTTTAACCCCAAAAAATCCATCTTCAAAAAACCAAGTGCCTCCAAATCGGTCATCGTATATTGCGATACAAGGTCACTTGTTTTAGGCGGAATATACAATGGCATGGTCGATGAAAGACGCGATGGAGAAATAACAACGCCAGCAGCATGTTTAGACGCATGCCGCGTCAACCCTTCAAGCTTAAGACAAATATCGATAAGATGCTTAATCTTGGGATTTGTTTCTATCATTTGAGCAAGCCGCGGCTCTTGTTCAATAGCCTCATTAATCGTAATTTTTAACTGCTCTGGAATCAATTCGGTAATCGCATTAGCATCCTGAAACGGAAAACCCAATACACGAGCAACGTCCTTAATCACGCCCTTTGCCATCATGGTACCAAACGTAATAATCTGGCACACACAATCATGCCCATATTTATCTTTAACGTAATTAATAACTTCTTCGCGACGCTCAATGCAAAAGTCAATATCTATATCAGGCATGCTTACACGTTCTGGATTCAAAAAACGCTCAAACAGCAAGTTATATTTTATTGGATCAACGTTGGTAATTTGCATCGCCCACGCAACAAGCGACCCCGCAGCCGATCCGCGTCCAGGGCCAATAGGAATACCTTGCTTTTTGCCCCACTGAATAAAATCACTCACCACCAAGAAATAGCCGATGTACCCCATGTTCGTAATCAGATCAATCTCAATCTTTAATCGCTCATCGTACACAGCATACAAATCAGCGGGAATAATGCCTCGTTGTTTTAAAAGCGTAAGCCCATCCCAACATAATTTTGCAAAAAATGACTCCTGGGTATGCTCCTCAGGAATAGGAAATTGAGGAAAAAATAATTTTCCAAACACAAATTCAAATTCACACGAATCTGCAATTTTTCCTGTTTGCCAAACAACCTCTTGATGATCTTTAAAAATTTCAAGCATATCATCAGTTGTACGTAAATGCCCCTGAAAGTCCCCAAACGAAAAACGGTCAGGATTATCCAATGTATCTTTAGTTTGGATAGAAAGCAAAACCTCATGAGCCTCACGATCATCAGGCCTCAAAAAATGCGCATCACACGCCGCCGTACAATGTATTTCTAATTCCCGCGACAACGTAAGTAATCCATCATTAACAATAATCTGTTCCGGCATTTGCGGCGGATGAAGCTCCAAAAAAAATCGATCCTGCCCAAAAAGGTCCTTAAACCATTGCGCTTGTTGACGAGCCGCATCCATTTTTTGTTCTAAAATAAGACTCGGAATATGCCCGCCAATACACGCAGATGTTGCAATAAGCCCCGCAGAATGCTTCTCAAGATGAGCATAGTCAATACGTGGTTTAAAATAAAAGCCCTCATTAAAGGAAAATGATATCAGCTCACATAAATTTCGATACCCCTCTTCATTTTGCACAATTAACAACAAATGATCATATTTATCATTAACATTTTTAACACGCACATCAGGAGTACAGTACATTTCAATGCCAAGAATAGGCTTAATTTTTTCTTTTTTTGCCATCTGAAAAAATTTCACCGCACCAAAAATATTTCCATGATCCGAAATACCAACGGCTTTCCACTGCTGCTCTTTTGCCATTGCAAGCAATTTATTGATACGAACAGCGCCATCAAGCAATGAAAATTCAGTATGAAGGTGCAAATGAACAAAATGTTTATTCATAGTAGTTTTTTCTCACGACAAAAAAATTGAACTTAACCGGGGTAAGTCTAACGTGATTTTTACAAAAGTACAACGACGATAATTTTTGAACATTCATCCGCCTAACAAATTATAAAATAAACAAAAAGGTTGTGTGATCTCTCAATATAGTTATACTGCTTCGTACCCGCTCATATAAAAAAAGTATTGGTTTGTAGAACACGTGGTGTTTGTTTAAGAGGGGAACAACGTATGAATACACCCAAAATACATGTGTTATTTCAACGCATAAAAGACCTTGGCTTTTCTGGCTTATTAACCTGGGGATCAACTAAGTATTTGCGTTATGCCATAAAAACTCGTTATAAAAAAAAGGCACTCGCCAAAAGAGCAAACCATCAATGGTTGACCATTGCAAAGCGACACAAACGAGATGAATCGTTTGCCCAGTTTTTTGCCCTTCTAAAAACAAATCGTGTGTTTGAAAAAATGCTTAACTCAAATACGTTCTGCACGCATATACCCACCAGCTATCTTAAAGACCCTAATCTTTTTGGACAAGCGGACGCGTATGTCAACAACACCTTTTCTGTATTAGGATCCCCAAACGTTAAATTCAATGAAAAAATCAATTGGCATGTTGATATCAAACTCCCTAAAGAAAAATGGGGAACCGAATACTGGAACCAACCACCACTTCGCTTTTATCAAGAAATCAAGGCTCAACAAATCTCTGAACCCACTTCAACCTATAACCCCGACATCAAGGTTCCATGGGAACTCTCTCGCATGCAACACCTGTTTGTACTCGGCTTGGCTTATAAACGCGCTATGGAAATTGAAGACTTTGTACTAGCAAGCCGCTACAGCAGTACATTTGTAACACACATCGACCATTGGATTACCTACAATCCATTTCTCCTTGGTGTTAATTGGGTTTGTCCAATGGAAGTTGCAATTAGAGCAATCAACCTTATAGTTTCTCTCCAATTTTTTAAAGAGTGCACAAGTATTCCCGTTGCATTTTGGGAAAAACTCGTTTGTTCCCTCTATGACCACGCCTATTACCTAGAATACAACCCAGAAACTTCAGACCGTCCAAATAACCACTACATTTTAAAATCATTCATGAATATAACGAAAAGCAGACATCAACACTAGCCGAACTCTGGCGACAAATGAACAAGCAAATCAACCCAGACGGCAGCAGTTACGAGGGATCAACAAACTACCACAAACTCGTAACCGAAATGTTTGAGCACGTCATTCTACTCTGTACCATTCAAGAAATACCCGTACCTCAAAAAAATATCAACCTTTTGCACATGATGAAAACATTTTTGCAGGATTGCACCGACATCGGCGGCAATTTAACGCAAATTGGCGATAATGATAGTGGTAAATGCATTACAGGCTATACTATTACACCAAGCCGATCTCCAAAATTATTGCAATATCGCTGGGCCGGTATCAGTATTATTAACACGCACGGGTGGCACTGCACCTTTAGACATCCCACCTTTTTTTCGTATCAACCAAGTGGTCATTTTCATCATGATGAGCTTGCCTTAACACTGTCACTCGACGGCAGACCACTGCTTGTCGATTCTGGAACCTTTTTATACACGAGCAATATATCACAACGCAATGCATTTAAAAGTGCGCATGCACACACAACCTATTACATTCCAGAACTCGAGCCAAGAAGCTCTATAGATCTCTTTCAGACAAAACGCTCGCACACAAATCATGACGCGATGATAGAAATTAAAGATAAGAACATTGTCATTCAAGATTACCACAAAAAATATGAATCTTACGGAATTAAGGCGCACAGACGATTACTTTTTGACACCTACAAAGAAATATTTGAAATTCAAGACTGGCTGGAGCCATCAACACAAAAAACCCAAATTAAATCAACTCATGAACAACATAACCTTGTATGGAATATGCATTGGGCCCCAGACATTGAACTTATTCAAAACGACGATCACGCATGGATAATTACAAAAAAAACCAAACCTATAGCCCATCTAACCACAACCCTTTCGTTTGACTGCCAGGAAACACATATCAGCCCAGCATATGGAGCATTGGAAGCAACAAAGACCTTATCAGCGCAACAACCTGCAATACCAACAAAAGTCTATTGTACAAAAATTAGACGGTTTTAATCTTAACATAAACTCAAAAGTGGTGCGGCATTCACCAACAGCTCTTTTTTACGAGCAACTGCTGGCTGATGATCTTCAAACAACAAAATACCTTGATTACTGTGACGCATTCCCCAGGTAATAAATGATGGATTTTTAAGACCAAGCTTTTCTGCAAGCTCCAAAAGATCATCCGGATTGTGCGTATCAATGCACATATTCCCTACGCATTTATTTTGAGAAAATTCTTTTACTTTGTTATGAAAATCTGCATTTTTCATATCATGACAAAAGCAATGTGGCTCGTCCCACACATCATGCTTATGTAATTCACACTCATGATGATCAAATCCTGCAACCCCTTTAAGACAATCAAAATCAGGGTTATTAACTAAATAAACAGCTTTTTGTAAAGAAAAATGGGCATCATGTCCAAGATCATGCAACACCATTGGCGACAAATCTTCAACATCATGATGGCGCAAGATTTTGTTTGGTAGTTGTAAAATTTTTTGTAAAAGAACAAGACCATTATCAGAATCGCCTCCAAATACTACTTTTTTTGCTTCATCCATTGCCTTCTCCTTTTTTATCTCGGCAACATATTCAGATAACTCACTATTGCTTTTAAGTATTGCTTTTTTTCTTAAGAGAAACAAGGATTAACAAAAATACGACCTTTTTTATCGGAAATTAAAGGATAGTTTTGATCATTCAATTAGATTTTAAAAAATACAGCATCTTCCTATTGCACGCCGTTACGCCTTCTGGGTAAGCCATTTTAACGAAACACTCTTGCCCTTGGTAAAATAAAAGCTAATGCCAACATGCACCACAGGCTTACCACTTTGAGCAACATACTTAAAGGAATAATTATTCTTTTTAATTTGCTCCAGCGCCGCCATTGGATTACGGTCCTTTTTAAACTCAACCACATACACGTGATGTGGCGTAGTGATAACCCCATCAATAAAACCAAGATCAGTAGCATCTTCAACAAACATCTGCACACCCAATAACTTGCAAATCATAAAAAAATTTGCCTGGTAGCACTTTTCGCGATTCACAATCACATTGTGCGGAATCAAACGCATAAAAGTTTGCATATGTGTCAAAAACGTATCAAGATCGCCCGCAAGCAACGCACGACGAAACTTGCTCAAGCTCCAGCATGATCTGCTCCGTACACGAGCGGCGAACTTCTTCGTTGGGATAATGCAGGCTATACATCGTTGCAAAATCGTCGTATTCCTTGATAGTTAAATATCCCGTCTGTAAAAACAACACCAGTAAATTATCATACAACCGCGCAATATTAAAACTTTGAATCGACGAAGAAGAAATTCGTTGCAATTCAAGCGTAAGCAACTGCTCTTTGAGCTCATTGCGTTTTTCTTCGGGCGCATCAGTGAGCGCGCTCAACATAAATTTAGGCGTGCCGCTTGAAAACCAATAATTTTCAAACGATTGAGCCTTAAAACAATTGGAAATCGAAAAAGGATTGTAGACTTTTTCGCCTTGATTTGAAAACTTAAACCCATTGTACCATCGCTTAAGCTCCACAAGCACCTGCTCATGCGTCCAGCCCTTTGCCTGTGCCAGCGCATTAATATGTTCCTTAAAATTTGCTTCCAGTTCTTGCTGGGTGTAACCACACATTATTGCAAAAGACTCACGCATTGAAAGATCTTCCAAATTATTCAACTCAGAAAAAAGTGAAACCTTAGAAAATCTACTCACGCCGGTGATAAACAAAAAGCGCATGCAACTACTTACATTATTTCCTTTAAAAACACCATACAAACTGCGCATGAGTTTTTGCATTTGCTCAACCATCTCTTTATCATCAATGTGATCTAAAATAGGCTTATCATATTCATCAATAATCACCGCAACTGGACCATGTTTTTCATAAAGTTTTATAATCAATTGTGCTAAACAAGCACCAGGAGTCATTGTTTGATCAATGCTGACACTATATTTTTGTGCACAATTATATAAATTAATTTTTATATTATCGATCAACTCTTTGTCAGTTTTATGTTCAATCTCTGCAAAACTCATATGAATAACCGGATATTCTTTCCAATCATACTCCATGCTGCTAATTGCAAGGCCCGCAAATAATTCTTTTTTCCCCAAAAAAATTGCTTCTAAGGTAGAACACGTCAACGATTTACCAAACCGGCGGGGACGTGATAAAAAAAATGCAACGTAATTTTTAACAAGTTTACAAAGATGGGCTGTTTTATCAACATACGCACACCCCTGTTTGATTAACAATTCAAAACTCGAAATCGACACGGCAAGTTTTTTCATCGCATTCCTTTTGCATTATGATTATCACTATTTTACCACCTCTGAGGCTAGCCGAAAATGAGTATACCACAGACAAAGTAAAAACAAAATTCCGCACGCAGCAATCCCCATATTACTTACCCCTTAAATCCCTCTATACCTGTGATCAAATATCAACAAACAAAAAGCCCGCGATGAACTTCGCGGGCTTTTTGTTAACAACTAAAAATAAGAAATTTTCATAGCGCGGCGCACCGCATCCATAGTTAATGATGCTTTTTGCCGTGCTTCATGCGTACCTTTTTTTAGTAATGCCAATACATCACCCTTTGATGAAGCATACTGCGCTCGACGATCACGAATAGGTTGCAATACCACCTGCATAATATCATTAAGATAACGCTTAACGGTAATATCCCCAAGACCACCACGTTGATAATGAGCTTTTAACTCAGCAACTTTTTGCTTATCTGGATCAAACACATCAAGATACGTAAAGACCATATTACCTTCAATACGCCCTGGATCTTGAACACGGATATGCCCAGGATCTGTGTACATGCTCATAATTTTTTTAGTAACCGTATCAGCATCATCAGATAAATAAATCGCATTACCCAACGATTTTCCCATTTTAGCTTTTCCATCTATCCCTGGTAATCGCCCAGCATCCTGCGGTACCAAGGCCTGTGGTTCAATCAATGTGTTCCCATACAAACGATTAAATGTGCGCACAATTTCTATGGTTTGCTCGATAACAGGAACCTGATCTTGCCCAACAGGAACAAGATTGGCCTGAAAAGCCGTAATATCAGCCGCTTGGCTTACCGGATAACACAAAAATCCTGCGGGAATAGAAGCCCCAAAACCTTTTTGCTGAATTTCATCTTTAACCGTTGGATTACGTTGTAATCGAGCAACCGTTACTAAATTAAGATAAAAAATAGTTAATTCAGCAATTTCAGGAATACATGACTGAATAAAAATCGTTGTAAGAGTGGGATCAATACCAACAGCCAAATAATCCAAAGCAACCTGCTCAATATTATTGCGTACCTTATCTGGATTTTCAGCATTATCGGTAAGCGCCTGCACATCAGCAATCATAACATATTGCTGATAGGTGTGCTGCAACGCTACTCTATTTTTTAATGATCCAACATAATGACCAATATGAAGGGGACCGGTTGGCCGATCCCCTGTTAAAATAATTTTCTTACTATCCATAATAACATCCCTTTGAAAAATCCATATACAAACACCAGCATCATATGGCAATCAGTATACCGCATGTTTTTTTTTTCAAAAGAACCTAACAATCTTTATTATATTCCAAGCACCTTCTTTGCACCCTTTTTGACGCTTTCAATAATTTTTGCCTTTTCCTCCTCAATCTGCTGTTTCAAAAGTTCCTCTTTATAGCGCGCAAATTTTTCTTCACTTTCTTTGTGCATATCCTTAAGCATCTTTACATCATCACGCACAACTTTATCGCCACGTTTTTTTGCAAGCACATTCTTCATAGCTTGTTTTTTTTCATGGTCAATGTTATTATTCGCTTGGTCATTTTGCGTATGAGACGGAGATCGTGATGATGCATCTGCACCACCGTTGGGTAACATATCTCTTAAAACATTATTCGCTTCGGCCTGCTCAAGAACATTGTTCAACATATCAAAAAAGCCATCCTCCTCAGCTGGAGTAAGTGGTGTCATATCGCGCCTAGTATCATGTGCACTTTTGTTATCTTTTGAATCTTTTTTTTCAATAACCGTATGATTTGCTGGCGATACAACACGTTCTTTTGGCACTTCTAATACTTTTGACGTTGACTCATCTTTTTTCCTCTTTAACTCATTAAGCTCTTTTTCTTGTTTTTGAGCATTAGCCAAAGCCTTATCAAGTGCTTCTTGAGCGTGCATCATATCGTCAGAAGAATTTCCTGTTATTGAAGATTGTTGCATTTTTTTTATATCATTACTTAATTTATTAGCCAATTTCATCGTTTTGGCAAGCTCTACTTCAAGCGCTTCCCGACGTTCCCGTTCAGCTATAACTTCAAGCTGCTCAGGAGTTGGTCCACGCTGCTTAAAAAACACTAAGTAAATTGCGCAAACCAAACAACTTCCTATAATCGCTGCAATAATAATGTTTCGTTTATGTAAAAAAATCGTCTTTTTTCCTATTTTTTTATTATTATCCATAATTTATCGCCTCCTTACCAAGCATTTTACTGAGAATAATGCATTTTCTATCAGAATAACATATATAAGATTATTTTCAAGTTTTATTCATAATTGAAAATAATTATTTTATAATCGACAAAATAATTGATTTATGCGACAACTTTGTACAAAACAACCGATTATGTTAGCATACTCAAAATTACGCGACTATTGCGTGATTAAATAAAGGATTTTTTATGTTTTTTCAGTCTGTTTGCGCAACAACTCGTTCATTGCTCAGTCAACTTGCACACCAAAAACCTACCATAATACTTGGTTTTTCGGGTGGCCCCGATTCCCTATTTTTATTGCATGTTCTTGATGTTCTTAAAAATGAAGGAATTATTACGCTCGTCGCTGCGCACCTTGATCACCAATGGCGCCAAGAATCAGCAGCCGAAGCTCTATTTTGCAAAAAATATTGTGCGCAAAAAAACATTGAATGCATCGTCCACACTGCTGACCAATACGCAGCAAACGTTCCTCATTCAACCTCTAAGGAAGCAACGGGACGCAATCTTAGGCGAGCATTTTTAACGACAATAAAAAACCACTATAGCGCCCAGGCTATTGCGCTTGCACATCATCGACAAGACCAATTTGAAACTTTTTTTGTTCGTATTATCAGAGGGGCAAGCCTCAGCGGGCTCACCTGCATGAAACAGTATAATCCACCCTACCTGCGCCCCCTGCTTACGTACAATAAATCTGATATCCTCACGTATCTTGAACAACACGCTATTCCTTTTTGTTTGGACCCAACAAATAATCATGAAACTTTTTTACGAAATAGAATACGCCATAGCATTATACCAGCATGCACAAACGCTGACGCACGATTTGAACAAAAGCTAGAAAGCACGATTCAACAACTTCAACAAGAAGATACTTTTTTACAACAACTCACCATAAAAAAATTAACCGAATTATCACATACAAATCACGCAGGGCGCAGCGTAATCAATCTTTCGGGCTTTCAAAACACAGACCCTGTACTTCAACGACGCATGCTTCTTGACCTTCTTATTACACAGCAGCGACACTTTTTACCAAGCAGTGCAACCATTAATGAAATTATTCGATTTCTTATGGGAATCAAAGGCGGTCAACATTGCGTAACACCGTGGATTATTAAAAAAAAATCAAACATTTTTTGGATTGAGTAGAAAAAAATAAAAAATAGGGTAATCTAGAGACTCGCAACAAAATAACCTATACAAATTATTAACATAAAAAAATGCAAAGGAGCCTTACAATGGCATTTACAAAAGAAGATACCCAACAAAAAGTAATAGCAATTATCGCAAATAAATTAAGCACCCCTGCGGCCAACATAACCACTGAGTCAACCTTTAAAGATCTCGGCGCCGACTCTCTTGATATTGTTGAAATGATTATGAACTTTGAAGAAACATTTGGTATTGAAATTAAAGATGAAGATGCTGAAAAAATAAAAACCGTCGCACAGGTTGTAGAGCTTATCCACGGCGCACGTACCAAATAACAATCAATACAATACAACGAGCTATAATGAACACAAAACACCGCGTTGCAATTACCGGCATTGGCATGATAACCCCGCTTGGGAACAATGTTGCAACAAATTGGAACAATATTATTGCTGGCAAGTCAGGGATTTCAACCCTTGATGAATCAATCAACCTTGCAGGTTTTTCGCAACGAATCGCTGGCATTGTGCGCGGTGAACAAGCTCTCATAGATGCTCTCATACCAGCAAAAAACCAACCCAAAGCCGATAGATTTATTCATCTTGCCATGGTTGCAGCCCAAGAAGCCTTACACAATGCTCATCTTGACCACCATAATCCAATTGATCGCACACGTTTTGGATGTTATCTTGGCGTTGGCATGGGCGGGCTACCTAGCCTATCACAAGCAATTTTAGCGCTTCAAGAAGGTTATCGAAAAATTTCACCTTTTACTATCCCTAAAGCACTCAGTAACGAGGCTTCCAGCTGGCTAAGTATGACCTGGGACTTGCAAGGCCCCAGTGCAGCTATTTCAACGGCATGCGCATCAAGCAGTGATGCCCTAGGACTTGCTATGCGAGCTATTCGTGATGGTTATTGCGACTACATGCTTGCTGGAGGAACCGAAAGTAGTCTTGCCCCAATCAGCATTGTTGCATTTGGTAACATGAAAGCGCTCTCCTCATGGACTGGTGCTCCTGAACAAGCAAGCCGACCATTTGATACACATCGATCAGGATTTGTTATTGCTGAAGGTGCCGCAATGCTGCTCCTTGAACGTCTTGATCTTGCACAACAACGAGGTGCCACTATTTATGCAGAACTTGCAGGTTATGGTGCAACATCCGATGCCTACCACCTCACTGCAATGCACCCTGATGGTAAAGGTGCTCAAGCCGCCATCAACGCTTCCCTCAATGATGCTCAAGTTGCCCATCATTCCGTTGAATACATTAATGCACACGGAACAGCAACCATTATGAATGACATCCTAGAATCACAAACAATAGAAAAAACGTTTGGATCTCACGCAAACTCAATTGCTATCAGCAGCACAAAATCAATGACCGGACACATGCTCGGTGCTGCCGGCGCCGCTGAAGCCGCCTACACCGCATTGGCAATTCATCATGGCATAATCCCTCCAACCATTAATTTAACCAATCAAGATCCATTATGCACCCTTGATTATGTTCCACAAACAGCACGTACAAAAAAGATAACCGTTGCCCAATCGAATTCTTTTGGATTTGGGGGGCACAACGCCGTTCTTACCTTAAAAAAAATATAAAAAAATATCCCATTTATTTTTAAAATTGCTATCCTAGAACAACATGCGGATGGTCCGCATTGCTGTTTTTATTAACCTAAATTGGTTAAAGGAGTTACGCGATGAAAAAAATAATTATTTCTTTTTCCTATATAGCATTTACACTCTTTTTTGCAGGATCATGCGCTACACCAGATGTACTTGAACAACAACGCAAAACCTTACAACAAAGCCGCCAAAAAACATCAGTAAAAAAAACAACATCCACCACAAAAAAAAAGGCAAAAACTCCAAAGCGTTCGCGTATTGCAGAAATAGCACAGTTTAATGCTAATGGTGACATAAAATCATTTACTGAGGCAGCAGACCGCTTTGTTGCATATCTTAAAGAACAAAAATCGTCAATAGATCTACGAAAACAACTTCAGTTAAATCGAAGCCTCTTGCGCTTCACTAAGGCTCTTGGAAAACCAAAATTTGCAACTAAAGATCACATTTCTGCCGTAAACACAGTCATAAAAACTATAAAAACCCAAAAAGATATCTTTACACTTCCAAGTCTTGCAAAAAGTATTGAACGTCAAATAAGCGAATTTGAAAAAAACACCATAAACGAAGAAGCTTTTGAACTCTATAAAAAGGAACAAGAAACTCGCATCGAAAAAGCTCAGACCAGAAAAACACAACGCAAAATAAAAAAAGAATCACAAACAAAAAAGAAAACTGCCCGCACATCTAAAAAGGGAACAAAAACAAGTAAAAAGGCTACTCGAAAATCTAAAAAATCACCAGCTAAAAAAGTAAAAACCACCACCACCAGCAAAAAAGAAAAAGTAGAACCAAAGAAAAAAACTACAGCTAAAAAATCTCAAACAAAAACCTCTGGCAAAACTAAAAAGAGTAAAAAATCTCAAAAAAAATCTAAACCTGTAACAGCACAAAAAAAACAAGAGGAAAAAACCAAGAAACTCACTCCACAACAAGAAGAAAAAGAAGTAAAGCCATCAACCGAATCAGAAGAAATTACACCTGAAGCTGCTCCTTTAGCAATTGAATCAGATGAAGAAAGTCCAATTGCCACCGAAGAAGAAATGGCAACTAAATAAATTACGCACCCATACGGGAGCATGTATGCTCCCGTATGTCATTTATAAATCAAACACCCATATCATCAAAAAAAGCTTCAACACTCGCCGGACGCTTTAAAACATTTTTTAAAATAAGGTCAGGCGCCACACTTCCGCCTTTTCCTAAAAATTCATTGCGTATGCACGCACCAACCTCAGGATCAAACAATCCTCGTTCTTTAACCGCATAGAAAACATCAAGCGCATAAACCTTTGCCCATAAATAATTATAATATTTTGATGCGTATAAATCGCTTGCTAAATGACCAAAACTTGCAAAAAATCTATTTTCTTTATCCGCCTTAATAAAAGGCATATACGTCCGAGCAATCTCATCCCACAACTGGCATGGATGGCTCTTTTTTTCATGTAATGTTAAAGCATACATTGACAACCCAAGCTGACGCAAAATAAAGGTGCCAGAATCAAAATGTTTTATTGCTCGAATCTTTTTGATCATATCAGGATTAAGGGGTTGTTTAGTTTTATAATGACAACTTACTTGCTGTAAAATCGTTTCATCATACATCCATTCCTCAAACATTTGCGACGGAGTTTCAACAAAATCACTCTTCACATTTGTACCAGCAAATGCCGAAAATCTCGTAGCCCCTAAAATATAATGCATAGCGTGTCCAAACTCATGGAAGAATGTTACAACATCATCAAACTTTAAAAGTGCAGGCCGTTCAGCCGTTGGCTGAGGAAAATTAGCAATAATTAATGCCGCCGCAACACTTGCCTTGCCACTTGTTTTATCAAGAAGACTTGGAAGTAACCCAGCCATGCAAGCATGTGTATATTTATTATCTCGAGGATACAAATCAACAAATAAATAGCCTATTAATTCCTTTGTTTTTGCATCGGCAATCGTAATAAGATCAACTGACTCATGCCAAGCCCAAACAGGCTTTACCATGTTAAATGAAAGACCTAAAAATGATTGGTAAACATTAAAAACACCTTCTAATGTTGTTGCAACAGGAAAATACTCAGCAAGCTCATGCTCATCAACTGACAAGTATTTTTTCTTAAAATAATTTTTTACAAACCCAAAAGACCATGGATCAAATGCTGTGCCATTAAATCCAACACCAACAGGCAAATCTTGTGACCATGTTTCAATTTCTTTTTGAGCCTTACCAAACACGCGCTGCTCAATTTCCCGTAAAAATTCATGTACTCGAGCAGGAGTTTTTGCCATCGTATCGTCAATTTGAAACTGAGCATAACTTTCAAAACCTAATAACGTTGCAACTTTTTGTCGTTTTTCAAGCAATTCTACAAGCACCCGTTCATTTGCAGGATATGCCCTTTTATTATACAATTCGTACATTTTTTTTCGCGTATCCGCCACGCTACAATGCTCCATAATTTCTAAATACGAAGGGGTATTGCACCGAATTATATAAGCACCCTGAGCATCACGCTCACACGACTCTATAAAGGGCACACTAACACCATCAAGCTCTTTTTTAGCTACCGCAAAAAAAGAATTATCTTGCGCAATCGCCGATTCAAAAGAAATACTCAGTGCAGCCATATCTTTTTTTAATTGTATAACTTCATCTAATAAATCCTGTGACAAATGAAGACCCTCACGTGTAAATTCACGCATAGTTTCATCAAGTAACAACTGCTCTTCGGGCTGATGCTGCAATTTCAACACCTCAGAACGTGCTTGATATTCTTTGCATGCTTGATACAAACGCTTTTCGTGAAAAGCATCAACAAGAAATCGTTGCATCGTTAAAAAAGCTTCCTGACAAGCGTTTCTCATAGCCTGATCCGGATGAATCATTTCAAGAACAGACATTGCTTCAGCAATAACACACAAACGATGACGAATCGTATCAAGTGCACCAATAGTATTATTAAAAGTACGCTTATCATCCGAGCACGCCAAAACATCATTCAAGGCCTGCCGTGCCCTTTGAATAGCTCCTGCCGCGTAGTCGTTAACCTGTTGCACGGTATGAGGAAATAATGCAACCACATCTGCAGCACCCAATGCTACTCCACGACCATGTTCTTCTATTATTTTTTCAATATCCATATATGCATCCTTTTGATAATAATAACTACATCCCCCACAAAAAATACTACACCATACAACAACACAACTTAAAACCATTTCATACTTGACTCTCACCAGCACTCCTTCGTTTTATACAACCATACAAAACCAAACCCAATGTCCTTACACCATAATCAAAAAAGCCAAAACTGTATACGAACAATTTTGGCTTTTTAAAAAAGGTATGAATATGCGCTAAGGTAATAAAAATTTTCGTCTAATGTGGTCAATAAGATTGTCTTTTGTAACGTACCCCTGCACCATCAAAACCGGGTCATGTAAGGGTGCATATAATTGACCATCTTTAAAGAACATAAACAATGGTAACGCCACCGAGTCAACACGACTTAACGTCATTAACTGCACAAACAACTGATTGTGTGTAATAATATCAATTGCAGCACATGCAATATGTGGATACAACGCCTTGGCAACCTCCTGAAATATCGGTAGAACCTTTATACAGTCAATACTTTGTGGCGCATATAATTTAACCACAACTGGCCGCTGAAACGATTGCGCTATAACCATCTTGTCAAAATGACGTTGAGCCTCAATAATAAAAACCTTTGAAGGATCTTTTGAGCCAACTAACGGCTCATAAGCTGGAACATCCTTATGCTTCTTTTCTTGCACAAGATGATTAACATAAGTGTAAAAAAAACCTTGTTCTTTTTTTATATGAGCATCGAGAGGTATTACCATACAAACAACAGCAACCCCCATTAAAAACATCCTCATGTCCCCCCCCAGGTTTTGCGGATGCATCAGTTATATTTTCTAAAATAATCATACCGAATAATAAATCAACAAGGCAATAAAACAAAAAACTATGTTGTAATGTTACTTCCCTGAGGCTTTTTCTCTATATCAGCAACCCCCATCCCCAACTGGGATGCCGCCAGAGAAACCCCTTTGTGATCAGGAGCTAAATACAATGCCGCCTGAGCCGACTGCTTGGCAAGATACGTATCCCCATGATCTTTTGCCAACAACATTAAGTAATAATGAGCATCAACATAATCGGGAGCCAACGCCAACGCTTTTAAAAATGATTCTTTTGCTTTTGGATAATCATCTTTAAGAGCAAAAATACGACCTTGATTAACAAACGCTAATTCTGGCGTGGGATAATACTCATCATGCCCCAGCTCTTGCCACATCTGCAATGCTCGATCAACCTTCCCCATCTGTGCTAATAAACACGCATAATTATTTAAAATTTCGCCACGAAGCGCCCCTGAATCAACTTTTTGTAAAGCCTGCTCAAATAAGCGCTCACTTAACGTAAATTGTTGCATTTTAAACAAAACGGTTGCCTTAAACGCCTTATATTCTGCACGATCATCAAGTTCGATGGCCTTGTCAATGGCCTCAAGTGATCGCCGATATGCCACCGCTTCCTCCTCAGGAACACTCATTGCCAAAGCAGCATGCGCCACACTTTGCTGGTGATACATTTGTGCAAGTTTCTGCGGGCGCCGCTTTGAACACCCACACGACAAAGCCATTGCCGCGCAACACAAAATAATAATCGATTTCATACGTTCTCCAATTTTTTATTTTTTCTTATTCACCCGCGCCCCAACAATTGCTATACTGTACAACACCTTGAAAAAAGATACCGAATTAAAAAACAGCTTGTAAATGTTTTACTATTATTACATGAGGATAAACAGTGCTCATCGCGTGGGAAGAATTTTTAAAAATCATAAAAGAAGAAGCCGGTGCTCAGGTTGTTGAAACCTGGTTTAAGGCAGTTATTCTTCATGATTGGAATTCTGCAACACAAACAGCAATCTTACAAGCACCAAACCAATTTGTTATCTCATGGATACAGGAACACTATCTTGAACTTTTAAAAAAACACCTAAGCAGACTGTTAAATGCCCACGCTATCAAAATTTATTTTATTAATACCCCTACACAACAAGATCTTGTTCCAAAAACATTTATTCCTGCCTCAAGCATCAATCACGTTATTCCGCTAACCCAATCTCCCGCGCCAATCAAGGAACACAACCCTCCCCAAACAACGCTGCCCGTTAAAAGTGGATATGGTTACATAACACCATCATCAAAAAAACACAAACCTAAAGAAGAATCTCAACTCAATCAACTCTACACATTTGACACATTTATTGTAGGTCCCAGTAATTCGCTTGCCCACGCCGCTGCCAGCGCAGTAAGCAAAAACCTTGGCAAATCATATAATCCATTATTTATTTACGGTGGAACAGGGCTTGGCAAAACACATCTTATGCATGCAATTGGCAATGAAGTCAAAAAAAATCATCCTGACCTTATTATTAAATATGAAACTTCTGACCATTTTATCAATGAATTTATCAATTGCATACGTTTTGATAAAAATGAGCAATTTCGCAATAAATACCAAAAAGTTGATCTTTTACTCCTTGATGATATTCAATTTTTATCAAACAAAGAACAAACACAAGAAACGTTTTTTCATATTTTTAATACTTTATATGAAAAACAAAAACAAATTATTCTTTCAAGTGATACGTTTCCTAAAGAAATTACCGGATTACAAAGCAGGCTTAAATCTCGCATGGAGTGGGGCCTGGTTGCCGACATACAACTTCCAGATCTTGAAACAAAAATTGCCATTTTGGATAAAAAAGCACATATGACGTCCATAAACCTTCCCAATGACGTTGCTCATTTTATCGCATCTCGAGTTATTTCAAACATCCGCGAATTAGAAGGGGCCCTCATTCGTATAGGTGCCTTTTCATCACTCACCAACCAACCCATCACTCTTGAAATGGCCCGCCGTGTTTTACTTAATCTCAATGAAAAAAAGAAAGAGGCAATCCCTCTAGAAAATGTTCTTAAAGTTGTTGCAAAACATTACAATGTTTCGGTAAATGACCTACGCTCAAAAAAACGTCAAAAAGACATCGCTCAAGTACGCCAAGTTGCATGCTTTTTAATGAAAAAACTCACCAGCAGCTCCCTACAATCAATTGGAAGCTTTATAGGCGGGCGTGATCATTCAACCGTTACACACGCTATTACCAAAATAGAATCACTCCATAAAGCTGATATGGTATTCGCTCAAAAAATAAAAATGATCGAGCAAGAAATTTTAGTAAATTAGTTGGTACAACACAACATCCTGCACTTATTAAAAAAAATATTCATACATTCTTATAATTTTTGTTATCTTTGATCAAATTAGTACCGCCATTTCAAGGAGAGCTTATTATGATTAAAAAAAATACGTCACTTCTGACCATCTTTCTCATCATGTCACTCCATATATTGATACACGGAATGAATGAACCGATGGCCGATATACACAGTACATCAACACCAAACATATCCAATGAAATACACCAAAGCCTAAATACCATTAAAAATGATCCACTCACCCATCTTGACAAAGATGATGCCCTCTGGAAAGTTACACTCATCCCCCAAGCGCCACAACTTCCTATTGACCACACAGAAATGCCTAACCCGACCGATACCGGTACAGCACTTGCACTCATGCCACAAAAACAACCCAACCCTTCACAAGATCCAGCATCCTCCATCACACAAACAGCACCAATATCAATTACCCCTTCCTTTCACCAAGCACCTATATCAGGAGGACATCAGACAAAAAAAGAACTCGATTTTTTAGTCGAAAACAAAACCGGAAAAACAATTTATGTTACTAGTTTTGTCTACCTTAAGCGCCACCGCTTTGCTCGCTGGCGCTGGCACAAATCACCAGTCTACAAACTCGAAGACAAAGCATTAACCACCATTGACGTTCCAAGCATAGAAGACGATATTGATCGCGACAATACCTTTGGATACTTATCAATATTCAATACGATTGAAGAAGCAGAAGAAGCGACCTACGAGCTTTTGCCTGATGCACATAAAATAGACCTTGATATTCTTGTGCACCTTGCAGGAAAAAAAGTAACTATAGAAATAGAAAAATATGGAAAACAAACATTCTATGAATACGACTTTACCCCTACTAAACCTGATGAACACAAACACATTCCAGAACTCGATTTTACCGTAGAAAATAAAACAGGAAAAACAATCCATGTTGTTGGCTTTACCTTTCAAAAACGCGCCAAAGGAACTTGGCTTGCACAAAAAACTAAAGAGATTTGGTCAAGCGAAGGAGATACTCGAGATGACATGTCAACATGGCGCTTTGACAAGCTCCCACTCATAACGCTAAAGCCAGGAGAAAAAGGAATCATGGATGTTGACACCATTATTGAAAAACGCGACCGCAAAGAAGTCCAAGGATATCTTGCCATTTACGATGAAGATGAACTCGAAGCTGCACAAAATGCAGAATATGAACTTCTTCCTGAAGAAAAAAAAATAACGCTTGGAAAATTAAGTGAAGGAATTGCTAAGAAAAAAGTAGTCATCACCATTGATCAGTACGGCATGCTTGGAGACGTTATTGATTTTAAAATACAAAAACCAACACGCATTGACTTTAAAAAAATAAAATAGCCCGATGAAAAGCTCGTCAATCACCATGAGATTGGCGAGCTTTTTTAAAAAACTATTTCACATGAACATCTAAAAAAGAAACCAATTGATGTCGAATATATTCAATAGCCTCAACCCCATCAATTGATCCTGCAGATAAATCAACATCATCCATGGCAAACATTTTTTTTAATAAAGGCGTTAAAACTGCCGCATCGCTAAATGTACTGTGCGCCGCCCCTTGCACAACAACTTCTTGTACCTGGGCGCTGCTTGCCGCACAAAATGCTTCAAATTTTTCTTTAAGTGCTTGCTGCTTATCTTCTGATGCATCAGGAATATTTTTTCGATTACCAAGCATCTGTAAATCATAATCAGCAAACATAGCGTAAAAACCTGGAGCTCGCACGAGCATAAATGGCTTGGTTGCCCCTTGAGAAAGATCATAATGATAAGGTGGCCCATCCAATGAAATACCAGCCTTAATCCAAGGCTCACGCTGCACCAAATTCCACGCTACCATTCCGCCCAAAGAATGCCCTATCATTCCTATACGCTCAAAATCACACAAGTCACCCAACGTACCAAGCCCACCACTACGAATTTGCTTCACAACAAAATCAATGTCATCGCAATATACCGAATAAAGCATGTCTGACCGCGGCACTAAAAAATCAATCCTTGTACCATCAAGATAATAATTTACAGGGCTAATAAAGGTATGCACAGTCCCAACAACAACATAGCCATGGCTCGCCAAATCTTCACACAATGATGTATAAGCACCACGCGTTGTTGCGTAACCATGATTAAAAAAAACAACAGGGATCTTGCCAATATCAGGTGCTAAAGGAGCATTTGGTAAGGCATATGTTCGAATATCATGTAATCGTTCAAAACAATCCTTCATCCGCGCTGAATCTTCAATCATATGAGCAAACTTACGTTTTAACATAACAATCATTTCTTCAGGATACGCAGCAGTTTCAATATCTTTGTCATGCTGAACAGATGATGGATACCATACCTGCACAACCAATCGTCGCTCTTTTTCTACCCCCGTTTTTAATGGATCATGTCGCGCATAATCAACAAATTCAAACAACATTGTCCCAACCGAAAATCGACCTTGTGGTTTAGGAAAATAATAATATTCAGCACTAAGATTATTCATAATCATCACCCAAAAAAAACAAAGAGCATTTACAAAATTTACATAACCCATAGACTAATTCCTGCGTATATCTTTTTCTATTATTTTATACCATCGTTACCCTCTGGTAACATATAAAAAATAAACAAAAGAAACAACCATTTTAAAATTATAACTGATACGTAACATAAACGGAAAAGACATGGATAAACCCCAAGACGACAAAAAAGAATTTCTTCACAAATCGGTACTGGTACAAGAAGTCATAACCTACCTCGCCCCTTGCCCCGGCGGAATGTATATTGATGCAACATTTGGCGGCGGCGGCCACACAAGAGCCATTCTTGACGCCGAACCAACCTGTTCAGTACTAGCTCTCGATTGGGACAATGACGCTATTAAGCAAAATGCCCCAGCGCTTGAAGAACAATATGGCGATCGCTTTTCAGTTGTGCTAGGAAACTTTTCCCATCTGTATAAAATAATAAAACGTGAAAAAATTAATCATGTTGATGGTATACTTGCTGACTTTGGCACATCTCAATATCAAATTCACAACAAAGCGGGTTTTTCATTTTTAAAAAATACTCCCTTGGATATGCGAATGTCTGCGGGACATTATAAAGAAACTGCAGCAGACATCATCAATCAAGCCTCAGAACAAGAAATTGCACACATTTTGTTTACCTATGGTGAAGAACATCAAGCGAAAAAAATAGCACGCGCCATTGTAAAAACACGTACTGCAACACCATTTAAAACAACAGGGCAACTTGTTGACGTTATTAATAGCGTTCTTCCAATTTCTCATTTCAAGCGCCAATATGGCATTCATCCAGCGACAAGAACATTCCAAGCGCTCCGCATTGTTGTAAATCACGAGCTTGATAATATTCATAATTTTCTTAAAACAGGCACTGGAATTTTGAGCAGCCAAGGCCGAATGGTATGCATTAGTTTTCACTCTCTGGAAGATCGTATTGTAAAAAACTACTTTCGCGACAACGCTCACCAATACGATATTTTAACGCCCAAACCGATAACGGCAACGGAGGAGGAACTTGCCTTAAATCCATCATCACGATCAGCAAAATTACGTGCGGCAAAAAAACATTAAAAAAATGCTGAAATTTGATTGACAACGATAACAATACATTGTAGATTATAACCATGAAATTTGTTTGATTACAGTACTTCATCAATAGGGGCACAGCGAATTTAAGCGTGCAACCTAGGCTAACTGAGGGAACATACATGGAGATTACGGAAGTAAAAGTTTTTCCTGCAAATGAAGGAAAACTTAAGGGTTATGCAACAATGATCTTTGACGGATGCTTTATCGTTCGCGATATGAAAATTATACAAAGCGACAAGGGTTTGTTTGTCTCTATGCCATCCCGCAGAAAGAAAGACGGCTCTTTTAAAGATATCGTTCACCCTCTCAATGCTGAGACGAGAACGCTTATTGAGAATCGCGTCGTCGAAGAATATAAAAAGACTGTAGGCGAAGGCGAATAAATTAGTTAACAATACGTGCTGGGGCGTGGCCAAGTGGTAAGGCAGCGGTTTTTGGTACCGCCATTCGGAGGTTCGAATCCTTCCGCCCCAATATACCAAATACAAGAAAAAACAGTGGATATAAAACGAGAAAAAATTGAGAAAAAAGCTTCTTCATTCGAAGAGGCTTTTTTTAATTTAAAAACAACATACGTTCATCCTACCGCCGTTATCGGCGACCACGTTACCCTTGAAGAAGGGGTAAAAATTGGACCTGGATGTGTTATTATTGGCAACGTTCATATTGGTGCGCATACCTCATTGTATGCTCATGTTTCCGTTGGTTTTCCCGGGCAAGTATTAGGACTTTCCCAATCACACGGCACCATCAAAATTGGAAGTAATTGCACCTTGCGAGAATTTGTAACGGTCCATGCCCCTCGCCACGCAGAGGGCTCAACACGCATTGGCAATAATTGTTACATTATGAATTACTCTCATGTAGGACATGATTGTCATATTCACGACAACGTAACTATGATTAATAACGTAAACTTAGGTGGACATACGGTTGTTGAATCTCATGCATTTTTGATGGCTAACGCCGCATCGCACCAATTTTGTCGTATTGGAAGTTACGCATCGATAGCCCCCTTTAGTGCAACACGACAAGATCTTCCACCATACTGTCTTTTTGATGGCAGACCAACACGCTTTGCAGGTCTTAACATTATTGCACTTAAACGTGCACTGTTTTCCCCACAAGCTATCAATGCATTAAAACATGTTGCCAAATTATTTTTTCAGGATAAACTACCATTTGCAACAATCAAAGAACACGTACAACACGATGAATCATTATCTTCAACCCCAAGTGTTCAACATTTTATGCAATTTATAGAAAAAAGTGAGCGTGGCGTATCTCGACAGACCGTGCACGCACCAACACACAATCAAGAAGAATGCTAACCCTTTTGTAAAAAAATGAGCGAATTATTATGATCAAATTAGGCGTTATCGGACTCGGGCACATGGGCGGCTATCATGCCTCCGTTTGTCAACAATCACCTCTTATTGAACTTGTTGGAGCAGCCGACACCAACGAACAAAATCTTCAGAAAATTAAAAATAAAAATATACAGGTTAGTGCTTCATATCATGACTGGCTTGATCGCGTAGATGGTGTTATCATAGCAGTTCCAACACAAGCTCATTATGCCATCGCAAAAGATTGCCTTGAACGTAAAAAACACGTTCTTATTGAAAAGCCATTGACCAAAAATATGAGTCAAGCTCGTGAGCTTTTTGATATTGCAAAAAAAAATAAATGTACCCTTCACGTTGGCCATGTTGAACGCTTTAATGGACCCGTACAAGAATTAAAAAAAATTATTAATGAACCATTTTTAATCGAATGCCACCGCATGGGACCGTTTTCCCCACGTGTACAAGACGACAGCGTTGTTCTCGACCTTATGATTCATGATCTTGATCTTGTACTTGGATTTGTACAAAGCCCAATAAAAGCAATCGCCGCACAAGGCTGCAAAGTGTATAGCCAAAAGTGTGACGTTGCCAGCGTGCAATTAGCGTTTGAAAATGGAACAATTGCTCACTTAGTAGCAAGTCGAGCATCACAAATAAAAGCCCGTACCATGGTTGTTCATCAAAAAAATGAATTTATCCAACTTGATTTTACAACCCAAGACCTTCTGATTCATCGACATAATAGCTCAAGCATTCAAGTAGGTAGCGATCAACTAAAATATAAACAAGAATCATTTATTGAGCGTCTTTTTGTGCACAGAGATAATCCACTTAAACAAGAAGTTGAATACTTTGCTCAAGCAATTAAAACCAAAACACACGAACTAAACCCTGAGCATGACTTATCTGCACTTGAAGCATGTTTAAACATTGATGATTTACTTGCAACACAATTATGATAGCTGTTATCGCTGGTACAGGCAGGCTCCCTATTCACGCCTGCCAAAACTTAATACACAAAAATGAACCTTTTTTTGTCATTTCATTGTTTCCACAAAACAATGAACAAGAGTTACGCAACGCAGTTGACGATAAAGCTGAAGTTGTTGTTCTTCCATTTTTTAAAGTACAAGCAATTTTAGATGTACTCAAAAAACGCCATACAACAAAGCTTCTTTTTATTGGTAAAGTAGACAAACAAAACCTTCTTTCAAATGTAAAACTTGATTGGCTTGCCCTAAAGCTTTTGGCATCTATTTTGTGTAAAAGTGACTCCGCCATCATGGAAAAACTTATCAGTGAACTTGAAAAACACGGAATTTCCGTAATTAGTCAAGCTGATGTACTTGGTGGTCTTATGGTAGAACCAGGAGTTTTGTGCGGATCACTCAATAAAGAAATCGCTGCGTCAATAGAACTTGGCATTACAACAGCTATAAAATTATCTGAGTGTGATATCGGACAAACGGTTATTGTAAAAGACAAAATGGTTCTTGCCCTTGAAGCCATTGAAGGAACCGATGCATGCATTCAACGCGGCATTGCGCTTGGAAAAAATAATATTGTTATTTGCAAAGCAGCACGAGCAAATCAAAATAAAAAATTTGATTTACCAACACTTGGACCATCATCGCTTGAATCATTACAAAAAGGTGATGTTGCAGCTATTGCATGGCTTTCGACTCATACTTTTATTGCTGATAAAGAATTATTTATACAAGAAGCCAAAAAAAAGAATATAACACTTGTTTCTTATGAACCACCGTTGCGACCAACAACCTAAGTGTTCCACAAAACAATGTCCCCAAGCATAATGTGATTGCGCTCACAACTACCAGCGCACAATTCAAGCGCATAACATGCAGCACATTCTGATGGCAAAACATCGCATGATAACGGTTTTGCATATTGATGCATCTTTACAATTTTTTTCTCTTTATCTAAAAAAAGAATGTCCAACGGAATGTACGTATTTTTCATGTAAAAAAAACGTGGTCGCTCAGAATCAAAAATAAAAAGCATACTTTGAGTATCTTTCATATGGGCCCGATACATAAGCCCACGAGCACGTTTTGCAGGCGTATCTGCACGCTCGTATTCAAAAGAAATGCGTTCAGAATGTGCACGAATAATTGATAAGGTTCCATCACATGAAAAAAAAGATTCCTGTACATTCAACGGTTTATACATCGTCTTATGATGAGTAATACTGTTGTAATTATCATGTATGCGTCCCTGATTATTACAACCACCACATAAAACGGTTAACAATACAATAAACCCTAGGACATACCTCTTCATTGTGCAAATCCCCTTAACAAACACAATAAAACACCCACGCACCTGGTAAGTCTATCACGAATTTATCAAAATGGTTAACAAATTTTAACTCAATGCAACTTTATCATATTAGTTAAAAAACAAAACCTATTCATGGTTTTTAAAGTGTGCTTGCAACATCCCATTTACTCGAGAATAGAAAGGTCCATGCCGACGCATAATATAATCACCTGCCTTGCCGCTCAACCACGTACCGATAGACTCACCAACCGCAGCCCAAATATTTCCTTTAATGTATCCTCCAAGATCTACAATGAGCTGGCCAATATTGGTCGACTGAGCATCATATTTTGCAATAAGATCCAAAGCTTCTAAATAGGTAATAAGTCTGCTTTCCGCAACGTAATATACGACACATTCAAAAATCTTTTTATTTTGCCCCTGATAATCAAGCTCCGTTTCTTCAAGAAAAATATCACTACGTTGTTGCAATAACGAAATAATATCTTTGCGAATGAGAGAATTTTGATCAAATGCATATTCCAATAACGCCGCGAGCATCGAAACTATAGATTCAATATTAGAAGTAATCTCTTGCTTTGCATACGTAAAATACTCTAACGCTTGCTCACTCAATAGCCCTATTTTTACACACGCACTTAAAGCATATTCTATTCCTTTGTCACAAGCATTATGCAATGAGGCATGATAGCGCTTGCCAAGCCTATTCCCTATGTAACCGCCACATGATGTAAAAAGATATTTTAAAAATCGATATTCTATATAATATTTTTTTATATCAATCCCATGTTTTTCTGCGTAATTTTTAAGACCCTGCTCAACAGAACATGTACCCTTAGCACTACCTTCCTGACTCATAATCATAGATAAAAATGCAGGATCATAGACATCGCCAGGTTGCAAATGCGCAAGAAATTTTTGCACCACACCATGTTCATCAAGCAACATTAATGGCAAAAATGTTTCAAGCGAATATCCCAGCAACTCTGGTTTTATCACCCCAAGTGTTGCTCGTTCAACCTTCTCAACAGCTGCAGCAGTCACGGAAGATGAACGAAGCTTGCGCTCAACCCCATGTGTTATGGATTTTTGAGCTTCATACATAATACTCGCCATTGCCTGTTTAAAATAACTATCATCACGAGGAATAATACGATCCAGCAACGGCAACGTCGACTTCTCATCAACTACACTATGCCGAGCCCTTTCATATGCTGAAAAAAGAGGACTCTGCCTGATATGATAATAAAACAAAGCACTAAACCCACGACCTAAAGACCGTACAAATTTCGAATGTTGTCGGCTCCACATCTGTGGATTAAACAATAATAATAATGATGATATTTTTTTAACTAAGGAGACATTAAACCCAAGCTGATCAATAGGCTGACTCCCGCCAATAATGTTAACCATTTGATTAACATCATTTTTTTGTGATGCCAACAAAAAATTCCACACGGCTAAAATACTTCTTAGTGCACCATCAACAGCATAAGGCGCTACTCTGTAAGCAACATTGTTTGGGTGAACAACACCAAGCGCAACATCTTTTTTATAAAATGAAAATAACGTTTCATAAAAAGCAACTGCTTTATCAAGCAAAAAATAAAGTCCCTGTGTTTTGCCAACAATGTGCACAGCACCATCATAAAGTTTTTGAAATGCCTGGATGGTATCACCATATCGCCCAAGCTCAACACAGAATGTTTTGTATGCGGCATACAGTTCCCCTGCAGGCAATCCCTCAATCCGCAAAGTTAACTTTTGCTGAGCAGAAGCACAAATAACCGCAACATCCGCCAATTCTTGCGCTAACAATGCATGATACGCTTTAATAAAATCATCTTGATTATTATCCATAAGTGCTTGCAAAAAGGCACAAAAATGTGCAACTTCAACACCACACGTGTCATGCGTAAGCTTTTCAATCTTTTTTAGATTATTAATCAATAACGTAATCTGCTCATAACGTTCCTTTTTACACGTTTCACAAAAGATCACGCGTACCAATTCATCATATTCAACGGTTTTTTCTGGCAACCATGATTCAAGCGCAGTTAACGCATCGTCAATAAGTGATATATCCTTATGAGTCATTACATCGCTATGCAACCAAGAACGAATCGCATGAATACTCTTTTGCAGACGAACGGTACACGTCAATCCTGCAACAAACTGTTCATAAGCATTGCGCGCAGCATTAATAAGATGCTGATCATCAACATCTACTAACGTTAATAACCGAGCTTGCTCCTTGAGAGCTTGATCATGCTGCTGTTTCATCATCTGCATAAATAATAATTGCAACTGATCAGCATGATCGTCATTACATAGCATATCATGATCATAAAGCTCTTGCTCAGCTAACCCATCGTCATGTGCTGATAACGAGACATATGAGATTCCACCCAACATCGTCAACGTTGTGACAACACAAACACCAAAACGCTTACCTTTACGAAAAAATGATAGGTTCATAAATAGACATTCCTTAATTAATGTTCTTATAATGCTTGGTTATTTTTTAACAGCTTAAAATCATCATACACAAAAAAGAATAAATCAATGATAAGCTATGATAAAATACTCAACCACAATGGTCAAACGCATAGCATACCCCCTTTATAAAACATACATTTTTTAATAAAAAAGCTTCTTCTAGCACTGTATTTATTACAACTTGACATTCCTCCCACATCGGGTACAATTATAAAACATACCTACTTTAGTTTTGCTTAAACCAAAGTACTTAGTATAAAATGGGGGTTTTTATGAATTTTATTAAAAATTGTACACTTTTTGCTATTATTTTTACCGTGACAAACGGATGTTATGCTCAACCTCATTACAAACATTATCACAAAAACAACAATGGTAATATGCATCATACCAAATATCAAAAAAAAGAATTATACCATAAAACTAAATGGGAACAACGTATTACATCAAAAAATCAACCAACACCTCAAAAAGCCCAATCATCAACATCACAGCAACCTACAGAACAATCTTCGTATAATGATTGTTCACGTGTAAACGCACCATGCCTTTTGCTCATGCTGTTTCCCATTATTACTAGCGCAATCCCAACCCAATCGTTCGATACAAACTTTGAACAACAAGACACCCTTGTTTTTAAAAAATATAAAAATTGTTTTTGCAAAAATTATTCCCAACCCACGCAAGTAACATTTCTTCCCGCATCTGCAGGCGCTTATGCGTTTGAACAATGTTTTTGTTTGAAAAATAATAACAAAAAAGTAAAAACCACTGAAGCAATCCCGACCGCGCTTTTTCATAAATATTCAGGTATTATTGCCAAAAAAGTTGGTATGTACTTTGTAAAGATCCTTTTTGTATCACCCATTGTTGGTGGCATAATGTTAGCAAAAAATAAATGTATGCCTATCATCATTGCGGCAAAAAATATGTTACTTCAAACTAACACCGCCATCACTGCCCCTGCTAAAAAAATAACCTTACAAATAAGCACCCCAGCGGCATTTGATTTTAATCCCAGCAAAATCATTGACTCAGCAGATCATGAAGCATGTCGAGCATTATAATGTCACGAAAGCTCACGCCTGGCAAAATTAATAATAAAACCAACCATTGCAAAAACAGCCATGAGCGCTGACCCTCCGTAACTCATAAAGGGAAGCCCTAAGCCCTTTGTTGGCAACAACCCCGTGGCAACCATAATGTTTATTACCGCTTGCAAGGTAATAAAAATCACAAACCCGAGACTTGTAAAAAACGTAAATGGCTGCTTCATCGCCAAAGTTAAACGCAAGCCAAACCATAAAAAAAGAAAGAAAAGTAAAAGAATGCCTATTGATCCTACAAACCCCATTTCCTCCGCAATAATAGGAAAAATAAAATCCGTATGCTGCATGGGCAAATAAAAAAATTTTTGTTTTGAATTTGAAATCCCCAATCCCCACACACGCCCTGAGCCAATGGCAATAAGTGATTGAATAATCTGAAACCCTCTTCCCTGCGGATCAGACCATGGATTAAGAAATATCAAAATACGATTCATGCGATATGCTTTTGATACAATGAGCACCACGGCAAGCGGCAGCGTTACCGCCAAAGTTGTTAATAAATGACTCATCTTAAAATTAGCAACAAAAAAAATAATCCCCGCCGTAATAAAAATAGTTACCACCGAACCAAAATCAGGTTGCTTTAAAAGTGCCACAAATGTTATCCCCAAAATACATAAAAAAGGAACATATCCATACCACAATGAACGCACCGCACCTTTTTTTTTCTCAAGAAAAAAACCAATATACATAAAAAGAGCAACTTTAAGAAATTCACTCGGCTGTACACTCATCCCTGCAATGTACAACCATCGATTAGAACCATGGCAACGCAATCCCAACCCGGGAACTAATGTTAATATGGTAAGTGCTAACGATCCTAAAAAAGCATACGGCGCTAATCGACGGCACCATGCAATAGGAACATGGGCACAAACGATAAAAACACACAACGCAGCCAACACATACACAAACTGCCTAATCAAAAAATAATGCGCTGCCCCAAACTTTTCTAATGCAAAAACCGAGCTCGACGAATACACAAACAATAATCCTATTGCCGTTAAAAGCGCAACAACCGATAAAAAAATACGCATATCACGACGAACATAATTTTTTATTACCACAATCCAAACTCCTTTCCTACACAACCACGTTATAAAAAAGCAGCGACCAATTTTTTAAAATGCTCCCCACGCTCATGATAATTTTTATACAAATCAAAACTTGTTCCGCTCGGTGAAAAAAGAACTTGATCACCAAAAGCTACAGATGCCATAAGATCATCAAAAACATCATCGAGCGTTGCATAACACGCAGCCCCAGCAGCAAATTCATGACACGCTGGCCCAAAACAATAAATCTTTTTTACTAAAGAAAGTCCTTGCAAAAGCTTAAGAAGCGGAGCTCTATCAACGCCCTTTCCTAGCCCTCCCAAAATAACAATGACCGGCCGAGCCCCCGCCGCAAGACGAGCTGCCGCTGCATAAGTCGATTGAATTACCGTTGCCTTTGAATCATTGTAAAAATCAACCCCACGAACAGTCGCTACCAATTCACATCGATCTTCATTTGCCAAGGTAAAAGAAGCCCCGCGCTCGCAAAACCAAGAATACAAGAAAGAAGACGAAACGCCAAGCCGATATAATGCTGCAAGCACGCATAACCAATTGTCCATGAATGTTAACGTTGACGAAAGATCAGAACTTGCCGCAAGCGGCGTATGGAAACCATTATGTTCAAAAACTACCTGACCATAAGCGCAATAAACCATCCCCGCACACATCCCTAACCGTTCAGCCGCCGTTACGCAACGAGATCGCTCAACATCCACAATAATAACATCGGCAAACAACTCATGCCAATAAGCAGCAATTATATCACCAACCTCACCCTCACACAAGCAAGCCGCCAGCAAGGCAGTCTGCCCTTTTTTTTGATGCCGCATAACATTCAATTTTGCCAACACATACGCGTGCATGGTTTTATGCCGATCAAGATGATTTGCAAAACAATTAGTCCACACAGCAATATCCGGCGCCCAGGTATGGTTATGCTCAAGCTGAAAGCTTGAAAGCTCCACAATAAATGCCGAAAAATCATGCTCCCGCGCCGCAATATCAAGCATTCCAATACCAACATTGCCACCAATCGCCACCGGTAATTGCGCCACGCCTTGCCCCATTAACTGATCAGCCAATGCACCAAGTAGTCGAGTTATGGTTGTTTTGCCAAGCGAACCAGTAATCCCAACCGTTGGTAAACGATTACATGCAGCAAGCAGATCAAGCTCACACACTATGGCAGCATTGCACCAAGGATACGCCGAAAGATCAACCCCAGGGCTTGGCAAAATCCAATCTGCTTGAGTAAGAACTTGCTCAAGCGAACTCGTTAAAGCATCACAAACCACGCCTCCAACGCTTTCAATTTCAGATCGTGCTTCATTTTTAAGCGGTTCTTTATCCCATACCATAAGATCAAATGGCTCTCCATGGCACCACCGCGTACTCATCACGTGCTTGCCATAGTCGCTTGTTAAAAACTGAACAAACGAACGCCCAACAACCCCATACCCAATAACTAAAACAAGCATAGAAAAGCTCCTATACAGTTGTTTCTCGACCTTTTTGAGCAGTCTCCATATTTTTGACAATCGTTGTTGTTGATCTGCCAGGAACATAATCAATAACTTTAACGCTCCCCCCAAGCGCGGTTACATAGTCATGCCCAACAATTGTTTCAATTTTATAATCCCCACCCTTAACCAACACATCAGGATTTAAATATTCAATAAGCTCACGCGGCGTATCCTGATCAAATGATACAACAAAATCCACCATACCTAGCGCCGCAACCAACGCTGCACGTTCTGCCAATTGATTAATCGGACGTCCCGGACCTTTACCCAGCCGACGAACCGACTCATCCGTATTTAATGCAACAACAAGAATATCCCCCAAGCGCTTGGCTTCTTTTAATAAGTGAATATGGCCCGAATGAAGAATGTCAAAACACCCGTTAGTAAAAACAACCCGTTTTTTGCCACGACGAATCCAGTCAATCTCAATTTTTAAACGAGTCCAATCGGAAAAAACTTTTTCAATGGGGTCAGCTTCACGATCAATCAACTCATCAAGGCTCACGGCATAAGTTTTTAAGTGAGAAACCGCAACAGCTGCCGCCCGATTAGCAACTTGTAAACATTGCCCAATAGGCAATCCATTACTCAATGAAAAAGCAAGAAAAGCAAAAACCGTATCGCCAGCTCCTGTAAGGTCAAAAACCTCGCGCTTAAATACCGGACAATACAACGATGTCTGCTCATTAACAAACTGAATACCCTGCTCGCCAAGAGTTACAAATAAACCTTTAAGCCCAAGCTTTGCACACAAAACCCGCCCTGCAACTTCAAGCGGCTCATGATCAGCTATATCAAAAAATCGCATCATTTGTTTAAATTCATGAATATTAGGTTTAATATAATCAACCCCAAGATATTTACTAAAATCAGGACCTTTAGGATCAACTAATACCATACCTCCAAGCTCCGCAACACGCTGCACTACATATTCAATTAATTCACGAGTCACCACCCCTTTGGCATAATCAGAAATCAACACCGTAACGCCAGGACACAACCGTGCATTAAGCGCCGCACGCAAAGCGTGCTGCTCCTCAGCTAAAAGAGGCGATACAACCTCTTGGTCAACACGTAACAATTGATGACCTTTTACCATCATCCGCTTTTTACATGTTGTAACACGCTGCTCACTTTTTATTAAACCACTTCCATCAATCCCAATTTCTCGGACCATTGACGCAAGACGTGCCCCAGCAGAATCAGAAGCTCCAACAACCCCCACCAAAGAAACATTAAACCCAATATGTTTGCAATTTGCAGCAACGTTAGCCGCCCCGCCCAAGCACCACTCTTTACTTTCTTGTTTTAATACAGGAACCGGGGCCTCTGGCGACACGCGTGAAACCGACCCAAACCAATATTCATCCAGCATAACATCGCCAAGTACAACAATTTCTTTAGTACTGCACGATTTGAGATAACTAACAATCTGTTTCATTTTTAATCCGTACAACCCCACATTGTTTGTTTTAATATCTTGATTATTCATAGAAAATTACCTAATTGTTGCCGCATTTTTTTATTTACAGTAACTTATGAGCTATACTTATACCTTATTTTTTAAATAAAAAAAAGGAGCTTTCATATGAAATTACATATCTCTTATAATATTCCCGATCTGACCAAGGCACTCGAAATTGCCGAACAAACCGCAGAATTTGCCGACATCATGGGAATAGGGTCTCTTCTTCTTTACAAAGAAGGCATAAAAGCAATCAAAACGTTCAAAAGCACATTTCCCAACAAAGATCTTTTTGTTGAGGCAAAAATAATAGAAAAAGCACCGGATGCTATTACTATGATGGCGCAAGCAGGCGCCCGTTACATTTCAGTCCTTGCTGGAGCTTTAAATAGTACCATAAAAAAGGCTGTCGAAACAGCAAAACTTTTTGATACACAAATTGCACTTGATCTTTTTGATGGTAAAGCAAATGGCCAAGCTGCATATGATGCAAAAGCAATGGGAATAGATATCCTTATTATGAATCGACTCCCCAACAAAATTGATGAGTTAACCGGATTATCAGCTGACTGGCCAAGCGTTCGAGAAAATACCAACCTTCCCATTTTTATCACGGGAAAAATTGATCGCTCAAATCTACAACAAATTATTGACCTAAAGCCTCAATGTATTATGATTGGTGCTGCTATAACAAAAGCAAGCTCTCCCTACCAAGAAGCTCAATACATTAAATCACTTTTATAATTACAAAGGAATTTTATGACCTATACACTGTATAAGCCTAAGGAACAATTAAAGCCTCAAGGACTTACCAATATTAGCGATGCACAAATTAATGATCATTGGAATTTATATGTTGGATATGTCAATAATACCAATCAACTTAATACCGACTTGCAATCGCTTATCGCACAAAAAGCAAGTCCGCTCCTTATTGCAGATCGTCGCCGCCGCTATGGTTTTGAGTACAATGGCATGATTCTCCATGAATATTATTTTGAAAACCTCACATCGGCCGCCCCACAAAATCCAACCAACAATCTCGCACAAGCACTGCAAGCAACATGGGGCAGTATTGATGCTTGGAAAGAAGATTTTTGCAACACAGGAAAATCTCGCGGCATTGGGTGGGCTATTTTATACGGCGATCCTCTAACCAAAAATCTCACCAATCACTTTATTATGGACCACGAAAACGGCCCAATCACTCACTTCAAGCCACTTTTAGTTATGGATGTTTGGGAACACGCATATATGGTAGACCACAACGCCGGAGGTCGCGCCAATTACATCCAGGCCTTTTTGGAAAATGTTTCCTGGCAAACCGTTGAGCAACGATTTGCCAATCTTTAATTACGTTTTTTCTTATCGAATTGATGTTGAAAAAGTGTAGCAATTTCTTGAACCGTCGTTGCATCTTCGGCATTTTTGTCAGGTCGATATCCCATAAATCGTGGGAACCGTAATGCAAAACCCATTGAAACATCAGACTTGCCAGCCGTATGCAACGGCGACAACGTTATTTCATCTGCGCGAATCATACATACAATCGCTGGAGTAACCCATACGTCTGGATACAATTCCTTAGCACAAGCAACACGCGCCGGCTTATGATCAATACGAATGTCATCACATTCTTTTTTTTGAGCCCGCCACTCGCCATCAGTCATTCCTGTCCCAATTTTTGCAATCGTTTGAAACATATCCATATCAGGATTATAAATCCCAACAAGTAACGCCCCGATACCAAACGCAGCACGCTTACCCTGCCCAAGATAGTAACCGAGAATCACACAATCAATGGTATCATCCAATGAGCCAGATTCTTCTCGTTTATACTTAATCCAATTAAAATTACGTTTTCCGGCTTGATAAATTGCATCGGTTCGCTTAACTACAACACCTTCAAGCCCTGCCGAAATATTTTGCTCAAAATAACTTTTGAGTAGCTGCCCACTCGTAATCACCACTTCTTCTATAGGAAACATAACCTCTTGCTTGCTTACTTCCTTGCCCGCAAACAATTTCTCTAATGCTAATCGACGATCAGTATGGGGCTGCTCAAGCAATGAATCCCCATTAAGATAAAGTATATCAAAAAAATAAAGTCGTAATGGATAATCCTGCATAACCTTATCAATGCCATGTTTGCGTTTTCTTTTTACCGTTTCTTGAAACGGTAAAAAGCTCCCTGTTTGTAAATCATACGAAATTGCCTCGCCCTCAATAATTGCCGATTCAACCGGCAAGCATAGCGCAACCTCTTTAAGATCAGGAAACATAGATGACATATCTTGCAAATTACGTGAAAAAAAGAAAATATGCGGTTCATGACCAGTTTTATCAATATGAACCTGTAACCGAAATCCATCAAGTTTCGGTTGCGCAACACATTTGCCAAGTTTTGCCACAATAGCTGCCGCATCATCCATACGTTCTGCTGCCGCAGGACGAATCGGTATACCAGGTTGTATTGTTATTTTTTCAAGCCCAACAGATCCATCTTTTTTTATAACGCTCGCCAAAAAACCAATGTCTGCACATAAATTATAGGCATTTTCAAGAGCCTCACGAAGAGATTTATCACCTCGCGTCATAAAAGAAAACGCATCAAGGAGCGTCATATCAGAAAAACCAAGTCGCAGCTTACCCAAAATAATACGAACAACAAACTTTGCAGAAATAGAATCTAAAGAACGAATAAGTTGCTCAACAAGATCCTCTTTTACCTCTTGCGAACCAACCCCTGAAATATTATGAATATGAACCAAAAGCGCATTAACATTTAAGATAGTAAGCGGCTCCTCAACAATGCTACCCCAACCCCCTTGAGCAACAAGCAATCCATAATCACCCACATTTTGCAAATCTTCTTTTACCTGCGCAATCTCAACCCCTTTAATCCGCGCAATAACCTTAAGTAAGCTTTTTTCGGCAATATTAAATTGCGTTCCAATATAGGGAGGGTTCAAACAGCCAAGAGCCATATATGAAATTATCGCGGACTCGGCTGCCGTTGCTGATTTAAAAAGATCCGCTAACAATGCCGTCATTGCATTTCGAGATGGCTCACGCTCGATAAGCTCAAAAACTCCAGCAAGTTCCTTGAATAACATAAATAAACCCTATCAAGTAAAATTCATCTCCATGAAGACCTATCATACTAAAAAAAATTCCGCCTCATCTTGACGATAAAGCGGAACGTGTAATTTTTGGTAGCGGCACTGGGATTCGAACCCGGGACCTACGGATTATGATTCCGTCGCTCTAACCAACTGAGCTATGCCGCCATACAATACAACCTTTAAAAGCGCATTGTTTTAATATCGAATATATCAATAAAGAAATTAAACATCGCACGCATAAACAAGATACCTGCCAATACCGTAGCGATAATACCCAACATCCATGCTGTTGCAAAATTTCTTACAACCGGACCGCCAAACTTAAACAAGATAATACCAGTCAATAATGCCGTTACGTTTGAATCGACAATAACCATCAAGGCTCCAGCAAAACCTTCAGACAAAGCCTTGCGTAATGGATTCCCTTCCGCAAGCGACTCCTTGGTACGCTCAAATATCAAAATTGAAGAGTCAATTGCGACACCAATTGCCAAAACCATACCAGCAATACCAGATAGCGATAACGTAGCACGGAAGTATGATAAAAACATAAATACAAAGAACATATTCACAATCAATGCTATTACAGCAAATAACCCTGGAATCTTATAGTACCATATACTAAAGATAAACAACAAAAGCAACGCCATAAAGCACGCAAGAGCACCTTTATTAATCGCATCTTGCCCAAGTGAGGCACCAACACGTATCTGATGTTCTTCACGCAATGGAGCCGACAACGAACCAGACTTCAACACAATTGACAATTCAAGAGCTTCTTTTTGTGATGACATACCCGTAATGATTGCCTGTCCACCAGTAATTTCAGACTGTACATTTGGAGCCGAGATAACAACGTTATCAATAATAATCGCCACTTGACGACCAATATTATTTCCTGTTAACTCGCCAAACTCACGCGCACCAATCCCATCAAGCTTAAGTCCTACGCACAACTTATTGTATTGATCACGCTGCACATTTGCATCGACAACACGCTCTCCAGTCATATCAGGGAACGCGGAAACCAAATACCAACGGCCAGCTTCTTCAATACCAGCATCGCCCATATCACGCTTACCTGGAATAATCATCTTATCAGAAGGCAAATCACCATCATACTCTGCCAACAGAGCCTCTTGAGATCCTGCTGTTTTTTCAACAACCTTAAACTCAAGCATCGCCGTTTTGGCAACCATATTTCTTACCCACTCTGAGTCATCCAACCCAGGAAGCTGAACCTCTACCTGACGCTCACCATGCTGAACAACATTTAATCCTTCAAGCCCAGTGCTCAGTAACCGCGTCGATAAAACATTCACCGCCTGCTCTACAGATCCCGAACGAATACGACGCTCAAGCTCTGCCGATAACTTAATTTGAACAGTATTATCAACCAAGCGTGGCATTAAGACCTGCGCTTTTCCATCAAGCACAATATTGTAAATTACTCGCGCAGCTTCTTCATCTTCAAATACCAATGTCAAAGTTCCGTCTTTTATTTCTCGTGAAGTTGGATATTGCTTCACGTCTTTTAACTTAAACAACTGATCCAACGAGCGCCCTTCACTGGTTAGACGAGCTTCAAGAGCCTTCTCAACCTCAACGCCCAAAATCAAATACGTGCCACCAGCTAAATCAATTCCCTTTTTAATATACGAAAACTTCAACGCGCCGGCATACTGCTTAACTTTATTCCACAGCCCAGGTGCAACATGCTCTTTTAAAACCTTTTGGTCAAGAGAAACTATAAAATACGTTCCTATCGCTATAGCTGCGACCCAAACAATAAAAGGTGACATCAAAGCTCGGGCAACACGATTCTGTGTAATCATCAAAATCTCCTTGACACTTGCACGCTACTCTCTGGATTTTTTTACTACGTGGTGCCGAGGAGGAGACTCGAACTCCTATGGGATTTCTCCCGCTGCCCCCTTAAAGCAGTGTGTCTACCAATTTCACCACCTCGGCATATTTTTATTACAATGAGCTCCAAAACCTATTTTAAAACTCGATTTTTAAAGCACTTTGTAAAAGACAACCAAAATGTATCACATTCTCTTAAACTTGGCAACAAAAAAACATCATTTTTTTAACTTTTTTTAATCATGTCAAAAAAGATTACCCCACTTTCCTGTTATGAGGAAAGTGGGGTAATCTTTTTTTTATTTCACATTACAGTTACAGCAGGACTTATTCCTCAAATTCCACGGGGGTGGCAATCTCAGAACCAGGTTGCTCACTTTGCGGAGCAAGAGGAACTACAACTATCTCCTGAGCATTGTCACTTTCGCTCTTAATGTCAGGCGCTGAAATTACTTTTTGATCCTGCTTACGTAATTCTCTACGCTTCTCCATGCGGTCCTCATTAAACCACAAACGTTTTGGTTGTGATTTAACTTTCGCCTCTCCAATGTCATGACGTTTAACAGTGCCTTTAGTACGTAACTCAACTCTCTTTTGATCTAAATCACGTTTTTCTTGCAATGCTTTTTCTCGTTTTGGAGATACAACCTTCTTATCTTGAGCATCTCTAACCTTAGCCAAGGCATCCTTGCGAGAACGCATTATTTTTGATCGTCTTGCTTTTGACACTCCCTTTTTAACAACTTTTTTCTTGTCTGTTTTAGATTTTTTACCTTTTTTCAAAGATTTAACTTTTTTTGATTTCTTAACGGCTTTTTTGCCTGATTTTTTCTTTTTTTCTTTTTTGTCTTTTTGTTTTTCTTCTTTTACTGTTTTTTTCTCTTTTGCTGGCTTCTCTTCTTTTATTTTTTCTTCTTTTTTTTCAGGCTTCTCTTCTTTAGCTGATTTTTCTTCTTTCACTTTTTCTTTTTTTACTTTTTCCTTCTTCGCTTTTTTTTCTTTTACAGGCTTTTCCTTTTTAGCTTTTTTTTCTTTTTTTTCAGACTTCTCTTCTTTTATCTCTTTTTTAACATCTTCTTTTTCCTTAAGTTCGTCCTGTAAAATCACAGGCTCATCTGGCAAAGGAACTTCCGGAGCCTTTAAATCCTCAACTTCCGCTAACTTGGCTGACACATCTTCTTCAATTGGCAAAACTTCTTCAGTTGGCAAAGACTCCAAAGATTCCTGTGTTAACAACACATCTTCTACTTGCACATCAGGAGCCAGTCCCGCATCATCAACAATACCCAGATCTTCGAACTCTTCAATTGATTTCACATTTTCTACAGATCCTGACTTTTGTCCTAAAACGGGAGTAACATGCGTAAAACCTATTGCAAACGTCAAAAAGGCTAACCCTTTTAACATCTTTTTTAAATTTTTCATACGCTTATCCTTTCTCATAAAATTCTCTATCAATAACTTCCATTTCTAATTTCAGAATACCAAAATCAAAAATAAAAACGCAAGAATTATTTCAAATAGTAAAATCCCGAATAACTTTATTCGGGATTTTACTATCTAATAACAAAAAGATTAAACGTAATGTTATGCGATGAGCGCGATATACCTATCTATATTTTTTTGCCATACCTCTTAACCGAGCGATCCGTTTTTCCATAGGAGGATGTGTAGAAAACAATGACAAAATGCCTCCCCCTGAAAAAGGATACACTATAAATAAACTTGCCGAAGCTGTCTGGGCCGTTGATTCTGGCCTAATATGCTGTGAGCGATTTTCATTTGACAGTTTTTCAAGAGCACTGGCAAGCGCCAGAGGGTCGCCAGCAAAATCAGCCCCTGATTCATCAGCTAAATATTCACGAGATCGAGAAATAGCCAACTGGATAAGCGTTGCTGCTAATGGCATAATAAGCGCTGCAATTAAGGCACCCCAAGCATTACCGCGATCCTTATCCGACCGACCACCAAGAAGAACGGTCCACTGCAACATATGAGCAACATATCCAATTGCAGTTGCAATAGTAGCTGCAATTGTTGCAATCAAAATATCTCTATTTTTAACGTGGCCAAGCTCATGGGCAAGCACCCCACGAACCTCGTTTTCATCCAATATTTCCAATAATCCACGTGTTACCGCAACCGATGCATGCTGAGGATTGCGCCCTGTAGCAAAGGCATTCGCCATTGATGTTTCAATAAACCATAATTTAGGCATTGGAATGCGCGCATGTTCGCACAATTCACCTACAATATCATAGATGCGTTTATGAATAACCGGATCCAAAGGCTGAGCTCTATACATAGACAAAACAAGTTTGTCTGACCAAAAATACATAGCAAAATTCATAATCATAGAAAACACAAACATAACCATAAGGCCTTGGTTTCCGCCAATCCAAAAACCAAGAAGAAAAAGCAACGCGCTTAAACTTGCCAACAATATGGCTGTTTTTATTTGATTCCAAAACATAATGCCTCCTTTGCAGCACTATTAAAGCTCATTATCGTATTCAATCTGCCAATCATCAACAGTATCATCCGATGAGCCTTCTGGTTCAACTTGTTTGCGCAATGTAACCTTTTTCACAACATTTTTGGCTGCATCACGCTTTTTTTCACTCGTAGACCGACGCTGCTCTCCAACCTCAATCGCACGCGCCGCAACTTCTTGCACATCGATAAAACTTTTCGTCATTTCTTTTTGAGCTTCCTGTTTCATCTGTAAAAGACGCTGTGCTCGCCGCTGAGTATCCCCTTTGATAAGCTCTGTCTCCTCATCTAGGTTATCACGGGCCGCATTTAAAAGCGAGTTAATTTCATCCTGTAACTTTGTTATTTTCTTCTTAAGTTTTAAAATCATTTCAACTCCAGCAAGGTTGACCCCAACCTTGTGAGTTAAATAAATGATCTCTTCCAGCCTATCAACATCCTCCTCAGAATACAACCGCGTATTACCCTCAGAACGCTTAGGTGTTAATAAACCTTCTTTTTCGTACATTCTAACGGTCTGCTGATGTACCTCAAACATCTTTGCAACAACAGAAATTGAATAAAACCCCTTACGCTTCTTCATCGGCACTATCCTCCGCTTGATAGTTTTTATTCTTCATTTTTTAAAATGGTTAAAAAAGCCTCTTGAGGAAGTTCAACAGAACCAACCTGCTTCATTTTCTTTTTACCTTCTTTTTGCTTTTCAAGCAGCTTGCGTTTACGCGTAATGTCGCCACCATAACACTTTGCAATAACGTTTTTACGCAATGCAGAAACTGATTCTCGTGCAATAATTTTTGCGCCAATTGCGGCCTGAATAGCAACTTCAAACATTTGACGATGAATAACACCGCGCAATTTTTGCACAAGCTGTCGTCCTATCATATAGGCTTTATCATTATGAACAATCACCGATAACGCATCCACAGCCTTACCATTAAGCAAAATATTCATCTTTACAAGATCTGATGCGTGATATCCTGCTTCTTCATAGTCAAAACTAGCATAACCAGCACTTTGAGATTTTAGCCGATCATAAAAATCGGTAATAATTTCGTTCAACGGTAATCGATAACGCAACACAATACGATCTTCTTCCAAAAACGTCATATCAAGTTGCTCGCCTCTACGCTCCTCACACAACTTTATCATATTTCCAAGATATTCTTTTGGTGTAATAATCGTTGCATTAACCATCGGCTCTAAAACTTCTTCGATCATGACACGTTCAGGAAATTTTGATGGGTTTTCAACAACTAATTCAGAACCATCAGTTAATTTTACACGATACAAAACGGTTGGCGATGTAGTAATAATTGAAGCATTATACTCTTGCTCAAGGCGTTGGCGAAAAACATCCATG
>Ga0075567_101_pt1 | contig 73738 bp, 52 predicted proteins | sample RifGroF2_FD_68153 | JGI IMG/M metagenome (GOLD analysis project Ga0075567, IMG submission 68153) | candidate division TM6 bacterium GW2011_GWF2_38_10
ATCGGTACGATGGTAGAACTCTAAAGCATTACTATTGTGGCGGATGCTGAGTTCAAGGGCATCATTAGCGGCAAGGAGGGCATTGCTGTTGTGACGCACATTCATATCAAGCTCTGAGATGGCGTTGCTATGAATACGGTTTACATAGGCGTTATAGTTGCTATCGGTACGATGGTAGAATTCTAAAGCATTGCTGTTGTGGCGAACTTTAGGATCAAGAGCATTAATTGCATTGCTATTGCATACAATAAGTGTTTCACCAATACTGCTTTCGCTCAGTTCAATAGGTGAACTTGTTATATCTTTCCAGTTGGCGGCTGTTGTATAGCGATTGTCCGATTTTACGATCGAAAATTCACTCCAACCACTTACTTTGGCGGTGTTGTTAAGTTTTACTTTTGCGTTAGCATCTTTTAGAACGACTTGTGATGACCAGCTTGAGAAATCAAGGATAGCTCCTTGTAAGTTGAGTGAGAAAAAAGTAAAAGCTGATACGATAAGCAGCTTGTACGAGAAATTGTTACTCATAATGCGATCCTTTTGGTTAAACGTTGTACCCTTATTGGAAAGGTTGCATTAGAGCCCCCCCTTTCCTCCTTTTAATCATTAGCATTAGTATTAAAATTCTTGGCATTAAGAGTCAAGTTTCTGGTAGAATTCCTTTTTTTGCATTGCAATAAGGTATTTTTTAAATCTTTAATTTGTTAAAAAAGAGTTAGAAAAGATGATTTGTTGGGTAGTAAGGGAGGTGTTTTTTGGAATGGACTTATGGTGACATTTTTATCTTCGCTTTTACTTGAAAGAGTTACATGCTTTGTATTTTCGTCACATGTGATGTTGATGCCTATAAGAAGTGTATTATTTTTTTGTAAGCCGCTTATATTAAAATATTTTTTTTGATTAATTTGATTTAGGGCGGTATCGGCGTTATTGTTGGCTTTTATTTCTATAATAATTGGCTGGCTTGTTTTATTAATAAGAAGGTCGATAAAGCCTTGTCCTGCTGCAACTTCTGCTTCAACGGTATCCGTTGGAAAAAATCCATATGCATAAAAAAGTAGGATATGAAAATATTTTTCAAGGTATTTAAAGTTTTTATTGTGGTAATCCTTTGTTTTTTGGATTGTTTTTTCCACTATACTCTGCAGTAGAAATGTTATTTCTTCTGGTTGATATATTTTTTCTTTTAATAAGGCGATGTTGTGGTCAATATCACATAAGGATACGGAGAGATAATTTCGTTTTGGGGCGTGAGAAAAAAAAGGATCAGAAGCTTTTTCGTTTGTAAAAAACAACAGTGAAGGACTATTGTTGATGATGTTGATGTCAAAGGTCCATATATGTGTTGTTAGTCCAGGATGTGCTTGTTGGTTAATGTTTTTTTGAGTTTCACATGAGATTTTTTTTGCATTAATTAAAAATTGAAATATATAGATCTCTTTTTGGGCATATAAGGGGAGTTCTATAAGATAGCTTGTTTCCTCTAATTTTTTGATAGTAGTTTTAATTGAGGTATTCTTTTTATTATTAAAAAGCTCTTCTATGCAGAGGCAAAGCATGTACGAAATTGCAACATACAATTGTGAATTTTGATTTTTTTGGGTACCTTCTAACGATTGCATTGGCTTTGCTGCTTTTTGCAATAATTCTTTAATACGCATGGCAATGATAGCTAATAATTCATGTGTTGATGGTGCTTGTTTTATTTTTTCAATAAAGGTAATTGTGTCACATAAAAAATCTGGTCTTGGTAGTTCTTGATTTTGTGAAGTGTTTTGTTCCAAGTTTTCATAGCATTGTGGATGTGCATAGAATATTGCTTCGAGTATTCGGTTCCGTTGGATGAGCTGTTCATTTTTTATGAGTATTTCTTTTATGGTATTTTCGTCGATGCTCATGCATGTGAGTGACGTATATTTTGTGAATGTTCCTATTGCTAGGAGCAGTTTTATTAAAAAAAATGATATTTTTTTAATAAAAATATTTTTTTGCATGAGTACCCTTGAGTTTAACCTATATTTTCTTTAAGATATTGGACTTAATATATAAAAAAGGTTATAAGAAAGCAATAAGTCATTATTAATGCGCATTTGAACTATTAATTATTATAGCTGACGTTTAATATAAAAGGTTTTATTTAAAAAATAAACAAAGGCCTGGAAGTTTTTTGATCTTCCAGGCCTTTGTTTATTGGATTATGGCGAATGATTATCGATTACTTGAGAGCATAATTCCTTCATTGATAAGCGCTGCAACTATGCTGCGTTCACCAAAATTTTCCTGTGCAAGTTCTTGAGCATTGTTATGTTTATTAAAGTAACTGAGTATTGGAGTATCGATTTCATAATTAGGGATGTTGGCATATTTTTCTAATATTTGAATTGCTGCATATTCATTTTTAAGGCGGAGCGCAAGAAATAAAGGGGTTGTTTCAGGGATTGTTGTATTACTATATTTATAAACACATCGATTATCGTTGATATTTACGATATGATTAGGAAGATAAAACTCGTTATTAAGTAATGCAAAAATCTGGTATCTGTTATTAAATAATATGGCAGCATGCAAGGGGGTTGCATTGTAAAGTGTAATTTTTTTATTTTGATTTTCGTAAGTTATGTTACAGAGTGCATTTTTGTTTATGTGATAGAAAATGCCAAATCTTTTATAGATCTGAATTTTTTGTTTTTCGTTTAATTCTGGATTGTTATCTGTTAATGTTGCTGCAACATGTAATATGTGAGCATTTTCAATGCTATATTTTGTTGAATCATTTTGTACAGAAAGTGTGCAGAGACCATTCGCTTGTGCGAGTTGATTAGTGAGTGCAAAAAACTTGTCTATAAATATCATGTTGTTACGCACGAGCACAAGATGGAGAGGTGTTGCATTTTCAAGCTCTATAGTTTCGCCTAATTTTATTTTTGTGCAAGGATAGTTTATTATTTCTCGATTTTGTTGGATAAGTTCTCTACATGCCTCTAAGTTTTCTTTATAGACAGCAAGATGAAGAGGTGTTGCGTTTTCTATGGTTATTGTTTCATCGCTGTAGTTATAGACTTCTTGTAAGAGTTGGGATGTGTTGGGTAAGGAGGTAATGGTTTGAAGCATTTTTTGATTGTTGCTATGGAGTGCTGCAAAATGGAGTACGTTGAGTGTATCTATTCTCAAAAATTCATTTTTTTTCATAAGCCTTTGTGTGATATCGAAATTGTTAAGAAAAACAGCAGCAAAAAGTTCATTTATAGATTCATTGATTTGTGTACCGATAATGCTTTGGGTATTGGTTGTTGTTGTTGGGGTTATGCCATTTTCTTGGCTGAATAATTCATTAATAAGGTTTTTTGCATTTATATGGCTAGATTCTCTTATTATATACCCTAGGAGCGATATTTCATGTCCACTTGGTATTGTGACTGTTTCGGGAGTACCATATGTTTCTCTTATTTTTTTTACGATATGATGTTGATTTTTTTTGAGTGCATTTAAAAATAGGTCTTTATAAATTTCTTCTTGTGGGCGAAAATAATCTCGAAATCGGCGTTTAATTTCTTGGCCTATATAATTTGGTTTTTCTTGTAATTTTGGATTTTTTTCCCATAATAGATTGAATATGTCAGGATTGGTATATTTTAAGATATCGTTGCGCATAAGAGAAAATGGTTGAAAGATCCTGTCTTCAAATATAATAGTATCTTGTTCTTGTGGTTGTTGATCAATCATAAGCATAAGCATTTTTTCTTGTTGGGTTATCATTGCCAACCAGAGCCCTGGTACGAGTTTTGCATTGGTTTGTGGTCCACTTGGTCCAAGAGGAATTATTTTTATAAAATCATAGTAATCGATTTTGTAAGTTGAGTCTAATCGTTGTCGTCTTTTTAGAAATTCTTGAGCAAGTATATATTCATGATTAATAAGAGCCAATGATACAGGTTCTTCTGTAAAAAGAAGTTCAGTCGACTCTGCCTGTTTGCTTACTGGAAACAAATTGGGAAACGCGGCAAGCATTTTGAGTGATTTGTATCTATAATTTTCAAATACAGTATTAAAAAAAGTTATGCTTATTCCACGCTGTGTCATATGGGCTATATTTAGAACATCATAATAAAATAGATTATAAATTGGGAATAAATCTGCATGTGCTGACGGTATTTTTGTTGTTACATAGGCGGGTAAATTTTGTCGGTTTCTGGCGGCACCTTCTGGAAACGTTTGAGCATATTCGATGAGGATTCCATTAAGTATTGGATCTTTGTTAATCAATGCGCTTAGTGTGGATAATGTGAGTTTATATGTTTGCATTATTTGATTAAGGTTGCTCATTATTGTTTGAAATTGAGTCTTGATATTTTCTTCTGCCCCGTATTCCCTGACTCTATATTCGGCAGCTTTATAGGATAAATAGATCAGTGCTTGGCTTATAGGTGTTGTGGTAGTTTCTAAAAAGTTGTTATTGAGAGGAAAGTCTTCATTTTTTAATCTTGCTACAATCTCATGATTATGTTGTATTATAGCAAGATCTATGGGTGTGAGTTTGCAGATGTCTTGTTTTTGTTGTAGATTCTTGTACAAACTCTTATTTGTACTTTTTGCCTTTTGTAAAATTTCATCTATAAAGGCAGCGTCATTTGCTATTATTGCCCAGTGCAGTATGGTTCGATTATAATAATCAGTTTGACTAAAAGTAGTAGAAAGGAGGTCATTGTTATCTATGGCTTCTATTACCAACCTGGCTTGGGTGAGGTCTCTTTTTTGGAGAGCATTTATAATTTTTTCAAAAACTTCTTGCGCCGTTATCCACGCTAAAAGCTTTTGACTGTTTGTTTTTTGAACGAGCGATAGTGGGCTTTCTCCGTATTGATCTTCTAGATGAATATCCCCTCCCCATTTTGTTATCTTGCGGATGAGTAATATTTTTTTTAGTAGATTTTTTTTATCCTCATCTTCTTTTGGTTTTTTATATGTTGTTTCTATGTTTGGATAATTTTGTATTACATTTTGAACAAGATAGAATAATGGTGTTCTTCCGTCATTGTCTGTGACATTTGGGTTTATTCGTTGTATTGTTTCATCATCAAGATTAAGTTCTTCAAAGTTTTCAAAAATTATATGTACAGCAGTTTTTCCATTATTAAAAAGCCGTTTATAGATAGGATTAATTAAGGTTGACATGATTGGTGGCTGATTGCGATTGGTATAATTAGTGTAAAAGCTTTGAGGAATGAGTCTTGCAAGTTCGCTAAAATCTTTTTCCTCGATAGCATTTATTTTTGTATTTCTGCTGGTGGGATGGCTGCATGGGTAGTAGAGCATCCATAAATTATTCCAAGGCAGATGATTATACATTTTTTAAGATGAGTATAGTTCATTTTATTCTCCTTCGTGTTGTTCTTCATTTATTTTTGCGTTTATTGCATTTTTTAATGCGGTTAATTTTGTATTATTTGGTAATTGCTCTAATTCTTCTTCAAGTATGGTTAATGGTGTTTTACCTTCGTTGTTTACTTGATGAATAAGTTCTGGATAGCTTGCGATAAGGAATAATCCTATGTTTTTACTAGAAAAGATTATTGCTGCGTGTAAAAATGTAGATTTTGCGTATTGTATATTTCCTTTTTGGAAATCTATCTTTGATCTTAAAATAGGTTGAAATTTGGGGTTCTTGTGAAGTTGCTTAATTATCATTAATCTCCTGTTTTTGTTGGAAAAAAGAAGCGATATAGGAGTGTTGTTATACTTATCTTTGATGGTTATTATTTCAGGTGGGGTGCGAGCAAGTATTTTACCTATAATGGATTCTTTTAAATTTTGATCTTTATTTGCAAAAATATGATGTAGTATTGTTTTATTATTGTTATCTTGGAGTGAGGGGGCGTAATTTGGGTGATTAATAAAATAAGGCATAAGGGAATATTTTTTTTGTGTGTTAAGTGTTAGTAGTGATTCAAATATTTGTTGCTCAGTGAGGTCTGTGCATTTAAGGAGGAATTCGATAATGCTTATTGAGTTTTCATTTAAGCTTTCTATATTAACAATGGTTTCAATTATTTGAGCTCTTTGCTCTTGGGATGTAAGTCTACGAGCAAAAAATGCTTTATTTTTTTCTATAGTGTTTATAAATTCGATTATTTGATAAGGATGATCTTGCGTAATGGTGCTTATTAATTGTGTAGCCCCTTTTTCTTGTAGGCTATTAAAAGCACGTCTGTTGTTGCATTGCATTGTATATGCAAGAGGCATAAGTCCTTGAGTATTTTCAAGAGTAAATATTCTTTGTAGGTCTTCTTGAGAATCTAATAATATATTGAGTAAATCATTTTTACCTAATTTTATTGCTAAGTGCAGCTGTGATTCAATTTCATCTGTTCCATAAATTATGGCACCAGATTGAAGTAATAATGATACAATATCAGGATTGTTGACGTATATGGCCAAGTGTAGCGGTGTGTATCCTGCAAATGCTTCAGATTCTGCTATTTCATTATTTAAAAAATTTAAAAAAGCTTGTTGATTTGTCATATTTGCGATTTCTAGCATTTTTTGTACAAGAGCGATATCTTGTTTTAGGATGGCAAGATGGAAATGATTAAGTCCTGCATGGTTTTTTTCTAGGAAATCTAAAAAATTATTTGGATTATGTTCAAAATGTTTTTTTATTTTATCAAACATTATTTGTATATCTTCTGCTGTAAAGTATGGTGTATTGTTAAGCATGTAAAAAAGATACGAGTGTGTTTTTTCTTTATTTAAATAGAGTTGGTTTCCGTTTATGTCAATTTCATATAATTGCAGAAATGACTTTGTAATGAATGATGCTTTTTGTTCTGTGGCTAACTCGAAAATACCTTTTTCGTTAGTGGCTCGAAATAATCTTAGATAATCAAGTCCTTGAATATTAGCTTGCTTAAATAGTTGTTGGGCTATGCTTGTTCTGTTATATTTCAGGGCCAATGTAATGAGTGATTGAATATGTAAATCTAATGCTTGATCTATTGCTCTTGTAAGGGCTTCAATTCCTGTTATTGTACTTCTTTGAGGTAATGTAATATTATTAAAAATAAAAAAAGCAGTGTATTTGTTGCCATAGATTATGCAATGGTTATAGAGTTCATAAATATACTTTTCATCCAATAGGTTATAATGCTTAAGTGTTTGAAATAGTATGAAGATATAAAAAAAATTATTCATATTTATTGCGTAGAGGAGTGCACTTTTTAGCTCTTGAGCAATTTTTGTTGGATTTTGTATGTTATGTAGTATGGTAACTAAAAAGGAATTAAAATCCCCTGTTTCTAAAAAATATAATAATTGATTGATTTCTTTGTAGGACCTATTGAGTAATGTTAATAAATTATTCATATCGCCATTTTTATTTTGTATTTCTATGAGCTTGGCATATGATTTTTCTGGATAAAATGATTGAGCTAAAAGTGTAAGGTGTTCCGCGCCCCAATTATTTAAGCCTACGTTTGTATTTATATGTTGTTCAATAAGATATTGAGCAACATTAGGTAAGCCTTTCATGATTGAGATGTGAAGAATATTAAGTCCATTTGCATCACGTTGATTGAAATCAGCAGTATACATTTTTAAGCGCTTTAATACCTCTATTGTTTTATTTTCATCCGAGGCATATTTAATAACATAAAAAATTGGAGTTTCATTGTTTATGCCTGGACTATTAATCCATGGAGCAACAGAATCTTGGTTTTTAGGGGTGCTACCAAAAAAACTGATAGGAAATAATCTATCAAGAGTCTTTTCTTCAAAAATAGATTGATTTGCGCAGGCGGTTTCAAATTGGTTAGCTGGATGTAGGTCTTTTAATAATATGATGGATGATTCATATTTTTGTAAAAGAAGGTCTTTAGGGGTTATTTGAAGGTTATTTTTTTTGTTAATATCGGCGCCTAGCGAAATAAGTGTTTGTGCTTGTTCTTCTTTGCGAGGTGATTTTGGTCGAAGTAAAATATAATGTAATGGGGTATTACCAAAGATATCTTGAGCGTTTATATCCACTTTCAACGAGCTTAGAGCTTTAAATATTTCAGGCCTATCATATTCTGGTTGTTTGGAAAAAATATGCATTAAATTTTGGTCATACCCATTGCAAATGTTTAAATTAAGCGTTGGTATTTCTTTTTTTAATTCTTCTAACACTTTTTTAATTTTTTCTGATGGGCTCAAATGAATTTGTTTTAGGATCATTTCTAAAAAAAGGTCCCATGAAGAAGAGAGTGGTTGATTGCAATCGGCTCCATGTTTAATAAGTTCTTTTATGCTGGCTAAATCTATAAACACATATCCACCTGCGTCACAGAAAAGTCGGTTTTTTTTTATAGATCCAATATCACTATCGTTATATTTTTCGCCAGATGGCAAAAATTTTGGCTTTAAAAGATAGAATAATGGTGAGTATTTGTTTTGAGCGTCCAAGGCATTCATGATTTCAGATGGGGAGACTTGATCAACAAGATAATCAAGGTTAAGAGTTTGTGTTATTTTAGGAATTTCTTTTATTTGCTCTAGTATAAAAGGGATTGCGGTTTGTATAGTTCCTTTACGGTGGGTGTCTTGTATAATTGTCATGATAGATTCTTTTATTCTATAGATATTTACTATGGGTTGATGAGGCGTATCATTGAGCTCTGCTATTTCGGCGTTATCTAGTTTTGCACCTAATTTTATATATTCTAATGCTGAAGCATATTGATTTTTTTCGATAGCCATCATAAGCGCAGATTTACCGTCGTTATTTTTTTGATCTATAAGGTATTTATTGTGTGCGTATAAAAAAAATGGTTCATTATGGCAAAAGTATTTTATTGCTTCAAAGGCATGTAGGCCTGATTGGCCTACATATTTATGTAAAAAAGAATTGTTATCATTATCTAATATGTAAAAATCATGTGGAATTTTGGGTATTGGATGGTTGATAAAGAGACATGATAATATTTTTTTTATTGTTGGTAACATATCCTTATTTGTAGAAGTGCCTTGAGCAATCATAAAAGGGATGGAAAGTTCTTGTTCATCATCTAAAAAAAAGTTAGTTTTGGCTCCGTAGAGTATAAGTCTTTTTAGTATATCAAAATGGACCGGTTCTCCTCTGCTAAAAATATTATTTATGGCAAAAGATATGGGTAGAAGGCCATGATTATTTCTACTATTAATAATATCTTGTAGTTCTAGAGCCCTTTGTTCATAAATATTTGAACCTGAGTGAAGAGGCATAATTTTTTCTAATACATTGGTTTCATTTTTATTAATAAGTTCTATAAGTTTATTAGTCGTTAAATCATGCATCATTCCTTGGCATGATGGCGGTGTGAATAAGAGTGTGCAATATATTAAGCGTGATGCTATGTTCCATATACTATGTTTCATATTCTTTCCTTATAGTAAGAAATTAATAATCAATAAAATGGTTTCCTATCATAAAAGTATGATATTGAGAGATTTTTATGCTATGCAATATTTTTGTTAAAACGGATGCTTTTTATTGATTGAGCTTGTAATCTTCTTTGTTATACTCAGCCTAACGGTGACATATAAGTTTTTTGTAGGGGAGATAGTGATGAGAACTACGTTTATCGAGCAATTGGTTGCATATGCACATCAAGATGCTTCGGTTTATTTATTAACGGCTGATCTTGGGTATTCTGTTATTGAACCATTTAAGCAAGCCTTTCCTGATCGTTTTATTAACGTTGGGATTGCTGAGCAAAATATGATAGGCATTGCGGCGGGGCTTGCAATGCGCGGCAAAAAGGTTATTGCTTACTCCATTATTCCTTTTATTACCATGCGATGCTTTGAGCAGATTCGCAATAATATTTGTTATCAAAATATGACCGTTAAGCTTGTTGGTGTTGGAGGCGGGTTGAGTTATGGCTCGCTTGGCCATACGCATCATGCTATTGATGACATTGCTATTATGAACGTGCTTGCGCATATGAACATAGTTGCCCCCGCAAGCCGATATGAGGCTCAAGCGCTGATTCCTGATTTTTTTTCGCAGCCTGGTCCTGGCTATTTACGGCTTGCCAATACTGACGAGACTTTTTCGTATTCAGAATTATGCCGGCCGCAGCTTGGTAAGGCTTTTGAAATAATTCCTCATGATGAGCATCTTATTATTGCCACAAGTAACGCCCTTGATTTGGCCTATAAGGTGCAAACAGAGCTTGCAGCCTTGGGAGTGGATATGGGGCTTGTGAGTGCTCATACACTTAAACCATTTGATGGTGATTTTTTTGAACAAAAAAAAGCGACGCTTAAAACAGTTATCACTATTGAGGAACATTCGGTTATTGGGGGCTTGGGAAGTATTGTTGCTTCGGTGTTGCAGGCTCAAAATATGCATTATGTTGCATTAAAGGTTTTTGGTATTCGTGATGTGTATGCGCATACTGCTGGAAATCGCAAAGACTTGCTTGAATTAGTTGGTTTAACGCCTTGCGTAATTGTAAATGCAATACAGCGCAATAACAGTATAGGTGCCGTATGATGATGCAGTATAAAAAACATGTATATGCCGTTGGGCTTTTTCTTTTGGTTGTCGTTATTCTTGGTTTTTGCATACCAACGTGGGGTTTTAAGACTGATGACTGGGGGAATATTTGGCAAAGTATTACATCGTCTATGAGTGAATGGGGGAGGTTTTTTGTCGATTGCAAGAGTATCGAAATTTTTAATCATCCGTGTAATATTTCCCCAGCTCAACAAGAGCAGGCTTTTTTTTGCGGGTTATTTCGGCCGATGTCATTTTTATACTATGCGCCGCAGTATTGGTTGTTTGGATCGTGTGCGTATGGATATTTTTTAACAACTATTGTTATGCATGCCTTGGCAAGTGTTACTTTTTTTTATGTACTGGCTCATTTTTTTACTTGTGCGTGGGCTTTTTTGGGGGCATCTTTTTTTGCATTTCATCCGAGCCTTGGTCGGTGGCTTGGGTGGGTTAGTGCGCAAACGTACCAGATAGAATTGTTTGTGTTGCTGATGATTATTTTGTTGTTGTTGTATGTTTTAAATCGTCGATCATATCTTGCGTATGTACTTGCGCTTGTGTTGTTTGCAAGTAACTTATTTTTACGTGAACAAACATTTTTTTTACCGCTGTGGCTTATGGGGGCCATTGCTTTGTATCGTTATTATTGGAAGCGGCGGGGGGGGGGGCAGAGCGTTTTTTATGGTATTGCTTTGTCATTGCCTTTTTTGGGAACCTCAGCGTTTTATATTTTCCAGCGGCTTCGTTTTTTTCCGCTTACGGCTAAAACAACGACGCTCACGTTCGAGCCAACGTGGGCGTCCTTCATTAATCGAATGATTGAGCGGAAGTATGATTTTGTAACGTATGTTGTGGATATGTTTGGATTTTCGTGGATGCCGGGTAATAATCAGCTTATTAAAGGTGTTGTGCTTGTAAGTGTTGTGTTTATGTTGCTTTTACTTTTTCGTCGTTATGGTTATTTTATTCCTGCACTTTTTATGGCGGCAAGTATTCCACTTTTTAGTTGGCCTTCACTTTTAATGCATGCTCAGCCGCGGTATATGTACATGGCTTTGCCCATTTTTATTGCTTTTGTAATGATGCTTTTGTGGCCATTAATTCACCAACGTACAGTTCGTTTTTTTGTGGCATTTTTGGTGATGTTGGTGGTTGGCGCACATGGTTTTTTTGTATTCACTACAATGCACAAGCGTAGTAGCATGCTTGCGATGGTTACCGATTCGTTTATTACCTTATTAAAAAATCCAAAAACCGATCATAAAGCTCTTTGTTTTATTAATCCCCCGGCCGAGTATTTTCAGGCTGGATCAGCGCAAGCTGTGTGGTTATTGCGCGCAAGTGATCAATATCCGGTATATCAGGTTGATGGGGTTGATGCTACAACCTATCAGCTTGAGCAGCAGTATCAGCGCCATAATCCCGTGTATATTTTGTGGGATGAGCAAGCGCAAAAATTTGTTATTCGGGATTAATATAATTTTTTTGCACAGGGAGTAAGGGCGTGGTGGGTATTATAAAAAAAACTGGGGCGTGGTATTGCGCCCTATGGCTTTTTGTTTTTTGTTTTTTTGCGGTTGTTGGTATGGGGTGGTGGTTTCATGGAGATGATTTTTCTGGCCTTGCTCTTGGTAAGGCTATGCAGTCATGGGATGCTTTTTGGGCTCATCTTGTACAAGGTAATGTGAATAAATATTTTTTCCCCTCACATCATCCATTGTATGTGCCATTTACCAATGAGCATGGACCGGCGCTTTCATTTTTTCAGGTGTATTATCGGCCAGTGCAGTGTGCTTATTTTGCATTTGCTCATTGGGCATTTGGATACGTAGGATATTATTATTTTTTAGTTAATGTTGCCTTGCATGCGTGCAATACAACGGTATTATTTGCTTTTTTGCGTAAATTTACCACAACGTGGTGGGCGCTGGGGCTGGCTCTTTTTTTCGCTTTACATCCTCAGATTGGCTATCGCTTTGGAACGAGTGCTAATTTTCAGTACTATCTTAATGTTTTGCTTATGCTTGCGCTTGTATGGGCGTATAAAAAATATCTTGATGGCGCCTCGTGGTCTTATCTTATGTGGTCTGTAGCGTTATTTTTTTTAGCGCTTTTTACGCGTGAAACAGTTATCGTTTTACCTCCTCTTTTGTGGCTTGGCGCGTGGGTGTACACAAAGCGTTTTGGTTGGAGTGCTATCGCTCATGGCATAGTCGTGCTTTTTTATCTTGCCGTGCGCTTGGCGCAGTACCCTTTGCCCACAAAGTCTGCTTTTGGCGGGGGCGGGTTGAATGTTGTGCAACTTTTGTTGGAGCGCAAAGATCAGTTTTTAGTTTGTTTGTATGATTCTTTGGGGTTGTCGTGGCTTTTGCATGGGTCTAAGGGGTTGCGGGTTATGTTAGTTGGGGTTGTTGCGGCAATTGTTTTGATGGCATGGCGTCGACATGCACATTCCCTGGCATTATTTTTTTTATTAGGAGCCTATGTGTTATTACTTTGGCCATCGTGTTTTGGCGCTTATAGCCCTCGTTATTTTTATGAAGCATCACCAGCCTTACTTGCATTTTTTGCTGTGCTGCGCGGCAAGCAGCGTGTGCCGCTTTGGGTAGTGCGTTTTGGGGCGGGGGCTTGTGGAGCATTTTTAGCACTTTGCGCTTATTTTATCATGATAAATATTTCGTGCAGGGCGCAAAAAATGATGGCAATGCGTGATGGTTTTTGTTCATTAATGCATGATGTTCGTGTAACAAGCGGGGAGCGACCGCTTGTATTTATTGGAGTTCCGATTGATGGATTTGGGACAGGAATTGAATGGGCTGCCTGGTTGTTTTTAACGCCTTTGCATAATCAGGTGTATTATGATCCGTGCACCATAGTAACGCAGTATAAACGTAATGTGGTTATGCCCGTCGGATGGTACATGCGGTGCGCGCCGTATTATGAAAAACAATATGTTGCGATAGCAAAAGAGGGGCGGCGCATACGGTTTTGTAGTGTTGATCCAGCGTTTGTGCATTTTATTATTCAGCCGCAATTATTGAGCCTTGGTGAGTATGACATTCACAAAAAAATGGTTATTGATGGTGTTGAAGTTGTGGTTGATTTTACGCTTGTTTTGGATGAGTTGTTGTATAAAAAAAATCCATTAGTTATAACGTGGAATTATGAACACAAAAAATGTTACGTACTTGAGTAGGTGGTGGGCGCTTTTTTTGTTGCCGGTGATAACATTTATTTTTTTTGTTGTTGCTGGTTATGGATGGGAATTTTATAAAGAAGAAATTGATTTATTTTGTGCTGCCGACAAGGTTCAGTCATGGCGTGATATACTTACGTTTTTTTTAGATGGAAATGCCAGTGGCAATGCTCATCCGAGTAATTACGTTGCGCCGCCATTAACGGTTTTTTCGTCATTTTATCGTCCGTTACTTTTTGTGAGCGCGTATGTGCAGTATGTTCTTTTTGGCATGCGTCCTTATCTGCACTATATAATTTCTATAGCATTTCATTGTTGTACCATTCCTGTTATGTATATTTGGTTAACGCGCTGGATTTCTTCTGCTATTGCTGCGGCTGCATGTACGTTATTGGCTTTGCATCCTGCATGGGCCTTGTGGATTGGAAGTCCCAATATGCAGCAGTATACCGTCAATACGCTGTTGATTGTGTTGATCGCATTAAGCGCGCATAATTTTGTGCTCAAAAAAAGTTGGTATGATCTATTAGCGGTGGCCGGTATGAGCATTGTTTCAATTTTTTATCGTGAAACCATGGTTGTGGCCCCCTTCTTTGTTGTAATGCTAGCTATGGGGCTGTCGGCGCATCGACGAGCGCTTATTGTTTTGTCTGCCGTGCTGAGTTTAATAAGCGCAGGGTATGTTGCATGCAAATTGTTTTTATACCCTTTGAGTGCGCCGGGTGCTGTTTCATCATCATTTACCAACATGCATCATAGCATTGTATCGTTTTTGGGGCAGATAAAACTTTTTATAAGTGATTTTTGTGCGCTTTCATGGTTCCCGCAAGGGTATTCGTTAATAAAGGGTTTTGTTTTGGTTGCAATGCTGAGTGCTGCTTTTTTGTTGTGGCGGCCTTCTGCTTATAAGTGGCAGCTTGGATATGCGGCGCTGGGTATGTTTTTTTTGTTATGGCCTGCTTTTTTGATAGGATATTTTTCGCCGAGCCGTTATTTTTATGAGGCATCGCCGGCTTATTTTTTGCTCGTTGGGTTATTGTTTGAGGGGCAAGGCCGGCGCGTGGTGCGGTGGGGGTGTATTATTCTTTTTATGTGTTTGAGCGGTTCGCTTGTGTATACGTGGCATACTATTTACGAGCGCAAAAAGGCCCCAGCGCTTTTTGCAGCAGCTTTAGCTCCATTGCGGAACAATGAAGTTATTAAACATAATGCGCTTTGTTTTGTAGGGTTTCCGTCGCATCTATGTTCAACGGGCATTGCTCAGCAGATGTGGTTATATCGCATGAATGATTATCACTCTATTTATGTTGTTGATACGATGGAGCAGGCGGCTGAGTATGATGCGGTGTTGATTGGGTGGGATGATAAAAATTATAATTTTTCTAAAGGAAGATTTTGATGAAGAAAAAATGGCCAGTTATAAGGTAAGATACCACAACGAAACCATGATTAACAGATTTTTTTCAATGTTAGCGCCAGGGGTAACTTTGAAAAAATCAACCCCTATTTTCAAGGAGGCCGTGAACTATGGAACTATTAATTTTAGTTAACGTTTAAAACTGTCCACAGTATTGTTATTGGCGTATTGATAAAAAGATCTTCTGGTTTTTCAGCATTAAAATTATAACTGATTATCAAGTCGCCAACTTTTAGATCTTTTATAGGGATTAAGCCGTTTGGCGTTAAAACTTGTTGTGTTTCAATATGCCCTGCAAACGAGGTGTTTATAATGCTCATGTTGCATAAAATGATACTTAAGAATAACAGCAATTGCTTTTTGATAGTGAACATGAATCTGTTCCTTGGGAATTTATTTTAATAATTTTGGTGGTAAGTATTTTGTTATTTTGCATAATAATTTTTTATTTAATTTATTATTTTCATAGTTGGTTTTTTTGGATCAATTAAATATACAGATTCGCCTATAACTTTAATAGTTAAATCATGAGTCATACTATTATCATCAACGTGGCTTGCTTCTATAGTAAATTCATATAAATTATGACTAATTTGTTTTGCATAAATATCATAAATTTCATCATTTGGTAGTAAACCAGATTGATCAAATATTATTTTTTTTACGCCATCTATAACTATTATCCCATTTTCTATATCTTCAGTTGTATAAAAATTCCATTTCCCTAAAATATCTCTTATTCGAGATATACAGTTTATATGTATTTCGAAATTGTTATCTATACCATTAATTACCATTTTAGTACAATATCGATCTCCTAGATAAAGAGTTTTTAAAAAATCGATTGTATTCATAAGTGTTAATCCTTTTAATATATTGGCCAATGAGCTTCGGAGCTATTATTTGGAACGATATTACCTTTTGTGTTAATAGATGGGCCTTGTCCTTTTTTGCCTGGTCCAGTCCCTTCTAGATGTGCATGGCCATGAGGTAAGTCTGATTTGGGTGGATGTCCGTGAGGGTTTAGCCTTTGATAATTGGATCCATTTGGATAAGTAGTATGCGTATCAATACCATTTTTTCCAGCGGGTATTGTTTTTCCTCCAATCGGCTCTACCATTATATTTCCTTTATTATCAACTATAAATCGACCAATCTCTTTCCCTGTGTTTTTATCAATAATTGGCTTTTCCTTATCTCTATCTTTTTTTCCAAATGGCGGGGGCGGAGGGGGATTTTTGTTGCCTTTAGGATCTTTATTTTTTTCTGAGAGTTCTTGATTTTTAGAATTATCATCAGAATTTTTATCTATAGACATTTCAAGAAATAATTGTTCTTTATGCCCTTTGTCAAATAATGTATAGAGCGCATAAGATCCCACCGCCGCGGCGCCGATAGCCCAGCCGGCGGGGCCTGCAAGTAAACTTAAGCCCCCGGCAGCAATACTTGCTCCCGCAAAAGATAATGATGCTGGGGTGGAGCCAAATGCCAAGGAAATTCCTGCTGCAAGTGCTGGTAAGCCATTGTGCATTAATATCAGTGGAATATTTTTGTCGTCTTTGCAAGCTATGCCTTGTGAAAATACCGGAATTAAGTAATTATGGGGTTCTTGCAATTCAATGGAATACAGGTCAATGCGAGTAAATATAGTTTTTCTTTTAACACGTTTTATGCTTTTCCAAAAATATTTTTTTACTCTTCTTTCTACCTTGTACAGCTCTTTTTTATGTGTTTGAGTAATGGGAATAGTGAGTAGATTGGAATCAAGAAGCATGTGGCTAGAGGTAAGATATTGTGCTTCAATAACTTCTATGCCAAAAGTTAGACTCTCCTGATCTTTATCTTCTTGTGTCGCTACTAAAAATTTTTGTTGAGGAGAAGCGCTGATGCATCGATTATCTTCAATGTAAATTTCATAAAGTGCATCAGCATAATTTTTTTGAGTTTTTATTATTGGCGTATTGATAAAAAGATTTTCAGGTTTTTTAGTATTAAAATTATAACTGATTACCAAATCGCCAACTTTAAGATCTTTTATGGAGATCAATCCATTTGGCGTTAAAACTTGTTGTGTTTCAATATGCCCTGCAAAGGAGACGTTTATAATGCTTATGTTGCATAAAATGATACTTAAGAATAACAGCAATTGCTTTTTGATAGTGAACATGGACCTACCACTTATGGAATTTATACCAATAATTTTGGGGTAATGTAGAACGGTTTTTTTAAAAAAGCAACAGATTTTTTGAATTTATTTAAACCATTTTGAGATTTTAAAGTCCTCGCTTTTTCCACCATTCATCAGTTTTAAATTCATTAGGAAAGTTTTTTTTGTAAACAATATCAAATTTAAGTTCATTAGATCTTATGCACAATAAGGAACTTTAGATAAAAAAAAAGTGGGCAATCTTTTTTTAGCCGATTAAGCTAAAAATTGAAAAAGGGACTGACTACACGAACATGATAGAAAAAATAATGAAAAATGAAAAGAAATGTAAAAGATTTTTTTGGATAAGCAGTCAACAAATTGACACTCTCATTAAGCGTTTAGAGCCCTTTTTAAGGGAATATAAAAATGCTCGCTTATCACGATTTAATAGAAAAAAGGCTCTTGGTGGCGGACGTCAATTCGATCCTGATGCACTAAAAACCATGCTGCGTTTGTCTTTTGTACTACAAGTTGTATCTAACACAAGAATTTGTTACCCTCATTTTTATCGTTAATCAAAGCACTGTCTCGCGAATTATTTCATGGCTTTCAAAGTTAATATAAAAGGCCGCCGATCCAGAGTTTGAAACAATTCTTCACAAAACAGAAGTTATCACAAAACAACGTATTAGAAATTTTGTTGAACTGCGAAAAGCATACCCTGATTTTGCAGATGGTTATAACGGATGCAAGTGAAACACCGTGTAATGGGTATAGGGGAGCTACATTTTATAAATAAATTTTATTGTGCATAAGCTCTATTTCATTAATCCTTATTTAAATCATCGCAAAGAGTTAATCTTTTTGGTGTGTATAGCATAGATTCTTAATGGTGCCTATGCTTCCAGGGTTACTGATAAATGCGATTTGAATTTGATGCTGCGTGTCATCGTTTGCAGTATTTTTGGTTTGCGGGGTTTCCGCCGCATCTATGTTCAACGGGCATTGCTCAGCAGATGTGGTTATATCGCATGAATGATTATCACCCTATTTATGTTGTTGATACGATGGAGCAGTCGGCTGAGTATGATGCGGTGTTGATTGGGTGGGATGAGTTGCGTCAGGAGTTTGTTATTTTGAGTTAATAGTATATAGATGAAATAATTGACTACTATATTAAAATATACTATATTAAATTGTAGTTCAATAGAAAAGGAGGGTTTTGTCTATATGAAAAAATGGACTTTAGAGTATTGGGTTGATAATTCAAGTAGAAGATCTGTTGAAAATTGGTTTTTGAAATTAACGCGAGAGCAATTTAAGTCGGTAGCTAAAGAGCTTAAATTACTTGAAACTTGCGGCAATGAGCTTAAGCTCCCTCATAGCAAAGCTCTTGGTCAAGGATTATTTGAATTGAGAGAGTATCGATATGGGTTTAGAATTTATTATGGGTTTTATGCAGATAAAATAATAATTTTATTGAGTGCTGGTGATAAAACAAGCCAACAAAATGATATTAAAATAGCACGGATGCGATTATCAAAAATTTAAAAAATAAGGGGTTATTGTTATGAAATCAACAAAAACACGTATGTTTACAACAAAAAAATTTCAATCATTAGTAGAATCACGATTAACTAAGGCAGAAATTAAAGAAATAGATCAGCAAGTTGCTCTTGAGGCAAAGGTTTTAAAGTCGTTGCAAAATGATATTACGCTTGCCATGGACGATTATATGAAAGAAAAAAAAATAGGATTTAATGATATGGTAAAGCTTTTAGGCGTTAGTCCTGCACACATTGCTAAGATTAAGCGGAGTGATGCAAATTTAACACTTGCAAGTATTGCACGTCTTTTTGCTGTATTGGGGCAAGAAGCGCATTTGGTATTTAAAAAACGATAAGTATTTATTTTTTGCGTTAATAAAAAATTTGCCGAGTTGATAGATTTTTGCTAGTTTATGTCAATGTGTATTATGCTGCGTAAAAGCATCGTGCATGAGTTGTTGAAAACGTAAGTTTAACCCTTTAATTCAAAAAAACGCGTTATCGCGTTATCTCGAGGAAGATTTAATGCAAAAAGAAAAAAAATTCTCCTCCATTCCAGTTCCTACTACCAGTGCTCTTTTGTTCGAAGATGAAAATCTTGCTATTGATGCTTCGTTGCAAAAAGAACTTGCTGAGTATTATGAAGAATTTGGGAGCAAGTTTCAAACTGGTAAAATTGTTACCGGCCGTGTAGTAAACAAAGACAGCAACGGTGTTTTGATTAGCATTGATTACAAATCTGATGGGCTTATTCCAAACTATGAATTTTCTGATTATGAGCTCAAAAAGATTGTTATTAATGAACCAATCGATGTTATTTTGGATCGTCTTGAAGACAAAAATGGCATGGTGGTCTTGTCTTATCAAAAAGCAAAATCACTTAAAGCCTGGGACAAAATTGCAGAACTTGCTGAAAAAGATGAGCCAGTCACTGGTGTGGTTACTCACAAGGTTAAGGGTGGCTTGAGCGTTGACGTTGGTATTCCTGCGTTCTTGCCAGGATCTCAAGTTGATGTTCAACGTGTTACTGATTTTGATCAATTTGTAAATCAAGAAGTAACCTGCAAAATCCTTAAGATCAATAAAAAACGCGGCAATATCATTGTTTCTCGTCGTAAGTACATTGAAGAACAACGTACAGAAGACAAGAAAAAAGCATTGGAAACAATCCAAGACGGACAAATATTGCAGGGTGTGGTCAAAAATATCACCAGTTATGGTGTGTTTATTGACATTGGAGGCATCGATGGCTTGTTGCATATTACCGATATGTCATGGGGGCGCATTGCTCACCCAAGCGAATTGGTAAAAATTGGACAAACAATTCCTGTAAAAGTTATCGCATTTGATAAGGCTCATGAAAAAATATCTCTTGGCATGAAGCAATTGAGCTCCAATCCTTGGGAAAATGTTGATACAAAATATCCTGTCAATTCAAAAGTTTCTGGACGTATTTCAAGCATTACCGATTACGGCCTTTTTGTTGAAGTAGAAAAAGGTGTTGAAGGCTTGGTACATATTTCAGAAATTTCTTGGACAGAACGTATCAGCCATTTGGCAAAGCATTTTTCAGTAGGTCAAACAATCGAAGCGCTCGTTGTAGCCTTGGATAAAGACAACCGTAGAATGTCATTGAGTATCAAACAAATGACTGAAGATCCATGGAAAGCAGTTGCTGAAAAATTCAAGATCGGCGATAAGATTTCTGGTAAAATTACCAACATTACCGATTTTGGTCTTTTTGTTCAATTGCTTGATGGTGTTGATGGTCTTGTTCATATTTCAGATCTTTCATGGACTGATCATATTGCTCATCCAAGCGATAAGTTCAAAAAAGGTGACGTTGTTGAAGCCGTGGTTCTTGCTATCGATATTGAAAACCGTAAGGTTTCTCTTGGTATTAAGCAACTTGAAAATGATCCATGGGCAAACGTTGCAACAGAATATGCATTGGGTTCAGTGGTTGAAGGCACAGTTTCTAAGATTACCAGCTTTGGTGCATTTGTTAAATTGCAAACAGGTATTGAAGGCCTTGTTCATATCTCCGAGTTATCAAACAGCGATGTTTCAAAAGTAGAAGATATGCTTAAGGTTGGTCAAGTTGAGAAGTTTAAGGTTATCAAGGTAAGTTCTGAAGATCGTAAGCTTGGTTTGAGTTTGCGTGCATTGCGTGAACCAAAACCAGAAACTGCCGAAAAACCTGCAGAACAACAACATCAAGAAAGATCTCAACAAGCCGCACCTGAACGTGAGCATCGTGCACCTCGTCAACAACAGCCACGACAAGAACAACATCGTGAACGTTCTCATGCAAAACCAAAAGAACAACAACATGCTCATGCTTCACAGCAATCTCAACCTAAAGGAACCTTGCAACAGGCCCTTGAAGAACACGCTGCTAAGCTTAAGCAAATGCAAAACGACGAAAAATAAGTTGTTATTGTGATTTTTTATGGATCCCAGATTATTGTTTGGGATCCATAATGATTCTTGGGTTATTGCTAAAAACTACGGTAGCTTAGATTAAAAGGAATTATCATGCTTGAAAGAACGTTTGCAATTATAAAGCCAGATGCTGTTAAATCAAAGTTTACTGGTCAAATTATTGATCGTATCGAAAAAGAAGGGTTTTCTATTGTTGGTCTTAAAAAGCATCATTTGAGCCAGCAAGAAGCTGAAGCTTTTTATGCGGTACATAAAGACCGTCCTTTTTATGGCGAACTTACACAATTTATGTGCTCTGGTCCTGTCGTTGTTATGGTTTTGGAAAAAGAAAATGCTATTAAGGCATGGCGTGAATTAATGGGCGCCACAGATCCAGAACAAGCAGCAGCAAACACCATCAGAAAATTATTTGCAAAAAACAAAGGTGAAAATGCCGTTCATGGTTCAGATGCACCAGAAACTGCGCGAGAAGAAATTCGCTTTTTCTTTTCTGATTTAGCGTAATTTTTTTAAACAAAATAGTTTAATACCCGATAATGTTTTTCATTATCGGGTATTTTTTATATTAGCAAGGGATTGGAAATTGAGAGGCCCATTGTATAATGTGTTTTTGAGTTTTTTGCAGGTATGTTTGATCGGTTCTGTGTACAATAATGTCATTGATAAGTGATGTAAGTTCTTGTATTTCTTTTTCTTTAAATCCTCGTGTTGTCATTGCTGGTGTTCCAATACGCATCCCGCTTGTTATCATTGGAGATTGTGTATCGCCTGGGACGGTGTTGCGATTGATAATAATATTGCATTGTCCTAAAACTTCCTCTGCAAGTTTTCCTGTTACATCGTTAAATTTGCTGCGCAAATCAACTAAGAAAAGGTGTGTATCAGTGCCGCCCGAAACTATTTTATACCCCATATCTTTAAAGGCATGAGCCATGGCTTGGGCATTTTTTATAACCTGTTGTTGGTAGGTGATAAATGATGGCGATTGAGCTTCTTCAAACGCTATGGCCTTGGCTGCTATAATATGCATGAGTGGGCCGCCCTGTGTACCAGGAATAATGGCGCGGTCAATTGACTTTGCATGGGGATTTTTGCTACAGATTACACCTCCGCGTGGCCCGCGTAATGTTTTGTGCGTTGTGCTTGTGACGATATCTGCGTATTCAAAAGGACTAGGTATGAGTTTGGCGGCGATGAGTCCTGCAATGTGTGCCATGTCAACAAGCAAAATACTTTTTGTTTGTTGTGCTATTGCTGCAAGCTTTTCATAGTCAATGAGGCGAGCGTAGGCCGATGCGCCGGCAATAATCATTTTGGGCTGATGCTCTTGCGCTAGTTTTTCTATTTCGTCATAATCAAGACATTCAGTATCAGGATTAACGCCGTATGAAATTGCCTTAAACATTGTTCCAGAAAAATTAAGGGGATATCCGTGGGTAAGGTGTCCCCCCGCGCTTAATTGCATTCCAAGAATGGTATCTCCTGGCTTTAGCAAGCTAAAGTAGGCCGCAAAATTTGCAGAAGAACCTGAATGGGGTTGAACATTCATATGTTCGCAGCCAAATAATTTTTTTCCTTGTTCTATGGCGTACGATTCAACTTCATCAATAATAGAACACCCACCGTAGTAGCGGCGGCCTGGATATCCTTCGGCATATTTATTGGTAAGGATAGAACCAGCTGCGGACAATATATTTTTGCTGGCATAGTTTTCTGAGGCTATTAAATTAATACATTCGGTTTGTCGCTGTTGTTCTCGTGCTATCATCGAAAAAATAGGCGATGTTGTCATGAATAACCTTTCTTGTTTGAATAGTGTTATTTGATCTTGTGCATATGGTAGCATCTTTTTTAAACTTTGTTACACTGTTTTTTATACTGTTTTTTTGGGTTTCTATTAAAAAGAGGATTGGGTGCGATGGATATGTTTAAAAAAATTTGTACTCTTGTGTTTTTGGGAATGATAGGTATTGGAGGTTATGTTTTTTATGGGTTGTATGCACAACGGCATGCATTGCAGCAGTATCAGCAGGTTGTTGATATGAAAAAACATGCTGAGCATAAAGATTCTAATCAGGTTGTTTCAGCAAATAATGGAAATGGGGTTTTAATTTCAGGTAAGAGTGTTGCAACATCAACGTGGTTAGAGGTTCAAAAAAAAGTTAAAGATACTGTTGTCCAGGTCTTTGCTCAAATTTGTGAATTTAATTGGTTAGAGCCTTATAAAACGCCTGAACAGGGCGAGGGGCGAGGTAGTGGTTTTTTTATTAATGCTGACGGTGATTTGATTACCAATTATCATGTGGTGGCGCAGGCTAGTAGCGTGCAAATTCAGATTCCATCATTTGGGCACGAGCAATTTGATGTTGAAATTGTGGGGGTAAGCCCAGAGCGAGATATTGCATTATTGAGGCTTACCGATGAGTCGCGAGAAAAAATTGTGCGTAAATTAGGAAGTGTGCCATTTTTAGAGCTTGGTGATTCTGATGAAATTTTACGTTCGCAAGAGGTGTTAGCGCTGGGTTATCCATTGGGGCAAACACGTTTAAAGAGTACGCTTGGTATTGTGAGTGGTCGTGAGCGCCTGGGGATTTTTGGATATATTCAGATTACAGCTCCTTTAAATCCTGGCAACTCTGGAGGTCCTGCTTTAAATAGCCATGGTGAAGTTATTGGTATTAATGCACGTGGCATTCTGGAAGCCCAAAATGTTGGGTATATTATTCCAATTGACGAAGTTAAAAATGCATTGCAGGACCTATATAAAGTTACGTTGTTGCGGCGTCCAACGCTTGGGTGTTTATTTACTATTGCTTCTCCAGAATTAGTTTCATATTTGGAAAACCCTGGCGAAGGTGGATGGTATATTGCAAAAGTATTTGATAACACATTGCTTAAAAGTGTTGGGATTCAAGAAAATGATATGCTTTATGAAATTAATGGGTATAGGGTTGATATTTACGGAGATTTAAACGTTCCATGGAGTGAAGATAAAGTTAATCTGCTTGAGGTACTCAATCGCCTTAAGGTTGGCGAAGATGTAACATTGCTTGTGTATCGCAAGGGGCAACCAAAGGTGTTTACGTTTAAATTGGAGCATACCTATTTACCTAAAGTAAGAATTATTTACAGTGAATTTGAGCCAGAAGCAAAGGATTATGAAGTTATTGGCGGCATGGTGATTATGCAGCTTGCGCTTAATCACGTTGCGCCGCTGATGCAGCGTTCACCCGAGCGAGCTTCTGATTTATCTCGTTATGCCAAAATTGAAAAACAGCAAGAGCCTGCTTTAGTTCTTACGCATATTTTGCCAAATTCTCAAGCATACAAAGCACAAATTTTACAGCCGGGTGAGCTTATTGAATGTGTTAATGATATACCTGTAAAAACATTGGATGAGTTTCGTAATGCGGTGAAAAAAAGTAAAACTACTCGTTTTTTAACCATAAAAACAGAAAGTAAGTTTTATTGTGTATTGTCAGTTGATAAAATTGTAAAAGATGAAGACATGCTTGCACGTCGCTTCTTTTTTAGGCCATCAAAATTGATTGAAGAAATTGCATGAAAATTAAACGTCGATTAGATCAGGTTTTAGCAGAATTATATCCAGACCTTTCTCGTACACTTTTGCAAAGTTTTATTATGCAGGGCAAGGTTACGGTCAATGGAAAGGTGCAAACAAAAGCGGGTACTCCCATAACGCCTGAGGATGAGGTTATTTTAACGCATCAAGAACCTAAATATGTTAGTCGCGGCGGCTTCAAGCTTGAAGCCGCTTTGGATCATTTTCAGGTTAATCCTGAAGGACTTGTTGCTATGGATGCTGGTATCTCAACAGGTGGTTTTACTCATTGCTTGTTACAGCGTGGGATTAAAAAAGTGTATGGGATAGATGTTGGTTTTGGGCAGGTTCATGAAAAGGTGCGTCAAGATTCGCGCGTTGTTGTGCTCGAAAAAGTTAATCTTCGTCACCTTGATTATCTTCCCGAATTAGTTGATCTTGTTACGCTTGATTTGTCATTTATTTCATTACTCAAGGTTATGGATGCAATTAAAAAAATTACTCAATCGCATGCAACTATTTTGGCTCTTATAAAACCTCAATTTGAAGCAGAGCGAGAAGATATTCGTCGTGGAGGTCTTGTAAAAGATGATGCTGTGCATCAGCGGGTTATAAAAAAAGTTATTGATGGCATGGCAGAACATGGTTTTGTATGCAAAGGGGTTATCGATTCACCGATTTTAGGAGCCGCTTCAGGTAATAAAGAATTTTTAGGGTGTTTTGTTCGGCGTGCCAATACCGCTGAAGTTTCTGTTTATGATTAATTATACGATTAATTAGTTGTATATTATTGACTAATAAAAATATTTTATGCAACACTAAGGTGTAGTATAATGGTTTTTATATGAAGGTTTTGGGGGAATGGAGGTTATAATGGTTATGCGATTGTTATTGTTGTTGTTATGTGTAAGCTGCGGCTTTGTGTATGCTGATAATCCGAATGATCCTGTTCGATCTGCATCATTAAACATTCAGGTGGAGCGTTCGGCTGCTCAAGCTCCAAATTATACTTATCCTTCGTTGATTGATTGGACTGTTACTTGTTTGCGTTCATATGATGAGCAACATGAGCCATCATATTTTAGATCTGAAACAGTTTTTCCCTATCTTGAGTTTGTTCGTGTTTTTCGTGATTATAAAAAGAAAATGGAGCGAAAAGGGATTTTAAACAAAGAAATCTGGACTGTAGTTGATCGCAAAACGGCAGCAGCTTCACAGGATTTTATGCATCCCTATGCTACTGTTTTAGATATGGATGATGGCAATAAAGTTTGTTTTATGGGTGATTTGCACGGAAGTTTACATTCATTATTAAGAAACTTGTGGAGACTTGTATCACTTGGTTATTTAAATGATCAGTTTAAAATAATAAAAAAAGATTTTTATATGGTTTTTACAGGCGATTATGTTGATCGTGGTCGCTATGGTATTGAGGTTTTGTATACACTGTTACGTTTAAAATGTGCTAATTGGGGACGCGTTCATCTTATTCGTGGTAATCATGAAATGATTGAAATTAACAAAAGAGATGGATTGTATGAGGAATTGACGCAAAAGTATGGAGAAAATAAGGCAGAACAATGTATGGGGTTATTGTCTATAGTGTATGATACTATGCCCTTGGCTGTTTATATTGTTGTTCATAAACAAATTATTAAGGCGGTGCATGGTGGTTTTGCACCATATGACTACTACTTTGATGTTAATCGTTTTATAGAAACGAGTGTAAAAATTAGAAATGATAAAGCTGAATCCTTAGTTCAAAAGCGTTATTTTTATATACCTCTTGTAGGTGAGGAAATTTCTGCCCCTGGATATCAGTGGTGTGATTTTGAGCCGCTTTTTGAACAAGCCCTTACGGATGCTGCAATTTTTCCAACATCTGGGCGTGTTTGGCATATTGGTGGGGCATCGGTTCCTGAATTGCTTAGAAAAGCAGGATTGAGCCTTATGATTAGGGGACACCAGCATGCTTGTTTTGGCTTAAAAGTTTTAGGCGCGGCAGATACTTCATTGGTGAATATTGACCAAGCTTTTGTTGATCCAAATAGTGGGCAAATACATTGGGTTGCTGCATTGTTTTATGTTGGTTCAGAGGCGGCATTTGATCAGCATAATAAACATAATGGATTCCAGGTATCTACAATGATTCCTGTTTTAACTTTTTCATCAGCGGTAGAGGGTGTTGGATTAAATTATGATTGTTTTGGTATTTTGACGCTCGATGGGATGTTCGAAACATGGAGACTTAAAGTCTATGAATTTCCTGTTTCATTTATTTCAAAATTAAGAATAATTAATTCGTTGCCGCAACCGTTTACACTCATAAAACCAGGCAATATGGCTGACAGATTACAGCGTTTTAGATCTACCTCTGGTATGGAAGATTCAGTCTTTATAAAGTTTTTACCAAAAGAACGAGCGATGGCGGTTGATGAGTCAACGATGCGAGAATGGTTGCAAGAGATCGTTAATGTGTCTGCCGGTAATGGTCAATCAGCATCTCAAAACATAGCTGAGTAAAAATTATTCATTAAAAATATTGCATTGTGAAAAGTCCCTTGATGTGATATCAGGGGACTTTTTTTGAATGAACAAAAGATATGTCGATAAATTATTGACCAATAGAAATATTATATGTCATGATAATAGGTAGTAAGATTTTTTTTAATGTGTTTCTTAGGAGAATGGAGGTTTTTATGCTTTCTCGATTGTTATTGTTGGCTTTATGTTTTAGCAATTACGCGGTATTTGCAACTTTACCACAAGATTCAGCTCAATCTGTATCGTCAAAAAGTCAGGATGAATCTATATCATATGCTTCATTAACTGGTTGGAGTGCGGCTTGTTTGTCTTCTTATGATGAGCAGAAGGCGCCGAAAATGTATAGTTATCCAAGTCCAGTTTTATCATTTGAAGAATTTGTGCGTGTTTTTAATGAATATAAAGAAAATATGCAAGAAAAAGGAATTTTGAATGAAGCAACATGGAATGCTATTGATCAAAAAACTGCTATTTTATCTGATGACGTTAAGCATCCTCATGTAACCGTTTTACGAATAGGTAATGAGAGTAAGGTTTGTTTTATAGGTGATTTACATGGAAGTTTGCATTCATTATTAAGAAGTTTGTGGCGGCTTGTAGCTCTTGGTTATTTGGATGATCAATTTAAGATAATAAAAAAAGATTTTTATATGGTTTTTACAGGCGATTATGTTGATCGAGGGCGTTTTAGTATTGAAGTTTTATACACGTTGTTGCGTTTAAAATGTGTTAATTGGGAACAAGTCTATCTTATTCGTGGAAACCATGAAAAAATATTTCTGGATATGGTTGAACCACGAGTAATAGACTTCGAGATTGAAAAGAAGTATGGGTATGAACAATATGAAGAAATTAATCCGTTATTATATCAATTATATGATACAATGCCTTTAGCTGTTTATATTGTTGTTAATGACGAAGTAATAAAAGCTGTTCATGGTGGGTTTGCTCCATATAGTTATTATGATGTTAATCATTTAAAAAATAATAAAGAAGTGCCTGAATCTTTACCTTCAATTAGGTATATTTATATTCCACTTGGGTCACAAGGGAATTTTAGTGATCAATATCCGGAGAATAGTTATTCTGGATATCAGTGGTGTGATTTTGAAATATATAAAAAACCTAAATCTTCAAAAAATTTAGAATTTTTTAAAGATTCTTTATCACAAGATTTTATTAAAAAAGCAGGATCCCGTATTTGGCGTGTTGGCCGCTCTGCTAGTCAGTTGTTACTTGAAAAAGCTGGAATCCGCCTTATGATGAGGGGCCATCAACATCATTCTTTTGGTTTAAAGGTTTTGGGAATTTCAGGGGATTCTGATACGTTTAAACCTGCAACGGGTGATTGGTGTCGTGGAAATCCTAGTTTGTATAATTGGGTGGCTGCGCTTTCTCATATTGGTGCGATTGATGAACATAATGAATCTGATGGATTTTTAGTTTCTAAAATGATTCCTATTTTTACTTTTTCTTCAGCAATAGAAGGGGTTGGTGTAAAAAGTGATTGTTTTGGTATTCTAAGTATCAAAGGGCCGTTTGAAGAATGGAGACTTAAAGTCTATGAGTTCCCAGTTTGGTTTGCTTCAACTAATCCATCAATAAGCAAATTAACCAATCCTTTTACGTTGATTAAACCAATAAATAAAACTATTCAAGATAAATCGTACAAATCTACCTCTGGCATGGAGGATTCTATTTTTGTAGAATTTTCAGAAGAGCAAGGTGATCAAGCAACAATTAAAGGATGGTTGCAAGAGATTGTTAATACGTCTGCTGGCAATAATCAATAAGCATCAGAAGGTTTTGATGTGCAGAATTAATTAAAAGGGGCGGTTATGAAAAAAGTTGTAATGTTATTGTTTGGTCTTTTGATTGTGTGTCAGGAAGTGCATGCATTAATGGAACAACGATTTTTTCATAGCCGCTTACATGCCTTACCTTCAGCATTATACTATAAAAATTTAATGCAAAAGACATCATTGCCAGAAGAAAAAAAAGTTCGGTTACCGCGTTTATCTTCACAAGACGTGCAAGATTATTATCAGTCCTATGAAGGATCTATTCCTTATACATTTACAACATTTTCATTATGGAGCGCGCGTTGTTTTTCGTCATATGATGAACAGTTTAGTAATTATGATTATCTTTCTGATTCTATTTTACCAGCCCAGGAATTATTGCGTGTTTTGTATGATTTTAGAGGCAAGGCAGCAAGCGCGGGGGTTCGAGTTAATGTTTCTTCTGATGAATCTGATGAGAGTAGTGAAAATTACATAAAAAATGCACATGCTGCACAAGTTCGGCTTGAGGGTGATAGTACCATATGTTTTATTGGGGATTTGCATGGAAGTATTCATTCATTGTTGCGGAATTTATGGCGACTTGTTGCATTGGGCTATCTGGGTGATGATTTTGTTATAAAAGATAAACATTTTCATATGGTTTTTACGGGTGATTATGTTGATCGGGGTCGTTATGGTGCGGAGGTTTTGTATACACTTTTGCGGTTGAAATGTGCAAACTGGGATTCTGTGTTTTTAGTTCGTGGAAACCATGAATTGCCAATTGTTAATAATCGCATTGTTTCAAAGGGTGGAGGTTTTTCAAAAGAATTACAGTTAAAATATGCTGATAATGCTGATTATGTAAAATCTATGATTTACAGAGCATATCAGGATTTGCCTTTGGCTCTTTATATAACCAAAGAAAGCAAAACAATACTTGCGTGTCATGGTGGATTTGCGCCATTTCCTTATTACACAGAATTATTAAAAAAATTTCAGACACTTTCTGCTGAAAAAAAAGTTTATTATTTGCCGATTACGTTAGATAAAAATGAATTAATTTCTTGCGGGTTTCAATGGTGCGACATTTATCAATGCGATTCTGTTGGGGTACCTCAAGAGATTTTAGCGGATTCTTTACGGGTTTGGGCAATGTCAGTTCCATGCGTTTTAAAAAAAATGCATGAGGCGGGAGTGTGTGCTTTTTTTCGAGGTCATCAGCATCGAGAGTATGGTATGAAAATGTTTTTGCATCAAGCAACCTATGATCATTTGCAGATGGACTCATCTAAACGATTACCGAGTATTTTTCATTGGCGTGTTGCCCTTAAGTATGCTCCTTTAGGCAAGGGAATTGATGAACATAATGGGAGTGGATTTTTATTAAAAAATCATATACCTGTTTTTACCTTTTCTTCTGCCACTGAAGGAGTAGGGATCCCCTTTGATTGTTTTGGTTTGTTATTTGCTCATGGTGATTATGATTTTTGGCGTTTAAAAGTTTTTGAATATCCTTGTGCTTTGGGGTTTTCTTCATATAAAAAAAATAGTCATGTTTTTACACAAATTGTGCCAAACGATAATGAAGATACCCGAGTGCTGAATGATGTGTTACAATCAACATCGGGCATCAAAGATATAGTGTCTATTCAATTTTCTTTACATGCTCAGGATGAAGATGATCTAAAAAAAACACTTATAGATATTGCATCTTCAGTTTCAGCTAACTGATTAAGAAAGTGTGTCAAGAAAACGTTTTGCTTGCAGCGCCGCGCGGCAACCATCGCCTGCAGCTGTTATAGCTTGTATAAAATGATTGTCTGCAATATCTCCCGCTGCAAAAATACCAGGGCGCGATGTTTCTTGATGATTTTTAAGAGTGATAAATCCTTGTGGCGTGAGTTCAAGTTGATCTTTAAAAAGGGTTGTATTTGGACGAGATCCTATGGCCAAAAAGATTCCATCAACTGCGATTGTTTCTTGTTTATTTGTTTTTGTGTTTGTTGTGTGAATAGCAGTAACGCCATAAGCATCACCTTCTATTTGGTGAGGGGCAGTATTAAAGCGTACTGAAACATTTTCTTTTTTTAGCAATAGATCCAGCGCCTTTTTGTCTTTTGCTGCAAAAACATCTTTGCGGATAAGCATGGTGACCGAAGAGGCAATGTTCGATAAATAATGAGCTTGCTCAACCGCAGAGTCTCCGCCGCCAACAACAACAACTTTTTTATTTTTGTAAAATGCACCATCGCATACAGCACAATTGCTTACGCCGCGCCCCCAAAAACCATCTTCTCCTTGTTCACCTGGTATGTGCAAAAAGTTTGGCTCGGTGCCCATTGCAATAATGCACGTGTGAGTTGCGATTGTTTTAAGTTTTCCATCAGGTAGTTCAATGGTTATTTGATAGGGTAGTGAGGTAAATGTAACGTTTTGTACTACGCCATCTATTATAGTCGCACCGCTTTGGAGCGCGTGTTTTTTTATTTTTTCTACAATCGAAGCTCCAGATACGTGATATTCTCCTGGCCAATTATTAACTTCATGTGATTGTCCGAGAGCCCCTCCGGGTTTTGGTCCTTCAACCACAAGGGCTGGGATGTTACTTTGCTGCAGGTAAATCGAAGCTGTTAAGCCTGCAATGCCGCCGCCGAGTATAACAACAGGGACTATGTCTTGAGGCTTGACCGATTGAGGCTTTGAATTTTCCTCTATGGTTGTTTTGGTGCAGCTTGTAAACAACGTAAGGCAAACAACACTACAGAGTGTTATTATATTTTTTTTTATTGTCATATTCATAATTTCTCCTTTTAAAATGAACTATATAAACAATTTTCTTTGCTGCGTAATAGCGGCGCTTTGGGGGAGTGTTATAACATTAGGTTTTATAGGTGTTTTGGTAATAGGTTTTTTTTGTAGACCGGTGGGGGGCTTGGGAAGTCTAAAAATTTGTAGAGAAGTTCTTTGTTTTTTATAGTCCGAGAGCATTCCGGGGTTGGGTAGAATAGTAATTTCTTGTGATTTTGTTTGCCATACATCATCATATTTATTTTTGCTAAAAGGATTGACTTGCCATGTGTCATAAACCTTATTGAACGTTAATGTAATAAAATTATCATAATCCAAAATGTTTGCTAGGCTTGATATGGAAACAACGGGAAAGCTACTATTTTGAGGGTCAACTTGTAATAAGATTGGGTGTTTAATAGGGGTCCAGTTTGCAAGTTCTAAGTTTGATAAACAGCGGCTAGGTTCTGGGTGTTTGTTGTAAGCAAGTTGTGAGACGTATTTAAGATGATCATGCCCACGGATAATGCCGCATACAGAATATACTTTTTCTTTACGATGGGCTTCTAGGTAATTGAGTGTGGCTATGCCGTGAAATTGTTGATCTTGGGCGGCGCCATTTGGAAGAGGGCATCTATTTCCTGGTAACTTTATTGCGGGAGCTTCAGGGTCGGAAAAAAAACTATTCCAAATAAGCCCATTGTGCTTTGGAGCTTGAGGGTAAATGGTCATAGCGTTATTATTCATATTGCGAATGGTAAGATTTAACAGTTTATTAAATTGTAGGGAGAAATATTCATTATTTTCAGCAAGAAAATCGGGAAGTCCTGCGTGAAAATATTGGGTAAATGTGTAAGAATTTTGTGCATTGAGTGTTCCTACAAAGCATGTTTGAGGGAGTAAGTAAAAAAGTTCAAAAAAGGCTCTGTTTAAAATATCATAAAAACAACTATCGCAAAATTTTTGGTATTTTATTGTTAATTCATTTAACATGCCATACATTTCTATGAGTTTTTTTGTTTCGTGATTTCCTTGAAGAATGGTAACTTTTTTGGGGTTTTTTTTGTAGAGCAATAAGGCAAGGAACCATGTTTCAATGCTATAGTGCCCACGATCGCCAAGGTCTCCGGTGAATATAAGATATGCATCTTTATCAAGTATGCCATCGCGGGTGATAAGTTTTCTTTTATAAAGAGCATTGATAATTCTTGCAAGAGAGTGCGCATTTCCATGAAGATCCCCAATAGAAATTATTGTCGCTTCTGGTTGAACGGTAAAGGCTTTAGCGCAGATTCCTTGTTCTTCGTCAAAAAGGCAATCAATATCTTGAGGGGAGAAATTATACAATTGTTTATACTCTTCTTTCATTGAGGAAAAAACATGAGCGATAAGATTTGAAAGCATTTCCATGGATATTATTGGTTCGTAGGATTCTCCAAAATCAGATGCTATATCCTCTGTGTATTCATATTCTGGGAGCTGTAAAATTGACTCACAAACTTCAAAAAAGGATGAGTCTTGGTGGAGAGGTTCTAGCGTTTTTTTTAGTGAAGGAAGGTTTGACATAGGGTACATAGTTGAAGATCCTAAACACAGTATTGCTATGCAGGTAAGGATATTTTTTTTTAGTGATGAGAGCAAAAACATTATGGTCCTTTAGGTAAAGTTTTTATTTTGGAGTACATATAAAAATGCAAAGATAGGGGTTTGAATGTATGCTAAAAATATAATTATGCAATAAAAAAATAGAATTCGAAACTAATAACTATTTTTTAGTGATTTTAGTGAGATTTTTCTTGCAATATTTAAGGTATTTGGCAAACTATCTGGTAATTACTGGTTAAAACGCCTCAAGTATTTTGGGGCTGTAGCTCAGTTTGGTTAGAGCGTCCGCCTGTCACGCGGAAGGTCGCGGGTTCGAGCCCCGTCAGCCCCGCCAGTTAATTTCAAAATTTTGCTATTCCATTTTCATTTCCCTTTTTATATTTTCCTTGTCTTGCGTAAAACTTTTACAATTGTTGCGTGTTGATCCTTTATTATGCTTTACTAAAAAATAAAAATATTGTTTTTGGGGGAGATGATTATGATGATATGTTACGATAGTATTATTCGAGTTTTTTACATTTTTGTGGTTTTTGTCTATGGAGCGCTTGCTGCGACCATCGCAGAGCAAGGTGGGTGGCGTAAGGTTCAGGCGCTTGCCAAGAATACCGTTGTTCAAATTTTTGTGCAGACGGCTTCGTTTGATTGGCTTGAGCCTTATAAGGCACCGAGCCAAAGTAAATCGTATGGAACTGGTTTTTTTATTGATGCTCAAGGTCATTTACTTACCAATTTTCATGTTATTGATCATGCGGTGAGTGTTAAGATTCAAATTCCAGCACTAGGAAAGGAACAGCTTGACGTGCATATTGTTGGGGTTTGTCCTGATCGTGACCTTGCGTTGCTTAAGTTGTCGCCGGAGTCTTTTGGGCGTATTACGGAGTATTTGGGCTCAATTCCTTGGTTAAAGCTTGGGGAGTCGGATAAGGTTGTACGTACGCAGGAAATTTTGGCGCTGGGGTATCCGCTTGGGCAAGAAAAATTAAAAAGCACTCAGGGGATTGTGAGTGGTCATGAATATGCCTGGGGTGAGGCATATATTCAAATTACGGCTGCGCTTAATCCAGGAAATTCTGGTGGACCATCATTAAATGCTCAAGGAGAGGTAGTTGGTATTAATACGGCGCGGATACCTGACGCACAAAATATTGGATATATCATTCCTATCGATAATCTAAAAAGCGTTATTCAGGATTTACATAAAGTGCGGTTATTGCGCAAGCCTATTTTGGGGTGTGAATTTAATTATGGGAACAAGCCTATGATTGCATTTTTGCAAAATCCATTGCCGGGTGGGTTGTATATCACGCGTGTATACAAAGATTCGTTGTTAGAGCGGGCGGGTGTTTGTCCAGGGGATATGATGTACAAAATAAATGGGTATTCGGTTGATCGTTACGGTGAGCTTGATGTGCCATGGAGCGAGGATAAAGTTCCGCTCGCTGCACTTTTAAATAGATTTGAATTAGGTCAGCGCTTGAATATTGTGGTGTTCCGTCATGGGCTAGAGCATTCGATAGAATTATTATTTGAGCATACGCAACCGCTTGCAATTCGCAAGATGTATCCAGGGTTTGAGCCTATTTTGTATGAAATATTTGGAGGGATGGTTGTGATGGAGCTCGCCTTGAATCATCTTGAGCCTTTGGAAGATATTGAGCCAAAACTCATTCGATATCGAGAGCGAAAAAATCAATACAAGGGACGGTTAGTAGTAACGCATTTATTCCCTAATTCTCCTGCGCAACGAGCTCGTGTTGTGTGTGTGGGGGATTTATTGGTTGAGGTAAATGGCAAAAAGGTGAGAACTATTGATGAGTTTCGTGAGTGTATTAAGATGAGCGGGGAGTATTGTACGTTTGCCATGCATGATAAGAAATTTATGGTGCTTGCAACTCGTGATGTTGTTGCGTCTGAACCTTTATTGGCTCAGCGTTATTTTTATACACCGTCACCACTTATAGAAGCGTTAGGTGGTATCTTGGATGGAAAATAGTACAAAAAGAATGAATTGATCATTTTATTGCGTAAAAAAAAAGCTGATGTATACTGTAGAACATGATTATATTAAAAAATTTATCACTTAACCTTGGTGGGAAGGTTATATTTAACGATATATCTCTTACAATAGCTCAAGATCATCGTATTGCGCTTGTTGGAAAAAATGGTAGCGGCAAAACAACTTTGTTGAAAGTCATTAGTGGTCAGCAGGCTTTAGACTTTGGTCAGGTTTCTATTGAAAAACGTAAGACAGTAGCATATCTTCCTCAGGAAGTAGTGTTGGCTTCGGCGCGTTCAATTTTGGATGAAACACTTTCGGTATATGAAGATGTTGTTCTTGCAAAAACTGAATTAAAAGCCCACGAAGAAAGTCTTATTGCATATAAAAATAATCCCGAAAAAAGTTTAGAACTTATTGAGCGTATTGCAGAATTGCAATATTTTCTTGTTGAACATGATTTTGATCAATTGGTGTTAGAAACTAAAAAAATGTTACAGGGTCTAGGCTTTTTGCCAACCTCATTTGACCAGCCAGTGGCAACGTTGAGTGTTGGTTGGAAAATGCGTATTGTGCTCGCAAAATTATTATTGCAAAAAGCAGATTTTTATATTTTTGATGAACCAACAAACCATTTGGATATTTTAGCAAAAGATTGGTTACTTGGTTTTTTACAGCAGTCAACGTTTGGTTTTATGCTTGTGTGTCACGATCGATTATTTCTTGATAAACTTTGCCCCTTAACGTTTGAACTTGATCGCGGGCGCGGAAAGTTATATCGTGGCAATTATTCTTCTTATCTTGAAACAAAAGAAAAAGAGCTGGAGGCGCAAGAGGTTGCTTATGCCGAACAGCAGCGTGAAATAAAACACAAGATGGAAATTATCAATAAATTCCGAGCAAAGGCGTCAAAGGCTTCGACGGCTCAGAGTATGTTGCGGGCGCTTGAAAAAATTGAGCTTGTTGAGATTGTGCCGCCGCCGCCTAAAATTAAACTCAATTTTTCTGCGGTTAAACAGCCTGGAAAAATAGTTTTAAAAGTGCATGATATTGCGCATGCTTTTGAAAAAAAGCAATTATTTAAAAATGTTTCATTTGAATTGGTGCGCGGGGATAAGGCTGCAATTGTTGCTTCAAATGGTGTGGGGAAAACAACGTTATTAAATATTATTATGGGGGCAATTCGTTGCCAGCATGGTACTATTGAGCGTGGGCATAATGTTTCTATTGCATTGTTTGAGCAGGATCAAGATCGTGTTCTTGATAAAAAGAAAACAGTTTATGAGGAGGTAGAATCGGCATGCACTACGCAGGCAATGCGCATGCAAATACGTCCTTTGTTGGGATCTTTTTTATTTTCAGGTGATGACGTTGATAAAAAAATTGGCGTGTTGAGCGGTGGGGAGCGTAATCGTGTTGCAATGGTAAAGGTATTGTTGCAGCATGCAAATGTATTAATTCTTGACGAGCCAACAAACCATCTTGATATTGATTCAAAAGATATATTGTTAAAAGCGCTTGGTCAATTTCCAGGGACCATTTTGTTTGTTTCACACGATCACACTTTTTTAAATGGATTGGCTACTCGAATTTTAGAATTATCTCCAAGCGGAGTGGTTTCGTATGAAGGTAATTTTGATTCATATCATTATCAAAAGGAGCAACAAGAGATTGCTCGTATGCAAAGTATTGAATCAACAAAGCCTGAGAAGAGAGCGGCTGTTGCAAAACCCCAAGCACAACAAGAAAAAAAGAGCTTAAGCGGCAAAGAGCTTTATGAAATCAAGAAAAAAATGGAAAGTATTGAGCGTAAGATGGAGACGCTCGAGAAAAAGCAAGCAGATTGTGCAAGTAGATTAGAGTCTGTAGTCTATGGGAGTGTTCCGTTTGCAAAAATATTTGATGAAATGGAGCAATACAAAAAAGATATATCCGAAGCTCTCGCGCAGTGGGAAGATTGCGCAAAAAGCCTTGAAAATCAATAAAAAAAAGTCCTTAATAATCATTTTATATCTTTACATTTTGGTGGGGTCAGGCTTTTTAAAAAAAATATAAATTACGGAAAGAATAATTTAAAAAAAGGTTTTCTTCTTATTTTTTTTTCATTTAAACTAACCAAACCTTGGTCAAAAAAATAGGTTGGTTTTTTAAAAAATAAGGGGGGCCTATGCATGGTTATATAGCTCGCATATGCACGTCATTCATCGATTATCCAGATCATACAAGTATAGCAATATACCTTTCTGGATGTAGCTTGCGCTGTCCTCACTGCCAGAATAAAGAGTTATGGGAAAAAGAAAATGGTACCCTGATGTCATTAGACCAGGTGCTGCAAAAAGTTAAAGAACATCCTTTAGCCGATTCTGTTGTGTTTTTAGGTGGCGAACCTACGGATCAGATGGATTTTTTGATTGCGCTATGCAAAGAAATTACCGCTAAAACTGATAAAACAATTGTTTTATATACAGGGCGCGAATATGAGGTATTGCCTCATGATCTATTGAAATCGTTATCACTTATTGTGTGTGGACCATATCGTCAAGAGTTGCATGTTGATGCGTGGCCAGCGTCAACAAATCAAAGAGTTTTTAAAAAAGAGGCGGGACAATGGAAGTCTTAAAAAATTATAGTCAGTTTTCACAGGCGTTCAAAGAAGTATATGCTCAGACCCATCCAAAAATTTTGGCATTAGAGGGTATTGCAGAGCATCAGCTTGATATGTCGTTGATGTCAAAGCGTTATTACGGAGAAAATCTTATTGATATTTCGATTGATAATAATGCGAATTTGCATGAAGGGCGGTCTCATGGAAATTTCCTTTCTGAGGTTGCTAAAAGCAATTTTAAGATTCTTGGGTATCATGATCTTCATGATATTTTAATGCAAGAATATGGTGCTGGGTATGCAAATGAAATTATGCGCGCAACATGGGAAGGTGATTTATATTTTCACGATAGTACAGCGGTACAAGTACCTTATTGTTGGGCATATTCTTCATATTTTATACTTGATCGCGGTAATTTTTGGGGTCAGTTAAAATCATTGCCGCCACATCGTGCTCGTTCATTTATCGATCAAGTAAAAGAAGTAACCATTGAATTGGCTCAGCAAATTGCTGGTGCGGTTGCTGTTGGGGATCTTTTTGTTTGTTATTCTTATTTTATTAAAAAAGATGGTTTAGATATTTATGATCCTAAAGTGCGTAAAGAAATTGAAAATGATTTTCAGTCATTGGTACATACGCTCAATAAAAAATTGAGACCTTCGCATCAATCTCCTTTTTCAAACGTATCTATTTTTGATCGCCCTAATCTTGAGCAACTTTTTGGTGAACTTGTGTTTCCTGATGGTAGTTCACCAGATTATGATTTAATTCTTGAAATCCAAAAAATATTTTGTGATTGGTTTCAACAAGGTGATCCATCAAGTGGGTTGCCATATCGTTTTCCTGTGGTAACACTTAATTTACGAATTGATGAAGATCGTAAAATTTTAGATCAAGAAGCACTTGATTATTATTCAGAAATTAATTTGGAAAAAGGTTGTTTTAATATTTATATTTCTTCCGGCAATAAAATTGCAAGTTGTTGTCGATTAATTAATGATCTTGAGCTTGCAGGAACAGATAGTTTTGGTAATGGTGGGGTTTCATTAGGTTCTCATCGCGTTGTAACCTTAAATTTGGCTCGCCTTGGTAAGGTTGCAACATCGTATGAACATTTATTAGAATTGTTAAAAGTTCGTCTTGATCAGGCTCGCGATGCTTTAAATGCCCATCGTAAATTGATATCCCAGCGATCAGCTGAAGGGTTTTTACCATTTTTTAAATATGATATCATGTCAATGGAGCGCTTATTTAGTACATTTGGTGTAAATGGTATTTATGAATGCTTAGAGCAGCTTGGATATTCTATTTTGTCTGAGCAGGGCAAGCGGTTGGCAATTGATTTGCTTGAAACGATTCGCAATTATGCAACTGAATGTAGCAAAAAATATGGCGTGCCTTTTAACGTAGAACAAGTTCCGGCTGAAAGTTTAGCAGTTAAGTTTGCAGAAAAAGATCGTATGCTTCATGGAATGAATTACGAAATTTATTCGAACCAATTTATTCCACTGTGGGTTGATTGTGATATTGTTGATCGCATACAGTTAGATGGTAATTTTTCTAAAGCTCTCACAGGTGGTGGTATTTCGCACTTAAATATTGGCGAAAAGTTAACGCACAAGAATCAAATGAAACGATTGATTGATTATGCTATTAGTAGCGGTTGTGATCATTTTGCGGTAAATTATAATTTCTGTCGATGTCAAAATAATCACGTTTCAGTTGCTGGACCTGTACAAACGTGTCCTATTTGCGCGGCACCTATTACTGAGCATTATACACGTATTATTGGATATTTTACTCCAGTGTCCGCGTGGAATAGAGGTCGACAAGTTGAACATGGTAACCGAATATTCCAATCAGAATCAGCGGTAGTTGACCAGACGCATACGAGTCATTTGCCAAAGGATACGGTTGTTTGTAAGGGCGATGTTTCTCTTTAAAAATACCTAAGAAATGAATTTTCAGCTGCAGGGCGTTAGTCTTGCAGCTGAAAATGACAAATATCTTAATTTTTTTTCCAAAAAATTTTGCATGCTTCAACGTATTCCATAGCTTCGTATAAATTCATGGTGGCAACACCTATAACTTGATCAGCTCCGCCGTAGTACATGTAGATTGTATTATTAACACGTACGGCTCCACAAGGGAATACGACATTATTTACTTGTCCTTCCAATTCCCATGGCATTACTGGTTCAAAAAGCGGTTCATCGGTGCGTGCTATAATGTGTGTTGGATTTTCAAGATCAAGCAGTAGTGCCCCGACTCGGTAAAAGTGATCATCGGAAGAAACGCCATGATAGAGTAATACCCATCCCTTTTCAGTTTTGATTGGTGGTGCCGACATTCCTATTTTTAGACTATCCCAATGTCCAGGGCGTGGACAAATCCAGCGATATTCTTCAAGCCATGTATTCCCATCAAAGTCAAGTGTTTTGCAAAAAGAAGAGTCGATATCATCACCGCTTCGATGAATAATGAAATAATTGCCATGAATTTTTTCAGGGAAAATACACGAATTTTTATTGCTAATTCCAGGAGGCGAAATAAGCACAGGCATTGCCCATTTATCCCATGCTTGGTTAAGAAAATCATGCGTGCTGATAAAGGTGAGGGCAACGCGGGGGAGGCTTTGTCCATCAACTGCCGTATAGAGCATGTAAACGCGATCATCAATAAGTGTAATGCGTGGATCTTCGCATCCAGTATTAGCATTCGGAACTTTTTTTTGTTCAAATGACGCTCGAGGAACATATATTGGCTCTTGAGCGCGATAATCTATATGAATACCATCTTTTGTGGTTGCATATCCTAAAACAGAGGTGTTATCTTGTGACATTGCTCGATAAATAATATGTGTTGTTCCTCCAAGGTGAATTGCCGCTGGATTGAATACTGCGCGAGATTCCCATGCATGATTTTGAATAGGACTTAGGATGGGATTGCTTTCGGCTCGGGTAAATGAAAGTTTTTTGTGCCGTTGTAAAAGTTTTGTGATAAGTGCTTCTTTGTTGATTGTTGCACGACAGCATGTTGTATCAGCAGCTCCGTAGTAAAGGTGAAGGTTATTATCTTCTTCTAAAATACCTGTTGGGAATACAACGTTTGGTACAATGCCGATCCGTTCATAATATTCATCAGGTGTTAAAAGAGGGGCTTTCGTATGGGCTATTATGTTTTTGGGATTTTCAAGATCAAGCAGGACTGCTTCAATGCCAAATAGTGGGTTGCCGGTAAAATAATTTTTTATGTATGAGTAAATCATGAGCCAGCCTTCATCTGTTTTAATCGGTGTTGCACCGCATTCAACATGATCATGTGGCGAGCGCGCAAGTGGCAGTATATTTTGTTCATAATTTTCATACCATGTCTGCCATAGATTTTGATTCCAGATGTCGCTGATATGATCAAAGCTTACAAGGCATACTGCCGCTGGTGGCATGTCGGTATGAACGGTAAGAGTAGCCCAATATTTACCATTAATTTTTTCAGGAAAAAGTGCCATGCCTTTTGCATTGAATGGTGTTACTAAATGTTTTTCTTCTATGGTGTATAAATCTTTGGTAAGTGCAACGCCAACTTTAATTCCTTGTGCATTAAATGGATAGGTTGATAAGGCGGTATAAAAAATATAATAGGTATCATCTATTTTAGTTACGCGTGGATCTTCGCAGCCAAATTGCTCCCAGGGTTGCTCTGGGGTAATGATGCATTTGCGATCATGAAAATGAATGCCATCGGTACTTGGTGCAAGGCCAATGGTTGAAAGATGAAGTCTGGTTTGGGCTATATTGTGATAATGATCTCGAGATAAGGCTCTGTAGATAAGATATATTTTATCATCTTTTTTTACGGGGCATCCATTAAAAACAGCATGGGCTTCCCATGAGTGAATTCGTTTAGGTTTTAAAATGGGGTTGCTTTCATGTCTTTGTATGAGCATGAGTGATCTCCTTTTTTTGGGGGAATATTATGCGAGCTGTTTGAGGGTTGCTAAAAATTGTGAATATGGTGCGGTAGCTACACCAATGTAATTATCGCTGCATCCATAATAAACAAATAATGTCTCATCTTTGATTACAGCTCCGGTTAGGTATACTACTCCAGGTTTAAAACCAGTGTTTTCATAAGGCTGGTCTGGAATAATAAGTGGAGTTTTGGAGCGGTGTAGAACGATTGTTGGATTTTCAAGATCAAGGAGCATTGCGCCGATTTTGTATTGCCCCCAGTTGTTATCCATGGCATGATAAAATACAAGCCAGCCATCTTGTGTTTTGAGCGGGGGAGCTCCGGCGCCGCGTATCCATATATCCCAACAATTTTTTCTCGGTGCGCCGTAATAAGCGCTTTGTATTTTGGGAAATGTTTTACCATCAAGTCGATTAAGATATGCTATTTGAACGCTTGGTTTAATGCTATGAAGGATAGCATAGGTACCATTTATTTTTTCGGGGAAAAGGAGCCAGTTTTTGTGAATTTGTCCCGCTGGCGAAATTAATCGTGGTTGTTGCCAGTTCCAATTTTTTTTTACAAAATCTTCTTGATCAATAGCGGTTAAGCCAACACGTAATCCTCCATCGCATGCGGTATAGGTCATATAGATTTTTTTTTCGTCGATCATGTGCACAAGGCGAGGGTCCTCGCATCCACCAAGACTCCCGCCAGATGCGTAACTATAAAGTGATGTTTGGTGTGTGACAATGTGGTGTTCAAATGCTGGGAGTTGCGATGTTCGTTGAAAATGAATTCCATCACTTGATTGGGCATAGCCAAGGCGTGATATTCCATCGTTGCCAATGGCTCGGTAGAGCATGTAAAAAGTATTGTTAAGAAGTATAACTCCGGGGTTAAATACTTGTGCATTTTCCCACACATTATGAGGATTGGGAATGAGAATGGGGTTGTCGTGGTGTTTGGTAAGCACTTGATGCAAAGGGGAGGTTGGCTGGTGCATGATTATCCTCTCTTATCAAGAATTAATTAAAGTTGATCTTTTCATCAACTAAAAAAATTGGTCGTTCTTTTATTTCTTGAAAAATTTTTCCAATATACAGGCCGATAATGCTTAGGGCAAAAAGAATCGTTGCGGATAGAAAAAGCATGCACATCATTAAAGAAGTCCAACCACTCATAACTACATAACCGCACAAGCGCATAATAAGCGCTACTACAATACCTCCACCACAAAGTGTGATGATACCTAATGAGAAAAAAAGTAACCAATAAATAGGCACGGTGGAAAACGAGATTATGTTTTCTAGCGCAAAAATAGTTAATTTACGATAATTATATTTTGTTGTTCCTGCGCCGCGTTCTCGTCGTACAAATGGTATTGCACGTTTTGGTAACCCAAGCCAGTAAATAAGCCCTCTTACAAAAAGAGCGCGCTCTGGAAGTTGTTTGATCATATCGACCGCCTTTCTGCTTAAAAGGCAAAAGTCGCCTACATCGCGCGGCATATCTATGTTTGTTATAAATTTAAAAAGGGGATAAAACATTTTTGATGTACATTTTTTTACCCAACTTTCTTGTAGGCGTTTGGTGCGTTGTCCGTATGCAATGTCGATTCCCTCTTGATAAGCTTTTTCAAATTCAAAAATAAGTGTTGGGGGATCTTGGCGATCAGCATCCATGAGTACAACGGCATCCCCTGTGGCATTGATAATGCCAGCATAAGTTGCTGATTCATGTCCAAAGTTTCTTGTAAATGAAAGTACTTTAACGTGGGTATTTTGATGTGCAAGTTTTTTTACAATATCTAAGGAAGTATCTTTGCTGCCGTCATTAACAAATACAATTTCATAGGTTGAAAAAACATTGAGTTTGGGAAGTATTTGTAGTAATTCTTCGTAAAGTGGTCCTATGTTTTCTTCCTCATTAAAAAGGGGAATTACAATTGAAAGTAAAAGATCCTTCATTAAAGTCTCCAAAAAAATGAGTATTCATTTATTGATTAGTATTTTAGCTTATATTCTTTTTTTTGTACTGCCAATCTAAAAAATATGTAGTTAGATTAAATCACGAAAATTAATACATCTTTTTAAAAATAGTTGTTTTTTTTTTATAAAAAATATTACAGTTAACCAAGTTGCAATACTCTATTGTGAAAAAAGGAGATGCTATGAATATTATGGGATGCAAAGGGTGGATTAATGTCATAGGGGTCCATTTTTTTTTATGGTTTTTTAGTGGTATGCTTTTTGGGCAAGTAGAGCATTTTTCAGATTCATTATCGATTACGCAAATGTGTCAATTGGTGTTCAGTCATCTTTATGAATTTAATTATCCTTGCAGTCCAAAGGATAGTTCATTGTCGTGTAAAAAAGAAGCTTTCGATTTGGATATGCCTTTGTGTGGTGAGGCGATTATGTCGGCAGCTTTTTTTGAAAGTCTGCTTCAAGCGACAATTGCTGTTGTTGGAAATGAACTTAATGATGGTTCTATGAAGTGGATAAAAAATCAGTCGTTGCAAAAGAGTTATTTAAAGTATACAGGCGTGTATCCTTATGGGATTGCAGCGGTGTTTCCTTCTTACACCACGGTTATTGCTATGGGTGATTATCATGGTAATGTTCATTCATTGGCTCGTAATATTCGACGACTTCAGTATTTAAAGCTTATGGATGAGGAAGGTGTTTTAAATACAAATATTGTATTAGTCATGTTGGGGGATATTGGCGATCGAGGGCATTATAGTATTGAAACATGGGCGTTAGCAATGCTCTTAAAAATAAAAAATCCACGTCAGGTTATTCTTATGCAGGGCAATCATGAAACAGCTTTTTTATTTGGAGAGTATGGATTTCGGTGTGAGCTTTTATCTAAGTTTGGCGAGGTATATGAAAAACCTATAGAATTATTGCTTGAAAGACTATTTTCTTTATTGCCTCAAGTATGTTTTTTAGGTGTGCCTGATGATTTTGGTCATATTTTTTTTAATCAGTTTAATCATGGTGGACTTGGCCAGTATGGAGTAATTTCTGATGTTCATACTATGAGAGTTTTACCCCTGTTACGATTGGCTACTCAAAATATTGAGTTTGGTAATTTTTGTGGGATCGTGTATGAAGGTTACCCAACCGATAATGGTTTTATTTGGAATGATTTTGTTGCTACTCCAGGTGATAAGCCTGAGATGCGCTTGCAAGGTTGGCGGCATGAGGAGCATCTTGTTCACCATGGTAAAGTAGTTGTAAATTATTTTCGTAAGTTATCAGAAAAGCAAAACTTTTCCGTTGGGGGAATTATTCGTGGACATGCCCATTTGCCTGGTGGAATTAATCAATTACGTTATTATTCAGAACGAAAAGCACCAGGATCGTGGATGAATAATTGGACACCGCTTTCTAAAAATGCGTGTATGCCCATTGCTTTTGAATCTCCAAATTTTGGTTTTCCTGTGTTTACAATAACTTCGGTGTGTGACGTTTTTCATGATGAAGCCTTTGCATTACTTTCATTTGATTCAAGGAAAGGGTTATGGTTTTTAGAAAATTATCGCTTTGATGGACCTAAAGAAAGTTTTTCTGATATGAATTATCGTTGGAAAACAGGGTTAGATGAAATGTTGCATGCGATTTCTGATGATGTTCTTTTTGTGCCTTGTGGTTTTTCAAGCGATTTGTATTCTTCATCGTATGAAGATTTAACGACATATAACCGATAATTGGCATAGGCGGGCATGGCCATTTCGACGATTGGAGTGATATGCAGTATTACATATTGTGCATTCATTGTATTGCATATGAATGTGTGATGGATCAATGCCCAAATCAACAAGGTGAAGTTTATTAAAGAGGGGTATGTTAAAAAACAGCTTTTCATTCCGTTGTTCGATAACGCGTTCATGCCATGGATATTCTGCAAGAGCATATAAAAACTCTGGTTGTACTTCATAACAGCAACTTTTGGCACATGGCCCAAAGTAAACATGTAGATCTGCTGGAGCAAAAAAATTTTTTTGGAGCATATGTTCAATTACTTTTGTCGTAATTCCTGCAAGTGAGCCCTTCCATCCCGCGTGAACAATGCTGCCGATATGATTGCGTGTTTCGATCATGACTATGGGAAGGCAATCTGCAGTAAGTACGCCCAGCGCAACGCCTTTTTGATTAGTTATAAGATAATCTCCTGTAGTTTCTTTAAGTTGGAGAGGGTTTTGTTGAGACTGATCTTTATCAATATACATTCCCGTTGTGCCATGTGTTTGTTCTTGGATAATAAGGGTTGAGCATTTTAAGGCATCAATTGTTTTTTTGCATGAGGTATAAAATGTTGGATCTGCATGTTCAATAGGAAAATCTTGAGCTTGTCCAAAGAAAAATGAAAAACCATATGCTTTGATAATTTTCATAAGTTCTCCTTAGCTTTTTGAGTTTAGCCACCAGCCATCATGGTGGTTTTTGATAAAATGTTCTTTTTCCAGTGTGATGAGTATTCGTGTAACGCGAGATGGTTCTTCTTGGAGTTCTGTGAGTATAGTGTGTAATGATGCCCCGGGTTGGTCAAGGAGAATTTGAAGAATTTTCCCACGGATTTGGCGGTTAGATCCTATAAACTTTGATTGTTTTGTATAATGGGCGCTTTGTTTATTCAGATTACCAATTTCTTTTTTGAGCATAACACCATAATCCATAAGAGCATAATACCATTCACGAGGATGTTTGTTGTCGATTGTTGCTTGTATAAGTGGCATGATTTGTTTATCGGTGACCTTGTGTTCATTTTTAAAGAAAAAATGAATAAAAACGGTTCTAATATTTGTTTCTATAAAACAAGTTGGTTTATTAAACGCAAAGGCAACTATAGAAGAAGCCGTTGCTGGTCCTATGCCAGGAAGTGTTTTAAGAATTTCGGGATCATTGGGGAGTTGTCCATCAAAATCATTTACGACGTGGGTGGCTATTTTGCATAGCGCTTGTGCTCGTCTGTTATACCCAAGGCCCTTCCATTCGCGTAAAACATCAGCAAATGAAGCATTGGCAAGTGTGGTAAAATCTGGAAATGCAGCAATAAATGAAGGGAATTTTTGAGCAACGCGTTCAGTTTGTGTTTGTTGAAGCATAATTTCAGAAACAACAACGTGATACGGAGTTATATGTTCTCGCCAGGAAAAAGAGCGTCTATTGTTTTTGTACCATGTTGTTATTGTTGTAATAAAAGTTTCTTGGTTAATTTGTGGATTCATTGTAGGTGTTCTCCAATCATTAAAAACAAAATGTGTTCATTGGTGTGTTTGGTATCATAGCATTTTGCATCTTGGGCGACAATGAGAATGTATGATACGGGGAGTAGTAATAAATGTTAAGGGCGCTTGCACAGCTTTGTTTGGTGTTTTTTTACAAAACTATTGATTTTTTTTTATATGATTATGCATAGTAAAAGAGTAAAGAATGAAAAAACTTGGGGGGAGATAACGGGAACCTTTGGGGGGGGGAACGTTATACCCAACACGTGGGTGTTGGGAAAGTAAAAGGCGAAAGTCATCAAACACTTTCGCCTTTTAAATTTGTGTTTTAGGGTTTGTTGACTTTTGTATTTTTATGTAAGAAATGGATGGATCCTCGGGTTGCGGGCTAAAGCTCCGCCCCCAAGGATGACATGCTAATCGACGGTTGTCATTCTCGGCTTTGGCCGTTAGGCCTCTTGACCGAGAATCCATATCTTAAGTATTTTTAAAGCAAGATTATTACGTTAAAAATTAGTTATGTTAAAAAGTTAACAGAGCCTAGTAGGGATGATTTTTTTGTTGTTCTTCTGCTTTTTTTCTTAAAAATGTTGGTGTGTCTAAATCGTTCACATCAATGTATGGTTCTGCAGCTTGAACAGGATGATATTTTTTTTGAGCTTCTTCTTCATCTTTTTCAAGTTGAGCAAGTGCTTGTTCAAAACTTAATTCTTTTGGTTCTATTACAACTTTTTGTAGAGGTTCTTCTTCTCGTGGTGATGTTATTACGACTTCTGGTGTTGTTTTTTCAACGGGTTTTTCATGGTTGATAGCAGGCCTTATTTTTACGGTTGGTTTTATTGATGGAACAATGACAGGATGAGTGTATATTTTTTCTTGAATTGCTTCTGCTTGTTCAAATCCCGTGGCAATAACCGTTACCATAATTTCATCGTGCATATTTTCATCAATAACTGATCCAATAATGATATTGGCATCTTCGTTAACCATTTCATAAATCATTGAGGCAGCTTCGTTGATTTCATAAAGGCCAAGATTTGCGTTGCCTGTTATGTTAAGGAGTACTCCTTGGGCGCCGGTGATGCTAATATTTTCAAGTAAAGGAGAGTTTATTGCTGCAACAGTTGCTTTACGCGCTCTGTCTTCGCCTTGTGCTCGTCCTGTACCCATAAGCGCCATTCCCATATCTTTCATAATGGTTTTTACATCAGCAAAATCAACGTTGATGTGTCCAGGTTTAGTTATAATATCTGAGATTCCGCTGATTGCTTGCTCAAGTACGCTATCGGATAACGAAAAGGCATCGAGCATTGAAATTTTTGAATCGGCAACTTCTAAAAGTCGTTGATTAGGTACGACAATAAGTGTGTCGACATAATTTTTAAGTTGTTTGATGGTATCTTCTGCAAATCGTTGTCTTCGTTTTCCTTCAAACAAAAAAGGTTTTGTTACTACCGCTACGGTAAGAACTCCAAGCTCCCTGGCTGCGTTAGCAATTACAGGGAGTGCTCCTGTTCCTGTGCCCCCACCCAACCCTGCCGTGAGAAAAAGAATATCGCTATGCATGATACTTTCGGTAATTGAATCAAGATCTTCTTCGGCGGCTCGTCGTCCAAGATCTGGATTTGAGCCAGCGCCAAGACCTTTGGTGATTTTTGCGCCAAGTTGTATTTTAGTAAAGACGGGTGAACGTTGCAGTGCCTGAGCATCAGTATTTGCAATCATAAATTCAACTTGCTCATTGGATGTTTTTAGGGTCATTGCATTAACAGCATTGCTACCTGCTCCGCCAATTCCCATAACCTTTATTGTTGCTTGGCAGTTTGTGAATCGTTCATCATCTGGGCATAAATCGATCATACTACAATCCTTTCATTTTTTAGTGCTTATTAAAAAAAATCATAAAGCCATGATTTCATTTTGCCAAAAATTTTTCCAAACATCGAATGATTAGTGCAATGAGCACCAAAAAAGTTTTTTTCGTTAATTGCATACAAAAGAAGCCCAAAGGCGGTGGAATAAATTGGACTTTTAAGAGCATCAGGTATGGTGTAAGGTGAGTTTTTCTGTGTTTCTTGAGGGTATCCTATTCTGACAGGAATTCCTAAGTGTTGTGCGATGATTTCCTTAAATCCAGGGAGCAAGCAGCCCCCACCGGTTAAAACAAGGCCGGCTGGCATTGCGTTTTTGAGTGTGTTATCAAGAATTTCATCAATAAGGATATCGATAATTTCTTCAGCTCTAAATCGAAGCATTTCACTTGCAAGGCCGACTTCGATTGTTTTTATGCCGTCATTGTATCCTAAGTCAATATCGATAAATTTATTGTGTTGTTGCTGAATGTGTAAGGGTGATACGGTTGCGTATTGTTTTTTTATTTCTTCTGCTTTTTCAAGCGGAATGCCAAGGCCGATTGCAAGATCATTGGTAAAATGATTTCCTGCAAAAGGGATTACTTTTGAGTGGCGAATGCGGCCATCTTTGTAAATTGCAAAATCGGATGTTCCTCCGCCGATATCCAAAATTCCTACTCCCAATTCTTTTTCAAAAGGAGTTAATACGGCTTGCGCCGATGCTATTTGTTCAAGGACAATGTCTGAAACATCAAGTCCTGCAAGCTCGCATGATTTTATAATATTTTGGGCTGAGGCAATTGCTCCCGTTACGATATGAACTTGTGCTTCAAGGCGTACGCCGAACATTCCTTTAGAGTCTAAAACTTGTTCTTGGCCGTCAACGCGAAAATATTGAGGGAGTACATGAAGAATTTCTTGGTCTTGTTGGATAGGAATTGCTTTTGCCGCTTCAATAACACGATCAATGTCGTATTGAGTTATTGTTTTATTTTTAACGGCAACAACACCTGTTGAGTTTCTTGATTGTATATGTCCACCCGAAATTCCAACACATGCTTTTTCTATTTTAATTCCCGCCATTTCTTCGGCTTGTTTTATAGCAAATTCTAGTGATTCAACTGTTTTTGCAATGTTAACAACAACTCCTTTTTTTAGCCCATGTGATGGGTGCTGGCCTATGCCTAATATCTCAATGACTCCTTTTGTATTAATTGATGCAATAATAACACATATTTTTGTGGTTCCTATGTCAATAGCTGTAATATTCATGGTAATCCCCCCCTTTTAATAAATCTATTTTTATGGTTTACGATTACATAGTTATGAAAACGCATATCAAAACAAAGTTGTTTATGATGTTTTTTTATTTTGGTTTTAGGTACAATTCCTTGTTTAATAAGGTCGTTATAAATGGGGAGGAGTGCATTATATTTTTCCATATGTAAAAAATTATGCTCATTGGTAAGAATGGTATATGAGGGATTTGGATGCTTGGGGGTTAGTATAATGTGAGATGCGGTTATGTAGGTTATGTCAAAATGCTCCCAAATAATTGATGGAATTGAAGAGAAAAAAGTTATCAATGATGGGCTGATCTTGGTTGGCGATGTTATTTCTGGCATTGTTATTGAGTTGAGTTGTGGTACGGGTTCGAATGATTCCTTGGGAACAACCTGGGCATTATCGGTAAGCAAAAAGGTATCATTGATTACAAGGATTGGTTGTGCTATTTCTAAGGTAAATACTATGATTTGTTGAGGTGTAATGTGGTAACTTATTGTTTTAATGAGCGTATTAAAGGGGTTTAATACCTCTTGGATATCATTACAAGAGCAGGTAAAGAATGTACGTGATTGTGCATATGTTTGTACGATAGACGATATTTTTTGTTGTAGCTCTGGACATGGTGGGTTTTTAAACGATACAATTGCTTTGGAGATTCCACAGGTTTGATAAAGATAGTTTTGAGCGTGGTGTGCGATGTTGGTGTACAAAAATAATAAGCATGGGGTAAGGGCTCCTATTAGGAGGATAGCCCCTGTTATGATAACCAGTGAACGATTTAACGCTTGAGAATACTTCATGATTTTTGCTCTTATAAATTAATTTTCAACCGCTTGCATGTATTATCACCATACATAGCAAAAGTTTTTCATAAAAAGCAAAACTTTCATGATAATTAATAAAAAACTCGCCACGATCGTCTATCGTAGCGAGTTTTAAGTTATTCAATATGATAGTGTTAATCAGATTTATAGGTTTTTATTTTTTAGGATAAAATAGAAAGTTTAGTCGATACCAGGAAAAGTAATATTCCAGCGGCTACTGAGGCATTATAAGAAATTTCGGTTGTTTTTTGTGGAAGCATAATAGTTGTGCCCAATGCTTGGATATCTTTTGATATTCCTGTTGCTTCGTTACCGATTACAATACAGGCAGGTTTTTGATAGTTTGTTTCAAGAGCGTTTTGTCCACCTAATGCTGCCATATAAAAGTGATATCCAGCTTTTTTGTGTTCTAAGATGGCATGATGCATGCTTGGGGCCAAATAGATATCCAAGTATTCGGCGAGTCCCGCGGAGGCTTTAAATGCTGCACCGGTCATGGGTGCTGATTGTGTTTTGCATAATACAACGCCTTGCACACCAGTACAGTAGGCTGACCGGAGAATAGCGCCAAGGTTGCGAACATCTTGAACAGCATCAAGCATGATAATGAGTGGTTTTTGCTGTGGATCGAAGGGTTTTGTATGGTATTTAAATGGGGTTACCCATGCAAGAATATTGTTATGATCGGTTGTGCCGGCCATGCGATCAAGTATTGCACGGCTAACATACTGAATATTAATCGATTTGTCGTTAAGATATGGTTGAATGCGATCCCACGATTTGGCAAGGGGTTTGGTTGTGTAAATGCTTATAACTTTACGACGTTTTGCCTTTAACACTTCAATGATTGCGTGGGCACCATAGATAAGTTCATTGCTGTGCCCTATTTTCTTTTTTTCGGCCATACGGTCAGATCCTGTTTAGTTTTAGAGCCTATTGGCTCTGGTTGTTGCTTAATGTAAAACTATAGTGAAACTAGAGTTTATACTATTTTTAACAGAAAGCAGTATAAAAAAATTAATCACTTATTTTTTTGCCTTTTTCGCTACCATATTTATATTTTTAGTAACTATTTTTTTTACTGTATTTAAATCATCTCAATGAGCTAATTCCTTTGAGGAGTATAGCATAGATTCTTAATAGTGCCTACGTTCTGCGTTCTGTAAATGATAGATAAATACAATTTGTATTTTATATTGCGTGAGCCATGGTAAATAGTGGCATGTAGATGGCAATCATTAAGATCATGATAATAATTCCAACTATAATCATAAGAATCGGTTGGAACAGTGCCGTTGTTGTAGCTATTTTTTTATGGAGTTGCCCTTCAATAAGGGTTGTAGCTTTTTCAAGCATTGTGGCAAGAGTTCCGGTTTGTTCTCCCAATCGTGAAAATGTTTGTAAGAGTGTACCAAGCGATGTTGGCGCAAGGAGGGGGATGTGGTTTGATAGTTGTTGTCCTTTGGTTATTTCATTACTGAGTTGTATAAGTTTATTTTTATACAAAGGATTATGTGTTGTTTGGGCATTGTGAATAAGCGCCTGATTGAGTGGTATGCCGGCGCGCAAAAAAAGAGTGAGTATTTTAAGTGTTTGGATAAGGTGCACTGATGTTGTTATGGGGTGCAACAATGGGAGGTGGGCACTGATGCGATACATGATATGTTTACCCTGCGGCATTTTGGTGGCACCCCAGATCGCAAGGAGTAGGAAGGGGATGCTCAGTGCTTGAGGGCTTTGCATAAACGTGCTTATTGCAATAAGTTTTTGGGTTAAGGGAGGTATTTCTTTATCCATGGAGGCAAAAAAAACTTGAAATTGAGGGATGATGAACATGACGATCACCAAGGATATAAAGAGCGCAAAGAGTATGGTAAAAAGTGGAAGAATAGCGGCTTGGGTAAGTTTTTGTTTAAACGTATTTTTGTGTTGCAAATAGGAGCAAATAAGATTGAGCGTTTGGGCGAGTGCCCCTGATTGTTCTCCGGCATGGATAATTTCAATAATGGCAGGCGAAAAAAGGTTTTTTTGTTGACTGAGTGCATGTGCAAGTGTTGAACCATGCTCGATGTCTTGGGCTATGCTATCTAAAGCTTTGCGCAGGGAGGTATTTTGAATTTGTTGCGTTGCTGTTTGCAAAGCGTTTAAAAGTGGAATTCCGCTGTCAATGAGATAATACATGTATTCAAAAAACATTATAATGTCATTTTGTGTTGTTGATGAAGTATAGGTGAATGGTGCTCCGGCGTCACTATTTTTTTCGGTGACGTGGATTAATGCTATGCCTGATTCTAAAAGGGTTTCTTCAAGCGCTTGTTGCGTTCTTGCGGTGAGTGAGCCTTTGTGCGTTTTTCCTGAAATATCGATTCCTTCCCATTCAAAATGCGGCATATGTTCCTTTGTTTATAAAAGTGTTTTTTGTTCACATAAGTTACAGCGGTCATAAAAGAGTTGCATGGTCATGGAGTTGTCGAGTATTTTGATAAACTTTTTTTTTGATGTGTGCCCTGCCATAATTTGAACTTGTTGTTTTGCAAGGCCCAATTGTTTGCTTAAAAATGAAATAAGTTCTTCGTTGGCTTTGCCTTTTTCGGGCTGACTTTTGAGGTGGCACTTTATCAATCCATGCTGCTCAAGGGAGATTGCTTGCTTTTTGGCATTTGGAACAACTTTGATTTCTACAATAAGGGCCATAGGTATCCTAAAAAAAAATAAAAAAAAACTAGAAAAAGAAGCTGATTTAGGTATTATAATACCATGAAATTTTTCAAGGGGTTACCTTTTATGAAAAATTAATGAAAAATGTTATTAAAAATGAGCGCCCATAGCTCAACTGGATAGAGTATCAGACTACGAATCTGACGGTTAGAGGTTCGAATCCTCTTGGGCGCATGTTCTTTTTTGTGAGTATTGTTGAGGAGAGATGGCTGAGTGGTCGAAAGCGCGTGCCTGCTAAGTACGTATCTGGGGAAACCCGGATCGAGGGTTCGAATCCCTCTCTCTCCACCATGATTTTCACATGTTCTTTGTCTTCTTATTGATCTGGAGAGGTGGCAGAGCGGTTGAATGCGGCGGTCTTGAAAACCGTTATTCCGGGAGACCGGAATCGGGAGTTCGAATCTCCCCCTCTCCACCAGATTTTTACAATTTGTTTGGACTTTTTAATTCTTATTTTTTTAGTCTAGGATTCTTCCGGAAGTTTTCTTTTTTGTGTATTAAAGATATTTCTTCTTGATATGCTCATAGTTTGGAAATAAAAATTTTTTTATGTAAAAAGGTCATTGATGATAAAACATAATATTTTGCGATACATTTTCTTTTTTTTATGTAACGTATCGTTTTTATCGGCAATGAACAGTGCTTCTATGCACTGTGAGCATACCGTGTTGCGCGAAATTATTTTCAAAGGTGACATAGAATTGCTAGAACATGTTTTACGCCTATATACTCTCGATGAAATAAATGCATGTAATGAACATGGACAGACTTTATTGGATTATGCATTTATACTTGGGTACCATCAAGCTGTTGCTCTTTTATTGCAATATGGGGCACGTGGAGATGAAGATATTTTTAATAAAGATAAGATGATTCAGGAACTCATGTCATTAAAAAATAATGACACAATAACGTGTGAAACTATTCAGTATGTTACTCATTGTGTAAAGCTTAATGAGTTTGAGTATCCAGCTCTTTATCGGTTTTTGAATAGTCAAAAAAGTGCTATGTTTCATCATTGTGTTAGGTACGATCGCGAAATGTATTTAACGGATCTTTGTTCCGTGGATTTTTATATTTGTTGTCAGCCCTATTGCTTATCGGACAGGAGTCCTGAAAACGGATGTATAGACTATACTAATAGTGCATGTAGTGCTTGGGTTATGGCTCATATCGATTGTTCTAGTGTTATTATTCTAGGAATTGATTTTATGCTGTTTTTTCTTAAGAGTATATATACTCCTTTTTGCTATTTTCCGATGCTTGCTCATGAATATGGGCTCTATTTGGATGCATTACGCGTTAAAGATAGTCAAAATAGGATAGACCTTGCATCAGATTCTTTACTTGCGCAGAGAATGGACGAGGGATACGAATGTCGTGCTGATTTATTTTCTAATACGTTTGTAGATGATTTTTACACATCAAGTATAAGTTTGTTAGGGTTATTGATATTTGACGTTTTTTTGGATTTTTTTTATGAAACGTATCCTCAAAATTTGAATGTTTTGGCTGTGTCTCCTGATGTAATGTTGACCGATAAATTGGGTCCAGTGATTTATGCGTTATGGGAATTGATATTTAGTAATGGTGATAATGGAACACAGTTTTTTAAAAAATGTGCTCATTGTCAATGTCTTAAGTCATTGTGTTATACCTGTTTTAGGCAGTCTTTTAGGTTTAATCAAGCTTCTGATCATGGGTATGTTTTTAAAAGTGATCTTTTTATGAACGTCTTTAAACAAGAATATGCATCTTGTTCTTGTGAGGTAAATAAAGACGAAGATTTTTTTTATACCCATCCTTCTTTAAGGAAGCGTTTTCAAAATATTACAATAGATTTGATCTTTGGGGCTGTAATAAATTGGTTTAATACATTTAAAAGAAAATATGAGCATGAACATTTTTTAAAGTTATTCCTAACACCGTCGTATCAAAGTGTGGGTATAGCTATTGTTCCTTTTTGGCAAGATGGGGAGATTTCTTCAATTTCTATTTGTATTGGTACAGAATCTATTTTGCAATGTTATGCATTACATCTTTTTTCATGCACGGAGGATATCGTGCAAGAAATTTGTTTGAATATACATTATGTTTTGGATCGGTATTGTGAACGTGTTTTTCAGGTGAGGGGGTCGTCTAGGGAGCACATTGTCAAAGATTCAATAGATGAGTATTCTTTTGAAGAATCATCACATTCTTGTTGGTGTTGTTAAGTTGGTGTTTGGATAATATACCGTTGTTCCGTGTGTGGTGAATTTTGTTTTGCGCACAAAATGCGTTTTGCTCACCTCAAACGGGTATCTTAATTCTATTTACCTTGTCGTTTCTAAAATTAGTCAATTTGATTAAAGCTTTTTAAAATAGTTTATGCAATAGATTTAATCCTTTTTATGCAAGAATCATAATTAACTTCCTCGTGAAAAATTGTTATACTGCTCAAAAACCAGAGCGCAAAGGAGATGTATGATGAAAAAAAACAGAACACCTGTGATGATTCTTGCTGGAGGTTTTGGAACGCGATTAAAGGAGGAGACGGAGTTTCGACCAAAGCCTATGGTCCCCATAGGAGGTCATCCTATGTTGTGGCACATCATGAAAATATATGCTCATTTTGGTTATTACCGTTTCATTATTTGTCTTGGTTACAAAAGTGAGATGATAAAAAATTATTTTTTAAACTATCGCATGGAAGATACCACCTTTACGATTAGTACCAAAACAGGGACAATCGTGGAGCATCAATCGCTGGCGGAGGACTGGGAAGTAACCTTGGTTAATACTGGTCTTGATTGTATGACGGGTGGGCGAGTTGCTCGTGCAGCTCAGTATGTTGATACCGATTCTTTTTTGTTAACCTATGGCGATGGGCTTGCTAATGTTGATATTGCGGCCTTGGTTGAGTTTCATAAGGCGCATAATCGGCATGCAACCATTACCGGCGTTAACCTACCATCACGCTTTGGCAATGTTGCCCTAGAGGGTGATGCTATAACGTCATTTGCCGAAAAAATGCAGATTGAGGATGCGTGGATTAATGGTGGTTTTATGGTTCTTAATCGTGATTTTTTATCCTATCTTAGTTGCGATTCTTCATGCGTTTTGGAGCAGCAACCGCTTAAGCAAGCTGCCCTTGATGGACAATTGATGATGTATAAACGGATTTTGGCAATGCATGGACACCGTGCGTGAACATCAAATGCTTGAATCGCTTTGGCAAAAAGGGGCGCCATGGAAGGTATGGAGAGATCAACACGAAGAGTACGTGCCGGCGACGCGTCATAAAAACAATGAAGATTCATCATATGCAAAGGAAAAATGTTTATGATCATATCTAAGACTTATTGGCACCAGCGTAACGTTTTGGTAACAGGGGCAACCGGCCTTTTGGGCCCATGGTTGGTTAATGAACTTTTGCGGCAAGGTGCTCATGTTTCTGTCTTGGTGCGAGATCTTGTTCCTGAATCGGTGTTTTTTGGGCAGGATATGCAAAAGCGTTCAACTGTGTATTTTGGGGATCTTTTGGATCGCGATTTGTTGATGCGTATTATCAATGAAGGAAATATCGAAACGGTGTTTCATCTTGGCGCGCAGGCTATTGTTGGATATGCAAATCGGTCACCTATTTCAACATTTCGTTCCAACATTGAAGGCACCTGGAATTTGTTAGAAGTGTGTCGCCAAAGCCCTTGGGTTAAGCGTATTGTTGTAGCATCAAGTGACAAAGCCTATGGCGAACAAGAAAATCTTCCCTATACCGAAAATGCTCCCCTACAGGGGCGCCATCCTTATGATGTTTCAAAAAGTTGTGCTGATTTGATTGCACAATCGTATTTTCATACCTACAAAGTTCCGGTATGCATAACGCGCTGTGGTAACTTTTTTGGGGGTGGTGATTTTCATTACAATCGCATCATTCCAGGAACGATACAGGCTATTATGCAGGGTAAGCAGCCGGTCATTCGTTCAAATGGTTTTTTTGTACGTGACTATATTTATGTTAAAGATGTTGTTGATGCCTATTTAACGTTAGCGCAGGCAATGGAGCGGTCAGAAATTATTGGTCAGTCTTTTAATTTTAGCACCGACCATCCATTTACCGTTATTGAACTTGTGCATGAAATTCGTGCATTAATGCAAGCGGTTCATCTTGAGCCAATTATTCAGAATAATGCAACCAATGAGATCCCTGCGCAGCACCTGTGTTCCGAAAAAGCTCGTGAGCTTTTGGGTTGGAAGGCGGTATATGGCGTGCGCAAGGGGCTTGAAGAAACAATTGCATGGTACCAACAACATGCGGCAGAACGTGAAACTCAACCAAATCAGGATACCCATGAAAAAAGTAGCAATTATTGCAACATGTTATAATGAAGCGGCCAATATCGTAGCTCTTTATCAGCGCATAACTGCCGCCATGAAAACTGTTGCGGATCTTGATTATGAAATTATTTTTATTGATAACGCCAGCACCGATAACTCTTATGCACTTTTTCAACACGTTATTGCTGCGGATGCGCGCTGCAAGGCGCTTATTATGTCGCGTAATTTTGGCTCTAACCAGCCGAGCATTTTGGCAGGAATGCGCCATGCACAGGCTGATGCCGTGATTATCATTTCGGGCGACATTCAAGATCCACCAGAAATTATACCAACCTTTATAGAGCGTTGGCGCCAGGGATTTGATGTTGTGTATGGGGTTGCAAAAAAGCGCAAGGGTGGCATTCTCCGTCGCATTGGATATCGTTGTTTTTATCGCGTGCTCAAGCAACTTTCATATCTTGATATTCCGCTTGATGGCATAGATTTTAGTTTGATGGACCACAAGGTTGTTGCGGTTTTAAAACATCTTCCAGAAAAAGATTTGTACATCCGTGGCCTGCGCGCCTGGGCAGGCTTTGCGCAAACGGGGGTTGATTTTGTTCGTGAAGATCGGGCGGGGGGGAGAACAAGTAATAGTTTTTTTGCCAACTTTATGTGGGCCAAAAAAGCGATTGTTAATTTTTCCTACAAACCCCTTGTGTACATAACTCGTCTTGCAACATTGTCGGTTTTTGCTACATTTTGCGCCGCATGTTTGTTTTTGTATTGGCATTTTGCTTATGGCGCGCCGCGTGGCTTTTCAACATTGTTGATGACGATGTTTTTGTTCGGAACCGTTCAGTTGCTTGCCTTGGCTACCATTGGCGAGTATATGATTAAAATTTTTGAAGAGGTTAAGGGCCGCCCACCGTATGTTATACGTGAAATTTTGCAGCAGCCGGTAGCTTCTACCGCTCAGTTTGTTCCCGCTTTTTATGAAGCGGCGCCGGTGGTGCATGTGCAGGCTTGTTTACCTAAACATGAGCAGGAGGTATTGTGAAAATTTGTTTAGTAACCGGAGGCGCTGGGTTTATTGGTGCCAATCTTGTCCGTTCGCTTGTTGCGCTGGGGCATCGCGTACATATTGTTGTTGAACCCCAATCTTCATTTTGGCGACTTGCAGGGGTTGTTGATCGCATTGTGGTGCACGAAATCGATCTCACTCAGTTTACCAAAATAAATCAAATGATTGAACACATTGCGCCTGAGTGGATTTTTCATTTAGCAAGTTACGGCGGCATGCCTGAGCAGAACGATCAGGACTTTGTGTATTACATTAATTTTGACTGTACGCGCAATCTTCTTGATGCATGCGCTCGGCAGGGTTTTGAGTGTTTTATTAACACGGGAAGTTCTTCTGAATATGGCATTCAGCAACAGGGTATGTCGGAGCTTATGGCGCTTGCTCCGGTGAGTGATTATGGCGTGGCCAAAGCTGCAGCAACGCAGTATTGTTCCAAACGTGCATTGGCCGATAAATTGCCTGTTTACACCGTGCGTCCTTTTTCGGTTTATGGGGAATATGAGGCTCCAACACGATTTATTCCAACGTTGGTGCAGCATGCCCTTGCAGGGACTACGATGAACTTATCATCGCCCGATTATGTGCGTGATTTTATCTATGTTCAGGACCTTGTTGATTTGTACCTTGCCATTGCAAAAAAATCTCCGTTTGGTCATACCATTTTTAATGGTGGGACTGGTGTTGAAACATCACTGGGGCGGGCGGTGCAGGTTGCTCAGTCTGTGGTTGAGTTGCCGTTGCAGGTTGCATGGAATGCCAGTGAGCCGCGCTCATGGGAGCCAAAACACTGGAAGGCAGATTGTTCATTAGCGCAGCATGTGCTGGGATGGAAGGCGCAATATAGTTTTGAAAAAGGACTCAAAAAAACGATCCTTTGGTTTAAACAACATGGTCATGTGTACCAAGCATCGCCTGATTGCCAGCATGAGCTCAAGCAACAAGGGGCATAAAATGGAGCAGACTGTTATACAAAAAATACAATCACTCCATCACGAGTTGATTGCGCATCAAGCGCTGCGAATGCGGCGGTTTATTGTCGATATGGTTTTTCAGGCAAGGGCGGCGCATCTTGGGAGCGCCCTTTCGTGTGTTGATATTCTTGCAACATTGTATCATGGCATTGTTGATGTTGAAAAAATAAAAGCGGGGCACGCCGCGCGTGATTACATTCTTTTGAGTAAAGGGCACGCTGCCACCGCGCTGTATGCAGCTTTGATCTCGGCAGGCATTATGCCAGAGCAAGCGGTGCAGCAATATGCGCAAAAACATTCAGGGCTGTGCGGCCATCCGGTCAAAGATGCTTACGTTGGGATTGAAGCCAGTACCGGATCGCTGGGGCAGGGATTATCGATGGGGATTGGTATTGCGCTTGCGTGCAAGCATGATGGGTTGCATAACAAAGTGTATGTGGTGCTTGGCGATGGTGAATGTCAGGAGGGCTCGGTGTGGGAATCTGCAATGTTTGCGCCGCGTTATCATCTTAGCAATTTGGTGGTGATTGTTGATGCTAATCAGTTGCAAGGCCTTGACCGCACGTGTGATGTGATGCCTGGGGACCTTGTGAAAAAATTTCAGGCATTTGGTTGGCAAGGGTGTGTTGTGGATGGACATGATTATGCTGATTTGCATGCGGCAATTACAGCGCCGGCGCAAGCCCCGTGTGTTATTGTTGCCCATACCATAAAGGGCAAAGGGCTTGCCTTTGCGCAGGATAAACTTGAGTGGCATTATAAAAGTTTAACGCCGGAACTTTATGAGCAAGCGATGTGTATGCTGAAGTCCTGATACTGCTCAGCTGATGCTTTGCGTTAATTTAAAATGGATCTTAGCTCGGGGATGAGCAGATAAGGTTTAATTTGACCGCATAATTCTCTCTTGCTTTTTAATAATAATGAACTACGCTTGTTGTCCAGTTGATAAATAAGTATAGGATTTCTAAAAAAAACGTATTTTTTGAAAGCGTATTATGGTTGATTGTATAAAAAAAGCATGTGTGAGTATTTGGTTTTTATTGGGGTTATTTTCTTTGAGTTACGGGACACTTCCTATCAAGTCGATAGGTTCTTATCGTGGAGCGCTGAGCTCTGTTCAGCGAGAGTATGCGAATAATACTGAGTTTGGGACGTGTATAAAAGTTCGGCAGTTGTTTGATGGATTAATGAATAATTCTGTGGATATATTTGATTTTGCGGTAAATTTATCGAATGTGCTAGAAAATTGCCATTTTGAATCCGCTACTCATGAGGCGATCAATCTTTTGTTTCATTATCTTATTTTTTGTCGACCGTTTAATTTTGAAGAAACATGTAGATCTGTTGATTTTATATGCTTAATAAAACCATTAAAAGTTTTTTTAGACAAATCGTTGGATGACATAGGGTTTGATGTTGTGCCACGTGATTATTTAAATGCGCTTCATCCTTACCAAAAATTTTTTTTGAGGGGGTTTGCTCAAATTGATTTAAAGAACATTATACAGATGTGCTTACATAAAAAGCCATTACCTTTTTTGACCCCTGCGTGTTTAAAAAATGTAGCTATTTGGATGGCTCTTGATATGGCATATTCTAATGATCAACGATTAATTTTTAGTTTTACTCAGTTTAGGTCGTATTTTATGGTGGCTCATAGTTATTTTCCTTCTTTTTCTACTGATGGGGCAAGGGATTTGTTTTTTTCAGATGGGATATGGGGAGGGATTTCTGTTGAACTGCAAGATATGTTACGATGTATTTTTGATGATGATATTAAAAAATTCAAAGAATTACAAAGGTTTTATGGTAAAGAGTTATGCCAAAATTTTGATTACATTGAATTAGCAGCGTTGGCTGGTTCAGAAAAAATATTTAATTCGCTTGTTGCATCATTTGATCCGAATCGTCATACAAGACTCGCTATTTTTGCTATTCAGGGAGGGTGTTTGTCAATTATTCAACGGACTATTGCTGTAGTGGAAAAACGTGAATTAAATAAGGAGTTTATGCAGGCTATTAGATGGCATCGACATGCAGTTGCTGATTGGTTATTGACTTATGCAAACGTTCCGCATTTTGCGTATACGGTGCCGTTTTCAGGACGCAATTTTTATGGGTTTAATAATTTGGCTTTTTTACTCATGATGTCAGAAACTCATCCAATTGCGTGGGATAGACTTTCTGCTCATCGTCATACTATTTTTGAAGAGGCTTTGGCAAATGAATGGAGCGCTTTAAGCGTTTTTTGTCGAGTGCATTGTGATCAGATTATTTTTAGCCAGGATATTGGATATATTTGGTTATCTAGCGCCATAAAAACGGGAATTCCTTATTTTGTTGAGAATCTTTTAATGTCAGGGGTTGATGTTTTGGCTTTACAAGATAAAAAACATAAAAGATCTCGTATGTTTATGGTTAATCCTCATTTTTCAGGAATTATCAACTGCTTGAAAAAATACAAATATCAGGCACCTTCTGTTTGATAGCTTTCATGGTACGTTTAGTTTTTTTACGTTCTTTTTGGTTGGGTGTAGAGATTTTATAAAAATGATCAACATTCTACTATTTTTGGGTTAGAATCTTTCAAGTGGGTTAAAGTTATTAGAAAGCGTGCTGTAGTAGCGTAATACTTAAGGATGAGATTTACTATGCAATTGTTAAAAAGAACCGAGTGGTGCGGACAGATTGGTACCGCTCATTGCGGTAAGCAAGTTATTATTTCGGGGTGGGTGCAAAAACGTAGAAACTTAGGAGGGCTTGTTTTTCTGGATGTGCGCGATCGCACCGGGGTTGTCCAAGTCGTTTTTGATCCAAGCGTTAATAATGAGCTTACGCAGGCGGCTCAAGATGTTCGGTCTGAGTATGTTATTGCCATACAGGGTGTTGGTGCACAGCGCGAAGCATCTGCTGTCAATAAGGCAATGGCGACGGGGCATGTTGAGATTCAAGCCGCTCAATTAGTTGTTTTTAGTAAGTCTGCGGTTATGCCATTTCCGCTTGAAGATGATGCGGTTTCTGAGGAGTTGCGCCTTACGTACCGCTATCTTGATTTGCGCCGCAAAAAAATGTTTGATTTTTTGCAGTTGCGACATGATGTTATTCATTCCATGAGACAGTATTTTAATGAACATGGTTTTTTAGAAGTTGAAACTCCAATATTGTCAAAGAGTACGCCAGAAGGAGCGCGTGACTTTTTGGTGCCGTGTCGCTTGCAGCCTGAACTTTTTTATGCGCTTCCTCAGTCGCCGCAAATTTATAAACAGCTTTTGATGGTGGGTGGCATAGAGCGTTATTTTCAGATTGCTCGTTGTTTTCGTGATGAGGCTTTGCGTTCTAATCGTCAGCCAGAATTTACGCAGCTTGATATAGAAATGTCATTCGTTGATGAGATTGACATTCAAACAATGTGTGAAGGGTTATTCGCTCGTCTATGGAAGCAATTTTTGGGGAAGGAATTATCATTGCCGCTTGCTCGTTTTTCGTATCAGGATGTATTTTCTCGCTATGGGAGCGATAAACCTGATACACGCTTTGGTTTAGAAATTGCTGATATTACCTCATTGTTTCACGATGGGTCTGTGGGCTTTTTAACATCGATTGTTAATGATGGCGGGCACATTGGTGCGTTTTGTGTAAAAGACAAACGGTTTAGCCGTTCGGAACTTGATGCGTTATCATCCTTTGCTTTAAAAGAACTTGGTGCAAAAGGGTTGCTGTGGGTTCGTAAGCGTGATGATGGTTCTTACGATTCTGCTATTGCAAAAAATATTACGGCTGATTTTTGGCAACATGCGCGAGAAAAATTTCAGGATCTTACCGATGCCGATACGCTTTTTATTGTTGCAGGGCGCTATGAACAAGCGTGGACCATTTTGGGGCAGTTGCGATTGCATATTGGTAAAAAGCTTGATCTTATTGATCAGTCTAAGCAGGAAATGTTTTGGGTAACTGATTTTCCTATGTTTGAATGGAATGAGGATGAAAAGCGTTGGGAAGCTAAGCACCATCCATTTACCTCTCCGGAGCAGGGCTGGGAACTCAAAGAACTTGGTGATGTAAAAGCTCGCGCATATGATCTTGTCTGCAATGGTGAAGAACTTGGCGGAGGGTCGATTCGTATTCATGATGCGGCAGTGCAAGAAAAAGTATTTGCTGCACTTGGCATATCGGCCGAAAAAGCGCGCGAAAAATTTGGATTTTTACTCGAAGCCCAAGGGTTTGGGTATCCACCCGATGGAGGTATTGCTTTTGGGATTGACCGCATGATTATGATGCTTGGTGGAACCGATTCGATACGTGATGTTATTGCATTTCCTAAAACAACTACGGGATCGTGCTTGATGATGCAAACGCCTGCTTCTGTTGAACAAAACCAGCTTGACGATCTGCATCTTGTGCTTTCATCATCCAAAAAATCTTAAGTGCTGTATAACAATTTTTTTTAAAAAAGGGCATTGTTATGTTGTAACAGTTGCCCTTTTTTTGAAAAATTGAATCGCATTATGAGCTAAAGCCGTGAAGTATCAATGACGCTTGCAGCATCCATCCAGCCAACCACTGTTCCTCTGGTATGTGTTTGCGTTGCGGTACCGGCATGAATTAAAAAACCTTTATTGTGCGGCACATTGGCAAGGTCACACCAGTAGTGAAGTCCTTGAAAAAAACGCTGAGAAATCGTTTGGCTTGATTTAATTTCAATGGGAACTAGTTCTGATCCATAATCGATCAGGCAATCAATTTCGTGTCCATGACTATCGCGCCAAAAATACAAACTTGGTTCTTTGCCTTGGTGAAAAAAAGTTTTTTGTAATTCTGAAAGAATGAGTGATTCGGCAAGCTCCCCGCGCAAGTAGTGTTCGTGAATTTGATCAACAGAGGTTATTTTAAGTAACCAACTTGCAAGCCCTGTGTCATAAAAATAGAGCTTTGGGGATTTTATTAATCGTTTGCTAAAGTTTTCAAAATGAGGTTGCAAGAGGAAAATAACATAGCTTGCTTGCAGAATAGAAATCCATGAGTTAATGGTTGGTACACTCACATTGCAATCATCAGCAAGTGATGAAACATTTAATAGTTGGCCTATACGGCCGGCGCACAAGCGCATAAATTTTTGAAAATCAAGAAGATTGCTGACGTTCATAAGTTGGCGCACGTCTCGTTCAACATATGTTTTTATATATTGAGGGTAAAATTCATGTGGCAAGATATTGCGCGCGTAAATATCGGGATATCCCCCATTAAAAATTGCTTGATCTATGGAGATAGGTTTTTTAGGATGATGAGCCAATTCTTTAAGCGAAAGTGGGAGTAGTGTAAGCATTGCAACGCGTCCGGCGAGCGATTGTGTAATGGCCTGATTCATAAGAAAGTTGTGTGATCCGGTAAGTACAAAATAACCAGGTCTGCGGTTGCGATCAACAATACCTTGCATGTAGGATAAAAGTTTTGGGTCATTTTGAAATTCGTCAATAATTATTCCCTGCCCGCCGTAATTATTTTCCAAAAAGCCTCGCGGGTCGGCTTGTACCATTTCTAATGTGTCAGGATCTTCCAGGGAAAAATATGTGTGATGCGGAAAACTTTCTTTGGTTACCGTTGTTTTTCCTGCTTGTCGAGGTCCAACAACTGCAATAACTGGAAATTTTGAGGCATAATGTAAAAGTATCGGTTCTAAATCTCTTTTTATTATCATTATTATTATCTCCGCCTTTATTAAACATGGTTTATGCCCATTCTGTGTAAAAGTGTAACTCGACTTTAAGAATTACACAAATGATGTCGGATTTTTAATAAAAATGCTTCTTTTTGCTAATCATTAACCACATCTTTTCCTTGGCAATAGCTCATTGCTCTTTTTCCGTTTATACGCTACATTTTTCTGGTACACGTTTTTGTTTTTTATAAAGGAGAAAAGGGGATGATGAGGCTTTTTATATTGCGTACATATGCGCATCTATTATTCATTTTTATGATAGCATCACAATCGCTACTTGCTGTTAATAAGGGCTCTGAAAGTGTGCTTTCGATCGAACCATTTTTTACCTTTCCTGCCGAAGATTCTGATAATCGTATGCTTGCCTTTGGGTGGTTCAAAAATGGATTTGCATTGGAAGATCAAACTACCACTTGTACGTTTGAATCAGTATTTCCTATCAATGGCCGCATGGATCTTAATGGAGGGAGTCTTTTTTTACAAACTAATTTGTTTTTGCATAACCAAGGTTTTTTGGATACTCCGGGTACCATTTATGGAAATGAGTTTGCCTTTCACTTAGCCGAAACTGCTACCACGATCGCTTGCCCTACTGATATTATTCTTGAGGATATTAGCCTTTATTTAAACTCTGACATTACTCTTTCTGGCACCATGCGGTTTAAAGGTTCAAGCGTTATTGATGGGCAGTGGCATAAAATTAATTTTGGTGATGACGCATATATTATTGTTGACAGCGGAGCGCAGCTGCGATTACATAACGTTGAAATTGGCGGTGTTGCTCAAGAACGGTTTCAGTGTGCTGATGATGATGCCTCAATTATTTTAGACAATGTTGACGTGGGTCTTTCTGACGATTATGTGTGGAGCCATGGAAGTATTTTATTTTTAAAACGTAATAGTATTGGCGGGGCGCATGATTTTTCGTATGAGTCACCTATGACCAGCACCATTGCCGCTAGTGCAACGCTTAAATTAAAAGACGATATTGAACTGACGATTGGTCGATATGGTGGAGTGGATTCACCAGAGCCCCTGTATTTTGCAGATCGTTCTTCAACACTTAATTTACACAATTGTTCACTCAATGTAACATCCTCAGGTATTATGCTTTACCAAGGAAAAATAAAAATTGAAGGCAAAGTTATTTTTGATGTTGCATCAACAACTTCAACATGTGGCATGATTTTGGGAACGGGAGATGTTCCAGCCGAAGATCTTGAGTTGCGTCTTGAGCCTGGTGCTACGGTTCATTTAATTAAAGGACATGTGGTTAGTAATATTCTTGGTAAAAATATGATGTTTCCCAGCTGTATTGGCCGTCGTGCGATTAAAAAAGAACCCGAAGCATATTTTCACCTTAATAAAGATGTGTCATTTACTGATATTGATTTTTTATTAGAATATAACCAAACAGTTGTTATCCCTGATGATGCCGTTATTATTCATAATAATAGTTTATTTCAGTCTGATTCATACGATTTTTATCTTACCGCTACACGTCAAAATTATGTTTCGAGTTTATTTGATGGCGAAGGACATTTATTAATTAATCGTGGTATATTTCCTGGTTATTTGATGGTGCAAAAAAATAATAATATTATTCAAGGTGTGGGGGAGTTTTTAGGCCAAATTTTACTTAATGGCCCTGATGCCGAACTATCTTTTCAGTTAAATGGAGCACTTTTAGATACTTTAACACTCAACAATGGGAGCATAATAATACTAGAACGAAATCTTGCTCTTGGTAAAGGGGTTACTATCAATGGGGTAGGGCTTGTTGATCTTAAATGCAATGATTTAACTATTGCTTCTGGTGATACAGCATGGACAAGTACTCTTTATTTTGATGGAATGGGAGGAAGTGTAAATTTACGCAAAAATTGTACTTTGACATCGCGTTGGACATTTTCTGGAGATTGTGTGTTAAGTGGACGTAATAATACCATTTACCTAAGTCAAACTGGATGTATTGAGGTAGAGCGTGGATCAACCTTGGAGCTCAAAAATATTAAAATTGAGCATATTAATGACCATAATCTGTACTGCAAAGATTTGCTTGGAACACTTGAATGGCGTGGTGCGATGCTTGATCTTGATGAGTCGGTAACCTTTTCATGTGGTGGGATCTATGTACCATCAACCTCGACCATTGTTACTCATGAATATACTTGGACATTTGATACGTGTGCTTCTTGTACAATTGACAATGCAACGCTTTATTACGATACTACGACTGATCCTAATACGTGGAATTTACAACCGGATCCTTATGGTGTTATTAATAATGTTAACAAATTTATTACACTTAAAAACCATGGTTTTATTGCACACAAACAAACAAATTTACGTCCCCCTTCAAATAATATTTCGCAAAATAAATCGTTTGATAGTGACCATCCATTAATTATAGACCATGATCGCACGATTAATGGTAACGGTTACAGTTTTAGATTTACGCAGGATCCTAATTTGATTATGCTCCACAATGGAGCAAGCCTTACATTTGAAAATGTACAACTAAAGGGACTTTTGCCAGAACATATTTATTATGATGAAGGCGGATCTGTTATTTTTGGTGAAAATATAACAATAGAACTTGCACGTGTTGGAAAAGGTCTTGAGCATATTCCACTTACTCTTAACCGTACGTGTAGTTTTAATGGTGGAGGTTATTCTATTATTGACGGCGGTTATCGACGTTTAATTTTAGATGAACATGGCGGTTTTGATCTCCTTGATTCATCTACGTTGCTTATTAAAAATACTTTTATTGCGGGGATTTCTGGTAATAAGATAAAATCATTGGGCCGCCATGGAACCGTTATTTTTAGAAATTGTACACTTGAGCTTGATGCTGACTATTCATACACTCATGGGTTTATGATTTTTACACTTGATAATACAATCCTTGGTCGAGATAATAGATTTATTTATTCGTCCCCAAATTCTTGTACTATTTGTGCCGACTCAAGTATTATTTTGGATTACAACGTAACGTTTAGTTACGATCCAATCACTCATGATCCTAATCTTTTATATTTTAGAAATCATGCGTCTACGCTTTGCTTACAAGGTGGGGTATTACATGCTACAAAAGGGGGACTTAATTTAGTAAATGGAACGTTAATTATTGATAAATCGTCAACGTTTTCTTCTGAAATTGATTATGTTTTACAAGCAGAAACGCAAGAAACTACCGGCATTACGTTGGGTAATGGTACGCAAGAAGGTGATATGACGTGTATTGTTTATCCTATGGCGCGGTTGTGTGTTGGTAGCGGTCATTTTACTTATAATAATGTTAATCAATCATTGTTTAGTATGGGTAATGGTTCGGTATTTCGTGTGCAACATAATGCCTGCTTGGAGCTTTTACAAAATTTTAGCGTTGGTTGTGGCCGTTTAATTTTGGATAACACGGGGTATATTCAAAAAGATGCATCAATTGCGCTAGAAGGAGAGGTTTCGTGTTTATATAATTAATGTTAGGATAGAGATCTTTGAAAAATAATAGATTGTGCAAAGGAATGGATATTGGGGCCCCTTGATACGCTCGCCTACAGCTCGCATTCAGGGTGAGCGGAGGCATGCTTCGATACGATTTTCTACGAAAATTACTCACAGCCTTCGCGCAAGGCTACGGTGGGATGAGCGTCTAACTCAATTTCCGTGCATGCTGAGTGAGGTATGTAGCATATTGTATCAAAGTATCGAGTGGAACAGGAAGCGTTGCCCCTCAAGAATGGAGAGTTGCGGTGAGCAAAAAAAATACCTTTATGCATTCATATTATTTTTAAATTTTTGAATATAGGTTACAAAAGGGAGTCCTATGAAATTGGCAAAAAAATGGTTATTATTTTTAATTATGATTCTTTGGGGTTGGCAAATTGGTTTGTTTATTGGTTCTGATACCGCAGTAACACGCGAGGCTCGTGCTGATTTTTTTGGCCTCTCAGGTAATACACTCTATGGCTTTTCTTCATTTGTTGGTGGATTTACCTTTCAAGATTCTACCACCACCTGTACGTATGATAACTTTTTTCCTGTTTCGGGTGATATTAATTTGCATAACGGAACACTTTTTTTATCGCAAGATCTTACGCTTGCCAATCCCTATCGTCTAATTACTACCGGAAGCATTTGGGGATACGATCATGAAATTGAATGTACTGCGCAAGCTACATTTTTTTCTATCCCAGAAATGCTCTATGTTCACAGTGGGTTTACGCAAGTAGCACAAGAAAATTTGGGAGCTATAGTTAATTCTGTTGGGTGGAGCAGCGATAATCATTATATCATGGCAACTATAAACAAAACTGGTGGCTATGAAGCACTTTTATATTACTTTGATGGAGCAACGCTTACCAGCACAACCATGACTGATGGAGGAACAAGTGGTGAAATAAGTCAGAACACACTTTCGTGTGCATGGCATCCAGAGTTTAATTATGTTGCTGTTGGGCGAGCCTCAGGTCCTGGTAATGAGTTATATATTTTTTACAAAGATTATACAGGGCCTTTTCGGTTATTTGCATCTGTAGATGTTGGCTCAAATATTAACGCTTGTGCTTGGCATCCCAGTGGTGATTATTTAGTGATTGGAACCAATAACTCAAATGAAGAGCTGATTACCTATCCGTTTAACAAAATAACTGGAGTGCTTGGTACAGGGGTGATTACTAATCTTTCAGGAACGCGTATTGTAACGGTGAATGCATTAGATTTTTCTTCTGATGGTAATTATCTTGCAGTGGGACTTAACTCAAACACAGGAGATGATTTTTTGGTATACACGTTTTCTGGTGGTGCTTTAACAACGGCCATAGGCGTTGATCCTGTTTTAACGGTTAATGCTGTTGCGTATAACCCTACTTTACCATATGTTGCTGTAGGCTTAACAGGTGGAACGCAAAATTTTAGATTGTATTATCATAACACTACCGCTGGCACCTTAACACAAGTGGTTGCTGTTGATGATGCAAAGGCTATTAATGCTCTCGCTTGGGATAGTACGGGAACCTTTTTGGCGTTAGGGCTTGCCGCAGGAGCACAAGAGGAGGTGCGTGTTTATTATTTTGATGCGCAAACAAGTGAGTTAACGATTGTATACAATAATGCAGCTATTTTAGGAACAATTAATCATCTTGTTTGGTCACCCGATGATGAATTTTTAGTAACAGGCAGTGTTGATAATTTGCTTACGGTGTATCAGTCTGATGGATTGCCTGGTGCGTTTAATTTAAAAAATGTAACATTTAAAGTTAATAGTCGAGCAGAACTATTAACTAATCTTCGTTGTACTGGCATATGTAAAATATGCGGCAATAATAATAGAATAATTCTTCAAGATGATGTGCGATTTGTTGTTGATAACGGTGCGCAATTGATTTTAGAAAATATAAATTTATACGGTCTTGGTAAGTCATGTTTTTCATGTCTTGGGCCACAAAGTTGCATAACTATGCGAAATATAGGGTTATTTTTAGACCATGATATTACTTTTACTCAAGGCTCAATTTCTTTTGAAGGTGATGTAATTTTTTCTGGGACCAGTGCGTTTGTGTATTCATCGGCGCAGACAAGCACTATTACAAAAAATGCTTTGGTATATTTTGGCGATAAAACGACTCTTAAGTATGCACCATCAATAGCCGCTTCATCTCTTTTATACATGGAAGATGAAACCGCAACCCTTATGCTTGACAATTGTTCATTGGTTTCTACCCAAACGGCTATGTTGCTTGACCGTGGACATCTTATTTTTGACAATACCGTAACATTGAGTAATACTGCGATAGTTCCGGTGCAAGCAATTACGTTGGGTACAGACTTAATGGTTACCATGTTCAATAATGCAACCGTTGATATTCATGGCATTGTAAAGACGTTGTAAAAAAAAGGAAGTAGTGATGTGTAAAAAGGTAATGCGTTATAGCCCTCAAAAAATTATTTTTCGCCCTGTAATATCTATAATTTTTTTCTTGATGTTGCTATCGTTTTATCATTGTACCCTCATCGCTTCTAATTTCAACATTGGCAGTCGTTATTCAACATTAGCAATCGCGCCGGGGAGCCGTTTGGTCCAGGCAAATACATTTGAACATTTTAGCGGAACATTAGAAAATGAGGGCATTATTCAAGGTGCCCCATTCGTCTTTGAACGTGGTGTGTTATCAAAAAATGGTTTATATAACGATTTTTCGGGAACGTATCATCAGGCTGGTGAGCACGCTATCATTATGACCACTAACGGTGTGCTTCGTGCAACGCCGGGCCAGTGCACAGAAAAAATTGTTGCCATCCGTGAGGGTAATCGTCTTGAAGGTATGCCACTTTTTAGCAATACCAATGCGATCGAACTGACGAGCAATTTAAGTGTGTTAACGTTGGCTATTCCTGGAAGTTTAACTTCAAACATAACGCTTAATGGTGGCACACTAGAACTTGAACAGCCATTGCAATACTCTCAAGATGCAAAACTTACCGGCTCGGGCAGTGTGGTATGCAATGGAAATGTGGTGGCGTTTGGCGCTTATGATCATGTTTTTACTGATACGTTGTTATTGACTACCAACCCCAATATGGCATTGCATGGCACCACGCGTCTTGCGGGTAATTGGATTTTTGATGGGACTACGTCAGGCAACAAAGCACATCTTGACGGTCATGGTAATGTGTTAGATCTTTCGTTAACCGGTTCGCTGGTGATCAAAAGTGGTGTTACGCTTAACTTGGCAAACATTAAAGTGACGGGGCTTGGCAAGGGTGGATTTATTTTTGAGGATCAAACTTCGCAATTACGATTATCTCATGTTGAATTAGAACTTTCAAATTGTTATAGCGTAACGATGGGTGGAATTTATGTGGATGCAGAATCACGCTTGGTAGCTAAAAATCACCTTTTAACCTTTGAGCAAAAAGGTTCACTCACAGTTGATGGTACAACCTTTTGGTATGATCCAATGGCCTATGTGCAAGATTATAACATTCGCCCCCGAGTTATTGATCCTATCAACGCAGGTAATCAATATGTAACATTACTCAATGGCGGTTTTATTCATGATGTGCCATCGTCGGAGTTGGTTCGCATGACCAGCCAAGGCCTTGTGTATGCTAATCGTATCAACAGTAATAGTTTACTTTATGCGATTAGAACCGCGAGCAATTCATTGCAATATTATCATCGTACTATGAGCAACGCCTTGTTGTATGGCGATCGCATTAACAGTAACTCTGCGGCATACCACACACGGATTAATAGTAATACGTTGGCGTACAACTTTAGAACAAACAGCAACGCATTAGAATTGTACCATCGGGTGGATAGCAACATGATAGATTATCACCACCGCATTACAAGCGCTGCCTTGTTGTATGGCGACCGCATTAATAGCAACTCAGCGGCGTATCATACACGGATTAATAGTAATACGTTGGCGTACAACTTTAGAACAAACAGTAACGCATTAGAATTGTATCATCGTGTGGACAGCAACATGATCGACTATCACCACCGCACCACAAGCGCGGCGTTGTTGTACGGCGACCGCATTAACAGCAATTCAGCGGCGTACCACACGCGGATTAACAGCAACACGTTGGCGTACAATTTTAGAATAAATAGCAACGCATTAGAATTT
>Ga0075567_108_pt1 | contig 62769 bp, 45 predicted proteins | sample RifGroF2_FD_68153 | JGI IMG/M metagenome (GOLD analysis project Ga0075567, IMG submission 68153) | candidate division TM6 bacterium GW2011_GWF2_38_10
AACAAAAATTGTAAATAAAATAACCGTCTTAAGATCAACTTTTTTTTCGTTAAGCCGAGCCCACAACGAACGGCTGCCAAGCGCTGATGATTCAACAATTTTTGTTGGCATCAACCCCTGCCCTTGCAGCATATCCTTAACCATCTGCAACGACGCTGCATCAAGTGTTCCGGAAATCAAAGCTCCCCGCTTATTATACGCTTCGTACTGAAAAAGAGGCATAACTCCTCCGCAATCTTGATCGTAATAACTTTTACTTGCTATTTTTTTAAAAACCCTGCTATTGTCTTATCACCATTTTATAAAAATATATCATAACAGTACTTTATCAGAAAGGGCGTCATAATGAAAATAAAAAAAAAGAAATCGGCTTTATTATGGTTAACAACATCCTTTATAGTACCAAACATACTTTACACAACGCCGCAATCAACCACCCACACCCATGCACTTGATCAAGAATTAGAATCCTTCCTAGAAAACAAAACACCGCTTCATTTGAGTGTTCAAAGTCTAAAAAATTTCATTTCGCGCGGCCCTACAGAGTCCATTTATACAAAGTTTACAAAATCTCATGATGACCACATGACATCCAAAAAAAATATTTTTAATGCCACCTTTGTAAAATATATAAAAACTATTTACAACGAACCATCCTACGCCGAAGTTCTTTCTCAAAATGCAACACACATTGTTGATTTTCTAGAACTTACCACGGAAATGTCACTTGGCGTTGAAACAACCTATGTTGCATTGCGCCTTTTTTACAATAAACTCAAAGCAGCAGAACTCATTGATGACTCAATGATGTTGCAAATTCTCCCCCATCTCAACCCACATCTTGGCCGTTTTTTTGATGAACACATGCAAGAAACATCCCTTATTGATCTTGATGTCATTAAACAACACATTGAAAAAACAATTGATGCAAAATTGAGTGCACACCAAACAACCTCCCAACCAAGCTCCAATGATATTGTTCAAGATATCATGGCCATGGTTCACCAAGAAGAACAACGCATACAAAAAAGAGCATCCAAGCAAGCGGCTCGTGAACGCCTGCGCGCCGTCGTTTTACGCTTTCTTGACCTTGCGCTTAATAAACTTATGTGGAATATTGATGCACCTGAAAGTATTTGGCAATCTTTTTTAACCATTACGCAACAACTCCAAATGCTCGGTGCTGAAAATATTATCAACCATCTTGACGACCTTGATGATCTATTGTGGACAACAACACATCGCTTTTGTTATTTCATCGATCTCCTTGGAGGCCACCTTCCGCTTTCTTTTTTTGAAGAAATTGAATACGATCTTACGAATAACCTCGTGTTTTTTTTAGAAGCTCCAGAACAAGATCACGAAATTACCTCAAAAAAAAATACTATAGCGCAAACACTTATAAAAGCAAAAGCAAAAGCTTATGCCTATGAAACGCAAGGATTAATGAGCTAAAAATAATATTGATTTAAAAGATGTTGATATAAATCCTATTTAAGCAGGTGGAAATAATTCCATGATAAGTAAAGAAGTTTTAAACGAAGTAAAAAATCGCTTGATTGCTACATATAATCCTATAGCAATCTATCTTTTTGGGTCATATGCATGGGGTAGTCCAACCAAAGACAGTGATCTGGACTTACTGATTGTTGTCGATCAATCTGAAGAAAAATCTTATAAACGTCCAATTGCTGGGTATAAGGCGCTACGTGGCCTGGATATTTCTAAGGATATCATTATATATACCAAAAAAGAGTTTGACAGCAAGACAAACGACGTGTCTACACTTGGATATAAAATCAAGAAAGATGGGAAGGTGCTTTATGCAAGAGCATGAAGACTGGCTCAGGATTGCCAGAGAAGATTTAAGCGTAGCACGCGCCTTGGTTAAGGGAGAATTTTTTTCTGCGGTTACATACCACTGCCAGCAATCGGCAGAAAAAGCCCTCAAGGGGTATTTATCTTTTAAAAAGCATGAAATTTTAAAATCACATGACCTATCAAAGCTTATCGACCTGTGTAAAAAAAACGATCGAGGATTCGATAAGCTCTATGACGCAGCAGACTGTCTTAATCCATATGCAACAAGATTTAGATATCCAACTGAATTTGGAATTCCAGATTTAGCTGACTCAGAACAGGCTATAAAAAATGCCGAAAGTATACTGCGATTTGTGCTAAAAAAAATAACTGAAACAACAACAGGACAGCAGAATATGTTTAACAGATCGGAATAATGTACACTATCAATGTCAATACATAGGACTCTACAGGATTAAAAACAGGATTTTAAAATAACGTCGCTACCGTACATTTGAGTCTCATTATGACGGTAGCGGCGTCATTTTGCAAAAAAAGCTTCAATTCACGCTGCCAGAAATAATTTTGATTGCATCACTTAATGCATTTTCATGATATTCACCTATAACAAAAGAATTCCTTTATCGTGCAAATCCTTAACCATTGCCTCAGGCCAAATACTTGCTTGCACCTGCCCAATGTGCGTCTTTTTTAAATAAAGCATACACAAACGCGACTGCCCAATCCCTCCGCCGATAGATAATGGCAACTCACCCGCAAGCAGCATACGATGGAATAAGAGTGACGCACGAACTTGCTGCCCATGGAGCGCAAGCTGCCGCTCAAGCGCCACCTTATCAACACGAATTCCCATGGATGATAATTCAAAAGCAGATTGTAAGGCAGCGTTCCATACGAGAATATCGCCGTTCAGCCCACAAAATCCATCGCCTGTTGGAGTTGACCAATCATCATAATCGCACGAACGACCATCATGTGGTTTTCCACTCAAAAGCACGCCACCAATGCCTATAATAAACACAGCACCGTGCTGCTTGCATGCTGCATTTTCGCGCTCTTTTGGCGAAAAGGTAGGATAACGATCTTCCAATTCTTGCGCATGAATAAACGTTATTTCAGCCGGAAGATCAATTGGTTGCTCGTTAAATTCATGCGCAACAGCCTGAGCAACCTTATACACCACGCTATAAATACTTCGTACAATCGTTTTTAAAAAATCAATGGTACGATCCTCTGCGCGAATTACTCGCTCCCAATCCCACTGATCAACATACAACGAATGAATGGCATCAAGATCTTCATCAGCACGAATTGCATTCATATCAGCATAAATCCCCGCCCCAACCGGAATGTTGTAACGAGCTAATGTCATGCGCTTCCACTTTGCAAGCGAATGGACAATAACCGCTTGGGTAGCGCCATCAGCCCGAACAGAAAAACTCACCGGCCGCTCAACCCCGTTAAGATCATCATTGATCAACACGCATAAGATTAAGTTCCTGAGCCAACAATCGTTGAAATGTATCTTTAACAAATGTTATTCCTAATTCAGTCTTAATAAGCTCTTGCGCCGCTGCTCGTTTTTTTGCATCACCCTCAAGTATCATTTTTGACAAAATCATATCAGATCCTTTCTGCGCATACGCACATAACAAAAAGAGCCCCAACTGATCATTCAGCTGGGGCTCTTTTATTTTTTTTATTTTTTCTAACGTATCATAGGTGCATCATAAACATACAGCAAACCCCAGCGGAATAATGTTGATTATTCTGATTATTATTTTGGTTATTATTATTTTGATTAAGCTGGAAATTTACCTGATTGCAAGCAGCACAAAAACCACGGCTAATCGCCATGGAAAAAAATGAATGATGAGAAAGTAACACCATTTTCATACAAGCTCACTTTTTGTTACTGCTTTTTCATACACACTTTGATTATTGACCCAATCATCGTAGCACTAAATAATACCGTTTGTCAATTGCAAATTAGCAAGCAACCTTTTTTACACGTTTAAAAACTGTTTTTTTTGCACTCACTTTTTTTCGCACAGGCTTTTTTTTAGGCTCCGCAGAAAAGGCATCATGCCGAACAACCATGCCACCTTCTTCGACCTCAAACTCCCACGCCATCGCTTTGCCCCTAAATCCAATCCCTATTTTGATGATTTTATTAATCTTACGTGCATGCATCACCGTTGTATACTTTTTACGTTTTATTTGATCAAGTGCCTGTGCCGCCAAAACATCAAGCGGATCTTCTGTCTCCATATCATATTTTTTGAATTCAATAATTGTCCCCGCCTTAGTATGATCATGAGGAATAATGCAGATATCGTATCGGCCCGTTCCACTTTCACGGTTAGTAGTAACTTCGTGCGTCTGGCCAAGACTTACCAAAATACCAAGTATAAATGCCTGATACACATTTTCACCATCATCGCCAATGTCAAAAAAACTCATGCTTGCCAAAACATTCTCTTGAAATAATGTTAAAAATGTTTTAGGCGCTCCATCATAAATACCCATCACCATTTGATCAAATTTTGCACGATTCATTTTTTCATCATTAAACCATGCAATAACCATTGTTTTTAATGAATCGAGCACTTCAAAATTAGGAGCAACAAGTAACGCCGTTGTTTTTCCCACCATATTTGTACGGCTCTTCCACGTAAGATATCCGGTAAAGACCAAAAATGACCACATCGCATTGGAGTCATTATACATATCGCGAAATACAATCGTATCATTGATCGTTTTTTCAATCGATCCACCCTCCAATATTTGCAATAAATTTTTCTTATCCTCCGCCGACGCTTTTCTCATTGTTTCTTGAATAAGCATGTGCCCGCCGGTGTTGATCCAATGAGCTCCAAGAGCCTTTTTGTTAATGCATTCGATAATTGACCAGGGATTATAGATCATCGTAAAATACTCATTCCCCTGCGTATCATACTTTGGCAAGCCAACACGATAACCATTATACCATTCACGAACCTTTGTCCGATCAATCGGTGTTTGGAAATAATCAAGTATTGCAGTCACTTCACCTTCAACAAAACCAAATTTATCGGCAAATGCATCATCAAGCAACGAGTATGATGCTGAATTATTCATCCCCGAAAAAAGACTATCTTTGGCGATGCGCAAAATACCGGTGATCACCGAAAATTCAAGATAATTATTGTCCTTAAGACCAGCGCAAAAGAAGCTGTACATGAAGTTTTTTATTTCTTCATAATAATTAAATTCAAAGCCCGCTTGCATCGGCGCATCGTATTCATCGATTAATATAATTACCTTTTGATTATAAATGTTATAAAGATGCTCTGAAAGAAACTTTAATGCTTGTTCATAATGCGTTTGAGAAGCTTTTTGAGTTATTAACGCTTGAAAAATTGATTGGCTATGCTCATCAGTAAAAGAATTCTGAAGAACTATACCGTGACGTTTACATTCGGCAGTAATTAAAAGCATTATCGCTTCGTAACATCCTTGCCACGTCAAACTTTTTATCCCCTTAAACGTTATAAAAATCACCGGATATTTCGCTTGTTGTGCCATAATCTCTGGATAGTTCGTTATGGCGAGGCCATCAAACAAATGACGACAATCAGGCCGACTTGGATGTTTTTCAAAAAAATATTGAAGCATCGACATATTCAATGTTTTACCAAACCTGCGGGGGCGAGGAATAATCGTAACTGTTTTTGTTTTATGCTTAAAAATGTCGTAAATAAACATTGATTTATCAACATAATAACAATTACTTTCAATCAATGTTTTAAAATCGTGAATCCCAAGCCCTATATTTTTTTGTTCCATAGCCATATCCCCTCATCCTGAAATCACACTCAAGACGCTACATCAATAATTTTTGTATAAACCTATCAATAAAAAAGCACCATGAGTATACCACAGCCCACAAAGATTGCATACGCCCTGTTTTATAGCAGCGTGCTGCTATAAATGAACAGATTTGAATAAAAAAAGTGCCAGGAGGACGCTTTAAAAAGCAATCCACTCCTGGCACTCAATGTAATTAAACTACCGGATTATAAACAAGATTCCCGCTTAAAAGAACCCGAGCCCCTGAAAGCATCGTAACATCACAATCATGTTCAGGATTAACCCCATCACCAAAGATAATTGACTTACCAGTGGCGGGAATAAGTTCCTGCTTAAACTCTGTATTAAAAATATCAAGATTATTTGTATAACGCCCAAGCAAATGCGCACCATCGTCTGGTACCCAATGGACATTTTTTATACCTGGCATACTATCAAATGCAATCCCCGTATCAGTAAGCGAAACGCCATCAAATGCATAAATTTTAATGTCGTTAGTATACCCAACAGCAAGATACTCACTATTGGCAAACCAATCAACCGACATCACTCCCGAAAGCGCAACCGAAACTTCTGTAGCCCCAAAATCACTTCCCGTCCATTGATACACCGTAACGCCATTGTCACCACGGGCGGCAGCAATCCAATTACCATCAGGCGACCAAGCAACGTGCTTGCACCCTGTCACATTCTCTTTAGTTTTAAATAAGGTCATCGCGCCATTTTTAGCAGAGTCTTTGTACACACGAATTTCTTCTGGCGATCCATCATCGAATAATGCTGGCACCACAGGCCACCCATCAGCTCCAAAACCAGGAAAGCCAAGCGCCACATAATAATCATCCCATAAATCTGGCGCCCATGAAATTGAGTTGCTAATAGCACCAATGTCACTATTGGTTACATTGGTGACCGAATTATCATTACGATTGAAACTATATACATAAAGCTTTTTATCATAATAATATGAAGATTCATCCCAACTATCCGCTTCAAACCCGCCTATGCTAATAAAATCACCTTCTGGCGACCATACAACCTTATTGATAAACTCACTTAAAGACGATACGGAACCATCTTTAACCAAGGTAAGACCACTCACACCAACAGAATAAATATACCATCGTCCATCATAAACGTAATAGCCCCCCATTAAATCACCATTTCTTCCCGTTCCCACCACAACGTAAGCGCCATCTGGCGACCACGCAATTGAAGTTACATAGCGAGAAAAATAAGTATCATAATCGTAATTTATTACACTTCCTTGTAGCGCAAGTGTAATTCCATCAAAAGAATACAATTGTATAGAATGCTGCTTATTTAAACCCTCTTCCCCATAGCCTACCAAAAGCATGCTCCCATCAGGAGACCATGATGCAACACGAATGTTTGGAATATTTTGCGTTAGTGTTTTTATTGGATTATCAAAACCTTCAAATAGTTCAGCCGAATGGTGATCTAAATGTGATAAGCCATCAAAAAGAACTTGGCCACGCATAAACTGTAAATCATCTCCCGTTGTTATAAAATCAGCACCATTAAACATTAAACGCGATGTTGCAGAACCCAACTGTAATCGTTCAAGTGCTGCTGACTTTGGCGCAAAAGAAAATGTTGCTCCAGTATCAAAATAAAGTGTTCCATGTGGCGCAATACTCAACAATCGAGGAGATTGATACAACAATGCACTTGTTCCACTCACCACCACATCATTGTGCACAAAAATAGATCCTTGATCAATCTGCAAATCATTACTAAGGTTGAGAACGACATTGTCCAAGCACAATTTTCCTGAAGCATCGCATTCCAACGCTGGTGTTGCAGCTCCCATGCGTTCAGGAGATATAATCATGTTACGCAGCGTCACCGTACTATTAGCATCCGCCATAAGCTGCGCATGCGGCTCAAAATACACCGTCCGTCCGCCACCATCAATAACTATATCGCCAGCACAATGAATTACCTTCCCCGCAGAAATTGATGTATCACCCTGAAGCAGTAACGTCGCACCATCGACAGAAAAAATGTTTGTATTAGGTAAAACACCATGTAACGCATTGGTTATTGCCTGTTGAGCAACAAGAGCATCGGTACTAAGTGCAACATCGTAATTAAAATCAAAAGCTATATTGTCTAACGTCACCAAACATCCTGAGGCGCCATTATCAATAAGTGGTAATGTATTAGTTGTACCCGTTGTTTTTAACGTCATATTTTTCATAACAATTATAGCATCACTTGCTGCTTTTAATTGTGCATCATCCGCAAATATAAGCTTATTACCATTACCATCGATCGTTATTGTCCCCTGCAGCGTAAGAATTTTACTCGCCGGAATCGTACAATCACCCTGCAACAACAACGTTGCACCATCAGCTTCAATGGTGCCGCCGCTCAACAACTGCACACCCGGAGCCAATACTAAATCATTTTCAAGCACAAGGCTTGCGGTATCATTCAAATCAATATCACCACTAACAGGTTGTAAAAGATCGAGATATGCAACATGACCAGAATCCAAAGAAAAACCATGATTAAAATATATCACACCACAATAGTGATTATTATTCTCCAAAGCAACTTGATCATTGTATACAAGACCAGATGGGGCATATGTTCCAGAATCAAGTGTTGTTGAGGTATGGGATGACAATTCCCACGCTCCACTATTAATTATTTGCGCAGAAAGAGTAAAAACTCCCGCGCTTAAAAAAACTCCAGCAAATAACCACAAAAATTTCTTCATATCATAATCCTTTTTAAACGAAACATATTTTCACTCATAATTATTCAACTATGGGCAGGATCAACAACCACGCTCCCAGAAACATGCAATGTTGTAGCCGCGGAGTAGCGAACATCACAATCCTGTGTTGCATCAGTACCACCGTTACCCAAGGTCAATGCCGCAGCAGGAGCACCGGATGTTATATAATTGTAGGTGACGGGGAATGTGCATAAATAATAATTTGATTTATAAGCCGCAATTTTTTCACCAGCCGGATGCCAAGCAACCAATTTATAAGGATTCCCATCAGTCGAAACTGTTTGAACAATTGTTGCCTGCCCGTTCCATATGCGATAAACCAAGAAATTATTATAACTTTGCGATGATCTACCAACCAAAAGATACCGTGAATCTACTGACCATGACAAAGAATGTGCATATTGCGGCATAGATCCAGTTACACGTGCACCAAATGTTCCATCTTCTTGATTCATGTAATAAATATAGAGAGCATCTGTCGTACTAATCATTGAATAGGTTGCGGCAAGATAGGTTCCATCCGGTGACCATGTTATAGATGTTGGAGGAAAATTTCCACTCTTTCCCAATGCTTGAGTCAAAGTCCAGTTACCACTAACATCTACTGTCCCAACCTTAAGCCTATAATCATCAACCGATCCCCAACTCAAAGCAAGGCATCTTCCATTTGGTGACCACGCTAAAGCAAACACTTGCGAAACACCGCTATGCGTTACAACCGTGCCCAACGTTTTATTTTCATTAACGGGATAAATATAGAAATTAGCATCTCCACCAACAGCCAACCATTTTCCATCAGGTGAAAAAGCTAAAGAATAAATGGAATCTCCAACATTTTTCGCTTCTACTAAACTACAATTTCCAAGGCTATCAATACGATATACACTTATTAAGTTACTTCCTGAAGGAAAGACAAAACAATCACTATCAGGAGTCCATGCTATTAAATTAACCCCATCATTTGTAAAACTATTCATGAAGAATCCACCCATAGCTGCGGAAAATACAGAAGTTGTAAGATCGGAAGCTTTAAAAACATTCAAAAAATAAGGAGAGCCAAGACCTATTGCTAACCAAGCTCCATTAGGAGACCATACATTTGCTCTTATCAAACTATACGAAGTATCAGTTCGATCTCCTACTACAGGAGTCGCAATCGCCGAGGTAACATTCACATCAACCGTGTTGTTTAACCCCAGCTGCCCCCGAGTTAACCGTAACCCCTGACCCACAACATCAAGCGATGCATTGTCAACTATCAACCGTGATGAAGCATCTGCAAGCTTCACAAAACCACTATCATTCGCATACGGAGCATATAAAAATGTTGAACCATCTTGAACATACAAACTACTTTGTGAAGCAATATAAGCCGGCTTAGTAGAGCGATCTTCCAGTAACAACAACATCATGATGAAAAAAATGCTGACCACCCTTTAAATCAAGATCATAGCCAAGTGAAAAAATAACATTATCAAAACATAATTTGCTACTCCCTGAACAATCTAATTGCGTTTTGCTAACAGCAATACGATCAGTGCTAATAATCATGTTGCGTAAGGTCACCGTAGCATTTGCATCTACCATCAACTGCGCATGCGGCTCAAAAGTCAACGTCCGCCCGCCGCCGTCAATCACCATATCGCCGGCGCAATGAACAACCTTACCCGAAGGGATTCTTAGATTACCCCCAAGCGTAAGCCCCTTGCCCGCCGATGAAAAATAACCGCCATCAGAGATAGTTACGTGGCTATCAAGTGCAAGATCACGCGCTAAGTGCACCGCGCCCGTGCCCCGCAGATCAATGGCGCCAGAAACAGATGTTACGCAATCCATCGTAATGGCAGCACCCGGCAACACCGTAAACCCATCGGCAAAATAAACAAACCCCTGAGCCTGATCGCCGTCACGAAAAACATGGTTATACTGTTGAAAGGCAACCCCCGTTGTGCCATCAATTGACTCGGCACGAACCCCAATGGTCAACAATGCTACTCCCAGCAATGCGCCACAACAAAACATTATGCTACGCTTGAGCATACAATCTCCTTCCTCTTTTTTTTAAATATTCCAGACAGGCCTTTCCCGTCTTTTTAAACTAGGTTAGCAATTTTTTTTCATTTTTTCATCCGTTACGCTTTCTCAACTAACCATTTTAACGAAACACTCTTTCCCTTAGTAAAATAAAAGCTAATCCCAACATGCATAACCGGCAGCTTGCTCTCTACCACATACTTATAGGAATAATTATTTTTTTTAATTTGCGCTAGCGCCGCCGCTGGATTACGATCCTTTTTAAACTCAATCACGAACACATTCGTTGGCGTAGTGATAACTCCATCAATAAATCCAAGGTCGGTAGCTTCTTCAACAAACATATGCACACCCAACAACTTGCAGATAGTAAAAAAGGTTGCCTGATAGCACTTTTCTCGATTTACAATAACGTTGTGCGGGATCAAACGCATAAAGTTTTGCATATGCATTAAAAACGTATCCACATCGCCGGCAAGCAACGCCCGACGAAACTTAGCAATCCAATCAGCAAATGCATCAAGCGAAACCTGCACAAGCTCAAGCATAATCTGCTCGGTGCACGAACGACGAACTTCTTCATTGGGATAGTGCAACCAATACATCGAAGCAAAATCATCATATTCTTTAATGGTCAAATATCCCGTCTGCAAAAACAATACCAACAAATTATCATACAATCGTGCAATATTAAAATTTTGAATCGATGATGATGAAATTTTTTGCAATTCAAGCGTGAGTAACTGCTCCTTTAATTCGTTGCGCTTCTCTTCTGGCGCATCGGTGAGCGCGGTGAGCATAAATTTTGGCGTACCGCTTGAAAACCAATAGTTTTCTATTTTTTTATCATCTAAACAATATGCAATCGAAAAGGGATTGTATACCTTTTCGCCTTGATTTGAAAACTTAAACCCGTTATACCATCGCTTAAGCTCTGCAAGAGCTTGTTGATATGTCCACCCCTTTGCTTGTGCCAACGCATTAATGTGTTCCTTAAAATTTTCTTCCAGTTCTTGTTGTGTATAACCACACATGGTTGCCACATCTTCATTCATAGAAAGATCTTTAAGATTATTCAACTCCGAAAAAAGTGAAACCTTAGAAAATCGGCTCACACCGGTAATAAATAAAAAACGCATGCAGCTGCCAACATTATTCCCCTTGAAAACACCATAAAGGCTGCGCATAAGTTGTTGCATTTTTTCAACCATCGCTTTATCATCAATGTGGTCCAAAATCGGCTTGTCATATTCATCAATAATCACCGCAACTGGGCCATGCTTTTCATGCAATTTTATAATCAATTGAGCCAAATAAGTTCCAGGAGCAATTGATTGATCAATGCTTACACCATATTTTTGTGCACAATTGTGTAACGTAACTTTTACGTTATCGATTAATTCCGTATCAGTTTTATGACTCACCTCGGCAAAACTGATATGGATCACCGGATGTTTTTTCCAATCATACTCCATGCAGCTTATTGCAAGGCCATCAAATAATTCTTTTTTACCCTGAAAAATAGCTTCTAATGTTGAACAAGTTAATGACTTGCCAAAACGACGAGGCCGTGATAAAAAAAATGCACCATAGTTTTTAATAAGCTTGCAAAGATGAGCAGTTTTGTCAACATATGCACACCCCTGATTAATCAATAATTCAAAGCTTGAAATCGATACGGCAAGTTTTTTCATCGCATTCCTTTTCATCATAACATCACTGTCCTATCCCGCAAACACATAGACAAGCGTAAGTATATCACATAAATTTCAGCTACACCTGTTTTTTCAATTCCCAAAGTATATCATATGCTTGCCGAGGGGTTAATCCATCAAGATCAAGATTGCGAACACGCTGCAGCCACTCCATTACTTTTTTATCAACACAATACTCACAATGCAAGGCCTGCGGCGGCGTATCAAGAGCAGAACTTAAGGTTGTTTCATGCCGTTCCATAGCTTTTAAAAGTTGCGCCGCACGCGTTGTAATAGCCGCTGGCACTTGTGCAAGGCGCGCAACATCAACACCAAAACTACTTTGAGCAACACCAGGAATAATGGTATGTAAAAAAACAATATCATCATCAACTTTTTTACAATCGGCATGATAATTGGCAATGACAGGAATCGTTTGTTGCAACATGGTAAGTTCATGATAATGAGTTGCAAACAAGCATCGAGCCCCAAGATACTGCGCTATGTACTCAATAATTGCTTGCGCAAGCGCCATACCATCAAAGGTGCTCGTCCCACGCCCAACCTCATCCAAAATAACTAAACTTTGCGCACGAGCTTGCGTACAAATCGTAGCTGTTTCTTCCATTTCCACCAAAAAGGTACTTTTACCTAACGCAACATTATCCCCCGCCCCAATACGCGTAAAAATACGATCAACGATAAAAAGATCTGCAGCCTCGGCAGGGACAAAACTACCTGCCTGCGCCATAATGCTGATTAACGCAACTTGCCGCAAATACGTTGACTTACCACCCATATTAGGACCGGTTATAATCAATAACGATTGCTGATCATTTATCTGCGTATTATTTGGAATAAACGCCGCACCAACATTCTGTGCAACAACCGGATGTCGTCCTCCAACAATATTAATCGACCGTTTATCATTAAATGTTGGACGAACATAATGATTATGGTAAGCAATCCACGCAAAACCAAACAACCCATCAAGATATGCGAGCGCTTGAGCACAAAGACGCAATGATGACAAATACGTACGAACATTTTGCTTAACGCGCGCAAAAACTTCTTTTTCAATTTCGCCAAGCTCGTTACGGGCCTTAAACAAATCAGCCTCTATACCTTTCAGCTCCGGCGTGGTAAATCGTTGACGATTTGAAAGCGTTTGCTTATGAACATAGCGCTCTGGAATTTTGGCAAGATGCGTCTGAGTAACCTCAATGTAGTATCCCGATAAATCGGTAAACCCTATTTTAAGGCTTGCAATTCCCGTCGCCGCAACCTCGCAAGACTCCAGCGCTAAAATGTCTTGATGGCTATGCGCCAACAAATGACGCAGTCGGTCCAACTCTGGGTTAAATCCTGATTTAATGACCACATCAACGGCAGGATCATCATTTAAACTTGATTGCAATAAGGTAATTAACGATGAAAAATCGGCAATTTTTTGCACAAGCATCATTGCAAGCTGCGGCTTTGGCTCAAGCTGAGCAAGCTGAGACAATAATGATGTGACGTCCCCTAATAACAATAACGAATCACGCAATGCTTTATAATCGGCAACCGTTGCGCGATCAAGCGCAATGCGTCCAATAATCCGCTCAAGATCTGCAACCTGCCCTAACGTGCGCTCAAAAGCCTGCAAAAGAGCAACATTGTGAACGAGTGCCGATACCACATCAAGCCGCTGTTCAATACTCACGCGCTGCATCAAAGGACGTAAAATCCATTTTTTAATGGTACGAGAACCCATCGCCGTTTTAGCTCCATCCATAACGGCAAATAGCGTTTTAGCCCCGCCACTCTGTTTTTCGGCTCCATACCCACCGGCAACTACCAAATCAAGATTTTTTTGCGTAGCAGCATCAAGAAGAAGATAATCATCGGGCTCATAAAAATGTACACTTTTAAAGTGCTCAAGGGCCCCCTGCTGATGTTTATGCAAATACCCAAACAACTGCTCCATGCCGCCATTGAGCGCCGGCTTTGATCGAAGCTGCTGCACAATAGCATCAGAAAATTGTTGTTCAATAACCGCGCGAGCAATCGACGGCAATGCATAATCATCCCTGCTGTCTTCGTTCATAATTACAGGAGTTGTACAATAACCAAGTTGTCCAAAATAAGTTACCAACCCAGCCTGAGTACGCATGGTAGGAATAAGAATTTCATCGGGCGAAAAACGAGCCAACTCAGCCTCAAGCAATCGATGTTCACCAACCGCAACCGTTGTAGCAAAAAGCTGTGCCGTTAACAATTCAGAAAAAACAAGAGCCCATTGATCATCACACGGAAAAAACGATAATAAATACGATGCTGTTTTTTCATCAAGTAACGCTTGGTCGGTCAAGGTGCCGGGAGTAAAAACATGAGTAACCCCGCGCTGCACAACCGTTCCGGGCATAGGTTTGGTAAGCTGATCGCAAACCGCCACTCGATATCCTTGCCGAATAAGTTTGGGAACATAATGATTCAGCGCATGAACTGGAATCCCACACAATGGAACATCAACGCCTTTATTTTTGCCCCGCTTTGTTAACGTAATCGCCAACGTAGCCGCTGCTTTTTGTGCATCCTCAAAAAATAATTCATAAAAATCACCAACCTGAAACAACAATAAAGCATCAGGATACTGGCTTTTAATGGTAAAATATTGCTCCATTAATGGGGTATTTTTTTCAGCGACCATTGATCATCAACCTCTTGCATTCCATGGTAATCTAACTTTTGCCAACCTACTCCCCACTACCGAATCCTTTTATCTCCTGTACTGTAGCATAACTTACTCACCCTGCATAGCCTCAATACTTACCAACCGATTTTCATACACCCCACCCAAAAAAGGCGTAGCCAACCACGCCGCAACAATTGCCTGATTATCACCACTTGAAACAAATTCAGCCGATAACACTAAGATATTTGCTCGATCATGAGCCGCCGCCGCTTGAGCAACCTCAACAGACCAACACAACGCCGCATAAATCCCACAAAACCGATTTGCCGCTATTGACATCCCCACCCCAGACCCACAAATTAAAATTCCACGTGATTCTGGAGTTTTTTGTACAGCCTTGCACACAAGTTGCGCATAGCGAGGATAGTCGGTTCGATTATCAGAAAAAGCTCCTTGGTCAACAAACTCAAGCTCAGTAAAATGTTCAATAAGCTGCGCCTTTAACGCAACCCCGCGGTGATCAGCCCCAATAAAAATCTTCATATCGCTTATCCTTAGCACCGGTATTTTCCAGCGCCTGTAAATCCCACACCAATGACATTTTTTCTTGAATTGATTGTACTGTTAACGTAATAACCCCCTGCACGGGCTGATCAGCCGGCAATGGTGGAAATTTAACCATATATGCCGTTTTAAACATAACACGTTGCGACCCAAAAAATACCTGATATTCAGGTTCAAGATCAACTTCTTTAACACTCAATGGTGCATACGATTTATTTTGATAGTTCATTGAAAACGTCCAAGGAGCATGAGCATCAGATAAACTCAATCCAGATCGATCTCGAACATCAGCTAAAACGCAAAAGGTTGTCCAATGATTATTTTCTTCTCGCGCTCGCGCAATAAATGCTTCCGCAGCATCACCCACAATACCACGTTTTTTACAATGAAAATTTCCATACGCAACACGCACATCATCTGAAAGCCATAAAACATCAAAAAGCGCTTTCGTGCAAAATTGCTCATACACGCGCGTTGATCGTATATAATTAAGTGCTACATCATCATATCGTTCTTGTTTTTCCGGTTGCGGAAATTCACTCGGCAAGGTTTTGTGATATTTAATACATCCAGGCACAATACATGCGATAACCGCACACATAAGCATTATGCCATATCGACTTTGTATAATTTTCATATAAAGATACCTCGTAAGAATAGCTATTCTACTTAAACCATAAACCTAGTATACTCTAAGCAGCCACGTGGGCAAAGATAAAATTATATCCATTAACCCCCAAAAAGGATACCCATGATGTTACAAACCCCAAGCCGCATTCTCATCGTTAGCAATGATCCATCAACACACACACAACTGAGTCAAGAACTCCAAGCAACCTACGAAATACTTACCGCCACAACCCTCAAAGAAGTTATTGAGCAAGCACACGGAGCTCCGACACCCGTATGCATTATCATAGACCATCAACCACCAACAACCGATGCTCTCGTCATCACCCACGAAATAAAAGCACATTTTACCACCTACCACATTCCCGTCATTATCATAACAAAAACAGTTGATCAATCCTTTGTAAGCAATGCCGTTCACGTTGGCGCCGACGATTTTATTCAAAAACCACTGATTGCTCACCACTTACAAAGCCGCATATTTATGAACATACAGCGCGCAGAGCGCGACCAAAATGCCAACCCATTAACCAAACTTCCCGGCAATGCAACCATTAATCGCCTCATGGTCGCTCGACTCGGACGACCACTAGCAATTTTGTACATCGATTTAGACTACTTTAAAGTCTACAACGATACCTATGGTTTTGATAAAGGGGATGCCCTTATTTGTGCTGCAGCTCACATTATTTCAACAGCAACCCAACAACACGGCAATACAAGTGACTTTGTTGGACATCTTGGCGGCGATGATTTTATCGTACTTTCAACACCAAACAAAGCTATAGCAATTGCGCACACAATCTGCTCAACCTTTGACGCAACTGTTCCTTCTTTTTATGATATTCAAGCGCAACAACAAAAAACTATACGCGCCAAAGATCGACAAGGTGTTGAGCGAACATTTCCGCTCACGTCAGTTTCTATCGCGATTATTTCAAACGAACATCAACCATTTTATTCAATTGCACACATCAGCCAACAGGCAACAGACCTAAAAAAATATGCAAAAAGCAAGCCCGATGGAATTCAAGCAAGTAATTATGTCATCGAGCGACGTATATAAAAAAGCCCATTGCGTGCGCATTTCAGGTGCGCACGCAATGGGCTTTTAGCTCAACTATTACACAGCGTTATAAACAACATTACCACCAACAATAACACGCGCATTAGATAAAATGTTTACCGAACAATTATTGCTTGCATATTCTCCATCTCCAAAAGAAATCTCTTTATTAATAGCCTTTCCCGAATACGTTACCGGATACAGCTCAAGATCATTAGACCCAGACTGTTTTCCAATGGCACAATATCCCCCATCAGCTGATACCGATATTTGTGCTGAACTCGATAGTGCGAAAGATGACACATATGCCGCCTGCCCACCAACAAATGAAAACCAACGCACCGTATTATTCCCAACACTCAATAGAAAATTTCCACCAGACACCCAATCTATTCCTGAAATTGACGAACCAGAAACAGTTGATGTTAATTGCAACTGAGCATTGGCAAAAGAATAAATACGTAAATTCGAACTCCCAATCGCTACATAATTACCATCGGGAGACCATGCTAACGTCGAAACAGATCCATCACTAACAGTCTGGACCCAATCAAAAGACTCATCAACAAGTCGATACAAACGCAGATCAGAGGCACCGACCGCTAAATACCGTCCATCACGAGACCACTTCAAACTATTCACACTACTTCCCACATTCACCGTCTGCAAATACGTAAGTTGCCCGTATTTAAAAGAATATAATTCAAGCCCAACCGTATCGGTATAATATTTACCAATCGCTAAAAATCTACCATCAGGAGACCAAGCAACCGGCCGCACCTGATTACTAATGGTAAACGTTTGCTTGGACTGTAACAATCCATCTTCTAATGCATATAAAACAAGACGAGGTGTACTATCTCGTCCAATGGCAAGATAGTTACCATCGGGAGACCAGGCAACACAATGAACGCTATTAGCACCACCGAGTGATTGCTTATGCACCAACTGCCCACCTTCTAAAGCATAAAGATGCAACCTATCAGTACCAGATAATGTACCAACCGCAACATAACGCCCATTAGGAGAAAATGCTAAGGTAAAAACTGATACAAGGTTAACTGATTGAAGCTTTGATGCACTTACCACAGATAGATTGAAATCACGCTGCTCAATAGATACTAAATCATCAAAATACACGTCCCCATTGGTAAGTTGCATACCAGTCCCAGTTGCTTTAAGCGTTGCACCATCAAAAAATAATGAAGCTGTTTCATCAACAAACTTTAACAAATCCCTATGCGAAGTACATGGAGAAAATGAAAATGTTGTTCCATAATCAAAATATAATTGACTTGCAGGAGCAACAAAACTTGGCACCGACGCCGCATACACAAGCGCACTAGTTCCGGTCACCACCACATCATTATGGAAAAAAAACTGCCCTTTATTCAAATATAAATCATTACCCAAATTGAGTACCACATTATCAAAACAAAGCTTACTCAACGACGTAGAAACGTGAAGAGCCGGTTGGCCAGGGTACGATCGATCAACCATTAACACCATATTTTTTAGAGTAAGCGTACTATCAGTATCCAAAAATAATTGCGTATCGGGCTCTAAATGAAGTGTATTTCCATGCCCATCAATAACCATATCACCCGCACAATGCACGACAACCCCTCGCGGAACCGTAACATCAGAATGTAAAGCGACACCACTCCCCTCAGACAAAATATATCCCCCTTGGGTAATGGTACTTTGATTATCAAGCGCAAGACAACCTTCTAACACAAGATTACCAGTTCCTCGCAAATCAATGCTTCCTGCTACAGGATACAAACAATTCACAGTCGCAGTTGCATTATTAAGCACCGTAAAACCATCATCTAAATATACAAACCCCTTGGCTTGCTCACCATCACGAAAAACATGATGATCTTCTTTAAAAATAACACTCGACGTTCCATCAAGCGACGCCGCAGAAAGCCCAATAGTCACCAATGTTATTCCCAACAATGCGCCACCCCAAAAAACTATGCTATGCTTGAGCATACAATCTCCTTCCTCTTTTTTTTAAAACCATTCCAACCAAACTTCTCACACCTTTTTAAACTAAACTATCACTTTTTTGTTCCTCGTTTTTTGCTCTGTTTTTTAGGCTCTGCAGAGTAAGCTCCCTTACTTATTAACATACCCGAATTGTACACCTGGTACATCCATGCCATATGCTTGCCTTGAAACGCAATACCTATTTTGGCCACCACTAAAATCCCTCGCCGCTGCATTTCAAGATCATACGCATATTCATCAATCTGCTCACGAGCTCCTTTGGCATACGTTGATAATGGTTTTTTTTCAGAAAGCTTGCGTCGCTTAAACTCAATAATCATCCCCATTTTTTTTGTATCCTTGGGAAAAATACATACATCATAGCGGCCGTATCCACTTTCACGATTTGATGCTGTTTCATACGTATGACCAAGGCTGGCAAAAATCCCCAACGCAAAAGCCTGATAGGCATTTTCCCCTTTATCACCAACATCAAAAAAACTTAAACTTTCTAAAACCGCTTGCTCAAAATTTTGCAAAAATTCCTCAACATCACCCGTTTTAATCCCATTAATCATGTGATCAAAATAAACACGACTTGCGGGAACTTCATTAAACCATGACGTAACCATTGTTTTTAACGAATCCAAAACTTCAAAATTAGGAGCAATAAGCGCCGCTGTTGTTTTACCCACCATATTTGTGCGACTCTTCCACGTAAGGTATCCAGTAAACACTAAAAATGACCACAACGCACTTGAATCATTGTACACATCGCGGAATACAATCGTATCGCTAATTGTTTTTTCAATCGAACCACCATCTAATATTCGCAGCAAATTCTCTTTATCCTCTGCCGATGCCTTACGCATAGATTTTTCAATAAGCATATGCACGCCCGTGTTGATCCAATGAGCACCAAGAGCCTTTTTATTAATGCATTCAATAATTGACCAAGGATTATAGACCATCGTAAAAGACTCATGCCCCTGCACATCGTACTTTGGCAAACCAACACGATAGCCATTGTACCATTCACGAACTTTTTCTCGATCAATCTGCGTTTGAAAATAATTAAGCACTGCTGTCACTTCATCTTCTAAAAAACCAAATTTATCGGCAAACGCATCATCAAGCAACGAGTATGTTGCTGCATTATTCATCCCCGAAAAAAGGCTATCTTTGGCAATGCGCAAAATACCCGTTATCACCGAAAATTCAAGATAATTATTGTCTTTCAAGCCAGCGCAAAAAAAATTGTACATAAAATTTTTTATTTCTTCATAATAATTAAATTCAAAACCAGCTTGCATTGGCGCATCATATTCATCGATGAGAATAATTACTTTTTGATTATAAACATTATAAAGATGCTCTGAAAGAAATTTCAACGCTTGTTCATAATGTGTTTGAGACGCTTTTTGAGTTATCAACGCCTGCCAAATTGACTGATTATGCTCATCAATACATGAATTTTGAAGCACAACACCATGACGTTTACATTCGGCAGTAATTAAAAGCGTTATCGCTTCGTAGCATCCTTGCCACGTCGAACTTTTTATCCCCTTAAACGAGATAAAAATAACAGGATATTGCCCTTGCTGCGCCATAACTTCAGGATAGTTTGTTATGGCAAGACCATCAAACAAATGACGATTATCAGATTGTTTTGGATTTTTTTCAAAAAAATATTGAAGCATCGACATATTCAATGTTTTTCCAAACCTGCGGGGGCGCGGAAGAATCGTTACCGGTTTTGCTTCATGCAAAACATCGTAAATAAACATTGACTTATCAACATAGTAATAACCACGCTCAATCAATGTTTTAAAATCGTGAACACCTAATCCAAGTTCTTTTTTCATCATCATCCTATTTCCATAATTTTTTAAGATGAATTTTTGCGCTTATCACCGCGGGTATCGATCCGGGGCAAAACCGTCGTTGTAGCATGTCACCCGTAGGAGCGTATCAACGCTCGCCGACTGTTGCCAGTATACCAAAGCGCACCAATATTGCATACGCCCTGTTTTCATTTTAATTATTAACAATGAATTTTACATTTTGCTCAACGTTTAATAAACTCATTTCTCAATTACACTATCATAATATAACACCTTAATTCCATAAGGACACTCATGATTTATAAAGTTGCAATTATTGGATCAGGCCCCGCAGGACTTACCGCTGGCATTTACATGGCTCGAGGAAAGTATTCCACAATTGTTCTTGAAGGGCCGATGCCCGGCGGACAACTCACCACAACCACCGCAGTTGAAAACTGGCCAGGATCTCTTTCAATTATGGGACAAGAACTCATGGAAAACATGAGAGCGCAAGCACAAAAAAATGGGTGTTTTATGCTCCAAGAATCGGCAACACAGGTTGATTTTTCCCAGCGTCCATTTACCATCACAACCGATGGCAACAAAACAATACAAGCAGAATCAGTCATTATTGCAACAGGATCACGCCACAAAAAACTTGGCTGCCCCGGCGAAGATGCCTACTGGGGAAGTGGTGTAGCGGTGTGCGCAACATGCGATGCTCCCTTCTATCAAAACAAAACCGTTGTGGTAGTGGGAGGCGGCAACTCAGCCATGGTCGAAGCTGACCACCTTGCGCACTTTGCCAACAAAGTTATTATTCTCAACCTCCTTGAAAACCTCACCGCAACAGATCCCATTAAAGACAAAGTGCTTGCAAATCCAAAAATCGAAATAAAATACTCAACAAAACTTAATGAAATTAAAGGCGACAAACTTGGAGTTACGCATGTTATTCTTGAAAATACAATAACTCACGCAACAGCAGAACTCAAAACCGATGGCGTATTTGTTGCCATTGGCCTTATTCCAAATTCAGAGATTTTTAAAGACTCATTAAAAACCGATGCATACGGATACCTTGTAAGCCATGAAAACACCAAAACCACTATCCCAGGAGTTTTTGTAGCAGGCGAAATAGCTGATCATAAATATCGCCAAGCTGCAACATCAGCTGGACAAGGGTGCATGGCCGCACTCGACTGCCAAGCTTTTTTAAATACATAATGCTATTTTTTAACAAAGAGCCGCGGATGTTATAACATCCGCGGCTCTTTGTTAAAAAATAATTTTACATGTTATATGCTAATCAGCGCCAGCTATAAACTTAATAAATCCAAATCCTTGAGATAGCCCCCACTTTGCTGTAGAAAGCCCAATATTAACCATTCTACTAGTAATAAACCCTCTTACAATGGAACTCCCGGCCATTAATAAACGTTGCTTTAAGGGCGCATCAGGATACATTAAATATCCTTCCATAAACGGAATCATATTTGTTAAAGGAAAAGAAAAATACCACGGCATAGCAGGTATCGACGACAAAGAAGGCCATAACGATGTAATTTCATTAAAAATTCCTGACCAAGCCCATGAAGAAGCCGTACTCAATGCAACACTCATCCATGGCTCCCAACTACTAACCGCTTCACCAACATTTTCAACAGCCTGTTGATGTACATCAGCATCTGATACTATAACTTTTTGATTATCACCTTTTTCAACAACACTATTGCTTGGCAATCCGATTAATTTTGGCTCACCCAGATTATCTTGCTCATCTAAAAAAAGCGGTTCAGGTAACATAAGATCCTGAGCAACCCCAGGCGCTACATCATCATGATCTAAAGATTCCGTCACAATATTTTCTATTTCATTCATATCAAAAGCTAGCGATTCTCCTTCAACTTCTAAATCTTGTTCTTGGCATAGGTTCTGATAATCATCCAAAGAAATTTTATCAAGGCTTTTCGCCCATTTTTTATCAAGAATATGATCATTATCAACATCCTTACATGGATCACACGCTTTTTGTCCCATAGCTATTTTAAACTCAGCCTGAGCATAAGCACCACGCAACTTTTTCATTTTCTTATCATAAAAATATTCTATTAGATTCTTATTGGCTACAAAACCAGGTGCGTTTTTTTTCTTAAGATCATCATAAAAATCATCAAATTTTTTAATTTTAAGGTTAATACAATGACGCTGCGCATACTCTTCTTCAAGCGTATTTCCAAAAAAAATGATTTTCACTATCATAGCTTTTTGCAAAAGAACATTTTGCAAATTTTCTTCTTTTTTTCCGCTTACGGCACTTACCAATGCGCAAGTAACCTCATCAGCAATATCTTTTGTTACAGCATTTAAAGAAATTGAACGCTCCGTGAGCCATGCATGCACAAAATCAACAGCGGCCTGGCTATCCATACATTCCCAAAAAGATCCACTTGCCATGATCATAAACGCCTGATTTCCTGTAATATTCATTTGATTAACACAGGGCTCAGTTAATAATGCTGATTCTTTTTTTCCTAAACCCAAAAATCCTGTTGATCCTTTTTTATATGCCGCCAACCCAAATCCACGAGAAATAGAAACAAAATCACCACAAAAATTGTTAGCATTCCCAAGGAACACAAAACCTGGAATTTGTTTCACCCTATAAAAAGATTCACCAGCCTGTTCGATTCGTGTACGCTCCTGAGGGAAATATATTTTATGATCCTGCGTAAGGTCACGCGCAATAAGGTTTAAATTACCATTATCAACTTCCTGATCAAGATATGCAACAACCGCACGTGAGTCTCCAAGGTTTACCGTATACACCGCATTATCTTTAATGGCAGCAAAAAGCGCAGTCGCGCCAAATGCATCACCTTCTTGAATGTTTTTATTAATTTCCGTATCAATATCCAAAAATAATGTAGTAAAAAACTTTTGCATAGTGGTCAGAATAGTTTGCGGCGCCAACTCTTGTAAAAATAATTCACGCATCTTTACGTGGCACTGCCCTGCAATAGCCTCAGAAATTGAAGAATTATCAAAACCAACAACAGTATCAACCAATGAAAAAAGCGCAAGAGAATCTTCTTTCTGATCAAAGGAATAACTCATCGTTGGATTATTAAAGCCAGCACTTCCAACCGACAAGCCTAAACAACTGTGGAAAAATAATAAACAAACAGAAAACAAGCTATAAAAACTCGTACGTTTCATGATAACCTCCACGCTATCACACGAAATTTATAATAAATAACTAATCCATTTTAACAATAGTACCATGCACAGGCCAAACCATCAACCGCCCCACCTCTGGCAAACATAAAAGAATACAGCCTGACATGTTAATGTGTCAGGCTGTATAAAAAACTGTAAATAACAGATAATAATTATCGATAAGAAACATTCCCCCGTACACAAACCTGCGTATCTCCCAACATGCAAACATCAACGCCTTGAGCCTCATCATCGATTCCTGCGTCAATACGAAGCGTGCTCGACATATCAATATTCGCTGGATCAAGTTTAACAAAACGATCTATAATGAGCACAGCTCCAGCTCCTCCTGCAAGTGGTGTATTTTGCGCTACGGCAAAAACAGCATTATCATAACGCCATGCAATATCTTGAACCGCAGCAGGTAATTGAAGTGAGGCATGCTCCCGCAATGAATAATCCGCAGAATAAAATTCATACAATCGCGCATAGGAGTCACTCCCAACCGTAGCAAGCCAAAGACCCTCACCATCCCAGCGCGCACAGCTAAACGAACCGCTCACTGTTTTACGGTGAGTCAATACATTACCAACTTTATCATACTCGTAAATATAGAGCGTTGTTCCCTGTACGAACGCAATAAATCGATCATCGTAACTCCATGAAACAGCCCCCATAGAAATCGCTGCACTTATAAAAGAATTCACTTCGGTCAACGTATTAAGAACCCGATTAAACTGATAAATTTTAAACGGACGAGGACTTCCATCACCAGCTCTTCCTGTCACCGCAATATAATCTCCAGTATGTGACCATGCACAATCAGCAGGAAATAGATACTCACCTTCCATAAACCGAACATGTGCAACAAGAGTAAACATATTCTCAGGAAGAGCCAAAGGATCAAAGGCATAAACACGCACATTTTGGTTTATAAGGCTCTCTGGCTCACCTGGAAATCGAATGGGGAAAATACCTGTTACAGCAAGATATGCTCCATCAGGCGACCACGATAATCCATTTACCGCAGGAATAGTATCACGTACATACTGAGGTGAATTCCACATATCCCTAAAGCCAAATGACGTTAAGGGCTCTAACTGATCTCCATTACGCTGGTACACACGTACATCGTGTCTGCTATCTATAAATCCAGTCATTGTTTCATCGGGCCAAATACCAGCGGTAACGAGCGTTTGCCCATCTGGCGACCAACGCAATGCATAAACACCATAATTTTCACCTGAACTAGAAAAACGCACCTCATCCCTAAGAGAAATTGTTTGCGCTTGATCATCATAAGCATATAAAAAAATATGGCCAGCCGGATTACCAAGCGCTGCATGCACCATGCTTGCAGCTAGGTATTCTCCACTCATATTCCAATCAACACGCCAAGCTGGAAAAACAACGGGGAAATTATCATACGAATCACGGATAAGTAAGGAACGATCATCACGCAATGGCGTATTTATAGGCTGCCAAACAATAAGCGTTTTCGTATCATCTGCCGTAACTAAAACCTGACTATCCATACTCCACGCCAAAGCTTTTGTGCTATTGAGCATATTAATTGGATGAGCTAATGTACGTAAAAACCCATTGCTATGGCTAAACAACTCAAGCTGCTCAGCGGATTTACTACTTCCAACTGCAACAAAATTACCATCCCGTGAAAATGCTGCAGCATAGACCGTTCGTCCATCATCATACAATGACTGAGCCAATTGAATCTGAGCAATCGAAAACTCATACATCCGCAATGCCCCTTGAACATCATCCGACCCAACAAGAAGGTATGAACAATCGGGCGACCAACTTACCGCATACACATGCGATAAAATACTTGTACTCGGCCCAATAGCTAAAGAACTCCCATCAAAAATAAATACACGAAGCTGGTTGGCTAGTGCATCCGACCCTATAGCAAGATATCGCCCGCATGACGACCACGCAATTGAAAAAATTTCACCATCAGCGTCTTGCGTTAATAATTGCGTTAATGTTTCTCCATTAAAGGTATAGATAATCAACTCTTGATTGCTTGTACTACACCCGGCCGCAAGATGCCGACCATCACTTGACCACGTTACGGCATTTACCGATGATGCTCTATTGTTTGAATCTTTAAGCACAAGACCATTTCCATTCCAATAATACACATACACATCGCCCCCAGCTGTTCCACAGGCAATATATTGCCCATCAAACGACCAGGATATGGACTTAACAACAGAACCAACAGATACATGTGCTATGAGGGTTAGGGATGCGCTCTCGCATTCATACACACGTAATTGCGTACTAACCGTCGCTGAACCAACTGCAACATAACGTCCATCAGGAGAACATGCAACAGCACTTGGAGCATTACTAAATGTAACCGTGATAGTCTTTGAAAAATCGTTAACGATAGCGCCCGCACGATCAAAAAATAACTGTCCACACGTAAGATGCATTCCAGTAAACGTTGTTTGCAATGACGAACCATTCATAATAAGCGCCGCAGAATCATCGGCTAATGTAATAAGATCATCCCGCGCCGAAGATGGTGCATACGAAAAGGTTGTTCCATGATCAAACAAAACGGTTGATTGAGCCATGACACAACTTAGTGAGGGTGATGAATACACAAGTGCATGATTCCCAGAAAAAACAACATCATTATGAAAAAACAAAGATCCACGATTAATTACCCAATCATCGCCAAGCACTATTGTTGCATTATCCAACGTTAATGATGTAAGTGGAGAACAAAGAGAGATGGCTGGCGCCCCCGACATAGAATCCGCTATTTTTATGGTAATATTGCGCAGCGTCACCGATGTTTGATTATCAAGAAAAAGCTGCGCATGAGAAGCAAACTCAAGTGTATTACCCCCACCATCAATAACCATATCACCCTTTACATGCAACACCTGGTTTGCAGGAATAACAAGATCCCCCGAAAGATGAATATTCTTACCATCGGATACTATATACCCACCGCTTGATAACGTTACATGTGAATCAAAAATTACATCGCGCTCAAGCTCAAGTTCTCCTGAAACACGAAAATCAATCCCCCCCGCAACGGTTATTTGCGATCCCATTATTGCGTTCGCCCCCGGTTCTATGGTAAAACCATTGCGAAGGGCAACCGCGCCACGAACAAAATCGGCATTATGCAAAACATGGTGATCTTGCACGTAGTGAACAGTAGTTGTACCATCAATACTTGTTGCCATAAGCGACCGCAACAAAACACCAATGGCCATAGCAACATATACACAATAATTCATAAACTCTCCCTACTCTAATTACACACAACATTACCACGAATAGATACTTGCGCTCCTGCATGCACCGCAACATCAAGCTGACCATCATTATGCGCTTGATCAGTTTTTAATACCAATGCAGCGTGATTATCACAATACCCAGGATCATTATCCTCATATAGATCGTATAGCAATAATTGGGCCCCCGTAGTAAATATAACCGCCACAATCCGCCCATTGGGATGAAAAGAAGCACAAGTAGGGGCATCCCCAACCATCTGAACAATATGAGGTCTACCGTAATACCAGGATTCATAATTGTTGCTAGGCTTTGCTGGCATAACTTGATTTAATGCATTCATTTGATCAAGAGAACGAATAATAAGAGCATTTTCCCCAGAGGTATCTGGCCGCTTATTTAATAAACTACCAAAATGGTATCCATCATGCGACCAAACTAAAGAAGTTGCAATAGGCGCCCCCCCGAAATCACTATATGCCGCCAAAGGAGCTAGCTGTTCGTTTTCCCACGTATAAATACGTACAACCGAATAATTCAAATAACCATTACCAAATGCAGGATCAGAACCCGTAGATTCCCCCGAAACATATCCACCAAAAGCAATATAACGCCCATCGTTACTCCATGCTATTGCCCGAATGGCTGGAGCATCTGTTTCTGACTGAGTTGTACGCGCATACGGCTTTGACGTAATTGCCGTAAGCGTATCGGCCTGCCGATCAAATTGATACATTCTAAACGCATCTTTGTTTCCTATTGGAAATCCAGCATTATATCGAGGAACCCCTCCTCCCATTGCAACATACTGCCCATCAGGCGACCATGCAACTGCATATACGGTTGTATTCAAACCCGTCATACCACGCGATGCCACAACTGTAAGCGAGCTTCCCTCAAAAGAATAAACCTGTAAATCGGCTGGATAACTATCAAGCGTAACAGGACTCCTGCCAACAGCAGCAAGATACTGGTCATCGTACGACCAGTCAAGAGATTTTACCTGTCCACCATAATGTATAGAAGCTACAGGGCTTAACGTATGGTTTTCCAATACCTCATAAACCCGACACGTATGGGTGTTAGAAAACCCACCAACAGCAGCAGCAGCTTGCCCACCGACTGCAAGATAGCGCCCACTATGCGACCATGATAGTGCATGAACACCATCGTCAGCATTCGTTGAAGACGAATAATACACCGCATCCTGCAATGTTAAAGTATGTGTTTGATGATCATATGCATACACATAAACCTGTTCAATATTTTGCTGACCACACCCAACGGCCAGCAAGTTCCCATCGGGCGACCAAGCAACTGCACGACCAATAAGCGTTGCTCCATGGCCTTGCGTAGAACGTAACGTTACGGTATATGCATCATGCTCTGAACTATTAGTGCGCTTAAAAACACGTAAGCAGCCTAAAGAGTCCCCAACAAGCATGTATAACCCTGCAGCATCCCAATGCACGGTATTAACCGTATTGCTTGTGGTTACAGGATATGTACCAAGGACAAACGAAGTAAGAAATAAACCCGCATTTTCATCAAAAGGAGTATGAATCGCATAAAGCGCATTTTGTGTATATCGATAACTTTTAATTTGCCCGCCTTGTTCATCACAGCCAACAGAAAAAGCTGACCCATCAGCATTCCATGACAAGGAATACGCAACACCCCCGACATCAGCCGAGCAACACAATGAAAGGGGAGCAGCTAAATCTGAAAAATGATAACAATAAACGACATGATCATCACCCCCAACAACCACCACGCGCCCATCCGACGAAACATCAGCACTCAATAACCCAGCAGACAATGATGCAACCGCCGCAGTAGAAGCAAGCCCTGTTACCGAATCAAACTGCAACACCTGCACTTTATTGCCAACACCAGCATAATTACATGCAATAAAAATAACATCTTCGTTTGCTCCCCATACCACAGAAGAAACATCCCCTCCTGCATCAAAAAAACCACCTACTTGAACAAGAGCGGTTCCGGTAAAGCTATAAGCACTTACCTGCTGGGCATTATCCTTTGAACCAACAACAAGATATGTTCCATCTGGCGACCAAGACAATGAGGTTACCGCCGCACCAAGAACAACCGGTGTAATCGCAGCACTAAGGGCTGTTCCAGTAAACACATAAATACGCAGCGTCCCATTCTCCTGCCCTACGGCAAGATAACAACCATCAGCAGACCACACCAATGCGTTAACTGCCGATGTAATTGATACCGGCGTTATCACGGGAGTCATCACTTCATCAACAATCGTCTCAATGTGCAATAATCCATTAGCCTGGCCTAATGCAACATAACGCCCACATGGCGACCACCGCGCAACCAAGACAGGCGACTGGGTTGTTGTATTGTACACTTTATTACTTGCAATATCATTTTCTATAACTACTGGCCGAATATCATTCCACACGGTCCCTGCAGAAGCATCAAAAAGTACCGCATTATCGCAAAGGAGCGCACCACGAGAAATTTCCATCCCTGTAAACGTTGTTTTAAGGCTCGCACCATTGCACACCAACCGCGATGATGAATCTTTTAAGTAGAACAAATCGTTGGCTGCTGTTGCAGGGGCATAGGAAAAGGTTGTACCAAGATCAAAGATAAGCTTGCTTGACGCTGCAACATAACTTTGCAATGGAGAGCGATACACCAGCGCCCCAACACCAGAGACAGCAACGTCATTATGAAAAAAAATATGACCATTATTACAATAAAAATCGCTTCCCAACGACAAAACAACATTATCAAAAGCAACCTTACTCGTCCCCCCACTCAAGGCAATAGCCGGAGAGCCAGGAGCCGTGAGGCCTGTTTTGATAACCATATTACGAAATGTTACCGTTGCATGCGTATCAACAAATAATTGGGCAAAATCATCAAAATATAACGTATGCCCATTGCCATCAATAACCATATCGCCCATACAATGAACTACATTACGTTCCGTCATATGCACGTCATTACCAAGGAGAATAGCTGCCCCTTCGGCAGCAATGGTTCCACGAGACGCAAACGAGGCATTACCCTGCATCAAAAGATCACGCTCAAGAATAATCTTTCCAGAGCGATTAAGTTGGATAGGCCCTTCAACCGCAAAATTAGTACCTAACGAAACACTCCCTGCTGCGGGGACTGAAAATCCTCCCCCCAAAAACACAAGTCCTCGTGCAAAATCCCCATTAGCAAATGCGTAGGATGTTGTTTTATGAATAACCTCAGAACGTCCATCAAGACTTACCGCTCCGCCTGAGGAAAAAAAATTCAATGCAAAAACGCATGCTATCGCAAAACGCTTCATATCCTCTCTCCTTTGTAAAATATGGCACCGATAAATTCACTATGAATACGTTTAGAATAACACAGAACAGTCTTAGCGCAATTTTATTTTTATACGCCACAATAACCGAGTTATAGGATTACATGACAAAAGACGAATAACAATTAATGGCAGCGCACGATAAAGCGGCTTTCCTAAAAGCTGCTTCCGCGCATACTCACGACACGAAACAGGATAAATACAACACCCTGATGGGCCTAACAATGGGCGAACAATATCAATACAAGCAATAATAATTCGAGCTATGAGCTTCACGCATCCCCCAGACTCAAAAAACCCTCCCCTCCACCTAACAACTCATTTTTTTTACCAAAAAGTCTTGCAATTCAGCAAATGATGTTTGAGCTGCCTGATGCCCAACAAGAGCAATCCAAACTCCAGGACTTTTATACAATGCCTGCTGATAAAAAATATTCTTGATCCGACGCCGAATAAGATTACGTACGTGAGCCTTGCCCGCTCGCCGTGGGGTAATAACAAGCAATTTGCCTTCAATATGCGTATCACTAGAAGGATTTGCATGAAGTAACTTTATACCACAACCATAACACTTACGATCGATAGCTTTAAAAAGCATATCGACCTGGCTAGATGAAAAACGAAATAATTTTCTAAATGAAATCATAATAAAAACCGCCGGGCTTTACTCCGGCGGTACATTTTTAGGCGCTTAAACGTTTGCGACCAACTGCCCTGCGGCGATTAATGGTCTTACGGCCCGCTTTAGTAGACATACGCTTTAAAAAGCCAAGTTTTCTTTTTCTACGTCTATTGCTTGGTTGATAGGTTACTGACATGCTAAGCTCCCATGTATACATAATTTTTTGTTACATTCATTCAAAATTGAGAATTTATTCTATCGTAGAAAAAAACAGAAGGCAAGGGGTTTTTGCGTAGCCACCAAAAATCATACCATTTGCAAAAATCCCCCTAGTGCGTAAGCACGTGCAAAACATAATTAAGTGTTTTTTCACGCAAAACCGCTTCTTCTAAAAGGCTTGCATTAATAGGAGGCGTATGCTCATCAATACAATCAATACTTGGCTTAAAATAAACAAATTCCTTAAGACGCCTATGATTAAAAAGATGCAGATACTGATGCATATCCCGTACCTCAACAGAAATATTTTCCTGATATGCAATTTGATCCATCAAAACTTCTTCTCTCAGCTGTTTTTCAGCTAACAACTCAATAGAATCATGAAAATCAGGTTGGGAACGATAAATCTGATAATCAGCTTGCCGAACAACACAATCCAAAATAGATTCTTGACGCCTAATAATTAAATGCTTAGGAATCTCAAATCGATGCTTTGACATAAACAACCCAAACATATCCTCAATCGTTGTTTTGCGCTGCGAAAGCTCATTTCTAAACGAAAAAACTTCCATAAGTTTATTATGAACATCATTTTTATTTTTTAGTCGATAGGTCTGCTTAAAAAGTTCAACCGAAAAATGAGATCCTTTTACAATCGATATAACCGTTACACAAAAATTGTAATACGGTGCGCTTTCATCATTTGAATATTCCTCAAGATCAAGCGCCTGTGTTACAAAAGAATCCCCAACACACTTGCCATACAACAATGAAGAAATTTGGTCAGAAAGATCCTCAGGCTTAATTTTTATCCAAAAAAAACTTTTTATTGCCGCAGATAGCGACTGCTCCTGCTCATCAAGCAGACACGCCTCGATACCAACCCAATCAGAAGCCTCAATTTCAAATACTTCACGTTTTTTATATACCACTGACTCCTGATCCATAAATTGCATTACTTGCTTGTCAAGGTCCTTATACCGCTTTCGACGCGAAGCTTTAAACGAAAAATCCCGCCATTCTTTGAGCGAAAAAGGATCCGTTAATGAAACATCAAAGAAAAAAAATAAACTTTTTCCCGCAACATACTCAACATTTGCAAGCCGTGGCTGATTGGCATAGGGAATTTTTTGCGCAACCAGTTCCTGCATAAGACCATCAATAACATGATGATGTAAAAAAAAAGCTTTTATTTTTTTTGCAATTTCTGGACCAAATGTCTCTTCTAAAAATTCTTTAGGCGCAGCTTGATAATCAAACCCCTCTATTTTTTTTCGCTTAAAAAACAATACTGTTTGATCATAAACAAGAGCAACAACAGCCTGATTTATTTCTACACGAACCCTCATAAGATGAGAAGACATTGAAATAAATTTAAAACTCATAAGCTCCCCGCGTGATTGCGCGGGACGAGTACCTAACTCTGGCTGTGCTATACTTTCTAAATCAAAAGATTGTAGTGAGTTATTAACATCCATCGCCTATCCTTTTTTTTGAAGTAATAAAGAAATAGCGGAGGACGTGGTGCAAGAGAGGGGACTCGAACCCCTATCCTCTTTCGAGGACTGGCTCCTAAGGCCAGCGCGTCTACCAATTTCGCCACCCTTGCAAAACCATATTGACGAAAAAAAATACTCTAATTTTTTCAGCCCTCCTCAACATCCTTCAACTCTATACAAAACGCATATAAAAAATCAAGATTTTTGTTGAAGACTTGGTGGGTCGCTAGGGACTCGAACCCTAAACCTGCAGATTAAGAGTCTGTTGCTCTACCAATTGAGCTAGCAACCCGTACGCCAAAAAACGTGTGATGGTAGAATTTTAACAGAATACCTCAGAAAATAAAGTTATTTTTTATATTTTTTTACACCTGCATAAAACTTTATGATAAACTACATACTCATAATTTACTTGAGATGAAAATTATAGCACTTATAACCAATAAGGTCAGAGCACATGATTGAAAAAAAAGATCTTGATGGACCTGTAGAACTTTTAAGCATGCAAGAAACAACAGATGACTTTGCAACTATTTTTGAGCCAAGTTGTTTTGACGATTATCTGGGACAACATGAGGTCAAAAATAAAATTAAAGTCTTTGTTACTGCATCAAAAATGCGCGGCGACCCGCTTGACCATATGCTTCTCTTTGGCCCTCCTGGCCTTGGTAAAACAACACTCGCCAAAATTATGGCCAAGGAGCTCAACGTTCCCTTTCGCATAACCAGTGCGCCGATATTGGAACGCACGGGAGATTTGGTTGCCATACTTTCAAGCATTACCGCACGCGAGATTTTATTTATCGATGAAATTCATCGCCTACCTAAAAACGTTGAAGAAATTTTATATAGCGCCATGGAAAATTTTTGTGTTGACGTCATTATCGGTCAAGGCGCAGGTGCTAAATCAATTCGTCTTCCACTGCAACCCTTTACGCTTATTGGGGCAACCACCAAAACATCGTTGATATCAGGCCCTCTGCAAACACGCTTTGGTATTGTTGAGCGACTCGATTTTTACCAACCAGAAGACCTTGCGCACATTGTTATGCAAAATGCGGATTTTATGGGAATTCCATGTCTACCAGAGGCCGCACTTACCATCGGACAACGTGCTCGAGGCACCCCACGAATTGTCAAACGTATCATCCGACGCGTTCGCGATTTTGCACAAGTTCATAACTATAATATTATTGATACAACCGTAGTTAACCAAGCACTCACCTTTTTAGGCATCGACGAAGATGGCCTTAACAAACTTGATCGTGCCATCCTTACACACATATTGCAAGATTTTGACGGCGGCCCTGTAGGCCTTGACACACTTGCCGCCATGACTGGAGAAGACAAAGAATCTATCGAAGATGTATGCGAGCCCTTTCTCTTACGCATTGGACTCTTGCAAAAATCACCACGCGGACGCCAAATTCCTGCAAAAAAAATTCCCTATCTCCGTCGCAAGCTCTTGGGGCAAATAACCCCAGAACAAAGTGAACTTTTTTAAAAAAAGGACGATCATGCTTATGACCATAGCCCTCACACTTTTTTTTGTGACACTGCTTACCATAATCCTATCCCTCAGACAAATCCAACGCATCAAACAGTTTTACAAACAACTACCACCGTCCATCATTGTTCCTGCGAAAAAAATATACCACCAAAACCCCTTGCAAAAAAACTATGCTCCACATCACGCTTCAAGCACCCAACAACAGCAACAAAAAACATAAGAGGTTCAGACACTCAAAAAACCTTACGAATATCATTCATCATTTTTTTCTAAATGCTCAATAAGATCACCTGACAATTGCCATCCCATAATAGTACCCTGCGAACGCTTTTGAGTTTCATTGCCACCATAAATAACATAACCATCTTCTGGACTCGTTTGTGCTATGCTCTTCCACTTTGTAAGGCTATCAAAATAGTTAGTAACAATTGTTTGCCCCGATTTAACCTCTATAGGGACAAGCGTATTGCCTTGATTAATAAGACAATCTACTTCAATCAAACCATTTTTATCACGCCAAAAATAGAGCGGAGCTTTGGTTCCACGATTGTAATACTGCTTATAAAAATCAGCAATTATCAAAGATTCAAAAAGATGCCCCCGAAAAGGACTTAACGCTACTGTTTCTGGATTTTTTAGCTCAAGTAAAGAACAAGCCAGCCCTGTATCATAAAAATAAATCTTTGGCGTTTTGGTAACCCTCTTATTAAAATTTTCATGAAATGGCTGTAACAAAAAAATAATATAGCTTGCTTGTAAAATTGAAAGCCACTTATCTGCCGTTCTATTGTTAATTCCGCAATTAGTTGCAATGTCAGAAATATTAAGGAGCTGCCCAATCCTCCCCGCACACAGTTGCATAAACTTTTGAAACGTTCTTAAATTTTCAACGTTAACTAATTGCCGAATATCCCTTTCAACATACGAATGAATATACGAAGGATAAAGCTCCTCAGGTTCAAACTGTGATGTAAAAATTCTAGGATAACTTCCTTTGCATAACAATTCATCAACCGATTGCGGCAATTGATTATTAAAAGCAAGTTCCGAAATTGAAAATGGCAACAAGGTCAAAATCCCAATTCTACCAGCCAAAGATTGCGTAATAGCCTCATTCATTAAAAAATTTTGTGACCCTGTTACTACAAAATATCCCGGGCGATCTTTTTCATCAGCTATGAGTTGAACATACGAAAGAATGTGAGGAATATATTGAAATTCATCTAAAATAATCCCATAATCATTTTCATAAATATCAAAAAACCTTTTAGGATCGCTTACGGCAAGCTCTCGCGTCTCTGGATCTTCAAAATTTAAATACTTATGATTTTTAAAAATTGATTTAACAAGCGTTGTTTTTCCCGACTGCCGAGGCCCAAAAATCCCAACAACAGGAAACTTTGCATAACGCAATAACGCTTTTTTTATTTTCCGCTCTAAAAACATATTTTTAAACTCCCGTGCTATTTATGTAGTTAACTACATAAATAGCATAACATTTTTAGCCGTAAAAACCTAAGCCCACGCTAAATTGTATAATTTTCCCCCTAAAATAGAGAAAATAACGAATAGATCAAAACCCAAAAAGAATTCGTGCTATTTATGTAGTCAACTACATAAATAGCACGAATTCGTCAAATCAATTGATCAGATCGCTCATTAGATAAACGGAAGCCCATACTCCTTGGCAAACCGATCCAAGGTGTATCGCAGCTGCTTAGTCCACAAAGGACTAAACCACTCCGAATCTCTCATCTTTTGTTGTTGTACAAAACGTTCTATTTGCTTACACACCGCCATGCGATCAACGTTATGATAAAAGGTTGAAAAAATATGCTCAACCCCATTATGATCAACAACCACACGATAACGCCCCCAGCGCGAAAAATTACGATCAGAACAGACACCATCGCGAGTTATGGTGTATTGGAAAGACCCAATTTCAACCTCACATGCCAATCCACTATCGGCGTCAAAATAAATAATTTCCCCAGGAATATTCCACACATTTACATCGCCAGGAAACCGATCGGTCCCCGCAAGATTAAGATTTTGAAAAAGCAGAGTATCAACACCCCAGGAGAACGTTTTATAAAAATAATCTTTATTATATTTATCGGTCACAAGATGTTTATAACCATGCATTTTACCAAGCAAGGCAAACTCACGTTGCAAATCATAAAAATATGAACCAAGCGAGCGGTCATAACTAAACTGAGATGGTATTTGTTTTCTATATTTTGGCTTTGTCGGTATTTTATATAAACGAATAAGATTATAATTTGTATCGTGCAAAAAATTTGTTGAATCAAAAATAGTCACATACCGATCATCCTCGACAATAATAGGAGCACAGATTATCGATTGAGTTATCAAAAGCCCTAGTAACACAATCTTTTTCATGATCCCCTCCCCGTTTATTATGGGTTAAAAAAAATAAGCACAATATTATCCTTGCGCATTCAATCACCATAAGTCAACAATTGATAAAAAAGTAGATATCGTGATACACTAACAAAAATAAAAAGCCGCGCAAAAATTATGCGAAAGGATTTACAAACACCATGAACTATAAAAAATTTTTCTTTAATTTTTTTTTAATCAGTGCCCTTACAAGCATAAGTTATATCACATATCATTTTTTCTATCCCCCTAAAAAACAACAACTTTTTACCACCGAACAACCACAGCGCCGCACCATAAAATATAAAATTACCAGCACAGGGATATTAGAAATAAAAAATACCTATAAAATTGGTTGCCAGCTTCCCGGTATCATAAAAGAATTATACGTCCACGAAAACGATATCGTTAAAAAAGGAGATATTTTAGCGCGTATAGAAACAGGCAAAGAAGACAAAGACGTTCAACACGCCCACCACAATCTTGAGCGCGCTAAGCAAGAAGCTGCCTATCAAAAAGCTTATTTTAAACGACAAAAAGCTCTTTTTGATGCGGGACAATTGGCACAAAATGCATTTGATAAAATTCGTGCCGACTATCAAAAAGCACGAGAAGAAGAAAACATGGCAAAAATTAACCTCGAAAAAACACAACTGGAATATGGGCTTATAGCCATAAAATCTCCCTGCGATGGGTTTGTAACAGCGGTGCAAGTGAGTGTCGGCGCCTCTGTTATGAATGACTTTCAAAATATCTTATTTGAAATTGCCCACAACATAACACAAATGAAGGCAATTTTTGATATTGATGAAAGTGACATTGGAGATATTCAACCAGGCCTGCCCGTCAAAATAATCATCAATGCATTTCCCGAACAACCTATTATCGCAACGCTCCATGAAATAAACTACGCCCCTAAAGGTACTAAAAATAACGATGAAACAACAACGTACAAAGCAACTGTTTTTATCGACAATACCGATCGTCGCCTACGCCCCGGTATGCGTCTTACCGCTCACATTCTCGTTAGAAAAGAAGCAAACGCACTCAGCTTAAGCGGTATGCCCTTTCAAATAAACTCTGACACCATGGGCATAATAGCACAACAAATGAAGCTCTCCTTTTCTCCGATAAGCAAAGAAGAAAAAGCGTCTTTCAAAAAAAAGCACCCGTTGCATCAACGCAAAAGTGTATTTTTGGTCCACGAACAATCGATAACAGACCAGCTTGTTGCGATGGGAATTAATAATACAAGCCACTGGCACATTATAGATGGACTTGATGAATCAGACATTGTGGTTAAAGATATTGCCGCCGCAAATGAACTAGAAAAACTTTATAAAGACTGGTTTAAAGGGAGCCTATAACATGAACTCAATGGTATTAATCACCACGGCGCTCCGAGCCATGTTTCACCATATTGGACGCTCCTTACTTACGACGCTTGGCATAACGATTGGCGTCGCCTCCCTTGTTGCAATGCTCGCACTCGGCTCCGGTGCAAAAGAAAAAATGAGTAGAGAAATTCTTGCGATAGGGAACAATTCAATCTACATCAGCGCAGGTAATATTATGGATATTGGAAAAGCATCGAAAAAAAAATCAATCATCAAGCCATTAACCAATAATGATGTCCACGCACTCAAACAACAATGCCCACTTCTTGCATACGCTTCACTAACAACATCTCGTACCGTTGTTTGTGAATACCAAGGAGCTTCCGCTTCTATTGAACTAAAAGCAGGAAATCATGAACTATTTCCTATCCTCAATCGCAAAATGAGCTCTGGCTTTTTTTTTACCGAACTTCACAATCAAAAAAGCATACGCGTAATTGTTATGGGAAGCAAAGCAACGAGCCAGCTCTTTGGTTTTTCTAACCCACTGGGGAAAAATGTTATCATTAATAACATTCCATTTGTAGTAATTGGGGTGTTACAACCGCTTGAAAACCAAATGAGTAATCCATTTTATGACGCTAACAATGACTGTTTTATTCCATTTACAGCATATAAAAAATATATTGAAAAATCCTACAATGACCATGGAAGAGACATTATTGCCTCAACCTATCGTGCTCAAGATATGCCCACCGCAGTAATTCAATGTTCAAAAATTCTTAAAATACAACACAATAAAGGCCCTCATGACCCCAATGATTTTACTATTTTTGACCAACAATCCATGCTCAATGCGGCTAAAAAAAGCGCTGACATTTTTACGCTTTTTTTATTTTTTGTTGCCGCCATTGCCCTATTGGTTGGCGGCATCGGCGTTATGAACATCATGTCGGTTACGGTTCAAGAACGAACTAAAGAAATAGGCATTCGCATGGCCATTGGCGCTACGCAAAAAAATATTCTTTTACAATTTTTGTACGAATCTCTTTTACTGTGCCTGGCGGGCGGCATTTTGGGAATAGCTCTTGGCACCATAATCCCATTAATCATTGCAAAATTTACTGGCTGGGGAGTAATTATAACCCCCTTGAGCATCGTTATCGCTTTTGGAGCAATGATGGCTGTTGGCATTATTTTTGGTTTTTACCCTGCATATAAAGCCGCAAACCTTAATCCTGTGCAGGCCCTTGAAGATCGCTAGCACCATAACTATCGCATGTCATTTAAAAACAGTAACCTACTACCCTAATAATATTCACTAATAAAACATATCCCTTTTTTACCAGGATTTTTGTTCTTCCACTCTTCTAGCAAGGCTATACATTTTGTGCGCTGTTCAATATTTCTCGTTATTAATGCAGCATCAACCGTAATATGAGTCCGCAAAAAATCATATTGATTTGCCAAGAAAAAAACATTGGCCCCAGCACCATTGGTAATAAATGGATTTACCTCTTTTTTTGATAACAACAATGCAATCATTTCAGGATTATTGTATTTTATTGCACAATGCAATGGTGTATTACCATCACAATCTTGTACCGCAACGCTCGCACCCGCATCAAGCAATAACGTTGCAAGTTCAACATTGTCATTTTTTAAAGTATAATACAAAGGGGTTTTTCCGTAACTATCTTTAACATCAACCTCAAACCCTTCATGTAACAACATATCTACCAATGCAAAAATCCCAAAATCAACGGCAAAAAAAAGCGGATTTTCATTACCTATGGATAATGAACGCAAAGAAACTTCGGCAATATTGAAAGTACTTAAAACACATGTCTTAAGCAATGCATCTTCATGATTACGAATAGCTGAAAGGAAATATTTGCTAACAGGATGTACTAAAAAGTCATTAGTGCTGATGGTGCGCGGCAAATAACCAGTATGCCGTAATAATCTCTCAATTTTATTTTTTAACGTTAAACAAGCCTCTTTATTGGCTTGCATATCTTCGAAGCTTACACATAGTTGAGTACGTTGCAACTTTTCTAATTTCATAGCACAACAAGGTAAATAGAAGGCAATCACCATTAACCATACATACTTATTTTTTTTGATATCCATCGTAGAATCTCCCTCTACCATATTTATAGTAAAACACCTACAACTCGTTTGATAATTGTATCAATTGGCTCTTGGCTAATAAATCCAGCAGCATTTTTATGCCCTCCTCCACCAAATTGCCGAGCAACAGCATTAACATCATAACGCTTTGACCGCAATGAGCACTTAATATTGCCATTCTCCATTTCATAAAATAACACAGAAACATCCACTAACGAAATGTGTGATAAAAAATTATGAAACCCCACAAGCGCCGGCAAATGAATGTTATAATGTTGTAAATCACCTTGCCGAACAACGGCATAGACAGCTTTTTCGTTATCCGTTACCACAACCGAGCTCAACACCTTCCCCCACAAAGCAATAACGTGGGGATCTTTATGTGCTATAAGTTCAGTTTTTAATGCATATAGATCAGCTCCTTTATGCATAAGTTCAGCGGCAATAGTAAGCGTTTGCGCCGTGGTTGCTTGTGTTTGAAAAATTTGACTATCATATAAAATTCCATACAAAAGCAACTCTGCAATCGTTGTATCAATGCACTCGGGAGCCAAAATCTTCAAAATGAGGTACAAAAGCTCGCACGTACTTGACCATTCAAAGGCAACAAAGTTATACACACCATCAATACTATTACTCACATGATGATCAATATTAATCAATGGGATACCTTTAAATGCGTCGGGGTAATAAGCTCGATCGTAATTTGCCGTATCACATATGATAATCAAATCAGGATGCTGTCGATGTTCATTAATATAAACCGTTTTTGGTTGACGCGTAAACGCAAATTCTGGAGCACTAGGATAAATAGTCTCAACAAATTTTCCTTTTTGTAAAAAAAGATGCTCAAGGGCAGCACAAGCAGCAATTCCATCACCATCAGGCTTAAAATGCGTTAACAAGGTAATTCGCTGTGCTGCTTGCACCTTGCTCCACGCCGCCCCCAACCGATCCTTATTCAAAATATCATCTTGCGAATGACAAACCATACTATTTCCTTATGCTATGTCGACGTTATACTTTTCACGTACACCTTGAAACAAAAAACGCTCATCCCCACCCCAGAAGCATCAATAAAAGGGGAACTTAGATAAACCCATGCGTTTGACAATTATACAAATATCCCCTAATCTGAAGTCAATAAATTTAAATTTGACATATGTTTTTTGATTACACAACCTGTAAACTCCTAATTGAATTTTAAGGTTTTTTAGCACATATGTCCTTGTAACAACCCAAAAGTATATAGGAAAACGTTACAAAACAAAAACCTAAATATTGTGAGAATTCACGTGTTATTTACGCAAAAATTATAGTAAGCAGATGCTATAATTTTTAGCATGACATAATAAAAACTTTAAGGTAAGGGAACGATTATGATGACAAATACACCAGACCGGTTAAAGCAAACGACCGGCGCCATCGTTGGCAAAGTACGAACATATAATGATGTTGTTGAATATCTTGATGGATTAAAACCATCAGAATATTCTGAAGCCGTTATAACCAGAATGCAAAAACTTGATCAACTTCTTGGCAACGTATCAACAAAACTTGATACCATCTTGGTTGCTGGATCCAATGGCAAAAGCTTAACTATGCACTTTGCTGCAAAATTACTCAAAGAAGAAGGCTTTAAGGTTGGTGTTGCATACTCATCACATTTTCTTACCTACAACGAACGCCTGTGCTTTGAAGCTCAACAAATTAACAATAAACAGTTTACCGACGTTGTAAACGAAGTTATTAACACCGCACAAACGCATAACATCCAGGCTACCGCTCATGAAATCATGACCATGGCAGCGTTGCTGCATTTTGTAAATGAAAAAGTTGATATTATTCTTTTGGAAGTTGCATGCGGCGGCAAATGGGATCCAACAACAATTTGTCATCCCAAAATCGCTGCTATTACACGTATAGCGCAAGATCAACGCAACATCAACAATCAAGATCTTGATGCTGTAGCGTTTGAAATGCTCGAAATAACAAAACCAGGAACCTGGTTTATTTCAGCAGAACAAAGTAAAATTCGTTTACAAAAAATGAGAACATTCACACTTGAACGTGGAGCACAATGGGCGATGCCTATTCGTAAATTAGCCTTTCTTCCCTATATTTATGAACAACTTTATGGCCGTATTGCATCTCTTGGTGAACGCATTGCTCAAATGTATGTTGAAGATATCAAAGGTAAATTTTCCCCATTCCTTCGCGGCAATCTTCTTGCCACACAAAAAGGACAACGTGGCAGACCAACGCTTGAAGCTAAGCGTTATTCAGAACTCAACCCCCTCAGAACACTCAAGACATTTTGGGCTGAACACTTTGATCTTCCAAAGGGACGCTATGAATTATTTGATAAAGAAAAACCAACCATAGTCCTTGATAATGCTACAAATCTTGATGCCTATGAAAACTTATTCTTAGGCGTACGTCTTTTGCATTACCAAAAACCACTTGAAGGATTTGCATTAGTTCTTGGCGTGGAAAAAAACATTGCACTTGATGAAGCAATGAAAACAATCCGCTACTTATTCAAAAAGGTTCCAGGCCAACTCTTTTTTGTTCCAATCCCTGGTCATACCGTACAATACCATGAGCCTCAAGAATTAGTTGCAAAAGCAAAAGAACTAAATATAAAAGCAACCGCCTGTTCAAACTTAGCGCAAGCTTTTGAACAAGCAAAACAAGTTGTTGATGAACGCAACGGACTTGTTGCCATTGCCGGTGCTGCGCAAATTATTTCAGAATACTGGAACAATAGAGGAATTAAAAAGTTTTAAGATATACACCTTTTTTAAAAAAATAGGTTGTTGACTCATTAATCAACAACCTATTTTTTTTATCGATCAGATCAATGATTAGATGACAGGAAGTATTGGCATTTGTTCCTTTTTTACCACTGTCATTCTTTTTGATGTAACTCTTTTAGGAGCTTTTTTAGCTGCCTTTTTAGCTACTTTTCTGACTGGTTTTGCAACCTTTTTTACGACCTTTTTGGCAGGTTTTGCTATTTTTTTAACAACCTTTTTCTTAGGAGCAGCTTTTTTTACAGCCTTTTTGACTGCTTTTTTTGCTACAACTTTTTTAGCAACTTTTTTAACTGCCTTTTTTACAACCTTTTTAGGGGCTGCTTTTTTAACAGCTTTTTTAGTTACTTTTTTAGCAACCTTTTTGACTGCCTTCTTTGCAACAGCTTTTTTAACTGCAGCTTTTTTCTTCATAATTGCCATGATACTTCTCCTTCTAAACTCCCTTTAAGGAAACAACACACTTACATTACCATTTCAAAACTATTTCACAACTATTCTTTTGTTCTTCCTATGGTGACTGTCCAAAACCGACTTCGCTTACAGTACTGTTTTGCTCGCTCATTTACATCTTCTAATTTTAGTATAGACAATAAACTAGGCTGTTTGTCAAATAAATTAAAATTTAAATTAAATCTTTTTAGAAATAGAAATGTCTGAGCAATATTAAGATTATTCTCAAAAAGCTCTACAGATGAAGATATCGCAACATCCTTTGCCATCAAAAATTCTTCCTTCGTTACACCTTTTTTTTCAAGCAACTCAAGTGCACCAAAAATAATTTCTATTGCACTTTTGGTTTTTTCAGGTGAAACAAGTGTCTTAATAAACGCCAGCCCAGGAGCTTCCTGAGCACCATGCAACAACGATCCTCCAATTGCATAAAAAAGTCCATGCTGTTCTCGTAACTCAAAAAGACGAGAGTTGCTTGAACTTTGAGCACCTCCAGTAAAAATAATATCCAACAAAGCCAAAGCATGAAAATCACTATCTAGCCGAGCAATCGAAGGGGCCGCAAACGCAAGCGCTACTTGATCTCGAGACACGATTATTTTTTTATCACGAGGTTGTTGTACCACCAACGAAGGAAAAATAAATGGATCTACAACCGGCCCATGCCACGCCCCAAATGAAGCATCCAACTGCTGTTTTATACGAGTACGATCAACATCTCCTACAACAACCAGTATAGACCCTTGAGGCGAAATAAGGCGAGTAAAACAATCTTGTAAATCTTGAACCGTCAACGCTGCAATACTTTCTTTAGTCCCTTCCGAAGGCTTGCCATAAGGATGATCGCCATACACTAACGATTTAACAACTTGGTCAATAAACACAATAGGCGTATCCCAATAATCATGCAACTCATGCAAAATTTGAGCTCTAATTTTTTCAATATTCTCATGCGAAAATGACGGTCTTGTGAGTAAATGCGCCATCATTTCAAGCAACGCAGCACTATCTACGCCAAGGCTAAGACCAGAAAGATAATCGCCACTCGCACCAATATACAAACCATTTTGCTCAAGCAACGTACTCAGCTCCTGAGACCCATAATCGGCCGAACAATCAGTCAACAAACGCAACAAAAATAAAAAGCACCCTTCTTTGCCCGGCAGATCATACAAAGAACTTCCCTTGCACTTTAACATCACCGCAACATTAGGCGCCAAGGTATTGTGGTAATAAACAACCTCTAACCCATTGTCAAGCGTAAATATTTCTGGTTTTGGAAATGAAAATTCAGCATGCTTACCATACACCAGCGTATCTGCAAATTTAACTGGCTCAATTGGAGATGTTCTTATCAATTGAACCGAAAGCGCATCTTCATGTGCAAGTTGCTCGGCTTGCATTTTTTCAAGCACAGCATGCCGATCATCACACGGCAATAAAACGCCACGACAAGCATACCCTTGGCACAAATATGAGGTAACAAACTGTGTAATATCCTCCGACTTTAATGCATCAAGTTGGTCAAAATAATCCTGCAAAAAAGTTGTTTTTTGCGTTGCAAGATACGCCGTTCCAATCAATGAAGCTTGTTTTTCAAAACTTTCCAAAAGAGCCGAATAATCAAATAACGCTTTTTTTCGCGCCCCTTGCAGCTCCCAATCTTCCACTCCATCGTGAGATAATCGCTCAATTTCTTGAGCAATAATAACCCAAATGCGCTCGATATCTTCTTTGGATTTTGGATACACAGAAATACTCAATACTCCAGCCTGGAAAAAACTTACCAGAGAACACTCAACATCAAGAGCAATCCCCTCTTGTTCAACTAACCGCCGATATAAACGAGAACTTTTTCCATTGCCTAAAATAAGCGCCGCAATGTCAAAAATAACATTAACACCAGCCTCGGCCCCTGGCACCAGATACAAAAAGCAAACCCATGGAATAGACACCGGGCGATAAAGCGTTACTTCACGTGTCACAAGGTCTGAAAATAACGGTATGCTTTTTTTGGTATATGCCTTTGGAGCAGGAATGCTTCCAAGCAACCGCTGCGCGGCATCAAAAACATCCTCCACCTGCACATCACCAACCACAACAAGCGTTGCGTTTTTAGGATGATAATGCTGGTGATAAAAATCAAGTAAATCATCATGCGTTAATGAACAAATAGAAGCATGGCGCCCAATAACCGGAACCCCATAGGGATGCTCAGGCCAAAGGGCAGCAAACAATAAATCATAAAGATAACTGGCATAATCATCTTTATACATGCGCAATTCTTCAATAATGGCCTGTAATTCAGAAGCCAACATCTGCTCATCAAATCTTGCCGACTGCATACATTCTGCAAAAACCTGCACCGCCACCTCCCAGTGAGCCCGAGGCAAGCGAAACGTATACCCAGTATAATCTTGCGATGTAAACGCGTTAGCAACGCCAGTAAGCTTATGCGTAATCACATTGATATCGGTCTCAGAAAGAGCCGCTGTACCTTTAAAAAGCATATGCTCAATAACATGGGCTATTCCCTTTTTATCGCAAGGCTCATCTTTGGCCCCAACATGATACAACAAATGAGTCTCAACGCGAGGGATATGATGACATGAGCGCACCAATACCGTCAGCCCATTAGCTAAAACTCTTTTTTCAGGAATAACCATGATATCGCTACTATGCTTTTTTTTTACCATAACACATCCTCACCTACTCCCTTTTTTTTCATTAATAATTCTGGGGCGCAACTCACATCTGAAGCCTTATCTAAAACCCCACCATGTACCTTGAATCCCAAATTCACAATCGTATCAATAAACTCCATGGGCTTAACCCCAAGTTCCGCCGCCTGATGAAACAGGCAAGTCGCTGGCGTAAGCGCAGGCAACGTATTAAACTCTATAATAACAACCCGCGGCGCGCCTGTTTTGCTTTGAGCCGCCGACTGATAAAAACAATCAATACGAGCGTACCCCTTGCACCCAATTGCCTTGAATGCCGCTGCCATTGTTTTTTGCACCAAGGCTATTGCATCGCTTGAAATCAATGCTGGGGTTTGATTTTCACCAGCACCTGGCAAAAATTTTTCCTCTAATGACAATATGCCCTTGTTGGCAACAACTTGAGATGGCACAAGCGCAGTAACATCATCATTACCAACCACCCCACACGTCAGCTCTGTTCCAACAATGCATTCTTCAATAAGTGCATGCTGTTTATTGGTAGCAAACATTGCTGCAATTTTTTCCTCAAGTTCTTGAGGATTGTGGGCTTTGCCCACCATAACGCTGCACCCATCATCATGCGGCTTTATAATCACAGGGAACGTAATGCCGGGTAGGTTATTGCAAAAACGCGCGCGGCGCTCAACATCGTACTCTTCCCACTCTTTACGCGCCAACAAAAAAGAATCCGGCACATCAAAACCCTGATGGCGTAAATATGATGTTGTTTTAAATTTATCCATACACAAAGCACTAACAAGCACGCCAGAACCATTATATGGCAATTTGAGCATTTCAAGGGCACCTTGAACCGACCCTCCCTCACCTTTACCACCATGTAATCCCAAAAAGACAAAGTCCGCAAGTTGTGGCAATTCAGACCACGATATGCGCATTGCATCATCAAGATGAGCTGCTATTTCGCGCGTTGAATTTTTAATCAAATGACGCTGAGATAACCGGTACAACTCCATGGTTTCATGCACAAAAACAGGAATAACTTCATATTTTTTAGGTGATAGTTTATAACAAACATTACGTCCCGATTCTAGTGAAATTTCTCGTTCATTAGAATCCCCACCCAAAAGAACTATAACCCGTTTTTTCTCTTCTGCCGCTGCTACCATAATCCCTTCCTTTTCACGCTGATGCGAAGCCATTGCCGATAATCCATAATGCACCAATTCATTCTCAATTAAAAAATTAATTAACGTTGTATGGCTCATCCCGATCTCTGCCGCCTGATGAAATAAAAATGTTGCAGGCGACATTCCAGTAAGCGTATTTGGATCAATCAAAACAATCCGACCATCCCGCGCCACAAAACCATCGATGCGAGAAATAGTAGTAAAACCAAGAAGATCAGATGCTTGCATGCACGTTTTTACAATTGCATCAGCCTGCTCGCAAGAAAAAGGAGCTGGAGTAATTTTAGTGGCTCGCCCCGGCATATATTTTTGTTCATAGTCAAAAATATCAGAAGTCATCTCTGGAATAACCTGTGTTAACGGAAGAGCCATCCATTCCTTAGTTACAAGCGCATTGTGCTTTGAAACTTTTTGCAATAAAACACAAACAAATTCCATTCCATCAATTTTTTCTTCAACGATAACATCTTGCTTATGATGAGCATCAGCAGACGAAGCTGCAACAACTGCAGCATGAATATCTTCTATGTTTTTAACACACGAGATACCAAGACTCGATCCTTCGTGAAAAGGTTTTACGATTACTGGCAAGTGAACACCAACTCCAGATAACCGCTCAACAACATCCTCGGCCGTTAACGATTCAATTTCATAAGCCGCAAGCGTAATACCTCGTGGAACCTCTATGCCATGCGCCTTAAATAAATCCTTTTGTTTGGATTTATTCATTCCCAAAGCACTCCCAAGCACCTTGGTGCCCAAGTAAGGAATACCCAAAACATCAAGCATCCCTTGCAAAGTTCCATCTTCCGCATACCGCCCATGAACCGCAACATACACAAAATCAACCATTGTTTTAAGCTGATCCCATGTTATACATTGAGCCTCTTTTTGTAACCGATGATAAAAATCAGAAATCTTGCCACGGTGCAAAAAATGCCACGGCAAAACATACAAAATGCCCTCTGCCGTCTGAAAAATAGGCACTATTTCATAAGCATCAGTATCAAGATGATCACAAATTGTTCGACCGGAATTAAACGAAACCTCGCGTTCAATCGAGCGGCCACCCATAAAAACGCCAATCCTTAACTTATGTGCACTACGCGCCCCAAACATAACAAGCCTTTCACAACAACATGCAATACTTATATTTTCTTATATATTTAATTTTTTTTATATTACCCTCAACACGCTTGTGTTTTATAGGTATATTTTTCTATCTATTGTACACAAAAAAAAATAAAAAAAGGAATCAATTTGACAAGGAACGTTCTTTTTTTATAACAGGAATTTTTCTAAACAAACAAAGCAACAAAAGAGCATTGCAATAACCCTCAAATTCGCTATGCTACAAATCGACACTTTACCAACAAATTATCCCAACCCTCAATATAATGACTATGATAAAAAAACTATTTAAACAATTAAAAAACACACAATTTATCAACACTGCGTTTCACTATCTAGCATACGGCATTGCCCGCTTGCTCATAAGTACGTATCGTGTACGAGTAACCTACGCTCCTGGCGTTGATAAAAATCTCATGGCAAACAAAGGTGTTTTTTATTTTTGGCATCAACAAATCATTCCTGGCATGACATTGTTTTTCAAAGAAAAAGCAACAGGCTACTGCGTTGTAAGCCCAAGCGGCGACGGAAAGATTGCTGGTTTTATTTGCCAAAAGCTTGGCTTTACCGTGCTCTACGGCTCATCAAACAAGTCGCCCATTACGCTTCTACGCAACGCACTAAAAGCACTTGAAGAAAGGAACCAACTGTGCATTGTTGGCGATGGATCACGCGGCCCAGCATTTCAACTACAACCCGGCATTCGCTATCTTGCCCAAAAAGGCAATGTCCCCATTATTTTTGTAGAATGCTCCTCATCACGGCATATTACCCTCAAAAAAAGTTGGGATCAGTTTCAAATTCCGCTGCCGTTTAGCACCATTACCATAACCATCCATGCACCCGAATGGTAAGTTATGTACGTTACGGTTCGCCTTTTAAACAGATTCGATAAAGACCTTTGGTACCACGTTCCCGCAAAACACCAAACCACGATAAAGCCCGGCATACTCATTATGGTGCCGCTACAAAAACGTCAAGAATATGCTCTGGTTACTGACTGTTTTTCAAAACTCCCACAAAAGCCAACCTTTACCATCAAAGACATCCTTGGGCCCATTGACTTCCCTTCAGACGCACATTACCAGCAATTTATAGAAAAAATAGCACGCTACTACCTTATCTCCCCACTACACTTTTATGCTCGTATTACCACCTTTTTGCATGATAAAAAACAAGAAGACATCCCCGCCCCAAACTCACACATATTCACCACCCCAGAAAAAATACACCTTACCGATGAGCAACAAGCGATTGTAGATTACCTTGCTCCCCACCTTGACCACCCCACCTATACTCCTACGCTTATTCACGGCGTCACCGGATCTGGTAAAACCGAAGTGTATAAAAAAATCATAGAACAGTGTATTCACAATAACAAAACAGTTATCATGCTCTTACCGGAAGTTTCTTTGAGCCTCCAGTTTGAACGTCTTTTTAAAACGCACCTCCCCCATATTGTAAGTTTTGGTTTTCATTCAGCAACCACACCAGCAGAACGCCGAGCATTATGGGCGGCGCTCAAGGCTCAACAACCACTCCTTATTTTAGGGGTTCATCTTCCCATCATGCTCCCCATAAGTAATCTTGGGGCAATCATCATTGATGAAGAACACGAGCAAGGCTTTATCGAAAAAAAACATCCTAAAATTAACAGTAAAGAAGTTGCAATTTGGCGTGCACACACCTACCAAATTCCAATTATTCTTGGTTCGGCAACTCCATCAATAACTTCTCTGCACAATGTCCAAAACAAACAATGGAAGCTGTTTCGTATTACCAAACGATTTGCCGGAGCTTTTCCCACCGTACGCAAAGTGTTACTCGACACACAAGGAGCCAAGCGCCGCAAACATTTTTGGATTTCTCAAGAACTTGAGCTAGCCGTTGCTCACTGCCTTGAGCACAAAGAACAAGCGATTATTTATCTTAACCGCCGAGGATATAGTTTTTTTGTCCAATGCAAAGCATGTGGATTTATCTTCGAATGCCCCCACTGCACGGTAAGCTTAACCTTGCACACCGTTCAGGGCAATGTACTACGCTGCCATTACTGCGACTATAAAAAAGACCTCCCAACCACCTGCCCAACCTGCTCTGCACCCGAATCACAATTTCTCAAAAAAGGGCTCGGCACCCAACAGGCAGTCAATATTTTTAAAGAACTTTTTCCCACCGCACGCATTGAGCGCGCCGACCTTGACACAACAAGTAAGAAAAGAACATGGAAGCTCACCGTTGAACAATTTGAACAAGGAGAAATAGATATCCTGATTGGAACACAAACCATCACAAAAGGCTATCATTTTCCGGGTGTTACTCTTGTAGGAGTTTTATGGGCCGACCTTAACCTTCACTTTCCGGTTTTTAACGCTGCCGAAAGCACATTACAACAACTTATCCAAGTAGCAGGCCGCGCCGGCAGATGCAGTTCTCAAAGCACGGTGATAATCCAAGCGCTGCAAGACCATAGCATTTTTTCGTACGTTAATGAAACATCATATCTTGATTTTTGCGCCAAAGAACTTGAGCAACGCTTACAAATCCTTTATCCCCCAGCATGTCATCTTGCCTACGTAGAATTACGACACGCAAGCACCCAAATAGTCAAGCTTGACGCACAAACATGCATAGACACCCTTATGGCCCTTTGTACGCAGAACAATCTCAATGTTACCCTCTTAGGCCCCGCAGAACCATTAATTTCACGTATCCAAAATGTTGAGATTCGACATATTTTTTTTAAAGCCCAATCCTTTAAAGATCTGCATACCCTTTTAAAAAACATCAACCAAACCAACTACAAAAGTTCGCTATTTGTCGTTTTTTCTTAAAATTCAACACCCCGCCGAGCATCCTCCCATACACCATTTTACAAAAGCCTAAAAGCCCCTTATAATAGCAAACTCACACAACAATGACATACATTACGCCCAGCTTTAATTTATATCTATTAGTCTTTTATGATTGGAATTTTATGAAAAAAACATGGTTATTTATACTTTTTTACACATATGCCTTGGCAACACTAATTATGCTTCCACTCGAAGCAACACTTGTTCCCGTACCTCAACCAGCGTTCACATTAGAAAACGAACGTATTACAATTGCTGAAGATTTTTACATCAAAGCACTTACACCACAAAAAGAATCACTCCTTTCACACCTCCATAAACACTTTCAAGAAAAACCAGGCAGATATATTCATGGCATTTTCAACCCCCAACAATTAGCAACTTATATTCCATGGAGCGATAAAGACGAAAACTTTGCTCGTAATATTAACAACCTCATTTCATTTGTTGTCACAAGTGATAATAAAGCAATAGCCACCATTTTAGCTAAAAAAAATGACCATCATGTGTTCAATATTCCTTTTTCATTTGACAAAACTATAGGAATAGTCAAAAAAAAGAATGAACAGCAGATTGATACCGATACAATCATTATTGTATTAACTCATTCGGTAAAAAATAATAAACAGTTAAAAATAAAAACCATATATCCCATTGAAAAAAAATCAAGCTACAATGATACCACGCATCTACCACTTAAAATTAAAAAACATAATAATGAAGAACTGATAAGCTATGTAAACAAAACCTTAAACAAAGAAGACTCCTCATTTAATAAGGATTTGGAAAAATTTGAAAAAACAATTCATAATCTTGAAACTAAACTAAAAAACTCATATCTCAATCAAAAAACTGAAGATTTTTTTAAAAGCTACCAAGATTTCCTTGCAAGCCTTGCAAACTCCCAACATCACATACTTCAAATTCAAAACGAAATAACAACCATTGCGAATGACCCTCAATTTAATAAAAATATGAGCAAGCTCATGGCTAAAACATCCAATGAAGAGGCAAAATATCGACAAAAATGCTCAAGGCTAAAAAAAAGATTAAAAGAAGAAACTAAAAACCTTACCGAAACGCGTGGTTCAAGCACACACTATCTTAAAGAAAATATTCAACAAACCCAAGAAAAAATAGATTCACTTAAAAACCTCTACTCAACACAGTTATTTATACCACAAGCAGAACAAGCAAAAATAATACTCAATGGCATTATGTCGCGATTTAATGTTTTACAAATACAACTTGAAGACATCAATAAAGATGAAAATCACAAAATTCTTGATACAAAACCACATGTACCCTCTTTCATCACAGCAAAAATACCTATTTGGGCAAAGCTTTATGCAATAGAAAAAACAGATAACTACCAAGCGCTCAGAAACATAATCATAGAACAAGAAGAGCTCACAAATCCCCATATAGGTGCAGCAAAAATAGCAGAACTGTATGACAACGCAATGCAAGCAATTTGCGAACTAACAACCGATAAAAAAATACAAAACCAAATGGTAAAAACATTAATAGAAGATCTATCAATAACGCAAACAATGCTTTTTTGCCGCAACATAACTAAACAAATAACAGCTCCTCTATTTAAAAGTCTATCATCCCTTTTTCTCAACTTTTATTCGATGGGATTAGCATTATTCACAAAACAAAAACATATACTCAAATTTATCAAAAAAATAGGAGGCGACCCTGTAGTAAGTCATTTTTGCTTTTTAACTACATATTTCAGCAAAGATCATACAGAAGAAGATATTTATAACCAAAGCCCAACCTTTACATTCTTTACTCCTTTTATTAATGAAAGTATAACCTCTCTCAAAAATCTAAATCTTCCAGGCAATAAAATAAATAAATGGGCCATTTATGAATTTTTACACACCATTGCTTTCAACTCATTCGTTGATGAAAAGTTTCATAATTCAGCACTCAAAATAATATATGAAAACAAACAGCAATTTATTGAAAAAATTCAAAAAGTTCAAGATCTGTATGAAAATATAAAAAAAGAACACTCGTTACAATCTTATAAATCTTTATTATCAACCACGCTCAACCTTCTCAATATTCGCAAAGCTTTTTTACCTATAGGATCAGATGCGTTTAATTATATTATTGGAAATTTAATCCCCAAAAAGGAAAAACTTAACGACATAGAAACAATATTTTTAACATTTACCCAAACCATCACTCCAGAAGAAAAAATAAAATTTCACAGCATGCTACCAAGCCCCCAAAAACAAGAGCAAATGCTACAAGAACAACAAACAATACTAGCTAATCTAGACTTTACTATTACATTACTACGCGAACAAAAATGTACCGAGGGTTGTTTTTTTGCAGGCTTTTGTAAAAAAATATTTGAATATTCCCCATCAACCAAAATAGCCACCGAAATCATTATAGAATTATTGAAAATAAACGGACAAAAAACAGACCCCGCAACAACTCATGCTTTAAAACTCATAAGACAACTCTCCCATAATCAACATGAATCATCGGCCAAGCACATATGGAATATCATGCAAAAAAAATCGAATCCCTCACCAACAATAACACCTCTATGCTCACGAATCATCTCCTTTTTACAAACAACAATAACAACGCTTGCTTCACTAAAAGATGAAAAAACCGCACCTTTTATTACTATTAACGCAGAATCTATCATATGGGAGCTTTTTAATAAAAATATTAAAAAAGACAAAACATATATAAACAAGCAACATTTTGACGCAACAATAACGAGCATTCCAGATACAATAAAAAAAACAATTATGAGAAAAATTATGGAATCAAGAAGTACACCAATTAATGAGACTTTTGATTAATCGCACACATATTGTATCCTGAAAAAAAGTCTATTAAATAGCACGGCACGCAACAACAACCGTTATACTTGCCGGATTATAACACGCAAGTACCTGGGCAGCGGCCTTGACCGTTGCTCCCGTTGTGTATAAGTCATCAACAAGTACAATATGTTTACCGGCAAGATAATGCTCAGCTAAATGGCGATACTTGGGCACAAGAACAAATGCACCTTCAAGATTTTTTTGTCGATCAGATTTAGAAAGCGTCGACTGATAAAGTGTTTTTTTAGTGCGACGCAACAATGAAATCACTGGTGCTTTCATGACCGGCGCAATGGTTTTTGCACTATACCACGTTTGATTATATCCTCGGCGTGCATACCGAGTCCAATGCAATGGAATCGGTATAATAAGATCACATGAAATTGATTGCAAAGGAAGCAGTGCAATCATACACGTCCCAAGCTGCTTACTTGCCAGAATATCCCCTTTAAGTTTTTGTAAAACAAGACACCGCAACGGGCCTTCATAGGCACCCGCAGCATAAACGGTCACCATCCTTTTTTGCGAAAGAGCAAACATAACCGTAACAACCGGCTTGATTGTCGCAAAACATGCATCACAAAAAACATCCTCCCGCAAAACCAAACATCCACATGATCGACATGCGGGAGGAAAAAATCCTTGTAAAAAAAAGGAGAACAGCCCCACCTTATCCCTCAAAAAATAATGCTCGAACCATTAAGCCCGAAACACCAATAACAATAAAAATATCAGCGACATTAAAAGTCGGCCAGTACCAAGAACCAAGGTGAAGCTGAATAAAATCAATAACAGCCCCGTACAAAAATCGATCAACACTATTTGAGATTGCTCCACTCAAAACACAGATTTCAAATACAATAAAGGCCCGCTGACAATAGTAACGATAGTAGAACGTATACACCGCAAAAAACAGCGTAACAAGAACAATAAACCCTAATAAAATATAAAAACCAACCTCAGCCGTATCATCAAAAAGCCCCCACGTAACCCCACGATTCCACAAGAGAGAAAAATTCATGCACGAGCAGAGAGTTGTATCAACGCTGGTGGTCATCGCCCACCACTTGGTAACACGATCAATACCTATGCCACCAACAAGCAGCATAACATACCACAATATATTCATGGCTAAGCTCCTGCTCGCAATTGCGCCCCAAGCGATGACACAGCATCAACAACCCGCTGCCATACAGCATCTATCTCTTCTTTTCCCATCGTCTTTTCAACACTAGAAAGCCAACAGCGCATGGTCACAGAACGTCGATCAGCCCAGGCTTTGTTTTCAAAAAAATCAACCAACTCAACGCGTTTCAATAATGGACTTACTGCAGCAGCGGCCTGTTCAAGACAAGCAAAGGTTAATGACAATGGAATCATAAGACTCACATCAAAATAAGTATCCTGAAACCGAGAAATTGGTGTATACCGCTTTGGGGCGTCTGAAAGCGTTAACAAAAGATCAAGATCTAATTCAAATACAAATGCCGTGCTTTCGGGTAGTGCATCAATTTTAGCAAGCATTGCCTGATCCATCATGCCGGCATAACCAATTATATGATCTTGATATTGACAAACAGCTGTTTGAAAACCTAAATACCAAGGGGAAATATTCTCAGATGCTTTATGCCATGATAATGCAGATCCATCTAATCCAATATCATCAAACAACCTCAACAGCTGATCTTTAACGTGATAAAAATCAACGGTAGCACGACGTTCAAACACGATACCCGCAAGTTGCTTGCGCTCTTGTGCTGAACTTTGCGTTGGAATCCATATACGACCACACTCAAAAAAGGCCAATGACTCACGCTCCATCTGATTATCATACATATTTTTTAATAACCCAGGAACCAACGACGTAGCAAGACGAGCATAATTTTCTGACACAGGATTTAAAACGGCAAGCGCATGCAACTCGGTTAATCCAAGACGTTGCAAAAAAGATTCATCAAAAAAAGCATAATTTAACTGTTCCATCATGCGCGCGCCCGAGGCTAAAAAATGCTTAATCTTTCGCTCACGCATCACCGCCTGCATTGCATACGGTTCGCGCGTAATAACCGGTAATTCATGAGGAATGCGAACAAAGCCATAACAACGAGCAACTTCCTCTAAAATATCCTCTTGAATACGAATGTCCTTACTTGCACGAAACGATGGAATCTCAACATGATACACAACCCCATCTTGAGTATTTTCTTGACGCACAATACTAAAACCAAGACGCTCAAGCGGCTCAACCACATCTCGCGTTGCTAACGTCACACCAATACGCTGCTCCAAGAAACGATGACTTATTTCGATTGCACCTACCGCTTTTTCATAACTTCCCACAAGCGCAAGCGCCTGCGCAGGAATGTGGACAATTCCCGTTTTTTCTAACAAAAACAAAAATCTAAACACCGCAGTCGCCGCCCCTTCAGGATCGAGTGACTTTTCAAAACGTGCCGATGATTCGGTACGCACTTTATGCCGTAATGCTGCACGGCGAACCGTAGCCGCATCAAAGTGCGCTGCCTCAATAAACGCAGCCGTACTTGCCAACGTAACACCGGAATGGGCTCCACCCATAACCCCAGCCAAACACATAGGAACATGTGCGTTGGCAACAACCAAATCTTGATCAGTAAGCGTAAGTTCTTGCCCGTCCAATAACAACAACTTTTCACCTGCGTGCGCAAAGCGCACCACAACCTCATTCCCCTTGATGTGCGCCGCATCATACACATGCATCGGCTGCCCAAAGTCAGCCGCAACATAATTAGAAATATCTACCAGCGCATTAATCGGACGATTACCAATAGCAATAAGTCGACTTGCAATCAATACATCGCACGGCTTATTACACACCGAAGTAAGCGCAAGACCTGCAAATTTTTTACTTGCATCACCAGCCAATGATCTTAATCCAATAGGAAAGGCTTCAGAAGACGCAACAGAATGAGCATCGCTTTTTACTGCATGTTGTCTTAAAAACAACGATTCGTCTTTTAGGGGTAATCCCAAAAATGCTGCAATTTCTCGCGCAAACCCACGATGCCCCCACATATCAGGGCGATGATTCAGCGTTTTATTATCAACATCAAAAATAACATCATCTGCATGAAAAAGAGCCTTCCAGCCATCAACAAGATCAGCATCGCCAACCGATAACGCAGGCATTAAGCCTTCCTTGTCCAATCCAAAATCTTTAAGCGTTGCCCACACATAACCATGTTCTGTCTTTTTTACCATGTAAGCAGCACCCACATATGCATCATTTCGCACACTCACAATAAGTTCTTGACCAAGCGCCGGGGCAAAAAATCTTGTCACACCACGTTCTGACATTGCTTGTACTAAAAAGTAAGGAGCTAGATCGTAATGTATTTTTTCAACATGTTCAATTTCAGCAACGATTGCGTTAAACTTTTGAACAATAACCTCAACATCCTGTTGCTTCCAGCACGCATCAATATGATCAAAAATCCATGCAAGTGATAACTTCATCGATAATCCTCAAGGTATTAACAGAGCATTGCACTCAGTACTCACGTCACAATAACAAACTCAACCGATCACAACATACGCATAGCATCTTATGATCGATCATGAAAAGTGTTCACTATGTCTTATGCATCAACACAAGATGTACTATTATAACGGAATTCCAATTTTTTTAAGAAATTTTTCTACTTTATGTTTATAAGATTCAGAATAGCCCGAATGAAGCCATCCATGACGGCATTGAGGACCTATCCACAGTTTGGTATGCGGCGCATGGGTATGTTCGTACAAACGCATACTATGAGAAGGCTTGATGAAACTATCATTGCACGAATGAATGAACAAAACTGGAATAATAATCGCTTCCGCTGCTTTTTGATTATCCATTGTATCAATACTGCAAGAAGCAAAATATTCCAACATCGCCTTTGTGACATATAAAAAAGGAAACATTGGCAAACCTACTTTGAGACTAAATCCACGACGAATCATCTTATTAAGGTTAGAAAATGATGAATCAATAATAAGTGCATCACAAAATCGACGCTCAACCGAAGCCGCCTTAACGGCAGAAGCACCCCCCATAGAAATGCCAAGGACAACTAATGGCAATACATGTCCATCATCACCGCGAACCTCATTTTTCATATACTCAGCCGATGCTAGAACATCTTTGTACTCATGACATCCAATAGTAATAATTTCACCATCGCTTTCCCCATGTGCACGAAAATCAAACATTATAATATTGCATTGAGGAAACATTTCAATGTAGGCATACATAAACTCTTTGGTATTACGATACCCATGACACAACAATAAATTGGCTTTGGCATTCTTTCGTTTAACAAGATACGCAGAAAGGCGAAGGCCATCTCTCGAGGGATACGAAATTTTTTCAATATCAGTGCGTTTAAATAACTCATCGCTAATCATCTTAGCAATTTCAGACTGGCGTCCCTCATAGAGCATTGGATCGGAAACAAATGTTAATTGCGATAAAATATAATATGATACCCCCAAAACCGCCGCAGAAATAACCAAAAAAGTTATAGCTAGAATAACCAAGAGCTTACGCCGTTTGATGTTCATCACAATAAAAACCCACCATCAGTTATAGATTTACCCGAAAGAAAATGCATGTGTAAATGAAAAACACTTTGTCCTGCGTCAGCACCATTATTCATAACTAAATTAAATCCACGCCCCTGGCATAAATCCTTACTTATATCACGAGCCATTTGAAGCATATACCACGCATACTCAGCATGAACATCTTCCATGGTAGCAACATTAATGATATGGATTTTAGGAATTAAAAGAAGATGAACTGGCGCCTTGGGCGACCTATCCTTGATAGCTACAACATGGTCATTTTCTTTTACGACTTGGGCCGGAATATGCCCTTGAATTATTTTACAAAAAACACACGAAGAATCAAACATTGAAACCTCATCTAGAAAAATTGGTGCCGAAGGTCGGATTCGAACCGACACAGTATCGCTACCGCGGGATTTTGAGTCCCGTGCGTCTACCAGTTTCGCCACTTCGGCAAAGCTTTATATGCTTGCAACCTTATGTTACCAAAAGAGGAAACCGCGTCAAGAAAAGTTTATCATTTTTTTATTTTTTTTGTCCCTTTTCAACTCAAATAAAAAAAATGCAAAAAAATGATAAAAACCATAACAAAAAGTTTGACAAAGTTTGGTTTTACTTATAAATTTTAACCATCAATTGAAATTCAGGTCACCAAATAAAAAGTGTGCGGGAATAGCTCAGTGGTAGAGCATTGCCTTGCCAAGGCAAGGGTCGCGGGTTCGAATCCCGTTTCCCGCTCCATTTCTATAAAAATATGGCGAAACAGACAATTATTTGCAGCTGTACCCAAAATTTGCTAGTTTTATTTCACGTAGAGTAAGCACCCGGCGCCTTGCGTTACCGGTTTTTCGTTGAATTTAAGGCGTTGAGACAAGCCATGTGCTTACAGGATGATGCATTTATTATGAAAGGTTTTTTCTCATGAAATCGATGCTACACGAAGCTTCGTCTGTTTCAAAGGCTATCGAAAAGGCATGGACCGATGCCGGCAAGCCCTCTGAATTCACCATTAAAGTACTTGAACCTGGTGAAAAAAATTTTTTAGGCATGTCAAAGCGTCCGTCAATCGTGTCGATCTCCTATGATCCAAAACGACAAACAGCTCCTGCTCAAGATACACAAAAAAAAGACGCGCCCAAACTCCAACCGCAAAAACCTAAACAAGAGCAGCCTGCAAAATCCAGAACTCCAGAACGAAAAGAACCAGTAAGACAACAACGCCCTGCGCAACCATTACAAGCTCAAACAGAAACAAAAAAAACTCCACAGGCGCAACCAATAAAACCTATGCAAGCACCGCAACCTAAACGCCAACCCCAAGAACCGCAACATCAAGGTCTAGCGCAGCAAGAACCACAATCAGCAGAATCATTAGCCTGGCAAAACGAATGGGTTGAATTTGTAGGAACAGAACTTAAAGCATTACTCGCCACTTTGCAAAAACCCGTATCGTTTTCCACCAAAATTGATAAAAAAAGTTTGCTTATAACGTTTGATCAAAAACTTCACGAAGAATCGCAAGATGAGCGTGCTATGTTTGTAAGCCTTTCGTATCTTTTAATGCAATTTCTTAAACGCACACATAAGAAAAAGTTTAGAGGATTCCAACTAACGCTCAACTCAAAAAGATAACGCACTGGCTTTGTTATGAATCACCTTGCCCTACAAGCATTATCAAGCGATCAAGAACCTATAATTGCTTTATGTACGCCCCGCGGTAGTGGGGCAATTGCACTTCTTCGACTTTCAGGTTCTCATGCAATTGAAATAGCCGATGCAATGGGCAGGCTTGCGTCTGGAAAAAAATTATCTGATTCACCATCCCACACCATTCACTTTGGATCACTTGTTAATCCTGACGGGACTACCATTGATGAAATTTTATTTCTTCTTATGAAAGGGCCGAAGACATTTACTGGCCAAGACACTATCGAATTTACATGCCATAATAATCAATTTATCATTGAACACGTTATCGCATGTGCCTGCGCTCATGGCGCCCGACTTGCCCGCGCAGGAGAATTTAGCAAACGCTCTTTTTTAAACGGCAAACTTGATCTTATTCAAGTTGAGGCTATTAATGATATTATTCATGCACAAACCGAAGAGGCGCTGCGTCGATCGATGCAACAACTACAAGGATCGCTTTCGTACCATCTTGCCGATGTGCAAGATCAACTTCTTAAACTACTTGCTCTTACAGAGGCTAGCTTTGAATTTTTAGAAGAAGAGCAACGCGATTTTGACATGCAAGCTCATATAACAACAGCACTGGCACACCTTCACACAACACTCACAACACTGCAAGAAGAATTTGCTCACCAAAACACCTTACGCCAAGGCGTAACGGTTTGCTTAATTGGTAAAGTTAATGCAGGCAAATCGACGCTCTTTAACGCTTTGGTCAAAAAAGAACGTGCAATTGTATCACCAATAGCAGGAACAACACGTGATAGCATCGAAACAAACTTATACAAAAACGGTATTTTTTGGACCTTTGTCGACACCGCTGGACTTCGAACAACACATGATACTATAGAACAGCAAGGTATTGACCGTTCGCATGCTCAAGCAGAAATCAGCGACGTAGTACTCATTGTTATCGACACCAGCACCCCATTGAGTGAACAAGAAGCTGATATTTATAAAACGCTTTTACAAAAACACGCTCACAAAGCACTTATGGTGCTCACGAAACATGATATCACTCATCCTCATTTTTCATTATCCGCACTTGAACAAACCAATTCTCAAACACTGCCGCCGCTGTATGTCTGCGCACAAACAAAAAGAGGCATTCCAGAACTCGAAGCAATGATTGATACAAAAATACAAGCATTATTTGCTCACCTTAATGCACCTTTTTTACTCACGCAACGACAAGCGACGCTTATCAATGAAATTGAAAAAATAGTTGATTTTATTGAAAAAAAATTCATACATACCGTAGAATACGAATTAGTGGCGTACCATCTTATGCAAGCACTCGAAAAAATTGCCGAGCTTACAGGCAAAAATATCCATGAAAAAATGCTTGACGAAGTTTTTGGTGGATTTTGCGTTGGGAAATAGCCATAAAAAAGGGGTTTAGGGTTTAAAAGGGAGATAGGTTTAATGAACACAATAGCTACAAAATATTCGAAGCATACCATGGTGTTTTATTCGATTATTTGCATGATGTACGTCCATTGTTTTCTACAACTCACTAATACACTCAACGCCGCTCCTGCAAAAAAAAAATATCGAATCATTAAAAAAAATGTACGGCATCCCCGCCGTACGCATCAAAAACAAAAACAATCATTTTCAACAACATTCACAAAATTTTTTGATCACAGCTCATCCGCCCCAGCCCAAGAGCTTCTCTGGGAAACTCCATCAACACAACCTTTCACCGAATTAATTCTTTCATGGAACGCACTGCGTCCAGCAACCGGATCATTCACGTTTTGGATAAGTGTAAAATACGGTAAAAATGACTGGTCAGGATGGCAACGCATGTCAGAATGGGGCGCCCAAACCCAACGATCATTTGTAAACAAAAAAAATCCTTACGTCCATACCAAACACGTCCGTGTTGAAATGCAAAAAAAAACAATGGGACGCGGATTTAGAATAAAAGTAACAACCAGCAATGGTGCAAAAACCGACCAGATTAAAGCTCTTTTTGCCTGTCTTTCCAATCTTCATCTATTT